>Ga0247821_10000675_pt1 | contig 18924 bp, 14 predicted proteins | sample 13C_Glycerol_Day_FD_192481 | JGI IMG/M metagenome (GOLD analysis project Ga0247821, IMG submission 192481) | Soil microbial communities from agricultural site in Penn Yan, New York, United States - 13C_Glycerol_Day14 | ecosystem: Environmental > Terrestrial > Soil > Agricultural land | place... | reverse complement strand
CTCGGCGGCCCCGGCTCCGGCTCCGACACCATCGGCGCCGCGCTGCGCGCTGTCGCGGACGACGACCAGGTGAAGGCGGTCGTCCTGCGAGTCGACAGCCCAGGCGGTTCGTACGTCGCCTCGGACGCGATCCGCAACGAGGTACTGCGGTTGCGCTCGACGGGACGCCCTGTGATCGCGTCGATGGGCGGAGTGGCAGCGTCCGGCGGGTACTTCGTCGCGATGCCGGCCGACGTGATCGTGGCCCAGCCGGGCACGATCACCGGGTCGATCGGCGTGCTGACCGGCAAGGGCGTCGTCCGCGACGCGCTGGGGCGGATCGGCATCTCGCGGGAGGCCGTGTCCGAGGGTGAGAACGCCCAGATGTACTCGGCCCAGGAAGAGTTCACCGACGAGCAGTGGGCGCGCCTGGAGGAGACGCTCGACCGGATCTACAAGGACTTCGTCGCCAAGGCCGCCCAGGACCGCGGGCTGCCCGAGGACCGGCTGGAGTCGCTGGCCCGCGGACGGGTCTGGACCGGCGCGGACGCGCACAGTCACAAGCTGGTCGACGAACTCGGCGGCTTCCAGCACGCGCTCACACTCGCCTGCAACCGGGCCGGTCTGGACCGCGAGGAGATCGCCGTGACGTCGGTCCCGCACCGCAACCTGCTGAGTCAGCTGAAGGCCCCGACGACGACCGATGATCTGGCGGTCAGCGCGGCGCCGTTGACGCTCGACGGCCTGACGTCCGGTCTCTACACCGCCCTCGGCCTGCCGCCCGCCGGGGTCCTGCGGATGCCCTTCAGCTGGGAGATCAGTTAGTCCCGCTCGCCTCCGGGGACCCAGAGGACGTCGCCGCCGGACGAGAGGTTGGCGACCCGGCCGAGGATGAAGAGCAGGTCGGACAGGCGGTTCAGGTAGGTGATCGCGAGCAGGTTGATCGACGGGCCGTGGGTTTCGACGGCGGCCCAGCCGGCCCGCTCGGCGCGGCGGACGACCGCGCGCGCGACGTTCAGGTACGCGGCGCCCTCGGTGCCGCCGGGCAGGATGAACGAGCGGAGCTTGGTCAAACGACCGTTGTAGTCGTCGCACCAGGACTCGAGCCGGTCGACGTAGTCCTGGGTGATGCGCAGCGGCGGGTACTCCGGGTCGGGCGTGATCGGGTTGCACAGGTCCGCGCCGACGTCGAACAGGTCGTTCTGGATCCGGGTCAGCAGCACGACGATCGCGCTGTTCAGGTGCCCGGCCGCGATGGCCACCCCGATCGCGGAATTCGCCTCGTCGACCTCGCCGTACGCCGCCAGTCGCGGGTCCGTCTTCGAGGTCGTGGAGTTGTCGCCGAGACGGGTCTCGCCGGCGTCACCGGTGCGGGTGTAGATCCGCGTCAAGTTCACAGCCATGCCAGGACTCTACGCAAAGCCCGGGACCGGCAAACGCTACAGTCGACCGGTGGAACGGTTTCGGATCGCGGGTGAGGCACGGCTCGAGGGCGCTGTCGAGGTGGCCGGGGCGAAGAACAGTGTGCTCAAGCTGATGGCGGCGGCGCTGCTGGCGGAAGGTACGACGACGCTGCGGCAGGTGCCGGGCATTCTCGACGTCACCTTCATGGCGCAACTGCTGGACACTCTCGGGTGCGAGGTGACGGTGGACGCCGAGCAACGGCTCGCGACGATCGCCGTACCGGGCACCATCGGGCACCAGTGCGACTACGACCTGGTCCGCAAGCTGCGCGCGTCGATCTCGGTGCTCGGTCCGCTGCTGGCCCGCTGCGGCCAGGCGGAGGTCGCGCTGCCGGGCGGCGACAACATCGGCTCCCGCGGCCTGAACATGCACGTCGCCGGCCTGGAGTCGATGGGCGCGAAGGTGCACATCGAGCACGGCTTCGTGATCGCCGAGGCCCCGCAGGGCCTGCACGGCGCCGAGGTCTGGCTGGACTTCCCGAGCGTCGGCGCCACCGAGACGATCATGATGGCCGCGGTGCTCGCGCGCGGGACGACGATCATCGAGAACGCCGCCCGCGAGCCGGAGATCCAGGACATCGCGGCGATGCTCGTCGAGATGGGCGCGCAGATCGACGGCGCCGGCTCGCCGCGGATCGAGATCACCGGCGTGGACGGGCTGCTGAACCCGGTCGAGCACGTGGTGGTGCCGGACCGGATCGTGTCCGGCAGCTGGGCGTTCGCGGCCGCGATCACCAAGGGTGACGTGACGATCGCCAACGGGCACGCCGAGCATCTCGAACTGCCGCTCGACAAGCTGCACCGGGCCGGCGCGGACATCACCGTGCTGAACCCCGGCTTCCGGGTCCGGATGCACGACCGGCCGAAGCCGGTGGACGTGGTCACGCTCCCCTACCCCGGGTTCGCCACCGACCTGCAGGCGTTCGTGATCGCGCTGAACGCGATCAGCGACGGCGCCGCCATGGTCACCGAGAACCTGTTCGAGGGCCGGTTCACGTTCGCGCAGGAGCTGACCCGGCTGGGCGCCCAGATCCAGACCGACGGGCATCACGCCGTGGTCCGCGGCGTACCGCGACTGTCCGGCGCACCCGTGGTCGCCTCGGACATCCGCGCCGGGGCCGCGCTGGTGCTGGCCGGCCTCGCCGCCGAGGGCGAGACGCTGGTGTCCGCGGCCCACCACGTGCACCGCGGCTACACCGACTTCGCCGGCAACCTCCGCCGTCTCGGCGCCGACGTCGTCGTGGAACCTGACGACGCAGAGATGTACTGGAGCTAATAAGCTCCTCCGCATGACTGAGCGCGTGGTGAAGCCGGTGGGTCGGGGTTTCCTGTTTCTCGACTCGCATCCGGTCGGGTGTGCACAGGTCGTGCGGGACATGGCGGCGGAGGTCGAACAGCGTCCCGCGGAGCGGCGTACGGCGCTGGTGATCGGATCCAGCTCGGGGTACGGACTCGCGACGACGATTGCGGGGCTCGCGCGGTACGGGATCGACGGCATCGGCATCTGCTTCGAGAAGGCGGCTACGGCCCGCCGTACGGCGACCGCCGGGTGGTACCGCACCGCGGAGACCTCCGCGCTGGCCGCTCAGCTCGGCCGCTCGTGGACCTTCGTGAACGCGGACGCCTTCGCGGACACCACCAAAGACGAGGTCCTCGACCTGATCGCCTCGCAGCTCGGCGGGATCGATCACCTGGTCTACAGCGTCGCCGCACCGCGTCGTACGGACCCGCGCACCGGCGAGACGTACCAGTCGGTGCTGAAGGCGATCGGCGCCGAGCACACCACGAAGAGCCTCGCGTTCGACGACGGTGCGCCGGTGCTGCAGGAGGTCGGGATCGAGGTCGCGACCGACGACGAGATCGCGCAGACCGTGAAGGTGATGGGCGGCGAGGACTGGGCCCGCTGGATCACGGCGCTGCGCGAGCGCGACCTGCTCAAGCCCGGTTTCAACACCGTCGCCCTCACCTACATCGGTTCCGAGCTGACCGGCCGGCTGTATCGCCAGGGCTCGATCGGCGCGGCCAAGGCGGACCTGGAGCAGACCGCACTGAAGCTGGCCGCCGACGGCGTGACCGCGATGACGTCGGTGAACGGCGCCGCCGTCACGCAGGCCTCGTCGGCGATCCCCGGCATCGGCCTGTACGTCAGCCTGCTGCACAAGGTGACCGGCCTGCAGACCCCCGTCGAGCAGTCGATCGCGCTCTGGGACCAGCTCACCGGCGAGACCCCGCTCGACCTGGACGACGAGGGCCGCATCCGCCTCGACCGCTGGGAACTCAACGACGAGGTCCAGTCCGCCGTCCGCACCCAGTGGGAGTCCGTGACGCCCGACAACATCGCGTCGGTCGCGGACGCTGACTGGTTCCTCGCCGAAGTCCGCCGCCTGTACGGCTTCGACGTACCCGGCGTGGACTACGACGCCGAGACCGAGGTCGACGTGGAGTGGCCTACAACGGCTTGAACGACACCATTTCCAGGACGAGTTCGCCGGCCTCGTCGGAGGCGTTGAGGTCGACGGACGCGGTGATGCGCCAGTCGTGGTTGCCCTCCGGGTCGTCGATGATCTGCTGGACCTCCCAGTAGCCCGGGTGCTCCTCGACCAGGAACAGCGCGGGACCGCGGGCGGCCGGACCGGTGCCGACGACGTCGTGCTCGGCGTAGTACGCCGTACCGGCCTCGGCCCAGCGGCCCGCGTCCCAGCCGGCCTCGCTGTCGAGCTGACCGAGCTCGGCCCAGCGGTGCAGGGCGAGTAGCTCGACGCGACGGAACAACGCGTTGCGGACCAGGACCCGGAAAGCCCTGGTGTTCAAGGTGATCCGGCGCGGACCGGCCGGCGTCGGCTCGGCCGCCTCCTCCTCGGTGGGGTTGGTCAGCTCCTCCCACTCGTCGAGCAGGCTGGAGTCGGTCTGACGGACCACCTCGCCGAGCCACTCGATCAGGTCGGCGAGGTCCTCGTTCACCTTGTCCGGCGGGACGGTCTGCCGCAGCGCCTTGTACGCGTCGCTGAGATAGCGCAGGACGATGCCTTCGGAGCGGGCCAGCCCGTAGTACCCGATGAACTCGCCGAACGTCATCGCGCGCTCGAACATGTCCCGGACGACGGCCTTCGGCGACAGCCCGGTGTCCGCGATCCATGGATGCGTCTGCCGGTACATCTCGAACGTTGCCTCGAGCAACTCCGCGAGCGGCTTCGGCCAGCTGACGTCCTCGAGCAGCTCCATCCGCTCGTCGTACTCGATGCCCTGGGCCTTCATCGCGTTCACCGCCTCGCCCCTGGCGTGGTGCTCCTGCGCCCAGAGCACGGCCCGCGGGTCCTCCAGCGTGGCCTCGATGATCGAGACCACGTCGAGGGCGTACGACGGGTCGGCCGGGTCCAGCAGGTCCAGCGCCGCGAGCGCGAACGTGGACAGCGGCTGGTTGAGGCTGAAGTCCTTCTGCAGATCGACGGTCAGGCGGAGGATCCGGCCGTTCTCGTCCGGTTCGTCGAGGCGCTCCACCACGCCGGCGGTGACGAGCGTGCGGTAGATCTGGATCGCGCGGCGGATCAGCCGCACCTGCGCCTTGGCGTCCTCGTGGTTGTCGCGGAGCAGCCGCCGCATGCTCTCGAACGCGTTGCCGTCGCGGGCGATGACGTTGAGCAGCATCGCGTGGCTGACCCGCATCCGCGACCGGAGCGCCTCGGGCTCGGCCGCGACCAGCCGGTCGAAGGTGTCCTCGCCCCAGGTGACGAACCCTTCCGGCGGCTTCTTCCGCTGCACCTTGCGCTGCTTCTTCGGGTCGTCACCGGCCTTCGCGAGGGCCTTGACGTTCTCGACGACGTGGTCCGGCGCCTGCACGACGACGGTGCCGGACGTGTCGTACCCGGCCCGGCCGGCGCGGCCCGCGATCTGGTGGAACTCGCGCGCCTTCAGGATCCGCTGGCGGCGTCCGTCGTACTTGCTGAGCGCGGTGAGGACGACCGTGCGGATGGGGACGTTGATGCCGACGCCGAGGGTGTCGGTGCCGCAGATGACCTTGAGCAGCCCGGCCTGCGCGAGCTGCTCGACGAGCCGGCGGTACTTCGGGAGCATGCCGGCGTGGTGGACGCCGATGCCGTGCTTCACCAGTCGCTGCAGCGTCCGGCCGAAGCCCTTGCTGAACCGGAAGTTCCCGATCAGCTCGTTGATCTTCTCCTTCTCCTCCTTCGAGGAGACGTTGATGCTCATCAGCGCCTGGGCGCGTTCGAGGGCGGCCGCCTGGGTGAAGTGCACGACGTACACCGGGGCCTGGTGGGTGGTGAGCAGCTCTTCGAGCGTCTCGTGCAGCGCGGTGGTGACGTACTTGTAGATCAGCGGCACCGGGCGCTCGCCGGACGCAACGATCGCCGTCGGGCGGGCGGTCCGGCGGGACAGGTCGATCTTGAACCGCTCGACGTCGCCGAGGGTCGCGGACATCAGGATGAACTGCGCCTTCGGCAGTTCGAGCAGCGGCACCTGCCAGGCCCAACCGCGATCCGGCTCGGAGTAGAAGTGGAACTCGTCCATCACCACCTGGCCGACGTCCGCGTCCGCGCCCTCGCGCAGCGCGATGTTCGCCAGCACCTCCGCCGTACAGCAGATGATCGGAGCGGCCGCGTTGACGGCGGCGTCACCGGTCAGCATGCCGACCTTGTCCGCCCCGAACACGTCACACAGCGCGAAGAACTTCTCCGACACCAGCGCCTTGATCGGCGCGGTGTAGAACGTCCGCTGCCCGTTGGCCAGCGCGGCGAAGTGCGCCCCGGTCGCCACCAGGCTCTTCCCGGACCCGGTCGGCGTCGACAGGATCACATTCGACCCCGTCATCACCTCGATCAGCGCCTCCTCCTGCGCCGGGTACAGCGAGATCCCCTGCTCCGTCACCCATCCCTGAAAGGCGTCGAACAGGTCGTCGGGCTCGGTCGTCCCCGGAACGTTCTCGGTCAGCGTCATCACCGACCATTGTCCCCGACCGGACAATCCACCATCGCCGCCGGGTGCGGAGCACCCGTCCGGTAGCTCGCCCGCCGCCGCCGGCTCGATGCGGTGGCATCGCGTGCAACGTCGACAGGATGTATCCGCCAACCACGCCGCGACCGGAGACGCGCCAGGCGTACCAAGGGCGGAGGTGGACGAAGACATCCTGTCGAGGTTGCACACCTACCGTTCGGCTCGGTTTGGGGACCGTTCGGCGACAGAAACAGTGCAAACGATTGCAAGCATTTCTATTCAGAGGTGACTTGATGGGCATGACATTTACCTCATGGCGCCGGGTGGGCGCGAGTGTGCTGGTGACGGCGGTGGGTGCGGCGGGTCTGGTGGCGGCCGCACCCGGCGATCAGGCGACGACCGACGGAGGTGGCCGCGGCGCGCTGGTGACGACCTGGGGTGCGGCGGACGACATCGCCGGCGGGACGTTGAGCGACATGACGGTGCGGAACGTGCTGCGGACGTCGGTCGGCGGGGAGGACCTGCGGATCCGGATCTCCAACGCGAACGGGGACCAGCCGCTGGTGTCGGACTCGGTGTACGTCGGGCGGCAGGACACCGGCGCGAGCGTGGTGCCCGGGACGAGCCGGCGGCTGACGTTCGGCGGCAGCACGACGGTGACGATCCCGCCGGGCGCGATGGCGATCAGCGATCCGCTGCCGGGCGCGGTGCCGGCGCTGACCAAGCTGACGGTCAGCCTGCACGTGGTCGGGACGACGGGTGTGATCACCGCGCACAACCGGGCGATGCAGCACAGCTACAAGTCGACGTCCGGCGATCACGCGGCCGACGAGTCGAGTACGGCGTACCAGACCGAGTCCTCGGCCTGGTTCTTCCTGAACGCCGCGATCGTCGAGGTGCCGCAGCCGGTGCAGACCGTCGCGACGCTCGGCGACTCGATCACGTCGTCGGTCGGTTCGACGATCGACACCGACCGGCGCTGGCCGGACGTCCTCGCCGCCCGGTTCGCGCAACTGCCCGAACCGCGGCGGCTCGCGATCTCGAACGAGGGCATCTCGGGGAACCGTGTGCTCGGCGGGGTCGCGAAGGCGGGCAGTGCCGGAGCGAGTGCGCTGGCCCGGCTGGACAAGGACGTGCTGACGAAGCCCGGCGTACGGACGGTGCTGGTGCTGGAGGGGATCAACGACATCTACGCCGGGGCGACGACCGAACAGCTGATCGCCGGGTACCGGCAGCTGATCACGCGGGTGCACGCGTCCGGCCGGTGCATCGTGGGCGGGACGCTGACGCCGATGGGCAGCTCGTTCGTCTACACGCCGGAGAAGGAGGCGATCCGGCAGGCGGTCAACACGTTCATCCGCAGCAGCGGTGAGTTCGACGGGGTGGCCGACTTCGACGCCGCCACCCGCGACCCCGCCGACCCGTCGCGCCTCGCGGCGGCGTACGACGGCGGCGACGGCCTGCACCCCAATGACGCGGGAAGTGCGGCCATGGGCAGCGCCCCCAACCTCGACTCGCTCCGCTGCCAGTAGCCGGAACCGGGGTGCACCACCGCTCGGGCGGTGCACCCGGATTCCTTTACTTCTCGCCCTTGATGGCGAGGGCTTGTTCCAGTTCGTCCCGGATGGCGTCGGCTCCGGATTTGCGGTAGCCGGCGACGGCTTCGTCCCAGGCGGACAGGTCGGCGCGGCCGAGTTGGATGTCCTTGGTGAGGGCGTCCATGCGGGTGTCGAGGACCTTGCCCTTGGTGGATTGGGTGGGTGAGTAGAGGCCGTACGCCGGCGGCAGGATCGCTGTCGGGAGGACGGCTTTCAGGTGGTTGTACGCCATGTCGACGGCCTCGGGATGCCCGGGGAAGTACGCGGGGTACGGACCGTCGGCCAGGTACTGGACCGGGAACTCGCCGAGGCACACCTCGCTCCCGCCGTCCTTGGTCAGCTGCGGATCGGTTCCGTTCAGCGTGTAGTGCCGCCCGGGCAGGCCGAACTTGCGGAACAGGTACTCCTCGGTCCCGAACGGCGCCGCGAACCAGTTCAGGATCCGCAGCAGCGCCTTTATCCGCTCCGGCGAGCTCGGCCGGATCGCGGCGATCGAGTTGTTCGGCGAGCCGAGCAGCACCCGTCCGACCTGCCCGTCGTCGGACCGCGGCACCGGGATCGCGATACTGAAGTTCTTGTTCGTCGCGCGCCGGTAGAAGCTCTGGATCGACGAGTACGTGTCCTGGGTCATCACCGCGGAGCCCTGCGTGAACCAGACCTTCTGGTTGTTCTTCGCGACCCCGTCCGGATGGATCAGGCCGTCCTTCACCAGCTGCCGGGTGATCGCCAGCATCTCCTTGTGCTCCGGCAGTTCCCGGCTGTGCACGAGCTTCCCGTCGCGCACCTCCCACCCGTTCGGCAACCGGAGCATCGCGCTGACCGCCGCCGTCGGCGGTACGGCGAAACCCCACCGGTTCTTCTTGCCGTCGGTGACCGCCTTCGCCACCTTCACCAGCTCGTCGACGGTCGGCGACCCGATCTCGACGCCGAACTGGTCGAGCAGGTCCTGCCGGACCAGCAGGGTGTTCGTCGACATCACGCCGCGCTGGATCGGCACCGCTCGGATACCGCCCGAGAACACACAGCCCCGCCACGACGCCTGCGGCGCGTTCGCCAGGAACGGGTACTCGAGGATCGCGTCCCCGGACAGGTACTCGGTCAGGTCCTGCGCCCGCGCCTCCAGGAACTGCGGCAGGTAGGCGAAGCCGCCGTCCACGTTGAACAGGTCGCCCAGCGTGTCACCGGCCACCGCGGTGGCGAACTTGTTCGGGTAGTCGGCCGCCGCCGTGATGGTCAGTTCCAGCGGCGACCCGAGCCGCCGGTTCAGTTCCTGCCAGTACGGATTGCGGTCGGCCGTCGGCGGGATCGGATTCGAGGTCAGCGTCGAGCCGACCACGTCGCTCCCGTCGCCCGGCGTACCGCTGGTCACCTTCGTCGGGTTCGCCGGGAAGCGGTAGAAGCAGTCCGGCATCAGCGGATGGCTGCGCGGCAGGTCCGGCTTGGGGCCGTCGAAGCGTTTGTACGTCGGGAGCGCGACCGGCTTGTTCAGCGCTGCGATGTCGGTGGACCGGGTCACCGTCGAGCACCCGGTCACGCCGACCGCCGCGGCGGCCAGTGATCCGCCGAGGAACGCCCTTCTGCTGAACGTCATCCCTTCACCGCCCCGGTCAGCATGCCCTTGGCGAAGTGCCGTTGCAGGAACGGGTACACGATCAGGATCGGTACCAGCGACACCACCAGGATCGCCATCTGGATCGACTCCTGCGGCGGCAGCTGGTCGGCCGCCGCGCCGCCGAGATCACCGCTGCTCAGCTCGGTGTTGTTGACGACGTACGTGCGCAGGACCAGCTGCAACGGCCATTTCGCGGTGTCGTTGATGTAGAGCATCGCGTTGAAGAACGCGTTCCAGTAGCCGACCGCGTAGAAGAGCCCGACCACCGCGAGCACGGCCCGGGACAGCGGGAGCACGATCGACCAGAAGATCCGGAAGTCGCCGGCGCCGTCGATCCGGGCCGAGTCGAGCACCGAGTCCGGGATGCCCATGAAGAACGAGCGCAGCACGATCACATTGAAGCCGCTGATCGCCGTCGGCAGGATCAGCGCCAGCAACGAGTCGAGCAGCCCGAACTCCTTCACCACCAGGTAGTTCGGGATCAGGCCCGGGCTGAACAGCAGGCTGAACAGCACGATCATCAGGATCGGCTTCTGCCCGAACGAGCCCGGCCGGCTGAGCGAGTACGCCAGCATCGTGGACCCGGCCAGGCTGATCAGCGTGCCGCCGGTGGCGATGACCACGCTGACCAGCAAGGCCCGCTGGACGACACCGCCGTTGAAGATCGATTTGTACGCGTCCAGGTTGAGGCCGTCCGGCCAGAGCACGAACCCGCCGGAGTTCGTGACGTGTTCCTGGCTGGCGATGCTGGTCGCGATCACACCGATGAACGGGATGATGACGACCGCGCAGCAGATCAGCAGCACGACACCCTTCACCGCCCGCGTGGGCGCGCCGGGACCGTCGTCGATCCCCTTCGTCTGTACGAGACTCATTTCTTGTACACCCCCGCTTCGCCGAAGATGTGGGCGATCTTGTTGGCGCCGATCACCAGGGCGACGCCGACCAGGCCCTTCACGAGTCCGACCGCGGCGGAGACGCCCCATTGGCCGGCCAGGACGCCGTTGTTGTAGACGTAGGTGTCGAGGACCTCACTCGCCGGTCTCCCGACCAGGTTCTGCTGCAGGATGATCTGCTCGAAGCCGACGGTCAGCGAGTCGCCGAGCCGCAGGATCAGCAGCAGGATGATCAGGCCGCGGATCCCGGGCACCGTGACGTGCCAGAGCTGCCGCCAGCGGGAGGCGCCGTCGACGCGGGCCGCCTCGTACAGCCCGGGATCGATCTGGGTCAGCGCGGCCAGGAACAGGATCGTCCCCCAGCCGGTGTCCTTCCAGATCACCTGGCTGGTGAGCAGCGCGATGAAGCCGTCCGGGTTGCCGAGGAAGTCGATCGTGCCCATCCCGTGCTCGCGCAGGAAGTTGTTGATCAGCCCGCTGCCGCCGAGGATCTGCTGGAAGATCGCGATCACGATCACCCAGGACAGGAAGTGCGGCAGGTACAGGACCGACTGCACGACCCGCTTGATCCGCTCGGACAGCAGGCTGTTCAGCAGCAGCGCCAGCGCGATCGGCGCCGGGAACACGAAGATCACCTGGACGAGCGTGATCAGCAGCGTGTTCTTGAGTGCGTTCAGGAACTCCGGGTCGCCGTTGAAGATCACCGCGAAGTTGTCCAGCCCGACCCACGCGCTGCGGCCGAGCGGCACGAACGGCAGGTACTCCTGGAACGCGATCAGGTTCCCGAGCAGCGGCAGGTAGTGGAACGCCAGCAGCAGCGCCAGCCCGGGCAGGGCCATCAGCAGCAGGATCTTGTCCCGGCGGGCCCGCGCCCACCAGGACAGCGGTTTGCCGCTCGCGCTGTGCCGGGGCGGCGCGGACCTACTGTCCGTAGCCGCGCCCGGCGGTCCGGAGCCGGTCGGTTCGCCGGCCGTGGTCTGCCGGCTGGGGATTCGATCTGTTTGAGCCACGCGACACTCCCAGGGTCGTCGCCCCCCACGGTGGAGAGCGCTTTCCGTTCTCCTGTGTTCGACTGTGTCGCGTCTTGGGGAGTCGCGCAGCTTTGGTCGGAGTGTCTGGCCGAAACCGGCTCAGCCGCGGTGGTGCCAGCGGGTCTCGGCGGCGCCGCGGCGGGCGAGGTGTTCGAGGTGGGCGCGGGCCATCCGCACGGTCTGCAGGTTGATACCGCCGTACGCCCCCAGCTCGGTACCGATGGCGTCAGCCAGGTTACGGACAGTCAGCGAACCGGTGCTCCTGAGCAGCCGGGCGGTGAGTTCGTCGACGCCGGCGACCCACTCGAGGCTCTCCTCGATGAGCTTCCGGCCGGCGGTCGCGTCCATCGCGTCGCCGTGCGACGGTACGAGCGCGTCGAAGTCGAGCTCCAGGAGCCGGGTGAGCCCGCTCGTGTACCGCGTGACGTCGGTGTAGAGCGGCGCCAGCCAGACCGAGCTGTCGAGGTACGGCCGGCCGCGGCCCTGCACGTCGTCGAAGGTGAACAGGGTCCGCGAGGTCTCGTCGAGTACGGCGATGTGCCCGGGACTGTGGCCGCTGGTCGTGATCACCTGCAACGGCCGCTCACCGGGCAGGCGATCGCCGTCGCGCAGCAGGAGGTCGATCCGGACCCGGTCGTCCAGCATCTCCAGCAGCTCGGTCCGCTCGGCCTCCGAGAGGTCCAGCGCGTCCGGATCCGAACCCCACAGCTCGGTCAGCAACCGCTCGTTGTCCTCCAGCCACCCGGCCTCCAGCGCCGGTGCCGCGAACCGGGCCCCGCTGTGCTTGCGCAGTACGGCGTTGCCGCCCATGTGATCGGGGTGTGCGTGGCTGTTGACGACCAGGGTGAGGTCCGACAGCCCGAGGCCCAGACCCGCGAGCTCGGGCGCCGTCGTCGACTCGGGAGTCGACGCGATGCCCGCATCCAGCAGGACCAGCTCCGAGCCGGCGTCGATCACGTGCAGCCAGAGCGGCAGTCCGCACACATGCGGGTAGTCGGTCGCCAACTGGTGGATCCCCGGTGCGATCTCGCTAGGCATGGTTCACCGTCCCTCGAAGATTCCGGTCCGCCGTTCCGCGAAGGCCGCTCGGCCTTCGGCGGCGTCGTGGGTGCCGAGGGCAACCGCCTGCAGCTCGCGCTCGTACTGGATGGCGGCCTCCAGCCCCATCGACCAGGCCGCACGCAGGTTCGCCTTCGCCGCGGCGGCCGCGACCGGCGGGCGGGCGGCGATCCGGTGCGCCAGCTCGGTTGCTGCCGGCGACAGGTCGTCCGGGGCCAGGATCTTGCTGACCAGGCCGATCCGCAGCGCCTCGGCGGCGTCGATCGGATCGCCGGTGAGCAGCAGCGTCGCCGCGTCACTCGCCGGCACCGAGGCGGCGAGCAGCGCCGTCACTCCCCCGCCGCCGATCCAGCCGAGCTTGATCTCGGCCGCCGCGAAGCTCGCGGCCGACGACGCCAGCCGGATGTCGCACGACAGCGCGAGCTCCAGCCCGCCGCCGTACGCGTACCCGTTGACCGCCGCGATCACCGGCGTCCGCAACGAGCGCAGCGCGTCGCAGTAGTCGCGCCGGTTCCGGAAGTGCCACGGGCCGTCGTACCGGTCGAGCTCGCCGATGTCGCTGCCGACCGAGAAGGCCCGCTCGCCGGCGCCGGTCACCACGACCGCACGGATCGACGGGTCCTCGTCGATGCGCGGGATGAGCTCGAGGAGCTCGGCGCTCATCGAGCGCGTGGCCGCGTTCAGCTTCGCGGGCCGGTCGAGCGTGAGCACGCCGACGTACCCGTCCTGGTCGAAGCGGATCCGGCCGCCGTCCCCCGAGCCGCTAGCCATTGCGCACCTTCTTGAAGTCGTCCTCGATCCGGTCCACCGCGGCGCTCAGGTCGTCGTCGTTGCCGAGCAGCTCCCGCACCCGCTCGGACAACTCGTCCTGGAACCCGATCCAGCCGTCGAACCGCGGCCGGACGTACGACGTCCGCACGGTCTCGAGCGTCGCGGAGTAGTGCCCGTTCCACGCCTGGTCCACCTTTGGCGACTCCCACACCGCGGTCGTCGCCGACTGTCCACCCACCGCGGACAGCTCCAGCTGCGTCTGTACGTCGAGGAGACCGCGCACATATTTCGTCACGGCGAGCACCTTCGAGTACGCCCGCGGCGTCACCGCCAGACCGGTCCCACCGAGCGTGCCGTTCCCCGACGAGTCCTGAGCGAACAGCCGAGGCGCCGCCGACCAGGCGAGTGTGTGTCCGTAGTAGGCATAGCTGTAAACCAGCGGACAGCACTCAGCCTCCCCAGCCACCAGCAACTCGTGAATGCCGATCGGGTCCAGGTCGGCCGCACTCTGATCACTGCGTCGCCACACCGCACGCAACAACTCCAAAGCCGCAACGGCCCGTTGCCTGTCCAGCAGCGTGTGTCCACTGCGGTCTCCTGCAAGACCCAGCACCATCAACCCCGCATGTGGGCCTGCGACGCACAGGACGACACCGGACAGCCGCAGTACGTCGGACCAGGCTGCAGGCGGGGTAGCGAGGTCCGGCCGGTACACGCACGTTTGGGTCGCAGCATCCAACGGCAATGCCCACCCATGCCCCTCCACCTGATAACTCGACCACGTCGGCGGCACGGCCCGCGACTCCCACAACGCCAGGTCGTCGGGCGAGAACACGTCCTCCACCGGCAGTACGGCGCCTGCCTCGATCGCCGCGCCCAGTCCCGGGTGGTCGATCACCAGCAGGTCGTACTGCCCGGCCAGCTTCACCAACGGAGTCGACTCGAACCCGGACAGCGGCTGCCGGTCCCACTCGACCTTGACCTCCGGGTGTGAGAACACCTCCAGCGGCCGATAGCCCCTCGGGTGGTCCCAGGTCAGTCCGCGCAATGCCACCGTCACGGCGCGACCACCGCGCCCGACTCCAGCAACGCCTGGCGCCTCGCCGGTGAGACGCCGAGCTCCGACAACAGCTCGTCGGTGTGCTCACCGACCAGCGGAGCGGGCCGGTGTACCTCGGCAGGTGTCCGGCTGAAGCGGTACGGGAATCCCGGTGTCGTCACGGTGCCCTCGGTCGGGTGCTCGTACGTCACGAACGACTCGTTGTGCAGCACCTGCGGGTCCGTGCGCAGGTCGTCGTACGACAGCACCGGACCGCACCACACGCCACGCTCACGCAGCTTGAGCATCCAGTGCTCGGTGGACTCCCGTCGCAGCGCCGTCGACACCGCGGCAGCGATCTCGTCGCGGCGGGCGAACCCGTCGCGCTCCGCGTCCAGTCCGGCCAGCTGTGGCGCGTCCAGCACCTCCGCCAGCACCGGCAGGTTCGCGAAGGCCAGTGAGATGTACCCGTCGGCAGTCGTGAAGATCCCGTACGGCGCACGAATGTAGCTGTGCGCGTGGACCTCCTCGGAGCGCGTCTGCGGTACGCCGCCGACGGTATGCACCGACAGCTCCTGCATCTGCAGGGCGATCACCGCGTCCAGCATGTTCACCTGGACGAGCTGCCCCTCGCCGGTACGCTCCCGATGCAGCAGCGCGGCAAGCACACCTTCGAACGCGCTGTACGCCGTGACCGCGTCGGCCAGGAAGTACGGCGCGGCGACGGGCGGCTCGTCAGGGCGGCCGGCGCTGAACAGCGCACCGCTCATCGCTTGCACCAGCAGGTCCTGTCCGGGCCACTCGGCGTACGGCCCGCTCTCGCCGTACCCGGAGATCGAGACGTAGACCAGTGAGGGCTTCAGTGCGCGCAGCGTGTCGTAGTCGACGCCGAGACGGGCTGCTACGCCGGGCCGGTAGTTCTGGAGGAACACGTCCGACGTGCGCACCAACTCGTACAGGAGCTCGCGGCCGTCTTCGGACTTGAGGTCGACGGCCAGACTGCGCTTGTTGCGGTTCAGCGACAGGAAGGACGCGTTGACCTCGTTGCCCGCGGCGCCACCGGCGGACGTGTGCCGCTGCCATTCGCCGGTCACCGGCTCGACCTTGACCACGTCCGCGCCGAGGTCGCCGAGCCGCATCGCCGCCAGCGGACCGGCCATCGCCACCGACAGGTCCAGAACCCGGTAACCGCCCAGGATGTTCATTGCGCCGTCCATCCCGCGTCGACCGGCAGGACGGCGCCGGTGACGAACGAGGCGTCGTCGCTGGCCAGGAACGCGATCGCGGCCGCCACTTCGGCCGGCTGCCCGATCCGGCCGAGCGCGTGGTGGCGCTCGACCATGGCCTGCATGGCGCCCGGGTCGTCCTCGCCGCCGACCTTTCCGTTGCGGATCAGCGGGGTGTCGATGAGGCCGGGCGCCACGCAGTTCGCGCGGACGCCGGAGCGACCGTGGTCGAGGGCCATCGCGCGGGTCAGGTTCTCGACGCCGGCCTTCGCCGCGCAGTACGCCGACCTGTTCCGCTCGCCGACCGTGCCGATCGCGGACGAGATCGTCACGATCGCCCCGCCGCCCTGCGCGATGAACCGCGGCAGGACGGCCCGGCACGAGTTGTAGACGCCGGTCAGGTCGACGTCGAGAATCGTCCGCCATTCGTCGGGCGAGGTGTTCGGCACGGTGTCACACACGTCGACACCTGCGGCGCTGACGAGGACATGGACGTCACCGACGGCCTCGACGACCGCGAGTGTGCCGTCGAGATCCGTCACGTCCAGCTCGTACGCCCGGCCGCCGAGCTCGGCGGCCAATTGCTTCGCGGCGCCGCCGTTGCGGTCGCAGACCACGACGGTGCCGCCCTCGGCGGCGATGCGGTGGGCGGTGGCCGCGCCGATCCCGGAGGCGGCTCCGGTGATCAGCGCGACCTTGCCCTTGAACCTTTCGGTATCCATGAACTCTCTAGGGCTTCTCGTAGGGGAAGGACGGCAGCACGCCGATCTGGTCGTACTGCATCTTGGAGTCGTCGAAGCCGGCCTCCCAGCTGACGTTCGCGAACGTGTCGCACGGTCCCGCGGACGGCCCGTGGTACGGGTCGCTCTCGGTGTTGGTGACCTTGATGTCGGAGAACGCGAACCCGCAGCCGCCGAAGTCCATGTGCACGCCGTACGGCTTGGCATCCGGCATCGACGGATCCGCGTTCGCGTCGTCGATGACCAGCTGGGAGACGGAGGCGTCCGGCGTGTACGGCGGCTCGTTGCGGACGCCGTACGCGTAGAACGGACCGGTGTCGCCGCTGTCCTGCGCGAGGTGCGAGAGCCGGACGAACTTGACGGTGTTGCCGCCGGTGTAGTTGTCCGCGTTCGGGATCTCCGGCCGGGACTCGATGCTGATGCCGTACCGGGCGCCGTGCTCGACGACGGTGTGGCTCACCTCGTTGCCGCCGCTGTTCATGATCTCGACGCCGGCCGAGTCGCCGGGCACCAGCTCACCGATGTGGTGGATGTAGTTGTTGGTGAACGTGTTGCCGTGGGCAACGTCGCCTTCGCCGGGCCAGCCGCCCTCGATCTTGATGCCGTCGTTGCCGAGGTGCTCGAGCAAGCTGTCCGAGACCGTGGTCTGCTCGTTCGCGAACAGCAGCTCGATCGCGGTGAACCCGGTCTGCTGGATGTGCAGCCTGGTGAGCTTCACGCCGCGGGTGTTCGTGAGCGTGATCGCGCCCCACCGGTTCCGCGGCAGCTCGATCTGGGTGTCGTACTTCGGATACTTGTGCTTGACCCCGGAGTCACCCGTCCCGTTCCAGCCGTACCGGTACCAGTCCATGAAGTCGGTGTGCTGGATGGTCAGGCCGTCGAGTGTCAGGTTCTCCACCCGCCGGTTCGGCGACGCGCCCTCGAGGGAGAACACCTGGGTCTGCGTCGGCCGGTAGACCTTGACGCCGTCCATCGTCCCGCCGGCGGGCTTGTAGTACAGCGTCTTGGCCGGGTAGTCCAGGTAGTACTCCCCGGCCTGGTCGAGCAGGCTCAGCGAGTTCTGCACGAAGTACCGCGAGCCACCGCCGGAGTTGATGAAGCCGTACCGCGCCGGGTAGACCAGCGTGGTCCGCTTCTTGGTGAAGTTGATGTCGAGCATCGGGATGGTGTCGGTGAACCACGACCAGGAGCCGCCCGACCACACCGTCACCTGCGCCGGCCACGACGTACCGAGCCGCAGGTCCCAGGACGGGTCGATGTCGCCGGTGTTGAACCCGAGCTGGTCGCGGACCGCTTCCTTGGTCGGGTCGAACAGGATGGACCGCAGGTACGGCGCCCACTTGTCGTCGGCCGCCCGGTTCGGGTAGCGGGCGGTCGTCGCCCGCTTGCCCTCGGCGTACAGGCTGTAGAACGGCTGGCTGACGTCGACCGGCGCCTTGAAGATGCCGTCCTTGTACGGCGTCCAGCCGGTCACCTCCCGCCCCGCCTCGAAGACGGCCTTGCCCGGACCGTCCGCGCTCCGGTAGCTCACCCCGGAGTCGCGGTCGTCGAAGGTGATCGTCCTGTCGACCTGGTACGTCCCGGCCTTCAGGTTCACCACCGGCGTGCACTCGGCGTGCGCCGTGATCCGCAGCGCGTCCCGCGCGTGCTCCACGGTCTTCCACGGCTTCCGCTCGGTCCCAGGTCCCTGGTCGTTGCCGTCCGGCGAAACCCATCTGGAGCCACAGTCCTGCGTCGGCGCCGCGGTTCCCACCGCGGAGCCTGCGCCGACCACAGCCAGCGCAGCACCCACGACTACTCCCACGAGCAGCTTCATCGCGAGCTCACCGCCCCGCGACGTCGTACGGGAAGGACGGCAGTACGCCGATCTTGTCGTACTCCATCTTCGACGCGTCGAAGCCGGTCACCCAGTTGGCGTTCGTCACCTCGTTGCACTTGTACGACTGGTACTTGTCGTCGGTGACGGTACCGACCTCGACGTTGCTGAAGGCGAACCCGCAGCCGCCGGCGTCCATGTGCACGCCGCGCGTTCCGCCCGCGTCGGGCATCGACGGGTCCGGGATCACGTCCCCGACGACCAGCTGGTCGACCGTGTTCTGGACCGGGTGCGGCTCCTGGTTGTCGACGCCGTAGGTGTAGAACGCGCCCATGTCGCCGCTGTCCAGGCCGAGCTGCTCCAACCGGATGTACTTGAAGCTGTTGCCGGACGCGTATTGGTCGCCGTCCTTCACCTCGGGCCGGGACTCCAGGCTGATGCCGTAGCGCGCACCGTGCTTGACCTCGATGTTCGAGATCGTGTTGTTGCCGGTGTCCATCAGCTCGACGCCGGCCGAGTCACCGGGGACCAGCTCGCCGATGTGGTCGATGAACACGTTCGAGATCGTGTGGTGGTTGCTCAGGTCGCCTTCACCCGGCCAGCCGCCCTCGACCTTGATGCCGTCGGCGCCGATGTTCTCCAGCAGGCTGTCGGTGATCCTGGTGTGGTCGTTGGCGAACAGCAGGTAGATACCGGTGAAGCCGGTGTCGGACAGGTGCATCCGGTTCAGGTCGATGTTGCTCGTGT
>Ga0247821_10000674_pt1 | contig 18924 bp, 21 predicted proteins | sample 13C_Glycerol_Day_FD_192481 | JGI IMG/M metagenome (GOLD analysis project Ga0247821, IMG submission 192481) | Soil microbial communities from agricultural site in Penn Yan, New York, United States - 13C_Glycerol_Day14 | ecosystem: Environmental > Terrestrial > Soil > Agricultural land | place... | reverse complement strand
TTGAACGAGATTTCCCGGACCCATAGCCCGGCACTCAGGCCCAGCTCGTCTTCCAGCGCCACCGGGGTCTCCAGGGTCAGCCGCCAGGGGCGGACCATGGGGCCTTCTTCATAGATGTTGGGCGCGCCCAATTGCAGGTGCAGGGAATGGAACTCGTCTTCGACCAGTTGCAGCGGAAAGGTCATCTGCTGGTTTTCGAACTGCGCCTGCAGGGTGACCTGCTCCTGGGCGATCAGCTGGGTCAGCAGGTCTTTGATCTCGGTGCCACCATTGACCAGCAGGCGCGACGCCGGCTCAGCCGTCACGGGCTGTGGCGAATGCTGCATGGTCCTGATGAAATCCAGCTCATCCTGAGTCAGGAGGGCATCTGCTCGCATGGTCGAACTCGACGTATCAATCGTTAATTACGTTTCTTCACCGTCATGGACAAGCAAACGGCGATTTGGTTTTTACCGTTGGTCGCTTTCCAGTTCGGCGATGCGCGCCCTGGCCTCGGCCAGCTCGCGTTCCAGTTCGATGACGCGTTGTTCGGCTTCGACCTGGCGGCTGACATCTTTCTGGATACCGATGAAGTACTTCAACTGGTCGGCTTCGTTGTACACCGGGGTGATCGACAGTTCGTTCCAGAACATGCTGCCGTTCTTGCGGTAGTTGCGCAGGATTTCCCGGCTCGGCTGGCCGCTGCGGATCGCCTCGCGGATCAGCGCCCGGGGGGACTGGTCGCGGTCATCGTTCTGCAGGAAACGGCAATCGCGGTAGAGGATTTCGTTGGCCTCGTAGCCGGTCAGGCGCTCGAAGGCCGGATTCACGTAGATCAGGATGGTGTCGTCGTCGCCTTCCTGTTCGGCGACCACGATGCCGTCGTTGGAGGCATCGATCATGCGTTGCAGCAGTTTGGCATTGATCATCGGTGAGGTCCGCAAGGGCAGGGGATGGGTACGGCGGGTGATTCTAGAGGATTGGCCAATGGCCTACACCTTAAGAATGAGGCCTTTTGCCAGCGTCCGATGCTAGTATCCTACGTTTTTACTCAGCTTCGGAATTCACTATGAAAGTCGCCATCCTATCCGGTTCGGTCTACGGCACGGCCGAAGAAGTCGCACGGCATGTCGAGTCGCTGCTCAAGGCCGCAGGTTTCGAGGCCTGGCATGCTGCGCGCGCCACCTTGCAAGACCTGCAGGGCTTTGCCCCCGAAGCCTTCCTGGCGGTGACCTCGACCACCGGCATGGGTGAGCTGCCCGACAATCTGATGCCGTTGTTCAGCGAAATCCGCGACGTGCTGCCCGCCGCCTGGCGCGGCCTGCCGGGTGCGGTGATCGGCCTGGGCGACTCCAGCTACGGCGATACCTTCTGTGGCGGTGGCGAGCAGATGCGTGAGCTGTTCGCCGAGCTTGGCATCAACGAAGTGCAGCCGATGCTGCGCCTGGATGCCAGCGAAACCGTGACCCCGGAAACCGATGCCGAACCCTGGCTGGCCGAGTTGATCGGCAAGCTGCGCGGCTGATCAGCCCGGCGCCGGCTGCTCGCGCAACAACTGCAGCCAGGCCTGGGCGGCCCGCGACAGATAGGCGCCCTGGCGCCAGATGAAGGCGATGTCCCAGCGCAGGTCGGTCGGCTCGCTCAGGGTCAGGCGCACCACGCCGGGGCGTTCCAGGCCGCGGGCAACCACCCGCGGCAGCAACACCACACCTTGCCCCGCCGCCACCAGGGCGGCAAGAAAGTCGGCCTGACCGCTGCGCCCGCCTTCCCGGGGCGTGAACCCCAGTTGCTGGCAGGCGCTGAGCAGGCGGTCGTTGAGCACGAAACTGCGCTGATAGAGCAGAAACGGCGTGTCGGCCAATTGCCCCAGGCTGACCTGGCCGGCAGCGGCCAGGGGATGGTCAGCCGGCAGCAGTGCATCGAGGGGTTCATTGCAAAACGGCTGGAAGGCGAACGCCGGGTCGCGCGGTGTCAGGCTGCCACCCAGTTCCAGTTCGCCACTCTGCACCGCCTGCTCCACGCTGCGGCTGCCTCCTTCAAGCAAGTGAATGGTGATGTTCGGGTAGCGTCGGCGGTATTCGGCGAACAGCCTGGCAAAGAGAGCGTCACTGCCCAGCAGCGGCAGGCCCAGGCGCAGTTCGCCACGGCCTAGCTGGCTCAGGTCGTCGAGTTCGTTTTGTAACTCCTGGCGCAGGCGCAGCATGGCCTCACCGCGCTCCAGGACGATTCTGCCGGCGGCGGTCAGGTGCAGGTGCGAGCCTTGGCGTTCGAGCAAGGCCGTTCCCAGGTCCTGTTCCAGCTGGGCCACTTGCTTGCTGACCGCCGACTGGCTGATGTGCAGGGTCTGGGCGGCCTGGGTGAATCCGCCGCGGTGGATCACTTCGATAAAGCTGCGCAGTTGTTTGAATTCCATGGCCTCGATTCCATTATGGAATGGACGTAAGTCTAACAATTCGCTTTTGGCGTAGGGGGCGGACTTCTAGAATAAAAGCCTGAAGAGGTCCCCCACGATGAAGCCTGCATCCCTCAAACGTTTCCTGCGCCTGCTCACTGAGCTGGCGGTGTTTCTTGCTCTTTATATGTTCGGCGGCCAGCTGGCAGCCTGGCTGGGCTGGCCGATCCCCGGCGGCGTCATGGGACTTGCCCTGTTGCTGCTGTTGTTCGCCCTGGGCTGGTTGAAACCAGCCTCCTTGCAACTGGGCGCCGGCTTGCTGATGGCCGAGATGCTGCTGTTCTTCATCCCGGCGCTGATGAGCCTGCTCGACTATGGCAGCCTGCTGCGGGACGAAGGCTGGCGCATCCTGCTGGTGATTGGCGTCAGCACCCTGATGGTCATGGTATTGACGGCGGTTACGGTGGAAGGCGTGTGCCGCTGGAGAATGCGCCATGACGCTTGAGCCCATGTCGCTGTTCTGGCTGGCGCTGACCTTGCTGGCCTACCTGGGCAGCCGCTGGCTGTACCGGCGTACCGGCCGTTACCTGTTGTCGCCGCTGATCCTGGTGCCGGCGGTGTTGCTGGCGATCGCCGTACCCTTGCACACCGCCTATGCCGAGTATTCGCGCAACACCCATTGGTTGATGTCGGTACTGGGACCGGTGACGGTGGCCTTCGCCGTGCCGATCTGGCAGCAGCGCGCCTTGCTGGCGCGGCACTGGCCGGCGCTGAGCCTGGGTATGCTGGTGGGCAGTGCCGCCTCGATCGGCAGCTCCTGGGGCCTTGCCCATCTATTGGCGCTGGACAACGCGGTGAGCTTGTCGTTGCTACCGCGCTCGATCACCACGCCTTTTGCCATGCCACTGGCCCGGGACCTGGGCGGGGTGCCGGAGCTGACGGCGGTGTTCGTGATGTTCACCGGGGTGCTGGGCGCGATGTTCGGCGGGGTGCTGCTCAAGTTCCTGCCGCTGCGCACGCCACTGGCCCGGGGCGCGCTGTTCGGGGTCGGGGCCCACGGCGCCGGGGTCAGCCGGGCCCATGAAGTCGGCGGCGAGGAGGGTTCGGTGGCCGGGCTGGTGATGGTCCTGACCGGGCTGCTCAACCTGTTTGCAGCGCCCCTGCTGACCTTGATGCTGTGATCTACTGCGCTATTTGGCCACATGACTCGCAAGGTCAATAAGCTGGCTGCCAATGCAAGTCACCTTTGACCCTGTGCTGACTAGACTGTTCCCCCAGTAGAGCACACGAATGTGCCGAGGTGATTGCAATGATCGCTACCGCTGCCTTGCCCAACACCCAACACTTCCACTCACCGGGAGCACGCTGATGCCCCTGGCCGAGATCCCATTGTGCGTCTGGCGGACCCGGGGCCTGAATTTCTCGTTCCGCGGCCAGAGCATTCGATACTGGACGGCAGGGCAAGGTGAGCCACTGCTGCTTATCCACGGATTTCCCACCGCAAGCTGGGATTGGCACTACCTGTGGGCGCCATTGGCCCAGCGCTTCCGGCTGATTGCCTGTGACATGCTCGGTTTTGGCGATTCGGCCAAACCGGTGCATCACGACTACAGCCTGATCGAGCAGGCCGATCTGCAGCAAGCTTTGCTCGCGCACCTGCAGGTCGACCAGCCGGTGCACCTGCTGGCCCATGACTATGGTGACAGCGTCGCCCAGGAATTGCTGGCGCGCCACCACGAAGAACGTGCACAGATTGCCAGTTGCGTGTTCCTCAATGGCGGCCTGTTTCCCGAGCGCCACCGTGCGCTGCTGATCCAGAAACTGCTGCTCAGTCGCCTGGGCTGGCTGGTGGGGCGCTCGTTCGGGCGCGATGACCTGGTGCGTCATGTCACCCAGGTCTATGGTCCTTGTACCCATCCCAGTGAAAGTGCCCTGGATGACTACTGGAGCCTGGTCGCGTCCAACCAGGGCACGCGGATCCTGCACAAGCTGGTCAGCTATGTGCCCGAGCGGGTGGCCCACCGTGAGCGTTGGGTCGGCGCCCTGCAACAGGCGGGGGTGCCGTTGCGTTTCATCAATGGCGCGGTCGATCCGGTGTCCGGTGTGCACATGCTCGAACGATACCAGGAGCTGGTCCCGCATCCCGATACCGTGTTGCTGCAAGGCATCGGCCATTACCCGCACACCGAGTCGCCGGTCCAGGTCCTGCGCCACTACCTGGCGTTTCGCGAGCATCCCACGGCACAACTTCCACAGAAAATCGCCTGGTCCTGAAGGGCCAGGCCTGCCCATCATCCGTTGACCTTATCGCCTGCCATTCACCCTGTACCCGCTTGATTGTGTGTCGACCGAGGCTGGCCGACACTCGGGCATTCCCTGCCGGTTTCCCTGGAGTGTTGAGCATGAACGATTCGGTGCGCCTGGACGATAAAGTGGTGATCGTGACCGGAGCGGGCGGCGGCCTGGGGCGTGCCCATGCCTTGCTGTTCGCCCGTCACGGGGCCCGGGTGGTGGTCAACGACCTGGGCGGTTCCACCCACGGCGAAGGTGCCAGCGCCTCGGCGGCCGACCGGGTGGTGGCGCAGATTCGCGAAGCGGGAGGCACCGCCGTGGCCAGCCACGACTCTGTGGCCGACGGCCAGCGTATCGTCGAGCAGGCGTTGGACACCTTCGGGCGGGTCGATGTGCTGATCAACAATGCCGGCATCCTGCGCGACAAGACCTTCCACAAGATGGAAGACAGCGATTGGGACCAGGTCTACCAGGTGCATGTGGAAGGGGCCTACAAGGTGACCCGTGCGGCCTGGCCTCATTTGCGCGAGCAGAACTGGGGGCGGGTGGTGTTCACTGCATCGACCTCGGGGATCTACGGCAATTTCGGCCAGGCCAACTACGGCATGGCCAAGCTGGGACTCTACGGCCTGACCCGGACCCTGGCCATCGAAGGCCGCAAGAACGGCATCCTGGTCAACGCCATTGCACCCACCGGCGGTACGCGCATGACCGAAGGGCTGATTCCACCCCAGGTGTTCGAGCAGCTCAAGCCGGAACTGGTCAGTCCCCTGGTGGTGTTCCTCGGCAGCGAGCAATGCCAGGACAGCGGCGGCCTGTACGAAGTCGGTGGTGGCTGGATTGGCAAAGTACGCTGGGAGCGTAGTCTGGGTGTGGGTTTCGACCCGCACCAGGGCTTTGCCCCGGAAGATGTGGCGGCCAACTGGCAGTGCATCGGTGATTTCAGCGACGCCGTGCATCCACGCGACAGCCTGGAGGCGCTGCAGCAGATGATGGCCAATTTGCAGGCGCACGTTCGCGGCTGAGGCGTGCCTGAGGTTGTGGCCGGCCAGGCAACTTGCCTATGCTGGGCGGCCATGATCGATACAGGAGTACAGCGGATGTACGAGTCCAGGACCGAAGCGGTCATTTCGCCCCGGCAGTTCCGTCATCGCCTGATGTGGCATGGCCTTGGCGCCTGCCTGTTGCTGGTTGGCTCGATTCTGTTCGGGGTGCTGGGACACCTGTACTTCGAGCCACACATCCCCCTGCACGATGCCATTTTCAACGCCACCTTGCTGCTGGGCGGGGTAGGGCCGGTGATCCTGCCCGAGAGCGTTGGCGGCAAGTTGTTCTTCGCCGGCTACGGCTTGTATGTCGGGCTGGTGTTTGTCGCCAGCATCGGCTTGATCCTGGCACCGGTCGCCCATCGCTTGCTGCATCGCTTTCATTTTGACGAAGGCGGTGACGACTGATCACAAGGCATAAAAAAGGCCGCTACAAGGTAGCGGCCAAGGTAAGACGTAGATCAAGGAGCTTCAAAATCAACGTCGGTGAACCTGTTGCCGGGTGGCGGGGTGTACACGCCTCGAAGGCCCGGGCTGGAGGGCTTCCGGTTGTGTTTCCGGTCCAGCTGCAAACAGGATAAGACGCTGACCTGAAAGGAAAAATAGCCGATTGTGACAATCACTGTTGCAAGCCTGGCAACAGTAGCGGGCGGCTTAGCGGGGGGCTTCGTAGCCCATGCGCCAGCTGATCTGTTGCGCCGTTGCCAGCAGCTGTTTTGCCGCCGGTCCCTGCTCGTCGGCATGGAAGATCGAGGTCGGACCGACCACGGTCAACACCGCAGCAATCTGGCCCAAGGCATTGAACACCGGCGCCGACAGGGCATCGACACCGGGCATCAGCAGGCCATGCACGTGGTGCAGGCCGCGCTGGCGGATGTCGGCGAACAGGGTCTGGTAGTCGCTGGCACTCTGGCCCGAGGTGGCCAGTTCCTGATCGCGTAGCTCAATGGTTTCGCGCTCCGGCAGGTAGGCGCCGAACACAAGGCCGGTCGACGAACTGAGCAACGGCAACACCGAGCCGATCTGGGTCACCACGGTCACCGCCCGCACGGCCGGCTCGATGTTGACCACGGTGGCCCCCTGATTGCCCCAGACGGCAATGAAGCAACTCTCGTTGAGCTCATCGCGCAGTTGCGACAGCGGCATCGCCGCGACCTTCAGCACATCCATCCCGCCCAGGGCCGCCAGGCCTACGCGCAAGGCTTCACGGCCCAGTCCGTAGTGATTGGTGGCCGGGTCCTGTTCGGCGAAGCCGCTGGCGATCAGGGCCTGCAGGTAGCGGTGGACCTTGCTCGCCGGCATGTCGACATGCTCGGCCAGGCGCGACAGCGAGGTCGAAGGCGACAGTTGGGCCAGGGCCTTGAGGATATCGGTGCCGACTTCCGCCGAGCGGACCTTCTGTTTGCCGGCGCTGTCGGCGGTGGAGCTGGCTTTGGCCATGGTGGATTCGATCCGGTAGTCCAGGTGGGCGTCTTTATAGCTTGACGGTCTTCGCCAATCAAATTACGTTATGCGTAATGTAATTACGATAAAAATAACGCAGAGGCGCTGCGCCGGTGAACAGCTCGCAGCCAACTGCCATCAACCGGCCTGCACTGGGCCCGGAGGCTCGATGAACCTCGAAAGCACCCCCGTCCTCGATTATCAAAGCGGTTTCGGCAACGAGTTTGCCAGCGAAGCCTTGCCCGGCGCCTTGCCGGTGGGGCAGAACTCGCCGCAGAAGGCCCCGTACGGGCTGTATGCCGAACTGTTTTCCGGCACTGCCTTCACCATGACCCGCAGCGAAATGCGCCGTACCTGGATGTACCGCATCCGCCCCTCGGCCCTGCATCCGCGCTTCGAGCGCCTGCAGCGTCAGTTGGCCGGTGGCCCGCTGGGCGCGGTGACGCCCAACCGCCTGCGCTGGAGCCCGCTGGAGATTCCTGCCGAGCCGACCGACTTCATCGACGGCTGGGTGGCCATGGCCGCCAACTCCGCCAGCGAGAAACCTGCCGGTATCAGCGTCCACAGCTACCGTGCCAACCGTTCCATGGAGCGGGTGTTCTTCAACGCCGACGGCGAACTGCTGCTGGTGCCGCAACTGGGCCGCCTGCGTATCGTCACCGAACTGGGCGTGCTGGAGGTCGAACCGCTGGAAATCGCCGTGCTGCCGCGCGGCCTGAAGTTCCGCGTCGAACTGCTCGACAGCCAGGCGCGCGGCTACATCGCCGAGAACCATGGTGCGCCGATGCGCATTCCGGACCTGGGGCCGATCGGCAGCAACGGCCTGGCCAACCCGCGGGATTTCCTCGCCCCGGTCGCCCACTATGAAGACCTGCAGGGCCCGGTGCAGCTGGTACAGAAGTTCCTCGGCGAACTGTGGGGCTGCGAGCTCAATCACTCGCCGCTGGACGTGGTGGCCTGGCACGGCAACAACGTGCCTTACAAATACGACCTGCGTCGCTTCAACACCATCGGTACGGTCAGCTTCGACCACCCGGACCCGTCGATTTTCACCGTGCTCACCTCGCCGACCAGCGTGCCGGGCATGGCCAACCTCGACTTCGTGATTTTCCCGCCGCGCTGGATGGTGGCCGAGAACACCTTCCGTCCACCATGGTTCCACCGCAACCTGATGAACGAGTTCATGGGCCTGATCAAAGGTGAGTATGACGCCAAGGCCGAAGGCTTCCTGCCCGGCGGTGCCTCCCTGCACAGCTGCATGAGCGCCCATGGTCCGGACGCCGAGACCTGCGCCAAGGCCATTGCCGTGGACCTCGCCCCGAACAAGATCGACAACACCATGGCCTTCATGTTCGAAACCAGCCAGGTGCTGCGCCCCAGCCAGCACGCTCTTGAATGCCCGCAGCTGCAGGCCGACTACGATAGTTGCTGGGCCTCGCTGCCGAGCACCTTCACCCCGAACCGGAGATAACCCATGAATCAGTCCGCCAATGCCCGTAGTTGGGTCGAACACGCCAACGGGCATCGCGATTTTCCGCTGCAGAACCTGCCGTTGGGGATTTTCAGTCACAAGGATGCGAGCCGGCGCTGTGGCGTCGCCATTGGCGATGCGATCCTCGACCTGGAAGGTGCGCTGGCTGCCGGCCTGTTCGACGGCCAGGCCCGCGCAGCGGTCGAAGCGACGCGCGGCGGTGCGTTGAACGCCTTCTTCGCCCTGGGCCGTGAAGCCCGTGTGGCGTTGCGCGAGCGGCTGCTGGCGCTGCTGGGCGAGCACAGCGAGCACCAGGCAGTGCTCAAGCCGTTGCTGCTGGCCAGCCACGAGTGCCAGTTGCACCTGCCAGCCCGCATCGGCGACTACACTGATTTCTATGTGGGCATCGAGCACGCCAAGAATGTCGGCAAGTTGTTCCGTCCCGACAACCCGCTGCTGCCCAACTATAAATATGTGCCTATCGGCTACCATGGCCGCGCCTCGACCATTCGCCCTTCGGGCACCGACGTGCGTCGACCCAAGGGCCAGACCCTGCCGGCCGGGGCGAGCGAGCCGAGCTTCGGCCCGTGCGCGCGCCTGGACTACGAGCTGGAGCTGGGCATCTGGATCGGCCAGGGCAACGAAATGGGCGACTCGATCCCGGTGTCGGAGGCTGGCGAACATATCGCCGGCTACTGCCTGCTCAACGACTGGTCGGCCCGTGACATCCAGGCCTGGGAATACCAGCCGCTGGGTCCGTTCCTGTCCAAGAGCTTCATTTCCACGGTATCGCCCTGGGTGGTGACCGCCGAGGCCCTGGCGCCGTTCCGTTGTGCGCAACCGATCCGTCCCGAGGGCGACCCGCAGCCGCTGGCCTACCTCATGGACCCGCGCGACCAGGCCGAAGGCGCCTTCGACATCGAGCTGGAGGTGCTGCTGCTGACCGAACGCATGCGTGAGCAGAACCTGCCGGCCCATCGCCTGACCCTGAGCAACACCTTGAGCATGTACTGGACCGTGGCACAGATGGTCGCGCACCACAGCGTCAACGGTTGCCAGTTGCAGCCGGGCGACCTGTTCGGCTCCGGCACGCTGTCCGGTGCCCAGCCTGGCCAGTTCGGCAGCCTGCTGGAGATCACCCAGGGCGGCAAGGAGCCGGTGCAGCTGGCGTCGGGTGAGGTGCGCAAGTTCCTCGAGGACGGTGACGAGATCATCCTGCGTGCCCGGTGCGTTCGTGAGGGCGTGGCATCGATCGGTTTCGGCGAATGCCGCGGCAAGATTCTTCCGGCCAAGTGAGAGGTCAGTGCCATGCAACTGTTCAGCTATTTCCGTTCGACCTCGTCCTATCGGGTGCGGATCGCATTGGCACTCAAGCAGCTGGAGTACCAGTACGTACCGATCAACCTGCTCAAGGGTGAACAGTGGCAGGCCGATTTCCTGGAACTCAATCCCCAGGGCCGGGTGCCGGCCCTGAAGACCGATTCAGGTGAACTGCTAGTGCAGTCGCCGGCGATCATCGAGTACCTGGAAGAAGTTTATCCACAGCCGGCGCTGCTACCTACGGAGCACGCTGCGCGCGCCCAGGTTCGTGGTGTGGCGGCGTTGATCGGTTGCGATATCCATCCGTTGCACAATGTCAGTGTGCTCAACCAGTTGCGTGGGTTGGGCCATGATGAGGCGCAGGTCAACGCCTGGATCGCGCACTGGATCAGCCAGGGCCTTGCGGCGGTTGAGAAACTGATTGGCGATAGCGGTTTCTGCTTCGGCGAAGAGCCAGGGCTGGCGGATGTCTACCTGATTCCGCAGCTGTATGCTGCCCAGCGTTTCAAGGTCAGCCTCGCCGACTATCCGCGTATCCGTCGCGTTGCCGCATTGGCCGAGGAACATTCGGCTTTCATCAATGCCCATCCGGATCGGCAACCCGACATACCCTCAGTGGGCTAGTGGACCGAGGGTGGCACGGGGTGCAACTGGCCCAGGCGCTCGGTCAGGCGCAGGCGCTGGATCGGGTCGTCACTGAGCAGCAGGGCATGCTCCAGGTCGAAGCGTTCGGCCTGGGGGCAATCCAGGTGCTGGTACAGGGTGGCGCGCGCCAGGTAGTCGCTGGCCGTGGCCGGACCGAGCTGCAAGACCCGTTCGGCATCCTTGAGGGCCGCCAGGTCATCGTCGTGGGTCGAATGCAGCTGACGCAGGTTGCGTGACAGGCGCTGGAGCATCTGCCCGGGGCTGGCCGTGACCAGGTGTTCGGCGTTGAGCAGCAGTTGCGGGCCGAACTGGCGACCGAGCAGTTCGCGGCAGTCGGCGGGGTAGAGCCTGCGTCCACCGCAGGGGTCGAGCAGATGATCGGCTCCGGGCACACGCAGGAGGAAATGGCCGGGAAAATTCACCCCTTCCAACGGTATCGACAGGCCCCGGGCCAGTTCCAGGGTCAGCAGGGCCAGGGCCAGGGGTTGGCCGCGGCGCCGTTCCAGCACTTTGTCGAGCAGCGCCGCCTGTGGGCGCAGCGGGTGATATTCATCCTGCTGGAAGCCCAGGGCATTGAGCTGGCGCAGCAGGGGCTGGGCCAGCTCGCTGAGCGGCAGCATGGGCAATTGATTGCTGACCTCCACCTGAAGGTCATGGACCTTGCGCATCTGCAAGGCGGGATCGACGCTGGCATCGTGCTCGGCAGCAATCCACAACGCCGCTTCCAGCAAGGCGACGGGGTCACGTTCTAGGCAGGCCAGGCAGGCTTGGCGTGGGGTCATGACAATCTCCGCTCAAGCTTTTGTTTTAGCGCTGGCAAAGGCTTTCGTCCAGTGGTCCGGGTGGTGTCATCATTCGGCAAAGTGCAGCCTATACTGGGAGCAGCACCTCACTGAGGAGCCCGCTGATGTTCGCGCTCATGCAAAGCACCCGCACGCAATCGTTGCACCTGTGCATAGACCCGCCCACAGGCCTGAAGGCCGTGGTCGCCATTCACAGCGAACACCTGGGCCCGGCCATGGGCGGCTGCCGTTACCTGGCCTATCCCGATGACGACAGTGCCATGATCGATGCCATTCGCCTGGCCCAGGGCATGAGCTACAAGGCGGCATTGGCCGGCCTGCCGCTGGGCGGCGGCAAGGCGGTGATCATTCGCAACCCTCATGTGGAAAACCGTGCGGCGCTGTTCGAGGCCTTTGGCCGCTTTGTCGAAACCCTGCAAGGGCGCTTCATCACTGCCGTGGACAGCGGCACGTCCACCGTGGACATGGACTGCATCGCCCAGACCACCCAGCATGTCACCAGCACCACCGCCGCCGGCGACCCTTCGCCCCATGCGGCCATGGGGGTGTTCGCCGGCATTCGTGCCACCTCCATGGCGCGCCTGGGCAGCGATAACCTGGAAGGCCTGCGGGTGGCGGTACAGGGATTGGGCAATGTCGGTTATGCCCTGGCCGAGCAACTGCATGCCGCTGGCGCCGAGCTGCTGGTCAGCGACCATGACCCGGGCAGGGTGCAACTGGCCATCGAGCAGTTCAATGCGCGGCCGGTGGCCAATGAAATGCTCATCAGCACACCTTGCGACATCTTTGCGCCTTGTGGGATAGGGCCGGTGCTCAATGGCCAGAGTGTGATGCAGCTGCGCTGTGCAGCCGTGGCGGGGGCCGCCAACAACCAGCTGACTACCCTGCAGGTGGCCGACCAGCTGGAAAGCCGCGGGATTCTCTATGCGCCCGATTATGTGATCAATGCCGGCGGCCTGATCTACGTGGCGCTCAAGCACCGTAACGAGGAGTTGACCACCATCACGGCCCACCTGGCGCGCATTCCTTCGCGCCTGACCGAGGTGTTCGCCCATGCCCAGGCCGAGAAGCGTTCGCCGGCACGGGTGGCGCAGATGCTTGCCGAGAAACTGATCTACGGCTGAAGGCGTTACTCGGCAGGAACGTCGGCGAGCAGTTCGGACAAGGCGTCGGGCTGGCTCTTGAAGGCCTTGGCAAAGACATCGCGATTTTTTGCCATATATATGCCGGCATCCTCGACCTGCTGTTCGCTGAGCGAAGGGACGGCTTTCTTCAGGACCTCGGCGAGCAGCTCGGCCAGCTCGAGCATCTTGTCGTGACGGTCAGCTTCGGCTTTATCCATGAACAAGCGCTCCAGATCGCGGCTGCTGCGGTATACCACTTCGACGGCCATTCATCACCTCACGTGCCTTTTGTCTATCGATGGTTACGATACTGTTTATTTGTACAGTGTTAATGATAGGGTAATCCAAAGGACTAAGATAGTGGCAATTGACCATTCTGTTTTGCCGGGTGGTTCATAACAGTCTGTATCTGTCTGGCACGGCACTTTTGCCGCTCTCTACGGTCTTCTTGAGCGTGTAGAATTGCGGACAGGCAGTCGAGCCATTCAAGCCAACCAAGGATATGCAATGAACGAGCAAACATCGCGCCTGAACCGGGAACGGCGCTTTCTGGTACTGCTGGGGGTGATCTGCCTGGCCCTGATCGGCGGCGCCCTGTACATGCAGGTAGTCCTTGGCGAGGCACCATGCCCGCTGTGCATCCTGCAACGCTATGCACTGCTGCTGATCGCCCTGTTTGCATTCGTTGGCGCCGCCATGCCCGGCCGGCGTAGCCTGACCCTGCTGGAGGGCCTGGTGGTGCTAAGCGCCATCGGCGGTATCGCCGCCGCCGGCAACCATGTCTACATCCTGGCCAACCCGGCGGTCAGCTGTGGCATCGATACCTTGCAACCGATCGTCGACGGCCTGCCGCTGGCGTCGGTGTTGCCACTGGTGTTCCAGGTCGATGGTTTCTGCTCCACACCCTATCCGCCGGTATTGGGGTTGTCGCTGGCGCAATGGGCGCTGGTGGCGTTCATCCTGACCGCCGTTCTGGTGCCCCTGGGCATCTATCGCAACCGTCGCAAGCCTTAGACAAAAGTCCCGTGTTGATGCAAGTCTGGTAAGCAATGGATTTTTCTTTCGGTGTCGCACCCGGGTTGATCTGGATCAAGCTTTGACCCTTGTAGAACAAGGGTTTCAGCGGTGCCGCAGAGGGTGCGACAAACTGTCGCGAAACTGATTTTCAGGGCTTGATTGTTACAGTTTTGGTAAAAGACTGTTGCGCAATTAGTCATAGTCATTGAATGTCGACCTATCTACAATCGCCCCCAATTTCCGTTCGGCACCGCTTGCGAGTCGCAGGATTAAAGGAGCTCAGGCTCTTTTTCGCTGACTCTGAAGCATCGCCTGCGGCGATGCCGGGCTGACCCCCCTCCGTGATTTCCCGCACCAAATGGAATTGGTCTGAAGACAGGCCTGTTGCCTGCGAAGTCAAAATAATAACCACCGCAATACCCGGTCTATGCCGAGCCGCCGCAGCTGGTCTCAAGGTATGACCGTATTCGATCCCAAAATGCTGACGCTTGGCAGGACGAAGTGTTGGCTACCAAAACACAAATTGCATTGAAGCAAGCTGCTCTAGAGGTCGTGAGATGAGTAAAAAGCGTTACCCCAGACTGTTTGGCATTCTGCCCTTTTTAGGCATGCTTTTACTCAGTGGGTGCAACTGGACCCTGCTCGACCCGAAGGGCCAGGTCGGCATTGAGCAAAAGAACCTTATCCTGATCGCTACCGGCTTGATGCTGCTGGTGGTGATTCCTGTCATTTTCATGACCATCGCGTTCGCCTGGAAGTATCGCGCTTCCAACAAGGCGGCGACCTACACCCCTGACTGGTCGCACTCGACCAAGATCGAAGTGGCGGTGTGGACCATTCCTGTACTGATCATCATTGCCCTGGGCTATGTGACCTACAAGACCACCCACGAGCTGGACCCGTATCGTCCGCTGGTTTCCGACGTGAAGCCGGTGCAGATCGACGTGGTCGCCCTGGACTGGAAATGGCTGTTCATCTACCCGGAACAAGGCATTGCCACGGTCAACAAGATCGTCTTCCCGGCTAACACTCCGGTCAACTTCCGCGTGACCTCCGACTCGGTGATGAACTCGTTCTTCATTCCGGGCCTGGGCGGCCAGATCTACGCGATGGCCGGCATGACCACCAAGCTGCACCTGATCGCCAACGAAAACGGCGAGTTCGACGGTATCTCGGCGAACTACAGCGGTGCCGGCTTCACCGGTATGAAGTTCAAGGCAACCGCCACCTCCCAGGCCGATTTCGAGGCATGGGTGAACGAAGTCAAGCAGTCGCCTAAACAGCTGGATTCGGCTGAATACGCGGCCTTGGCCAAAGCTAGCGAAAACAATCCAGTCGCGCTGTACAGCGTGGCCTCGCCTGACCAGTTCCAGACCATCGTCGACAAGTACGAAGGCATGAACCGCGGTCGGCCGGTCCACGAAAAAGAGCAGAGCAAAGAAGCGGCCGGTACCGAAGGGATGGACGTGAGTATGCATTCAGCTGCTGGGGCAGAGGAGTAAGAGATGTTCGGTAAACTAAGTCTGGATGCGATTCCGTATCACGAGCCGATAGTCATGGTGACGCTCGCCATGATCGCGCTCGGCGGTATTGCGGTGATTGGTGCAATCACCTATTTCAAAAAATGGACCTACTTGTGGACCGAGTGGCTGACTACGGTCGACCACAAGAAAATCGGGGTGATGTACATCATCGTCGCGATGGTCATGCTGCTGCGCGGCTTTGCCGACGCCATCATGATGCGTACCCAGCTGGCTGCGGCCACTGGTGGCTCCGAAGGCTATCTGCCGCCTGAGCACTATGACCAGATCTTCACCGCCCACGGTGTGATCATGATCATCTTCATGGCGATGCCATTCTTCACCGGCCTGATGAACCTGGCCCTGCCTCTGCAGATCGGTGCACGTGACGTTGCCTACCCGTTCCTGAACTCCCTGAGCTTCTACCTGCTGCTGGCAGGCGTGCTGCTGGTCAACATCTCCCTGGGTGTTGGTGAGTTCGCCAAGACCGGCTGGGTTGCCTATCCGCCGCTTGCGGGTATCCAGTACAGCCCTGGGGTCGGTGTCGACTACTACATCTGGGCGCTACAGCTATCGGGTCTAGGTACGACGCTAACGGGTGTCAACTTCCTGGTCACCGTGCTGAAAATGCGCGCGCCTGGCATGAAGCTGATGGACATGCCGATCTTCACCTGGACCTGCACCTGGGCCAACGTCCTGATCGTCGCTTCGTTCCCGATCCTGACCGCTGCCCTGGCACTGCTGACTGTTGACCGTTATCTGGACTTCCACATTTTCACCAACGAGCTTGGTGGGAACCCGATGATGTACGTCAACCTGTTCTGGGCCTGGGGTCACCCTGAGGTTTACATCCTGATCCTGCCGGCCTTCGGTGTGTTCTCGGAAGTAACCTCGACCTTCGCCGGCAAACGCCTGTTCGGCCACAAGTCGATGATCTACGCTTCGGGCGCGATCGCGGTACTGGGCTTTGCGGTATGGCTGCACCACTTCTTCACCATGGGTTCTGGCGCGAGCGTCAACACCTTCTTCGGTCTGGCGACGATGCTGATTTCGATCCCGACCGGTGTAAAACTGTTCAACTGGCTGTTCACGATCTACCAGGGCCGTCTGCGCTTCACCGCGCCAGTCATGTGGACCCTGGGCTTCATGGTTACCTTCTCGATCGGTGGTATGACCGGCGTACTGCTGGCTGTTCCAGGTGCTGACTTCGTCCTGCACAACAGCCTGTTCGTAATCGCTCACTTCCACAACGTGATCATCGGTGGTGCGGTGTTCGGCTACATCGCCGGCTTCGCCTTCTGGTTCCCGAAAGCCTTCGGTTTCACCCTGAACGAGAAGTGGGGCAAAGCTGCCTTCTGGTTCTGGCTGTCCGGCTTCTACGTGGCCTTCATGCCACTGTACGCACTGGGCTTCATGGGTATGACCCGTCGTCTGAACCACTCCGACAACCCGCTGTGGGAACCCTACCTGTACGTAGCCGTAGTCGGCGCCGTGCTGATCCTGTTCGGTATCGCGTGCCAGCTGATCCAGCTGTACGTTTCGGTTCGCGACCGCAAGGACAACATGGACGTCACTGGCGACCCATGGGGCGGCCGTACCCTGGAATGGTCGACTTCGTCGCCACCTCCGTTCTACAACTTCGCGCACATGCCTGAGAAGGTTGGCCTGGATGCCTGGCACGAAGCCAAGGAAGCCGGTGTTGCCTACAAGGTTCCGGGCAAGTACGAAGCGATCCACATGCCGAACAACACCTCTACCGGTCTGTTCATGGGTCTGCTGCTGACCGTATTCGGTTTCGCCTTCATCTGGCACATCTGGTGGCTGGTTGGCGCCAGCCTGGTCGCCACCATCGCTGTCTTCGTCGCCCACGCTGCGCGTGACGACCAGGGCTACATGGTGCCTGCCGAGGAAGTGGCGCGTATCGAAGGCGAGCGCATGAAGGCCCTGGGCCTGGCTACCGGTTCGCCGGCCGGCGCACGTGTCAAATCGTTTGAACGGGTTTAATCAATGTCCAGTCATGTAATCAATGCAGACACTCATGCTCATGGTCACGACCATGGGCATGACGATCACCACCACGACTCGGGCCAGATGACCGTATTCGGTTTCTGGCTGTACCTGATGACCGACTGCATCCTGTTTGCGTCGCTCTTCGCCACCTACGCGGTGCTGTCCGGCAGTTTTGCCGGCGGCCCGTCGGGTCATGACATTTTCCAGCTGGATTTTGTCGCGGTTGAAACCGCACTGCTGTTGCTGTCGAGTATCACCTTCGGCTTCGCCATGTTGCAGATGTTCAAGGGCAACAAGGGCGGCGTGCTGGGCTGGCTGGCCATCACCTTCCTGTTCGGTGCCGGCTTCATCGCGATGGAAGTCTATGAGTTCCATCACCTGATCGCCGAAGGCTACGGCCCGCAGCGCAGCGGCTTCCTGTCGGCGTTCTTCGCGCTGGTCGGTACCCACGGTCTGCACGTAACCGCAGGTCTGATCTGGATGGCGGTCATGATGTACCAGATCAACAAGCACGGTATCACTGGCACCGCCAAGACCCGCATGAGCTGCCTGAGCCTGTTCTGGCACTTCCTGGACGTGGTCTGGATCTGCGTGTTCACCGTCGTGTATCTGCTGGGAGTTCTGTAAATGGCTAACGCACATAACAGCCACGCCGAGGGCAACCACGGCAGCGTGAAGTCCTACCTGATCGGCTTCGTCCTGTCGGTGATCCTGACGGCGATTCCGTTCGGCCTGGTGATGTTCCCGAGCATGCCGAAGGACATCACGATCATGATCGTGGTGGCCCTGGCGGTCATCCAGGTGGTGGTACACCTGGTGTACTTCCTGCATATGGACCGTTCCGAGGAACAACGCTCCAACGTATCGACCTTCCTGTTTACAGCGATGGTCATTGCGCTGCTGGTCGGCCTGTCGCTGTGGATCATGTTCAGCATCCACACCAGCATGATGGCGAAGTGAGGTAAGACGACATGTCCGTTAAGCACTTTATCCAAATCACCAAACCGGGGATCATTTTCGGTAACGTGCTTTCTGTGGCAGGCGGTTTCTTCCTTGCCGCGCAAGGGCATGTCGACTTCCTGCTGTTCCTGGCCACGGTCATCGGCACTTCGCTGGTGGTGGCGTCCGGTTGCGTGTTCAACAACTGCATCGACCGTGACATCGACATCAAGATGGAGCGCACCAAGAACCGTGCCATGGTTCAGGGTGAGATCTCGCTGAAAGTCGCGCTGGCCTACGCCACCCTTCTCGGGGTGGTTGGCTTCGGCCTGTTGTACTTCAAGGCCAACCCGTTGGCGGCATTGCTCGGCTTGATCGGCTTTGTCGTCTACGTCGGCTTCTACAGCCTGTACTTCAAGCGCAAGTCGGTGCACGGCACCCTGATCGGCAGCCTGTCGGGTGCCATGCCGCCAGTGATTGGCTACTGCGCCGTGAGCAACAGCTTCGACCTGGCTGCACTGACCCTGCTGGTGATGTTCAGCCTGTGGCAGATGCCGCATTCGTACGCCATTGCGATCTTCCGCTTCAACGACTATCGCGCTGCGTCGATTCCGGTTCTGCCGGTCGAGCGTGGCGTGAAGGCGGCGAAGAAGCAGATCCTCTGGTACATCGGTGCCTTCCTCGCCGCTACCGTGATGCTCACCGTCGGCGGCTATGCCGGCGTGGGCTACCTGGCGGTCGCGGCAGCCATGGGCCTGTACTGGCTGTACATGGCCTGGGGCGGCAACAAGGCGGTCGATGATCGTCTGTGGGCGCGCAAGGTCTTTGCGTTCTCCATCTTCACCATCACCGCCCTGAGCGTGATGATGTCGGTGGACACCAAGCTGCCGACCGATGTGCTGATGACCTACGCGCATTGATAC
>Ga0247821_10000673_pt1 | contig 18937 bp, 12 predicted proteins | sample 13C_Glycerol_Day_FD_192481 | JGI IMG/M metagenome (GOLD analysis project Ga0247821, IMG submission 192481) | Soil microbial communities from agricultural site in Penn Yan, New York, United States - 13C_Glycerol_Day14 | ecosystem: Environmental > Terrestrial > Soil > Agricultural land | place... | reverse complement strand
GCGAATCGTGGCTGCTGACGATAGGGCGACTCGGTAGGAGCGGGCTTGCCCCGCGATTGTGATCTGTCTGTCAGATGGTCTCGCGGGGCAAGCCCGCTCCCACAGTGGAGCGAATCGTGGCTGCTGACGATAGGGCGACTCGGTAGGAGCGGGCTTGCCCCGCGATTGCGATCTGTCTGGCAGATGGTCTCGCGGGACAAGCCCGCTCCCACAGCAAGCCCCACAGTGAAGCCAATCGTGGCTGCTGGCGTGCGGACTGAATGCGTTCCATTGGAACGAAACCGCTACAGCGGTCCCGCGCTCGGGGTTTACGACGCTTTAACGCCGATGGGGTGCCTGAATAACCACTTTTCTTGGAGCGACTTCATTACACCGAATAACGACAACACCGCCTGAAACCGCGCATTTTCGCTTGGCATAGACCTTGCTCTTTCATGGGGACTCAGCCGCACGGGCTGAGGTGTTTGAACTTGTGACGTTATAAAAACAATTAAACTAGCAAGGTAAAGCCTCATGAAAAAAACAATACCGGGTCCGCCTGACGGCGAAGCGCACGAACTCCAACGCAATCTCTCCAACCGGCATATCCAGCTGATCGCCATCGGCGGCGCCATCGGCACTGGCCTGTTCATGGGCTCGGGCAAGACCATCAGCCTGGCAGGGCCCTCGATCATCTTTGTCTACATGGTCATCGGCTTCATGCTGTTCTTTGTCATGCGGGCAATGGGCGAGTTGCTGCTGTCCAACCTCAAGTACAAGTCGTTCATCGACTTCTCCGCCGATCTCCTGGGCCCCTGGGCAGGCTTTTTCACCGGCTGGACCTACTGGTTTTGCTGGATCGTCACCGGCATTGCCGATGTCATCGCGATCTCCGCCTATTCACAATTCTGGTTCCCGGATATTCCGCAATGGTTGCCGGCGCTCAGTTGCGTGGGCCTGTTGCTGTCGCTCAACCTGATGACGGTGAAGATGTTCGGTGAACTGGAATTCTGGTTCGCCATGATCAAGATCGTCGCCATCTGCGCCCTGGTCTGCACCGGCCTTTACATGGTGGTCGCGGCCTATCAGTCGCCGGCTGGCAATGTCGCGTCGCTGGCCAACCTCTGGAATGACGGCGGCATGTTTCCCCACGGCGCCATGGGCTTCTTCGCCGGTTTCCAGATCGCGATCTTTGCCTTTGCCGGGATCGAACTGGTAGGTACCACGGCAGCAGAAACCAAGAACCCCGAGCGCAACCTGCCCCGGGCGATCAATTCAATTCCGCTGCGCATCATCGTGTTCTATGTCTTTGCGTTGATCGCCATCATGGCGGTTACGCCCTGGCGTGATGTCGTTGCCAACAAGAGCCCCTTTGTCGAGTTGTTCGTCCTGGCGGGCCTGCCGGCGGCGGCCGGGATCATCAACTTCGTGGTGCTCACCTCTGCCGCGTCCTCGGCCAACAGCGGCGTGTTTTCCACCAGCCGCATGCTCTACGGCCTGGCGGTGGATGGTGATGCGCCTGGCAAGTTCAAGGCATTGTCCCGCCGCGCAGTACCCTCCAACGGCCTGATCTTTTCCTGTATTTGCCTGTCAGCGGGGGCGCTGGTGATCTACCTGGTGCCGAACATGCTCGACGCCTTCACCCTGATCACCACGGTGTCGGCGATCCTGTTCATGTGCGTGTGGTCGATGATCCTGTTGTCTTACCTGGCGTATCGCAAGCAGCGGGAGCACCTGCATCGTGCCTCGAAATACCGGATGCCGGGTGGCGTCTTCATGAGTTGGGCCTGCCTGGTGTTCTTCGCGGCCATGCTGGTGTTGCTGGCGCTGGAAGATGACACCCGCCAGGCATTGGTCTTCGTGCCGGTGTGGTTTGTGATCCTCGGCCTTGCCTATCGCTCGATCCGCCAGAAAAAGATGGAGGGCGCGCAGTTGTCCTACGACGCGGACTGATCGCTACAGCCAGGTTTTTACTCGGGGGGACAGCACAAGCGGGCTGTCCCCCCGTCGTCTTTGCACCACGAGGGAGTCGTCATGCGCATCCACGTCACTTTCATCGACCGCGTTGGCATTACCCAGGAGATCCTGGCATTGCTGGGCGCGCGAAACCTCAACCTGGACGCGGTGGAGATGATCCCGCCCAACGTCTATATCGATGCACCGGCGTTGTCACAGGCGGTGCTCGACGAGCTGAACGACGCCTTGCTGCGGGTGATCGGGGTCCAGGCGGTGGAGCTTGTGGATTTTCTCCCCGGCCAGCGCCGGCACCTGCAATTGGAGGCGTTGCTTGCGGCGATGAGCGATCCGGTACTGGCGGTGGACCCTTTTGGTCATGTGCTGCTGGCCAACCCCACGCTGGTCAGCCTGGTAGGCCGCGAGCCCGCCGGTGAGCCGTTGTCCTTGCTGTTCGCCGAGTCCGACCTGGCACAGACCCTGATTACCAAGGGCTTTCGCCTGCCCATGTGCGAGGTGAGCCTGCAGGGCCAGGCGCTGTTGCTTGAAGCCACGCCCATCAGTGGCGGGGCCGATGCCTTGGTCGGCGGCCTGCTGACCCTGTATCCGCCCAGCCGTATCGGTGAGCGCCTGGCGTCGCTGCTGCACGATCATGCCGAGGGGGTGCAGGCGCTGCTGGGCGAGTCGGCGCCGCTCAAGGAACTCAAGGCGCGCCTGCACAAAGTGGCGAGCCTGGAGGCGCCGCTGTTGATCCAGGGGGAAACCGGCACCGGCAAAGAGCTGGTGGCGCGGGCCTGCCATGCCTTGAGCGCGCGTCGCGATGCGTCCTTCCTGGCGTTGAACTGCGCGGCCTTGCCGGAGAGCCTGGCCGAGAGCGAGTTGTTCGGCTATGCCGCGGGGGCGTTTACCGGCGCTCAGCGGGGCGGCAAGCCGGGCCTGCTGGAGCTGGCCGACGGCGGCACGGTGTTCCTGGATGAGGTGGGCGAGATGTCGCCTTACCTGCAGGCCAAGCTGCTGCGCTTTCTCAGTGACGGCAGCTTTCGCCGGGTCGGTGGTGGCGGCGAGGTGCAGGTGAATGTACGGGTGGTCTGCGCCACGCACCGGAACCTGGAAAGCATGGTGGTCGAGGGCAGTTTTCGTGAAGACCTCTATTACCGCCTCAATGTGCTCAACGTGAGGGTGCCCCCGTTGCGCGAGCGCGGCCGGGACATTCTGATGCTGGCCGAGCATTTCCTGCGCCAGGCCTGCGCGCAGATCCAGCGCGCGCCGTGCCGCCTGGCCCTGGCGACCCATCCACTGCTGCTGGGCAATCGCTGGGCCGGCAACGTTCGCCAGTTGCAGAACGTGATCTTCCGTGCCGCGGCCATCAGCGAAGGCGAGGTGATCGACTGCGACGACCTGGAGCTGGCGGGTACGGCCCTGAACACCCTCCAGCCCGACACACCGCACGTCACCAGCCTGGAAGCCGCCGTGCAGGGCTTCGAGAAGTCGCTGCTGGAGACGATGTACGCAGCCTACCCCTCGACCCGGCTCCTGGCCGTGCGCCTGCAGACATCCCACACCGCCATCGGCCAGCGCTTGCGCAAGTACGGCATCGCCAGCCGGGTCTAGCCGCGGCCCGGATTGAATACGCTCCACTGGAGTGATTGTGCTCCAGCGGGGCGTGAGCCAAGGCTTCGTTGGCCGACCCCGTGGGGCGACGCTGGCGGGCCGGTTAAACGGAGCGATTTCGCTCCAGCACCCAGGCTGCGAATTCACGGCTTTAATCGCTTAACTCATTGAAATACATGAATATTTAATAGTTGGCATTGCCCTTGCTCTTGTATCAATCAGTCCTGCACCAGGGCGCATCTGATAACAAGAGAGGAAGATCCATGAGCACGCTGCGTTTTACTCCCGAACACGAATGGCTTCGCCTGGAATCGACCGGCGAACTGACCGTCGGCATCACCACCTACGCGCAGGAGGCCCTGGGTGATGTGGTGTTCGTACAGCTGCCGGAGCCGGGCGAGTACGGGGAGGGCAATGAGGTCGCGGTGCTGGAATCGGTGAAGGCCGCCAGCAACATCAGCATGCCCCTGAGCGGGACCGTGGTGGCGGTCAACCAGGCCCTGGCGGATGACCCCGAACTGGTCAATGCCTCGCCGATGCAGGATGGCTGGTTCTTCCGCATCCAGGTGGCCAACCTTGCCGACCTCGACACCTTGATGGACCAGGAAGGCTACGACCGCTTCCTGGCCGACAACGCCTGAGTCAGGGGGCCGACATGACGCATGCATCCATCCCACTGAAAACCGAAAACGAGTTCATCGCCCGTCACATCGGTCCGCGCGAGGGCGACATCGACGCCATGCTGGCACTGACCGGCCATGACACCCTCGACAGCCTGATCGACAGCGTCATCCCCGACAGCATCAAAGGCACCAGCGTGCTCGAGCTGAGCAAGGGGCAGGGCGAAGCCGAGGCACTGGCCTCGCTCAAGGCCATCGCGGCGAAGAACCAACTGTTTCGCAATCACATCGGCCAGGGCTATTACCCTTGCCACACCCCCACGCCGATCCTGCGCAACCTGTTGGAGAACCCGGCCTGGTACACCGCGTACACCCCGTACCAGCCGGAGATTTCCCAGGGCCGGCTGGAAGCGCTGCTGAACTTCCAGACCCTGATCAGCGACCTGACCGGTATGGAAATTGCCAACGCCTCGCTGCTTGACGAGGCCACCGCCGCGGCCGAAGCCATGACCTTCTGCAAGCGCTTGGCGAAGAGCAAGGCCCCGGCCTTTTTCGTCTCCCGGCATTGTCATCCGCAAACCCTCGACGTGCTGCGCACCCGTGCCGAGCCGCTGGGTATCGAGGTGGTCATTGGCGATGAGTCGGCGCTGGCGAACCAGGATCTGGACGGCTATTTCGGGCTGCTGCTGCAGTACCCGGCCAGCACCGGAGCGATTGCCGATCATCGCGCGCTGGTAGCGCGCGCCCATGCAACCGGTGCGCTGGTGGCGGTGGCCGCTGACCTGCTGGCCCTGACCCTGCTGACGCCGCCGGGTGAATTCGGTGCCGACGTGGTCGTGGGCAGTGCCCAGCGTTTTGGTGTGCCACTGGGTTTTGGCGGCCCGCATGCGGCCTACTTTGCCACCCGCGACAGCTTCAAGCGGGACATGCCCGGGCGCCTGGTCGGGGTGTCCATCGACCGCTTCGGCAAGCCGGCCTTGCGCCTGGCCATGCAGACCCGCGAGCAACACATTCGCCGTGAGAAAGCCACCAGTAACATCTGCACCGCGCAGGTGCTGCTGGCCAACATCGCCAGCATGTACGCGGTCTACCACGGCCCGCAGGGCCTGACGCAGATCGCCCGGCGTGTGCATCGCCTGACGGCGATCCTGGTGCGGGGGTTGCAGCAGCTCGGCCACCGGGTCGAACAACAGCACTTCTTCGACACCGTCAGCGTGGTGCCCGCAGGCCCAGTGGCCGAGGTCCTGGCTGCCGCCACGGGCGCACGCCTGAACCTGCGGCGGATCGACGCGCAACGCGTCGGCCTGTCGCTGGATGAAACCTGCGAGCAGGGCGCCGTCGAGGCCCTGTGGCAGGTCTTCGGCCAGCCTGGCCAGGCGCTGCCGGACTTCGCCCGACTGGCGGGCGACACCGGCGATTGCCTGCCCGCGCAACTGCTGCGCGAATCGCCATTCCTCCAGCATCAGGTGTTCAACCGATACCATTCGGAAACCGAGCTGATGCGCTACCTGCGGCGCCTGGCCGACAAGGACCTGGCCCTGGACCGCAGCATGATCGCATTGGGCTCATGCACCATGAAGCTCAACGCCGCCAGTGAAATGATCCCGATCACCTGGCCCGAGTTCGGTGCCTTGCACCCGTTCGCCCCGGCCGAGCAGTCGCTGGGCTACCGCCAGCTGACCGATGAGCTGGAAGCCATGCTCTGCGCGGCCACCGGTTATGACGCGATGTCCCTGCAGCCCAATGCCGGCTCCCAGGGCGAGTACGCGGGCCTGCTGGCGATCCGCGCCTACCACGCCAGCCGTGGCGAGGCGCAGCGTGATGTCTGCCTGATTCCGTCGTCGGCCCATGGCACCAACCCGGCCACGGCGCAGATGGCGGGCATGCGTGTGGTGGTGGTCAACTGCGATGAGCGCGGCAACGTCGATGTGGCAGACCTGCAAAGCAAGGCCGAGCAGCACTGCAACCGCCTGGCGGCACTGATGATCACCTATCCCTCGACCCACGGTGTATTCGAGGACGGTATCACCCGGATCTGCGACATCATTCATGAGCACGGCGGCCAGGTGTACCTGGACGGCGCCAACATGAACGCCATGGTCGGCCTGTGCGCCCCGGGCAAGTTCGGCGGCGACGTGTCGCACCTGAACCTGCACAAGACCTTCTGCATTCCCCACGGCGGTGGCGGCCCGGGCGTTGGCCCGATCGGCGTCAAGGCGCACCTGGCGCCGTTCCTGCCGGGGCACGCGCACATGCCGAGCAAGCACGGCGCGGTCAGCGCAGCGCCCTATGGCAGCGCCAGCATCCTGCCGATCACCTGGATGTACATCCGCATGATGGGCGGGGAAGGGCTCAAGCGGGCGTCGCAGCTGGCCATCCTGAGTGCCAACTACATTGCCCGGCGCCTGGAGGAGCACTACCCGGTGCTCTACACCGGCGAAAACGGCCTGGTTGCCCACGAATGCATCCTCGACCTGCGCCCGCTCAAGGACAGCAGCGGCATCAGCGTCGAAGACGTGGCCAAGCGCCTGATCGACTTCGGCTTCCATGCCCCGACCATGTCCTTCCCGGTGGCCGGCACCTTGATGGTCGAGCCGACCGAGAGCGAGTCGAAGGAGGAGCTGGACCGCTTCTGCGACGCCATGATCTGCATCCGCGAGGAAATCCGTGCGGTGGAAAACGGCACCCTGGACGCCCTCGACAATCCGCTGAAGAACGCCCCGCATACCGCCAGCGAACTGGTCGGCGAATGGCCTCATCGCTATGGCCGGGAACTGGCGGTGTACCCGCAGGCGGTGTTGCGGGAGAGCAAGTACTGGCCGCCCGTGGGGCGCGTGGACAACGTCTACGGCGACCGCAACCTGGCATGTGCCTGCCCGCCGATGTCGATCTACCAGGACGCTTGAAGACGCTCACGTAGGAGCGGGCTTGCCCCGCGATGCGATCTGACTGGCTGCACGCACTCGCGGGGCAAGCCCGCTCCTACCGATGCTTGAACACTAATAACAAGGAAAACCACCATGTTTCATAAAAGCCTGTCCCTCTCCGATTTCGACCCAGCACTGTCTGCCGCCATCCGCAGCGAGGCGCGCCGTCAGGAAGACCATATCGAGCTGATCGCCTCGGAAAACTACACCAGCCCGCAAGTGATGCAGGCCCAGGGCACCGAGCTGACCAACAAGTACGCCGAAGGCTACCCGGGCAAGCGCTACTACGGCGGTTGCGAGCACGTCGATGTGGTCGAGCAACTGGCCATCGACCGTGCCAAGGCGCTGTTCGGCGCAGGCTATGCCAACGTCCAGCCACACTCGGGGTCCCAGGCCAACGCTGCGGTCTATCTGGCCCTGCTGCAGGCCGGCGACACCCTGCTGGGCATGAGCCTGGCCCATGGCGGTCACCTGACCCACGGTGCCAAGGTCAGCGCCTCCGGCAAGCTCTACAACGCGGTGCAGTACGGCATCGACGCCAACGGCCTGATCGACTACGACGAGGTTGAGCGCCTGGCCGTCGAGCACCAGCCGAAGATGATCGTGGCGGGCTTCTCGGCCTATTCCAAGACCCTGGATTTTCCGCGTTTCCGCCAGATCGCCGACAAGGTCGGCGCCTATCTGTTCGTCGATATGGCCCACGTCGCTGGCCTGGTCGCGGCGGGCGTGTACCCCAATCCGCTGCCGTACGCCGATGTCGTCACCACCACCACCCACAAGACCCTGCGCGGGCCACGAGGCGGGCTGATTCTGGCCAAGGCCGATCCTGAGCTTGAGAAGAAGCTCAACTCGGCGGTGTTCCCCGGCGGCCAGGGCGGGCCGTTGATGCATGTGATCGCTGCCAAGGCCGTGTGCTTCAAGGAAGCACTAGAGCCCGGTTTCAAGGATTACCAGGTCCAGGTCATCCATAACGCCCAGGCCATGGCGGAGATCTTCCGTCAGCGCGGTTATGACGTGGTTTCCGGCGGCACCGACAACCACTTGTTCCTGGTCAGCCTGATCCGCCAGGGCATCACCGGCAAGGACGCCGATGCCGCGTTGGGCCGCGCGCATATCACCGTGAACAAGAACGCCGTGCCCAACGACCCGCAATCGCCGTTCGTGACCTCGGGCCTGCGCATCGGTACCCCGGCGGTGACCACCCGCGGCTTCCAGGTGCCGGAGTGCCGCGCCCTGGCGACCTGGATCTGCGACATCCTCGACCACCTCGGCGATGCCGACGTCGAGGCCCAGGTAGCCCGGCAAGTGGCCGAGCTGTGCAAGCTGTTCCCGGTTTATTCGGCCTGAACCCTGGGTGTGATGGCGGAGGCGTGTATGTCGCTGAGTGTTTTTGATCTGTTCAAGGTGGGCATCGGCCCGTCCAGTTCCCACACGGTCGGCCCGATGCGCGCGGCGGCGCGCTTTGTCGAAGGCCTCAGGGACCAGGGGTTGCTGGCCCAGGTGCACGGCGTGCGCGCCGAGCTGTATGGCTCGCTCGGCGCCACCGGCAAAGGTCACGGCAGTGACAAGGCGGTGCTGCTGGGGCTCGAGGGCGAGCACCCGGATACGGTCGAGACCGACAGGGTGGCCGATCGTCTGGGGGTGATCCGCGAGAGCGGGATGCTGTCGCTGCTGGGCGAGCAGCGCATTCGGTTCGTTGAGAAAGAGCACCTGGCGATGATCCGCAAGCCCTTGCCCTATCACCCCAACGGCATGATCTTGCGCGCCTTCGATGCGGCCGGGTTGCAGCTGTGCAGCCGCGAATACTACTCGGTGGGGGGCGGCTTCGTGGTGGACGAGGCGGCGGCAGGCGTGGATCGCATCGTCGAGGACCGCACGCCGTTGCGCTTCCCGTTTCTGAGCGGCCGCGAGCTGTTGGCACAGTGCGCCCAGCACGGGCTCTCGATCAGCCAGCTGATGGCCGAGAACGAGACCGCCTGGCGCGACCCGGAGCAGACGCGCCAGGGGTTGCTGCACATCTGGCAGGTGATGCAGGACTGCGTCAAGGCCGGTTGCCGCACCGAGGGCATCATGCCGGGCGGGCTCAAGGTCAGGCGCCGGGCGGCGGCGCTGCACCGGCAGTTGAGCGCCAGCCCTGAGGCCGGGTTGCGCGACAGCCTCTCGGTGCTCGACTGGGTCAACCTCTATGCCCTGGCGGTCAACGAGGAAAACGCCAGCGGCGGGCGGGTGGTCACCGCGCCCACCAACGGCGCGGCCGGAATCATCCCGGCAGTGCTCCATTACTACACGCGCTTCGTGCCGGGGGCCAACGAGGACGGGGTGGTGCGCTTTCTGCTCACCGCCGCCGCGATCGGCATTCTGTACAAGGAGAACGCCTCGATCTCCGGTGCCGAAGTCGGTTGTCAGGGGGAGGTCGGCGTGGCCTGTTCGATGGCAGCCGGCGCCTTGTGCGAAGTGCTTGGCGGAACCGTACAGCAAGTGGAGAACGCCGCCGAAATCGGCATGGAGCACAACCTCGGGCTGACTTGCGACCCGATTGGCGGGCTGGTCCAGGTGCCTTGCATCGAGCGCAATGCCATGGGCTCGGTCAAGGCCATCAATGCCGCGCGCATGGCCCTGCGCGGGGACGGTCAGCACTTCGTCTCGCTCGACAAGGTGATCCGCACCATGCGCCAGACCGGCGCCGACATGAAAAGCAAATACAAAGAGACTGCCCGCGGCGGGCTGGCAGTCAACATCATCGAATGCTAGGAGTCACCCATGTCCACAGAACAACTACAACACACCCCGTTGCATGGCTTGCACCTGGAGCTGGGCGCGCGCATGGTGCCGTTCGCCGGCTTTGCCATGCCGGTCCAGTACCCGCTGGGGGTGCTCAAGGAACACCTGCACACCCGTGAACAGGCCGGCTTGTTCGATGTTTCGCACATGGGCCAGATCCGCCTGCGCGGTGCTGGCGCTGCCAGGGCCCTGGAAGCCCTGGTGCCGGTCGATATCATCGACCTGCCGGTGGGCATGCAGCGTTATGCGGTATTCACCAATGACGAGGGCGGCATCCTCGATGACCTGATGGTCGCCAACCTGGGCAATGACGAGCTGTTTCTGGTGGTCAACGCCGGCTGCAAGGATCAGGACCTGACCCACTTGAAGCAGCACCTGGAAGGGCAGTGCGAGGTCGAGTCGCTGTTCGACTGCCGCGCCTTGCTCGCCCTGCAAGGGCCGGCGGCGGCCAAGGTACTGGCACGCCTGGCGCCTGAGGTGGGCCAGATGACGTTCATGCAGTTTGCCCCTGTGAGGTTGCTCGGCGTCGACTGCTACGTCAGCCGCTCCGGCTACACCGGCGAGGATGGTTATGAAATCTCCGTGCCGGTGGAGGCAGCGCAAATGCTGGCCCGTTCGCTGCTGGCCGAGGACGAGGTCGAGGCAATCGGCCTGGGTGCCCGTGATTCGCTGCGGCTGGAGGCGGGATTGTGCCTGTACGGCCATGACATGGAGCAGGGCACCACGCCGGTGGAGGCCAGCCTGACCTGGGCCATTTCCAAGGCCCGGCGTGTCGATGGCGCACGCGCCGGTGGCTTCCCCGGTGCCGAGCGCATTTTTGCGCAGCAGCGCGATGGCGTGTCGAGCAAGCGCGTCGGCCTGCTGCCCCAAGAGCGGGTGCCGGTACGTGAAGGTACGCTGATCGTCGATGCAAACGCCCAGGTGATCGGCCGTGTGACCAGTGGCGGTTTCGGCCCGAGCCTCGCTGGTCCGCTGGCGATGGGCTATGTGCAGAGCGGGTTCGCGGCGCTGGAGACCGAGGTCTTTGCCCAGGTGCGCGGCAAACTGATACCGATGGTGGTGGCCCGCACGCCGTTCGTGGCGCAACGTTACTACCGTGGCTGAAGGCCTGACTGGCGGAGCATGAACATGAATGAATCCCTGACTGTCACCCCACGGCCACAGCCCCTTGAGGCCGGGATAAAACTGCGCGGTGCGGAGAAAGTGGCCCGTATCCCGGTGAAGATCCTGCCCACCGAAGAGGTGCCGCGCAAGCCGGCCTGGATTCGCGTGGAGATCGCCACCTCACCGGAGGTGGCGCGGGTCAAGGCACTGCTGCGCAAGCACAAACTGCACAGCGTCTGCGAGGAAGCCTCGTGCCCGAACCTGGGCGAGTGCTTCTCTGGCGGCACGGCGACCTTCATGATCATGGGCGATATCTGTACCCGCCGATGCCCGTTCTGCGACGTCGGTCACGGCCGGCCCAAGCCGCTGGACGTCAACGAGCCACGCAACCTGGCCATCGCCATTGCCGAGCTGGGCCTGAAGTACGTGGTCATCACCTCGGTGGACCGCGACGACCTGCGCGACGGGGGCGCCCGGCACTTTGTCGATTGCCTGCGCGAAATCCGCGCACGCTCGCCGGGCATTCGCCTGGAAACGCTGGTGCCCGACTACCGGGGGCGCATGGACGTGGCCCTGGCGATCACCGAGCAGGAACCGCCGGATGTGTTCAACCACAACCTGGAGACCGTGCCGCGTCTGTACCGGGCGGCACGGCCAGGGTCGGACTTCGAGTGGTCGCTGGACCTGCTGGAGCAGTTCAAGCGGCGTGTGCCGGGGGTGCCGACCAAGTCCGGGCTGATGCTCGGCCTGGGCGAGCGCGACGAGGAAGTGATCGAGGTGATGGAGCGCCTGCGCGAGCACCAGGTCGACATGCTGACCCTGGGGCAGTACCTGCAACCGTCACGCAGCCACCTGCCAGTGCAGCGCTTCGTGCATCCCGATACCTTTGCCTGGCTGGCTGAGCAAGCCTTGGCAATGGGGTTTCGGAACGTGGCGTCCGGGCCGCTGGTGCGCTCGTCCTATCATGCCGACCAGCAAGCGGATCACGCGGGGTAGCGCGGCTGCCGCCAGGTGGCCAAGCGGCCTCAGACACTACCGGCACCCTCGAGAATCCTTGGCCCCGGCCCGTCCTTGCCCAAGGCGTCGCCGGGGTTGCGCAACGGGCAATCCTCCAGCGACAGGCAACCGCAACCGATGCAGTTATCGAGGCTGTCGCGCAAGGCCTCCAGGGTCCTGATTCTGGCGTTGAGGTTTTCGCGCCAGGCCGACGACATTTCGCGCCATTGGGCGGCGCTCAGTTTGCTGTTCGGGGGGTAGCGGCCCAGCGCGCTCTTGATTTCCTCGAGCGGGATGCCGGTGCGCTGCGCCACTTTGATGATGGCAATGCTGCGCAGCACCAGGGCGGGATAACGCCGCTGATTGCCGGCACTGCGCGTGCTGGCGATCAATCCTTTCGATTCGTAGAAGTGCAGGGTAGACACCGCTACGCCACTGCGCCGGGCCACCTCGCCGACCGAGAGCGAGCGCAGGCCATCAAGGTTCTTTTCAACTGCCACGCCTGTTGACCTCAAGTAAAGTTGAGGTTTTATAGTCCCGCCCGATCTTTCCTGCAACAGTTTTCCACCGCCGGTGCGCAATGCTCCGCGCGGTGAGCACACCAAGGTTGAATGGAGCCAAGCATGGGCAAACGGATGTTGTTGGGCGTGGGTGTCGCGGTGTTAGGCGCACTGGTCATCTTCATTGCGCAGCCCGCACAGGAGTCTTCAGCCCGGGCAATGACGGCGTGGCCCTTGACCAAAGTGGCGCTGGCCACGGTCACGCAGACGGCGGCGCCACGCGAGGCGTTCGCCGCCGGCGAGCTGGAGGCGGCCCACCAGGTGCAGGTGGCGGCAGAAACACCGGGGCGCATTACCCACATCGCCTTCACGTCCGGGCAAGCGGTCAAGGCAGGGCAGTTGCTGGTGCAGCTCAATGACGCGCCGGAGCAAGCCGAACGCTTGCGCTTGCACGCAGTGCTGGTCAATGCCCGGACGCTGTTCCAGCGCTCGCATACGTTGCGGGCGAAAAATGCCGTTTCCCAGGAGGCGCTCGACAACGCCACGGCGACCCTTGAGATGGCCAAGGGTGAGCTGCAGAAGATTGACGCGTTGATTGCGCAAAAAGCCATCCGCGCACCCTTTGCAGGGAAAGTCGGCATTCGCCGCGTGCATCAAGGCCAGTATGTGCAGGCAGGCGAGGCTGTCGTCAGCCTGGTGGACGCCCGGCATCTGCATGTGAATTTCACCCTGCATGAAAAGGCTGCGGCTGATCTTCGTGTCGGGCAGGGGGTTGAACTGAATGTCGATGCGCTGCCCCATCGCGAGCTGTCCGCCCAGGTCAATGCCATCGACCCGATGATCGGCAAGTCGCGTTCGGTGCAGGTTCAAGCATCGCTTGCCAATCCGGATGGCCAGTTGCAGGCCGGTATGTACGCCAGCGTGCGCCTTGGCGCAGCGGTGCCGACGATGGTCGTGGCGGTGCCGGAAACCGCGGTGACCTACACCGCCTACGGGCAAACGGTGTTCCTGGCCAGCGAGGGCACGGATCGCAGCCTGACGGTCAGCCGCATTCAGGTCACCACGGGCGAGCGCTGGAAGGGCCAGGTGGAAATCACCTCGGGGTTGAAAGCGGGCGATCGGGTCGTGGTCTCCGGCCAGCTCAAGCTGAGTGATGGAATGCCGGTCGAAGCGGCCGCTGAGGACAGCTTGCAGGCGGCCGTGGGGAGTCGTGAGTCATGAAGGTCACTGACATCTTTGTGCGTCGTCCTGTGCTCGCCCTGGTGGTCAGCAGCCTGATCGTGCTCATGGGCCTGTTCGCCCTGGGCAAACTGCCGGTGCGTCAGTACCCGTTGCTGGAAAGCTCCACCATCACGATCAGCACCGAGTACCCTGGCGCCTCTGCCGAACTGATGCAGGGCTTTGTGACCCAGCCGATCACCCAGGCGGTTTCTTCGGTCGAAGGCATCGACTACCTCTCGTCATCGTCCGTACAAGGGCGCAGCCTGGTGACCCTGCGCATGACCCTGAACCGTGATTCGACCCAGGCATTGGCCGAGACCATGGCCAAGGTCAACCAGGTGCGCTATCGCTTGCCCGACGATGCCTACGACCCTGTGGTCGAGCTGTCGGCAGGCGACTCCACCGCCGTTGCCTATGTCGGTTTTTCCAGCCAGACGCTGTCTATTCCCGAGCTGAGCGACTACCTGTCACGGGTGGTGGAGCCGCAGTTCGCCGGCATCGAGGGTGTTGCCAAGGTGCAAAGCTTCGGCGGCCAGAACCTGGCGATGCGCTTGTGGCTGGACAGCGACCGCATGGCCGGGCGGGGGGTGACCGCCGCTGATGTCGCGCAAGCGGTTCGCCGCAACAACTATCAGGCGACGCCCGGCCAGGTGCGCGGCCAGTACGTGCTGGCCGACATCAGCATTGATACCGACCTGACCAGCGTCGAGACCTTCCGCGAGATGATCATTCGCAACGATGGAACGGCCCTCGTGCGCCTGCGCGATGTCGGGACCGTCGAGCTAGGTGCCTCGGCCACCCGCACCAGTGCGTCGATGAACGGTGAGCCGGCCGTGCACCTGGGGCTGTACCCCACGCCTTCCGGCAACCCACTGGTGATTGTCGACGGCATCCGCACGCTGCTGCCGCAGATCCAGAAAACCCTGCCGCCCGGGGTGCAGGTTGCCTTGGCCTATGAGACCGCGCGCTTTATCGAAGCCTCGATCGAGGAGGTGATGACGACGTTGCTGGAGGCCGTGCTGATCGTCGTGCTGGTGATCTGGCTGTGCCTGGGGTCGCTGCGCAGCGTGGCGATTCCGGTGCTGGCGATTCCGCTGTCGATACTGGGCGCAACCGGCCTGATGCTGTTCTTCGGTTTCAGCATCAATTTGCTGACGTTGTTGGCCATGGTGCTGGCCATCGGTCTGGTGGTGGACGATGCCATCGTGGTGGTGGAGAACGTCCACCGTCATATCGAAGCGGGCCTGTCGCCCGTGGCTGCAGCGCTGGTCGGGGCCCGCGAGATCGCCGGGCCGGTGATCGCCATGACCCTGACGCTGGCCGCGGTGTATGCCCCCATCGGCCTGATCGGCGGACTGACGGGCACGCTGTTTCGCGAGTTTGCCCTGACCCTGGCGGGTGCGGTGATCGTTTCCGGCGTCGTCGCGCTGACCTTGTCGCCGGTGATGAGTTCGCTGCTGTTGCAGGCCGGGCAGCAGGAGGGGCGCATGGGCCAGTTGGCCACAAGGATGTTCGCCGCCCTGGCAGCTGTTTACGGGAGGGGGCTGGCCTATTCGTTGTCTCGGCGCTGGATCAGTGGTGCGGTGGTGCTACTGGTGTGCCTGAGCCTGCCGTGGCTGTACCTGACGCCGCAGCGGGAGCTGGCGCCGCCCGAGGATCAGGCGGCGGTACTGACGGCGATCAAGTCGCCCCAGTACGCCAACCTCGACTACGTCGAGCGTTTTGCAGGCAAGCTCGATCAGGTCATGAAAAGCCTTCCGGAAACCACCGATACCTGGATTATCAATGGCACCGACGGGCCGGCAGCCAGTTTTGGCGGCATCAACCTCAGCCTGTGGCAGGCACGGGAGCGGTCGGCCGATCAGGTCCAGGCCCAGTTGCAGCAAGCTGTGGGCGATGTCGAGGGCAGTAGCATCTTTGCCTTCCAGGTCGCGTCGTTACCGGGGTCCAGTGGCGGTTTGCCGGTGCAGATGGTGCTGCGCAGCGCACAGGACTACCCGGTGCTCTACCAGACCATGGAAACCCTCAAGCAGCAGGCCCGCAGCAGCGGCCTGTTTGCCGTGGTGGACAGCGATCTGGACTACAACAACCCGGTGGTCAACGTCAGTGTCGACCGCGCCAAGGCCGCCAGCCTGGGCATTGGCATGCAGGACATCGGCGATGCCCTGGCGGTACTGGTGGGGGAGCAGTACATCAACCGCTTTGCCTTGTATGGGCGCTCCTATGACGTGATCCCGCAAAGTACCCACGACCAGCGCCTGACGCCCCAGGCACTGGCCCGGCAGTACGTGCGCACCGACAGCGGCGAGTTGATCCCGTTGTCTACCGTGGTCAGCCTGAACATGGCGGTGGCGCCCAACCGGCTGTTGCAGTTCGACCAACAGAACGCCAGCACCCTGCAGGCCATTCCCGCGCCCGGTGTCTCCCAGGGGCAGGCGGTGGCGTATCTGCAGGCGCTTGCCGAGCAGTTGCCGCCGGGGTTCAGCCACGACTGGCTATCGGAGTCGCGTCAGTATGTACAGGAGGGCAATGCGCTGGCATTGGCGTTTCTCGCCGCGATGGTGGTGATCTACCTGGTACTTGCCGCGCAGTACGAGAGCCTGGTCGATCCGCTGATCATTCTGGTCACCGTGCCGTTGTCCATCTGCGGTGCGCTGCTGCCGTTGGTGCTGGGCTGGGCCACGCTCAACATCTATACGCAGATCGGGCTGGTCACCTTGATTGGCTTGATCAGCAAGCACGGCATATTGATGGTGGAGTTCGCCAACGAAATCCAGGTGCGCGAGCAACTCGATCGGGCCGCGGCGATCATGCGTGCGGCGCAGATTCGACTGCGGCCGGTGCTGATGACCACGGCGGCGATGACCTTCGGTGTCGCACCGTTGCTGTTTGCCAGTGGCGCCGGAGCCAACAGCCGCTTTGGCCTGGGTGTCGTCATTGTCTGCGGGATGTTGGTCGGCACCTTGTTCACCCTGTTTGTGCTGCCCACGCTCTACTGCTGGCTGGCGCGCGATCATCGTGTGTACAGCGCGCGCCACCAGCAACTGGCACAAGCGGAGCACAGCCTGGGTGCTTGAACCTGCGCGCCGGGCTCACCCGCACTACCCGCAAGGGTAGGTCGCAAAACTACCCCTTCAGGCAATATTGCTTCGCGTTTTACCTGCATAGCATGGGCTTTCCATCTGATCCAACTCCTGGAAAGCCGCATGCAAACAATAATAAAGCGCGCAAACCTGCACCCCACCTTGTTGGCGACCGCCATCGCGCTGGCGTGGGGAACGCAGGCTCAAGCCGTGAACTTCACGCTCGGGGAAATCGAAGGCACCTTCGATTCGTCACTGTCCATCGGCGCCAGTTGGGCGACCCAGGACGCCGATCCAGACTTCATTTCCAACTTCAACGTCATGGGCGAGGAGGGCCGTGCCGCCTCTCGTACCGCCGATGACGGCCGCCTGAATTTCAAGAAGCACGATGCCTTCTCGAAAATCTTCAAAGGCATCCATGACCTGTCGCTCAAGTATGAAGACTCCGGTGTGTTTGTCCGCGGCAAGTACTGGTACGACTTTGAGCTCAAGGACGGCGATCAGGACTTCTACGACATCGACGACCACGGCCGTGACCGTTCGGCCAAGGCCTCGGGTGCGGAGTTTCTCGATGCGTTCGTCTACCACAACTACCAGATCGGCGATTTGCCCGGCAACGTGCGCCTGGGCAAGCAAGTGGTCAGCTGGGGTGAAAGCACGTTCATCCAGAACTCGATCAACGCCATCAACCCGATCGACGTTGCCGCGCTGCGCCGTCCGGGTGCCGAGGTCAAGGAAGGGCTTATTCCGGTCAATATGTTCTACCTGTCACAGGGCCTGACGGAGAACCTTACCGCTGAAATGTTCTACCAACTGGAGTGGGACAAGACGGTCACCGACAACTGCGGCACCTTCTTCGGTGGCGACCCGGTGTCCAAGGGCTGCAATGACCGCCTGGTGATCACCGGCCCCGACTTTGCCCCCGGTGTGGCAAGCAACAGCCTGAACATTCAGGCGATTGCCCAGGGCCTGGATAACGCCTACATCCCGCGAGCCAAGGATCACGAACCAGGCGACAGTGGCCAGTTCGGCCTGGCCATGCGCTGGTTCCTGCCGGAGTTGAACGACACGGAAGTGGCGGCCTACGCGATGAATTACCACAGCCGCAGCCCGTACCTGAGCTTTACCCGCACCACCGTGGCGGGCGCACCGACCACCGCCAATACGCCGGACCGGGTGCGCACCGCCAGCTACTTTGTCGACTACCCCGAGGACATTCGTCTGTATGGCTTGAGCTTCCAGACCAACGTGTCTGGCGTAGCGCTCGGCGGGGAAGTCAGCTACCGCCCTAACATGCCCCTGCAGATCAACACGGCGGACCTGAACCTGGCCGCCGTCAACCAGATTGGCCTGATCAATGGCGTACCCGGTGCGGTATCGCCGGTGTTCGTCGACGGATTTGCCACCAATGCGCCGGGCGCTGCGATTCCAGGCTACAAGCGCATGCCGGTGACCCAGGTCCAGGTGACGGCCACCACGTTCTTCGACCAGGTACTGGCGGCAAGCCGCCTGACGCTGGTGGGCGAGGTGGGCTACAACCGCGTCTCGGGCTTGAGCACCGACACCGGTGACGTGCGCTTCGGTCGAAGCCCGACCTACGGTGCGGGCGCGCTGGTCGACAACGGCGCGGTCTGCACCGGGACGGCTGCCGGCACACCCACGGCCAGCAATCCGCAGCAGGAATGCAACAACAAGGGCTATTACACCAGCGACTCCTGGGGCTACCGCGTGCGCGGCAAGCTGGACTATCCCAACGTGATTGCCGGCATCAACTTTTCGCCGAGCCTGGCCTGGTCCCATGACGTCAATGGCACCGGTGTCAGCTTCGAGGAAGGCGCCAAGGCGGTCAGCCTCGGGCTGGATGCCGACTACCAGAACACCTACACCGCAAGCCTCAGTTACACCAACTACTTTGGCGGCGACTTCAACACGCTGGTGGACCGTGACTTCATGTCGCTCAGCGTTGGCGTGAACTTCTAAACCTGATTCCGTGGAGAGCTGAAGATGAAACCCATCACTTTTTTTCAGGGTGCGGCGCTGACCCTTACCTTGCTGGCCACCGGCGTCATGGCTGCGGTGTCGCAGCAGGAGGCCGACAAGCTCGGCACCACGCTGACGCCACTGGGCGCGCAGAAGGAAGGCAACAGCGACGGCAGCATTCC
>Ga0247821_10000671_pt1 | contig 18965 bp, 18 predicted proteins | sample 13C_Glycerol_Day_FD_192481 | JGI IMG/M metagenome (GOLD analysis project Ga0247821, IMG submission 192481) | Soil microbial communities from agricultural site in Penn Yan, New York, United States - 13C_Glycerol_Day14 | ecosystem: Environmental > Terrestrial > Soil > Agricultural land | place... | reverse complement strand
AGGGTGGTGTGGGTAAGACCACCACCAGCGCCGCTATTGGTACCGGCCTCGCACTGCGCGGCCACAAGACTGTCATCGTCGACTTCGACGTCGGCCTGCGTAACCTCGACCTGATCATGGGCTGCGAGCGCCGCGTGGTGTACGACTTCGTCAACGTAGTCAACGGCGAAGCCAACCTGCAGCAGGCCCTGATCAAGGACAAGCGCCTTGAGAACCTGTTCGTGCTGGCCGCCAGCCAGACCCGCGACAAGGACGCCCTGACCCAGGACGGCGTCGAGAAAGTGCTGATGGAGCTCAAGGGCTCCTTCGACTACGTCATCTGCGACTCGCCGGCCGGTATCGAGAAAGGTGCGCACCTGGCCATGTACTTCGCCGACGAAGCCATCGTCGTGACCAACCCGGAAGTCTCGTCGGTCCGCGACTCCGATCGCATGCTGGGCATCCTGTCGAGCAAATCGCGCCGCTCCGAGAACGGCGACGACCCGATCAAGGAACACCTGCTGATCACCCGCTACCACCCTGAGCGCGTCGAAAAAGGCGAGATGCTCAGCATCGCCGACGTCGAAGAGATCCTGGCGATCAAGCTCAAGGGTGTGATTCCCGAGTCCCAGGCCGTGCTCAAGGCTTCGAACCAGGGCATCCCGGTCATTCTCGACGACCAGAGCGATGCCGGCCAGGCGTACAGCGACACCGTCGATCGTCTGCTGGGTAAAGAGAAACCACTGCGGTTCGTCGATGTGCAGAAGCAAGGATTCTTCGCGCGCCTGTTTGGAGGCAAATAAACCATGAACCTTTTTGACTTCTTTCGTGGCAGACAGAAACAGAGCAGCGCGTCGGTAGCGAAAGAGCGTCTACAGATCATCGTGGCGCACGAACGCGGTCAGCGCAGTACCCCGGACTACCTGCCAGCCCTGCAGAAGGAACTGGTGGAGGTGATCCGCAAGTACGTCAACATTGGCACCGATGATGTGCAGGTCGCTCTGGAAAACCAGGGCAGCTGCTCGATCCTGGAACTCAATATCACCCTGCCCGATCGTTGATCGGCGCCTTCGGGTAACCTGCCACGGCGTGTGGGAGCGGGCTTGCCCCGCGATGCGATTTGTCAGTCACATCGCATCGCGGGGCAAGCCCGCTCCCACACGCCGTTGGCGTTTGCAGAGAACACGCAATGCCGCTGTCCAATGTTCATATCCTCCACGAGGATGACGCCATCCTGGTGGTCAACAAGCCGACCTTGCTGCTGTCCGTACCGGGCCGGGCCGACGACAACAAGGATTGCCTGATCACCCGCCTGCAGGAAAACGGCTACCCCGATGCCCTGATCGTCCACCGCCTGGACTGGGAAACCTCGGGAATCATCCTGCTGGCCCGTGACGCCGACAGTCACCGCGAGCTGTCCCGGCAGTTCCACGACCGCGAGACCGAGAAGGCCTACACCGCCCTGTGCTGGGGCCAGCCGGCACTGGACAGCGGCAGCATCGACCTGCCCTTGCGCTACGACCCGCCGACCAAGCCACGGCATGTGGTCGACCATGAGCAAGGCAAGCATGCCCTGACCTTCTGGCGCATCCTGGAACGTTGCGGCGACCATTGCCGGGTGGAACTGACGCCGATTACCGGGCGCTCGCACCAGTTGCGCGTACACATGCTGTCGATCGGTCATCCGCTTTTGGGTGACCGACTGTACGCCTACCCCGAAGCCCTGGCGGCCCATGAGCGGTTGTGCCTGCACGCGAGCATGCTCAGCTTCACCCACCCGGTGTCCGGGGAGCGCCTGCGCTTCGAGTGCCCGGCGCCTTTCTGATCGAGCACATCGCGGAGCAAGCCCGCTCCTACAGGTCAAATCCGATTCTGTGGGAGCGGGCTTGCCCCGCGATAGCCTCAGCACAAATCCCCGCCCAAGTACGCTAAACTCGCGCCACTGCTGTCTGGAGTGACCTATGCGCGATGCACTGAACCAAGGCCTGATCGACTTCCTCAAGGCTTCCCCCACGCCGTTCCATGCCACTGCTGCCCTGGCCCAGCGCCTGGAAGCTGCCGGCTACCAGCGCCTTGACGAGCGCGACAGCTGGGCCACCGTGGCCGGCGGGCGCTACTACCTGACCCGCAACGACTCCTCGATCATCGCCTTCAAGCTCGGTCGCCATTCGCCCCTGCTCGACGGCATCCGCCTGGTCGGCGCCCACACCGACAGCCCCTGCCTGCGGGTCAAGCCGCAGCCGGAGTTGCAGCGCCAGGGCTTCTGGCAACTGGGCGTGGAAGTCTACGGCGGTGCCCTGCTCGCCCCCTGGTTCGACCGCGACCTGTCGCTGGCAGGTCGAGTGACCTTCCGCCGCGATGGCAAGGTCGAAAGCCAGCTGGTCGACTTCAAGCTGCCGATCGCGGTGATCCCCAACCTTGCGATCCACCTCAACCGCACCGCCAACGAAGGCTGGGCGATCAACCCGCAGACCGAGCTGCCGCCGATCCTGGCCCAGGTCGCCGGTGACGAGCGCGTCGACTTCCGCGCCCTGCTCACCGACCAGCTGGCCCGCGAGCATGACCTCAACGCCGACGTGGTGCTGGACTACGAGCTGAGCTTCTACGACACCCAGGGCGCCGCCCTGATCGGCCTGAATGGCGAGTTCATCGCCGGTGCGCGCCTGGACAACCTGCTGTCCTGCTACGCCGGCCTGCAGGCACTGCTCACTGCCGACAGCGACGAAACCTGCGTGCTGGTGTGCAACGACCACGAGGAAGTCGGTTCCTGCTCGGCCTGTGGCGCCGACGGCCCGATGCTCGAACAGACCCTGCGCCGCCTGCTGCCCGACGGCGACGACTACGTGCGCACCGTACAGCGCTCGCTGCTGGTCTCGGCCGACAACGCCCACGGCGTGCACCCCAACTATGCCGACAAGCATGACGGCAACCACGGGCCCAAGCTCAACGCCGGGCCGGTGATCAAGGTCAACAACAACCAGCGCTACGCCACCAACAGCGAAACCGCCGGTTTCTTCCGCCACCTGTGCATGGCCGAGGAAGTGCCGGTGCAGAGCTTCGTGGTGCGCAGCGACATGGGCTGCGGCTCGACCATCGGCCCGATCACCGCCAGCCACCTGGGCGTGCGCACCGTCGACATCGGCCTGCCGACCTTCGCCATGCACTCGATCCGCGAGCTGTGCGGCAGCCATGACCTGGCGCACCTGGTCAAGGTACTGACCGCGTTCTATCGCACGCGCGAGCTGCCCTGATTTAGCGGCGCCTGTATCGCCGGCTACGCCGGCTCCCACAAAACCTGGGGCAACCTCGGGCACTGTGGGAGCCGGCATCGCCGGCGATTGCGCCCCGCCTGACCCCGATCAAACCAGCGTCCGGCAAATGCCGCTATGCTTGAACCAATCCCCTTCGTCAAAGGACCGCTGCATGAGTCTGTCAGCCTTTCAATCCCTGTTCCTGCCAGTGATCGCCGGCCTGATCCTGCTGACCGTGGGCTTCAACCTGCGCGAGCGCAATATCGGCGTGTTCATGATGTGGATCGGCACCCTGGGCATGATCGGCATCATGTGCTGGAAGATCCTCGAGAAACTCAACTGACAAATACACTACACTCCGGCGATTGATCGTTTTGAGGTTGATTGACCGGTGCCTGCCTTCTTCCGCGTTTTATCCCTGCTGCTCGCCTTGTTCATCCTTGCCCCGGCACAGGCCGCGGGCCTTCCGGGCCTGCTCGGCGGCAGCAAGGCCCAGCCCGAGGCCAGCCAACCGCTGGGCCAGTCGCTGGACGAGGTGATCAAGACCCTGGAGAACGACCAGCAACGCACCAAGCTGCTGGCCGACCTGAAAAAACTGCGCGACAGCACCAAACAGGCGCAGCCCGCCGCCGAACAAGGCGTCCTCAGCCTGATTGGCAGCACGTTCCATGAACTTGAGCAGCAATTCAGCGGCGATGCCAGCCCGTTCAATCGCTGGACCCGGGAGCTGGAGCTGGCCCAGATCGAACTCCAGGCGCGCCTCGTGCCCTTGCAGCAATGGCCGCCGATCCTCTTCGGCTTTGCCACCATCATCGCGGTCTGGAGCCTGCTGGCCTACGCCTTGAACTGGGTTGGCCATCGCGTGCGGCTGCGCTTCGGCCTGACCGAGGAACTGCCACAACACCCGCGCACCTGGGACCTGGTACGCTTCGCCCTGCGCAAGCTCGGGCCCTGGCTGGTAGCCCTGATCATTACCGTGTACCTGAGCTTCGTCCTGCCCTCGTCGCTGGGCAAGTCGATGGCCATGGTCCTGGCCTATGCGCTGGTGGTCGGCACCTGCTTCTCGGCCATCTGCGTCATCGCCTTTTCCCTGCTCGACGGCCCGCACCGCCATCGCGCCCTGTACATCCTTCGCCACCAGGCGTTCCGGCCGCTCTGGCTGATCGGCAGCTTCGCCGCCTTCGGCGAGGCGATGAACGACCCGCGCATGGCCAATGCCCTGGGCGACCACCTGTCCCACAGCCTGGCGACCCTGGCCAATATCCTCGCGGCGCTCTCCACCGCCCTGTTCATCCTGCGCTTTCGCCGCCCCATCGCCCACCTGATCCGTAACCAACCCCTGTCGCGGCGCCTGACGCGACGGGCACTGAGCGACACCATCGAGATCCTCGGCACCTTCTGGTACCTGCCGGCCCTGGTGCTGGTGGGGATTTCGCTGTTCGCCACCTTCATCTCCGCCGGCGATACCAGCACCGCCCTGCGCCAGTCGCTGATGTGCACGGTGCTGCTGATCCTGTGCATGGTCATTAACGGCCTGGTCCGCCGCCAGGGGCTCAAGCCACGACGGGCCAACCGCCGCTATGCCGAGTACGGCGAGCGTCTGCGCAACTTCGGCTACGCCCTGGTGCACATGGCCATCTGGCTGGCGTTCATCGAGCTGGGCCTGCGGGTCTGGGGCTTCTCGCTGATCAGCTTCGCCGAAGGTGAAGGCCATGATGTGGCGATGCGCCTGTTCGGCCTGGCCGGCACCCTGATTGCCGCCTGGCTGGTGTGGATCCTGGCCGACACCGCCGTGCACCACGCCCTCACCCGTTCGCGCAAGGGCCTGGCCAACACCCGTGCGCAGACCATGATGCCGCTGATCCGCAACGTGCTGTTCGTGGCGATTTTCATCATTGCGTTGATCGTCGCCCTGGCCAACATGGGCATGAACGTCACCCCGCTGCTGGCCGGTGCCGGTGTGATCGGCCTGGCGATCGGCTTCGGCGCCCAGTCGCTGGTGGCCGACCTGATCACCGGCCTGTTCATCATCATCGAAGACTCCCTGGCCATCGACGACTATGTCGATGTCGGCGGCCACCTGGGCACGGTCGAAGGCCTGACCATCCGCACCGTGCGCCTGCGCGATATCGACGGCATCGTCCACACCATCCCGTTCAGCGAGATCAAGAGCATCAAGAACTACTCCCGCGAGTTCGGCTACGCGATCTTCCGCGTGGCCATCCCGCACAGCATGAACATCGACCAGGCGATCACCCTGATCCGCGATGTCGCCCAGAAGCTGCGCAACGACCCGTTGATGCGCCGCAGTATCTGGTCGCCGCTGGAGTTGCAGGGAGTGGAAAGCTTCGAATCGGGCTCGGCGATCCTGCGCGCCCGCTTCAAGACCGCGCCGATCAAGCAATGGGAGGTGTCACGCGCCTTCAACCTGGCGCTCAAGCGCCAGCTCGACGAGGCCGGGCTGGACCTGGCGACGCCGCGGCTGTCGGTGCAGGTGATCACCGCCGGGGGTTCGAGCACCACCGAGACGGCTGGCAGCTAGGGCCTCACCCCGCCTCGGCCCGAATGCGGATCGCATCATGGCGCCAATACTCAAGGTCACAGTCGATCAGCCGGCCCTGCTGGTCGCTGTTGACCCGGGTGATGTGCAGGCCCGGGCTGCCCGCTGACACCTTGAGCGCCGTGGCCGCCGCCACCGGCAAGGCGGTCGGCAGGATCTCGAATCGCACCCTGCCGTAGGCGATGGCGTAGTGGCGGGCATAGAGCTCGGTCAGCGACTGGCTGAGGTCATGCTCAAGAATCCCCGGAAAATACTCGGGGTTGAGGTAGTGCTCGGCATACAGCACCGCACGCCCGTCAATGCGCCGCAGACGGCAGATCTGGATCACGCTCGACAGGGGCGCCAGCTGCAGCCGCGCGCACACCGCCGCAGTGGCCGGCAGCAAACGCGCCGACAGCAGCTCGGTGCGTGCCTCGCGCCCCTGCTCGCGGACCATGGCATGGAAGTGGCTGCGCTCGTTCAGGTCATAGGTCAGCCGCTCGGGCGCGACGAACCAGCCGCGGCGTTCCTCCCGATAGATCAGCCCCCGCGCCTCCAGCTGCACCAGGGCTTCACGCAGGGTGATGCGCGTGGTGTCGAACACCTCGCTCAACTTGCGTTCGGCCGGCAGCTTGCAGCCGGGCGACAGGAGGCCGTGCTCGATCTGCTCCTGCAGGGCATGACAGATCGCTGTTACTGCGCGGGGTGGCAGTGCTTGCATCAAAGGTTACCTATCTGGACTAGTCCAGCACCGGTAGCGCGCACAAATTCGCGCCTCAGGGCCATGAGAATAGTGCAAGCCTAGGCACTGCAGATGAACCTCAGATGACAGCCAGTCTGGTCTACGCTTGGTTTTCAAGGGTGGCAACCGGGGCCAGCCCCTGGCCTGGACATCAAACTGTCATGCAACAGGCCTACCTTGGCTCGGGTATTGCTGACCTAGACCAACCGAATCGCAACGACGTCCAACACACCATTCGCGTTTTGCAAGGCACCCACCAAGGAGCTTCGGATGAAACAGCTTTTTCTCGCGTCACTGCTCGGCTCGACCATCGCCCTGTGCACCTCGGCGATGGCCGCCGACACCGACCTCAAGGCCCTGGAGGACGCCGCCCGCAAGGAAGGCGCCGTCAACAGCGTGGGCATGCCCGATGCCTGGGCCAACTGGAAAGGCACCTGGGAAGACCTGGCGAAGAAGTACGGCCTCAAGCACATGGACACCGACATGAGCTCGGCCCAGGAAGTGGCCAAGTTCGACGCCGAGAAAGACAACGCCAGCGCCGACATCGGTGACGTCGGCGCCGCCTTCGGTCCGATTGCCGTGGCCAAGGGCGTGACCCAGCCGTACAAGCCCAGCACCTGGGACCAGATTCCAGACTGGGCCAAGGACAAGGACGGCCATTGGGCCCTGGCCTATACCGGCACCATCGCCTTCATCATCAACAAGCAGCTGGTGAAAGAAGCCGATATCCCGAAATCCTGGCATGACCTGGAAAAAGGCAAGTACAAGGTCGCCATCGGCGACGTCGGCACCGCCGCCCAGGCCGCCAACGGCGTACTGGCCGCCGCCATTGCCTACAAGGGCGACGAGAAGAACATCGAACCGGGCCTGCAACTGTTCACCAAGCTGGCCCAGCAGAAGCGCCTGTCGCTGGCCAACCCGACCATCCAGACCCTGGAAAAGGGTGAGATCGAAGTCGGCGTGGTCTGGGACTTCAACGGCCTGGGCTACCGCCAGCAGATCGACCCGACGCGCTTTGAAGTGCTGATTCCGTCCGACGGTACGGTGATTTCCGGCTACACCACCATCATTAACAAATACGCCAAGAACCCCAACGCCGCCAAGCTGACCCGCGAGTACATCTTCAGCGACGCCGGGCAGACCAACCTGGCCCTCGGCCACGCCCGTCCGATCCGCGCCGAGCACCTGAAGCTGCCGGCCGAGGCACAGGCCAAGCTGCTGCCCAACGATCAGTACAAGGCCGCGCAGCCGATCAAGGATGCCGCTGCCTGGGAAGCGACCTCCAAGGCACTGCCGCAGAAGTGGCAGGAGCAAGTGATCATCGAGATGGAGTAAACCAGATCGCGGGTCAAGCCCGCTCCCACAGGGGGAACCCTTTTCCTGTGGGAGCGGGCTTGACCCGCGATAAGGCCCCCGCGAAACCGGAGAAACCATGAACCACAACGTCATCCTGGTCCTGCTCGATGGGCTCAACCACCAGGTCGCGCACCACGCCATGGGCCACCTGCACGCCTATGTCGAGGCCGACCGCGCCGCCCTGTACCGGATCGAATGCGAACTGCCGTCGCTGTCGCGACCGCTGTACGAATGCATCCTCACCGGCGTCGCGCCGATCGACAGCGGCATCGTCCACAACAACGTCACCCGCCTGTCCACCGAGCGCAGCGTGTTCCACTACGCCCGCGAAGCCGGCCTGGGTACTGCGGCGGCGGCCTATCACTGGATCAGCGAGCTGTACAACCGCTCGCCCTTCGACCCGCTGCGCGACCGCCACACCCATGCGCCCAAGCTGCCGATCCAGCACGGCCTGTTCTATTACGCCGACCACTACCCCGACTCGCACCTGTTCGCCGACGCCGAGTACCTGCGCCGTCGCCATGCGCCGAATTTCCTCCTGGTGCATCCGATGAACATCGATGATGCCGGCCACCGCCACGGCCTGGACAGCAGCCAGTACCGCAACAGCGCCCGCAGCGCCGACATTCTCCTGGCCGACTACCTGCGCACCTGGCTCGACGAGGGTTACCAGGTGCTGGTCACCGCCGACCACGGCATGAACAACGACCGTTCGCACAACGGCCTGCTGGCCGAGGAGCGCGAAGTGCCGCTGTTCGTCTTCGGCGACGCCTTCAGCCTCGACCCCAGGGCCAAGCCGCTGCAAACAGAACTGTGCGGCACGATCTGCGAGCTGTTGGGCGTGCCCCACGACAAGCCGGTGTGCCGGGAGCTGCTCAAGTGAATTCGATCAAACGCAGCCGTTGGCTGGCGTCGCTGTGCCTGCTGCCCTTTGCCCTGTTCTTCATCATTTTCCAGATCGCCCCGCTGGCCTGGGTCGCCATTCACAGCCTGCAGGCCGAGAGTGGCTGGGGCCTGGCCAACTTCAGCAAGGTGGTCAGCTCCAAGTTCTATCGCCAGGCGATCCAGCACAGCCTGGAGATCAGTTTCTGGTCGAGCCTGTTCGGCATCCTCATTGCCATCCTCGGCAGTTATTCGCTGCGCAAGGTCGACTCGCGCCTGCGCGATTTCGTCAACGCCTTCGCCAACATGACCAGCAACTTCGCCGGGGTGCCGCTGGCCTTCGCCTTCATCATCCTGCTAGGTTTCAACGGCGCCCTGACCCTGCTGCTCAAGCAGGCCGGCATCATCGAGGACTTCAACCTCTACTCGAAGTCGGGCCTGATCATTCTCTACACCTACTTCCAGATCCCCCTGGGCGTGCTGCTGCTCTACCCGGCCTTCGACGCCCTGCGCGAAGACTGGCGCGAGTCGGCCGAGCTGCTCGGCGCCAATGCCTGGCAATACTGGCTGCACATCGGCCTGCCGGTGATGACCCCTGCCCTGCTGGGCACCTTCGTGATTCTCCTGGCCAACGCCCTGGGCGCCTACGCCACGGTCTACGCGCTGACCACCGGCAACTTCAACGTGCTGCCGATCCGCATCGCCGCGCTGGTGGCCGGGGACATTTCCCTGGACCCGAACCTGGCCAGCGCCCTGGCGATGATCCTGGTGGGCCTGATGACCCTGGTGACCTTTGTCCATCAATGGCTGCTCAAGAGGAGCTACCATGTCGCGCGCTGAAACAGGCCCGAGCCGTCTCTACCACCGCCTGGTGGTCTACCTGCTGTTCCTGATCCTGCTGCTGCCGCTGGCCGGCACCCTGCTCTATTCCCTGGCCACCAGCTGGTCGGCGAGCCTGCTGCCCAGCGGCCTGACCTTCAAGTGGTACCTAGCGCTGTGGAGCGATCCGCGCTTTCTCGCCGCCTTCGGCCAGTCGCTGCTGGTCTGCGTCGGCGCCCTGCTGCTCTCGGTGCTGCTGATCCTGCCGTTGCTGTTCGTGGTCCACTACCACTTCCCGCGGCTCGACGCACTGATGAACATCCTCATCCTGCTGCCCTTCGCGGTGCCACCGGTGGTGTCCTCGGTGGGCCTGCTGCAACTGTACGGCTCGGGGCCGATGGCGATGGTCGGCACGCCGTGGATCCTGATCGGCTGCTACTTCACCGTGGCCCTGCCGTTCATGTACCGGGCCATCACCAACAACCTGCAGGCGATCAACCTGCGCGACCTGATGGACGCCGCCCAGTTGCTCGGCGCCAGCACCTTCCAGGCCGCCTTCCTGGTGGTGCTGCCGAACCTGCGCAAGGGCCTGCTGGTGGCCTTGCTGCTGTCGTTCTCGTTCCTGTTCGGCGAGTTCGTGTTCGCCAACCTGCTGGTCGGCACTCGCTACGAGACCCTGCAGGTGTACCTGAACAACATGCGCAACAGCAGTGGCCACTTCAACAGTGCCCTGGTGATTTCCTATTTCCTCTTCGTGCTGGTGCTGACCTGGGCAGCCAACCGCCTGAACAAGGACAAGTCCTGATATGAGTTTTGTCAGCGTACAGAATCTGCAGAAAAGCTACGGCGGCAGCCCGGTGTTCAACGACATCAACTGCCAGATCCAGCGCGGCGAGTTCGTCACCCTGCTCGGCCCCTCCGGCTGCGGCAAGTCCACCCTGCTGCGCTGCATCGCCGGCCTGACCGCGGTCGACAGCGGCAAGATCCTTCTGGATGGCAACGACCTGGTGCCCCTGAGCCCGCAAAAACGCGGGATCGGCATGGTGTTCCAGAGTTATGCGCTGTTCCCCAACATGACCGTGGAGCAGAACGTCGCCTTCGGCCTGCGGATGCAAAAGGTCAATGCCGACGACAGCCGCAGCCGGGTGCGCGAAGTGCTGCAACTGGTCGAGCTACAGGATTTTGCCAGCCGTTACCCGCACCAGCTGTCCGGCGGCCAGTGCCAGCGCGTGGCCCTGGCCCGCTCGCTGGTCACCCGGCCACGCCTGCTGCTGCTCGACGAACCGCTGTCGGCGCTGGATGCGCGAATCCGCAAGCACCTGCGCGAACAGATCCGCCAGATCCAGCGCGAGCTGGGCCTGACCACCATTTTCGTCACCCATGACCAGGAAGAGGCGCTGACGATGTCCGACCGTATCTTCCTGATGAACCAGGGCCGCATCGTCCAGAGCGGTGACGCCGAGACCCTCTACACCGCGCCGGTGGACGTGTTCGCCGCCGGCTTCATCGGCAACTACAACCTGCTCGACGCCGACAGCGCCAGCCGCCTGCTGCAGCGCCCGGTACACAGCCGCCTGGCGATCCGCCCGGAAGCCATCGCCCTGGGCCCGGGCGGTGAGCTCGACGGCCTGGTGCGCAGCCACAGCCTACTGGGCAACGTGATCCGCTACCGGGTCGAAGCCCGCGGGGTAGAATTGCTGGTCGACGTGCTCAACCGCTCGTCTGCCGATCTGCATGCCGACGGCCAGCGGGTATCCTTGACCATCGATCCCACCGCCCTCTGCGAAGTCGCCTGAGGGCTGCACAGGAGTTGTACTGAACATGGCACTAGCGATTTTCGATCTGGACGAGACCCTGATCCACGGCGACTGCGCGTCGCTGTGGAGCGAGCAGATGGCCCGCCTGGGGTGGGTCGACGGCGAATCCTTCCTGCGCCGCGACAAGGAACTGATGGACGCCTACGGAAAGGGCCACCTGGCCATGGAGGACTACATGGCTTTCAGCCTGGAGCCGCTTATTGGCCGAACCCCGGAGGAAGTCGAGCACCTGGTCGGCCCTTGGGTCGAGGACTTCATCGAACCGATCATCTTCAGTGACGCGACCAGAACCATTGCCGCCCACCGCAAGGCAGGTGACCGGATTCTGGTGATCTCGGCCTCCGGCACCCATCTGGTCGGGCCGATTGCCGAACGGCTGGGTATCGATGAGATTCTCGGTATTGAACTGGAGGTGGAGCGCGGTGTTTATACCGGCAAGACCACCGGCGTGCTGACCTACCGCGAAGGCAAGATCACCCGCCTGCTGGAATGGCTGGACCAGGAAGAAGAGAACCTGGAAGGCGCGAGCTTCTATTCCGACTCGCGCAATGACCTGCCGCTGCTACTGAAGGTGGATTACCCGCATGTGGTCAATCCGGACCCGGTGTTGCGCGAGCAGGCCGAGAAAAGTGGCTGGCCGATCCACAACTGGGCCTGACCAGGGCAGCCTTGCAGCCCATCGCCAGCTTCGCTGGCTCCCACAAACCCTGTGGGAGCTGGCGAAGCCTGCGATGCGGCCTACACCAGACTCTCGTCGATCACCAGCACCAGCTTGCCCGACACCTGGTTGCTCGCAAGCTCGGCGAACGCCGCCTCGGCATCCTTGACCGGATAGGCCCTGGCCAGCTGCGGCTTGAGCCTGCCCTCGGTGAACAACGGCCACACCTGCTGCCCCAGGTCGCTGAGCAGATCAGCCTTGAACTGATCATCTCGGGTACGCAAGGTCGAGCCGACCACCTGCACCCGCTTGACCAGCAACTGGGCTAGGTCCAGCTCGGCCTTGCGCCCGCCCATCAGGCCGATGATCACCCAGCGCCCGTCCTTGGCCAACAGCTTGAGGTTGAGTTCGGCATAGCTGGCCCCGACCGGATCGAGGATCACATCGAACGGGCCGAAATCGTTCAGGCCATTGATGTCATCACCACGCACCACGCCGCCGGTGGCGCCGAGGCTTTCGCAGTAGGCCAGGCGCTCGGCGGAGCCGACACTGACCCAGCACGGGCTGCCAAAGGCCTTGCACAGCTGGATCGCCGCCGAACCCACGCCGCTGGCGCCGGCATGCAGCAAGACCTTCTCGCCAGGCTTGAGGCCGGCCAGCTGGAACACATTGAGCCAGGCCGTGGCGTACACCTCGGGGATCGCCGCCGCTTCCTGCAGGCTCAGGCCTTCGGGCACCGGCAGCACATGGCGGCCATCGACCACCACTTCTTCGGCCATGCCGCCACCGGCCAGCAGCGCGCAGACCCGGTCGCCCACCTGCCAGGACGACCCAGGGCCCACTTCGCTGATCACCCCGGCGCACTCAAGGCCGAGGAACTCGCTGGCCCCCGGCGGTGGCGGGTAGAGCCCGGCGCGCTGCAGCAGATCGGCACGATTGAGGCCGGCAGCGGCCACGCGAATGCGTACTTGACCGATATCGCAGGTTGGACTTGTCGTCGCAACCCACTCCACATGTCCGTCAACGCCTTGCAATGCCTTCACAGTGCCTCCATAGTTGAGTCATGACTGAGCCCGGGGGCTGTAGCCCCGGGCTTTTTGCATTATGCGTCCGGTTCTCTTGGAACCGGCGAATTCAAAGACGGCCTACTATGCGTGATCAATTGTCCCTACGTCGATTCAGCATGAAGCATTTTCTGCCAAGCACCACGCTAGCCCTGTTGATCGGCCTGGGCAGTCTGCCGTTGGCGGGCAATGCATGGGCCAGCAACAGCTGGGACAAACTCCAGCCGGGGCGCGACGAAGTGGTCGCCAGCCTCAACGTGGTCGAGCTGCTCAAGCGCCACCACTACAGCAAGCCGCCGCTCAACGATGCGCGCTCTGTCATCATCTACGACAGCTACCTGAAACTGCTCGACCCGGCCCGCAGCTACTTCCTGGCCAGCGACATCGCCGAGTTCGACAAGTGGAAGACCCAGTTCGACGACTTCCTCAAGAGCGGCAACCTGGACCCCGGCTTCACCATCTATAAACGCTACCTGGACCGGGTCAAGTCGCGCCTGGACTTCGCCCTGGCCGAGCTGAACAAGGGCGTGGAGAACTTCGACTTCACCCCCAAGGAAACCCTGCTGGTCGACCGCAAGGACGCCCCGTGGCTGAAGAACCAGGCCGAACTCGACGACCTGTGGCGTAAACGGGTCAAGGATGAAGTCCTGCGCCTGAAAATCGCCGGCAAGGAGAACAAGGCCATCCAGGAGCTGCTGACCAAGCGCTACAAGAACCAGCTCACGCGCCTGGACCAGACCCGTGCCGAGGATATCTTCCAGGCCTACATCAATACCTTCGCCCAGTCCTACGACCCGCACACCAATTACCTGTCGCCGGACAACGCGGAAAACTTCGATATCAACATGAGCCTGTCGCTCGAAGGTATCGGTGCCGTGCTGCAAAGCGACAACGACCAGGTCAAGATCGTGCGCCTGGTACCGGCCGGCCCTGCCGCCAAGACCAAGCAGGTGGCACCTGCCGACAAGATCATCGGCGTGGCCCAGGGCGACAAGGAAATGGTCGACGTGATCGGCTGGCGCCTGGACGAAGTGGTCAAGCTGATCCGCGGGCCGAAGGGTTCTGTGGTGCGCCTGGAAGTCATCCCGGCCAGCAATGCGCCGAACGACCAGACCAGCAAGATCGTGCCGATCACCCGCGAAGCGGTGAAGCTTGAAGAGCAGGCAGCGAAGAAGTCGGTGCTCAAGCTCAAGCAGGACGGCCGCGACTACAAGCTGGGCATCATCGAGATTCCGGCCTTCTACCTGGACTTCAAGGCCTTCCGTGCCGGCGATCCGGAGTACAAGAGCACCACCCGTGACGTGAAGAAGCTGCTCACCGAACTGCAGAAGGAAAAAGTCGACGGCGTGGTCATCGACCTGCGCAACAACGGCGGCGGTTCCCTGCAGGAAGCCACCGAGCTGACCAGCCTGTTCATCGACAAGGGCCCGACGGTACTGGTACGCAACAGCGACGGCCGCGTCGATGTGCTTGAAGACGAGAACAACGGCGCCTTCTACAAGGGCCCGCTGGCGCTGGTGGTCAACCGCCTGTCGGCCTCGGCCTCGGAGATCTTCGCCGGCGCCATGCAGGACTACCACCGTGCGCTGATCCTCGGCGGCCAGACCTTCGGCAAGGGCACCGTGCAGACCATCCAGCCGCTCAACCATGGCGAGCTGAAACTGACCCTGGCCAAGTTCTACCGGGTGTCCGGGCAGAGCACCCAGCACCAGGGCGTGCTGCCGGACATCGACTACCCGTCGATCATCGACACCAAGGAAATCGGCGAGAGCGCCCTGCCCGAGGCCATGCCGTGGGACACCATCCGCCCGGCGATCAAGCCGGCGCTCGACCCGTTCAAGCCGTTCCTGGCCCAGCTCAAGGCCCGTCACGACAGCCGCACCGCCAAGGATCCGGAGTTCGTCTACATCCGCGACCGCCTGGCGCTGACCCAGAAGCTGATGAACGAGAAGACCGTCAGCCTCAACGAAGCCGAACGCCGTGCCCAGCATGCCGATATCGAAAGCAAGCAACTGGCCCTGGAGAATACCCGGCGCAAGGCCAAGGGCGAGGAGCCGCTCAAGGAACTGAAGAAGGAAGACGAAGACGCCCTGCCGGTCGAGCCGGACGATACCAAGCCGGAAGACGACGCCTACCTGTCGGAGTCCGGGCGTATCCTGCTCGACTACCTGGGGCTGAATTCGGCGGTGGCGAAAAACAACCGCTGACAGTGATGGCAAGATAATGTGACTGTGCCGCTATTGCGTCATCAAACAGTCACGATTCTGTCGTGAAATAAGGGACTGAGCGCCGTTGGCCTCAGTCCCTTTTTTTCAAGGCAATGCCACCATGACCGTGACCGAACAGCTCAGTGCGTTGAGCGCCATCCTTGCTCAAAGCGGTTTGCACAGCCTGTTCCAGCCCATTGTCTGCCTGTCCGAGCGGCGTATTCTCGGCTACGAGGCCTTGAGCCGCGGGCCGTCCAACAGCCCGCTGCATTCACCGCTCAACCTGTTCGCCGTGGCCCGCCAGGCCGGCCGCCTGACCGAACTGGAAGTGGCCTGCCGGGAAAGCGCGTGCCGACGCTTCAGCCAGCAGCGACTGGACGGCAAGCTGTTTCTCAACGTCTCCCCCGAATCGCTGCTCGAACCCCAGTACCAATCCGGGCGCACCCTGCAGATGCTCCACGACCTGGACCTGTCGCCAGACCGGGTGGTGATCGAGCTGACCGAGCAGACCCCGACCGACGATTTCCAGCTGTTGTTCAATGCGCTGCACCATTACCGCGACATGGGCTTCTCCATTGCCCTGGACGACCTGGGGGCCGGCTATTCGAGCCTGCGGCTGTGGTCGGAGCTGCGCCCGGACTACGTCAAGATCGACCGTCACTTCATCGACGGTATCCACCTGGATGTGGTCAAGCGCGAGTTCGTCGGCTCGATCCTGCAGATCGCCCGGGCCTCACGGGCCCAGGTGATCGCCGAAGGCATCGAGCTGGCCGAGGAACTGGAGGTGCTGACCGACATGGGGGTCGATCTGGTCCAGGGCTACCTGCTTGGCCGCCCCCAGGAGCAGCCGTGCCGGGATGTCCAGCAGATGCTCGGCCAGCCGCCCCGCGAGGTCCAGGTGCTGAACGAGGACAGCGGCAACCTCGCCGCCCTGCTCAACGAGCAACAGGCGGTGACCCGGGACACACCGACGGCGCAGGTGCTGGAGTTGTTCCGCCGCCAGGCCAACCTCAACTCCCTGGCGGTGCTCAACGAGCGGCGCCAGCCCTGCGGCATTGTCCACCGCCACTCGCTGTCCGATGCCCTGCTCAAACCCTTCGCCACCGACCTGTTCGCGCGCAAGCCGATCAGCCGGCTGATGAGCGATGACTTTCTCGCCGTGGAGCTTGTCCAGTCGCTGCAGCAGGTCAGTCGCCTGCTCACCAGCCGGGCCCGCCAGCGCATCGAGGAAGACTTCATCATCACCCACAATGGCCGCTACCTGGGCCTGGGGCGAGTGATCGATGTGCTCAAGCTGATCACCGAACAGAAGATCCAGCAGGCGCGCTACGCCAATCCCCTGACCCTGCTGCCCGGCAACGTGCCGATCCAGCAATGCCTGACCCGGCTGCTGCACCAGCAGCGCCAGGCGGCGATCTGTTATGTGGATATCGACAGTTTCAAGCCGTTCAATGACCTCTACGGCTACGCCCGTGGCGACGAGGTGTTGCTGTGCCTGGCGCAGTGCCTGAATGAACGGGTCGATCCCCAACACGACTTCGTCGGCCATATTGGTGGTGACGATTTCATGCTGGTGCTCGGTTCCGGGGATTGGGAACACAGGTTGCAGCGCCTGCTGGAGGAGTTTCAGCGGCAATGCCAGCGCTTCTATCGCGCCGAACACCTGCAGGCCGGCTGCTTCATCGCCTCCAACCGCCAGGGGCTGCGTCAGACGTTCGCCTTGCTGTCACTGTCGATCGGTGTGGTGCTGCTGCACCCGCACGCCTGCGCCGAACTGGATGCCGGGCAACTGGCGGAACTGGCCTCGCAGGCCAAGCATCGGGCCAAGGACATGCCTGGGCAGAGCATCTACCGGATCGACACCCAGCCTGCGGCTCAGGCCTCTTCGGGGTAGCTGTACTCGAACACCCGGACCACTTCGGAGGCATGCCAGGACGCGGCGGCCATGCCGTCCGACGGCCCGGAAAAACGCCCCAGGCGCTCCACGCACTCGAAGAAGCCGGTGCGCGGCAGGCGGCTGGCGCCCTGGCTGATCACCAGCGAGCTGCGCAGCGGCTGCTCGGCCCGGGCATCCAGCGCGGCCAGGTGCTCGAGGGCGGCGGTCAGGGTCTGCATGGCAGGACTGGGCAGTTGCAGGCGTTCAAGCAGCGCACGGTAGGTCAACAGGTGGCGTTGGCGACGGGCCAGGTCCAGCTCGCCGAGCAGGCCGTCCCAGTGCTGGCGGCTGATCCGCACGCTGCTCACGACGGATCGCTCCAGCCGGCCACACCCAGCTCCCAGGCCAGGCTGCGGCGGATCGCGTTGTCCGGCTGTCGCTCGCCACTCTCGATCAGGGCCAGGTACACGGGGCTGATACCGACACTGCGCGCCAGTTGCTCCGGCGCCAGGCCCTTGCCTTCACGCAAGCGCGCCAGCTCGCTGAAACTCGGCAGGCTGGCGCTTGGTTGTGGGATGGAACTGGTGTTTTCCACGGCAGCCGGCTCGCTCTGGCCCGCTGCTTTGAGTAGTGCCTGGTACTGATCCCAAGGTACAACCGCATACTCGGGTTGACCGTCCCGGCTTATGACCTGAATACCCATACAACCCCCTTGTAGGATTACGGTATGTAATCCGTAGGCATAACCCTTATGCCAATTATATAACCAGCCAGCCGGGGTGTGCAGGGGGCGTGCGCCAATCAGCCTTTTTCATGTTCCAGGTGCAGGGCTTGCGGGGTGTCAGGCAAGCGTTCGACCACCCGCAGTTTTTCCGGCGTCTGGCGCTTGCGCCAGGCACTGAAGGCCGCCAGTTCATCGGAGACGGCCTTGAGCACCCAGGCCAGCACGGCGATGTCATCGAGCAGGCCCACCCCCAACAGCCAGTCGGGAATCGCGTCCAGGGGGCTGACGAAGTACAGCAGCCCGGCCACTACCGTCACCAGCGCCCTGGGGCTGATCGAGCGGTACTCACCGCGCCACCAGGCCAGGCACAGGGCCTGCATCAGGCGCACATCCTCACGCAGCTTGCCGAGCCGCGGCCCCTTGCGTGCCACGGCGAAAATCAGCGCCGGCAGACGGCCACGGCTGAGCAAGCGCTCGGCCAGGGGCAGAAAACGGGCGAAACTCCACGGTGCTTTCATACAGCCTCCCGCCAGTTGCCAAGGAAAGGTTATCCACAATTATTGTGGATAACCTTGTGAACAGAGCCCCATTCCGGGCTCGCGGCGCCCGCCCGGCAAGGGTCGCGCTCAAATCGGGCGTTTTTTACACACCTGTTTCAATTGCCGCAAACGTTTTGCCTATCCTGCACCTTTTCCTCTTTGACTGCAGTTTTTCAGACGCTCGTATCGGTGCAGGGTTCAGATCACGGCCAGAAACGACAACGCCCCGTCGAGGCGGGGCGTTGGCAATGCAGCGTGTAGCTTACTCGGCTGCGGTGTCGGCGTCGGCGTCAGCCTTGGCCTGATCCTTGATGCCCAGCAGCTCCAGCTCGAACACCAGGACCGAGTTGGCCGGAATCATCGGGCTCGGGCTTTGTGCGCCGTAGGCCAGGTCGGACGGGATGTACAGCTTGTACTTCTCGCCAACGTGCATCAGTTGCAGGCCTTCGACCCAACCCGGGATCACGCCGCTGACCGGCAGGTCGATCGGGCTGCCACGCTCAACCGAGCTG
>Ga0247821_10000665_pt1 | contig 19029 bp, 18 predicted proteins | sample 13C_Glycerol_Day_FD_192481 | JGI IMG/M metagenome (GOLD analysis project Ga0247821, IMG submission 192481) | Soil microbial communities from agricultural site in Penn Yan, New York, United States - 13C_Glycerol_Day14 | ecosystem: Environmental > Terrestrial > Soil > Agricultural land | place... | reverse complement strand
GACCTCGCCGCCGTAGCAGCCGATGTCCGAGTAGCCCATGTCGTCGTTCAGGATGAGCAGGATGTTGGGGCGCTTCTTGTCCATCGCGATTCCTTCTTGAGTGCGATCAGTTCAGTCGCTCGCCGCTCGCGCGGTCGAAGATGTGGGCGGCGTTCGGCGAGAAGCTCAGCGAGGTGGTGGCGCCTTCGCCCAGCCGCGCGGCGCCGTCGGCCTTGAGCTTCATCCGCTGGCCACCGGCCTTCAGGTCCACGATGCAGTGGTCGCCCAGTTCCTCGACGTATTCCACTCTCGCCGGCGTGCCGCTCTGGCCCGCGCGCAGTTCGCCGGGCCGCACGCCCAGCACCACGTCGCGCGCCTGCGCCGTCGTGGCACCCACCGGATGCGCGACACCGTCCAGCACCACCGTGTCGCCCTGCCAGGAGGCGGGCACCAGGTTCATCGGCGGCGTGCCGATGAAGCCGGCCACCGACACCTGCGCCGGCCGGCTGTAGATGTCACGTGGCGTGGCGATCTGCACGATGCGGCCATCCATGAAGACGGCCACGCGATCGGCGAGCGTCATCGCCTCTTCCTGGTCGTGCGTGACGTAAACGGTCGTCACGCCCAGCGAGCGCTGGAGCTGCTTGAGCTCCAGGCGCGTCTCGAGCCGCAGCTTGGCGTCCAGGTTCGACAGCGGCTCGTCCAGCAGGAACAGCTTGGGCTGCCGCACGATCGCGCGAGCCAGCGCCACGCGCTGCTGCTGCCCGCCCGACAGCTGGCCGGGCCGACGCGCCAGCAGGTGGCCGATGCTCACCCGCGCGGCCGCGTCCTGCACCGCCTTGTCGATCTGCTCGCGCGGCGTGCCCACCATCTTGAGCGGGAAGCCGATGTTCTCGGCCACCGTCATGTGCGGGTACAGCGCGTAGCTCTGGAACACCATCGCGACGTCGCGCTCGCCCGGCTCGGCGCCGGTGACGTCGACGTCGTCCATCAGCACCTGGCCTTCGCTGACCTGCTCGAGGCCCGCCAGGATGCGCAGCGTCGTCGTCTTGCCCGAGCCCGAAGGCCCGAGCAGCACGAAGAACTCGCCGGCGCGGATCTCCAGGTCCACGCCGTGCAGCACGGTGGTTTCGCCGTGACGCTTGACCACGCCGCTGAGGCGCACGTTTCCTTGCTTCTTGCTGTTCATCGCCGGCCACCTCCCTTGACCGCGCCCACGGTGAGCCCCTTGACGATGTGCCGCTGCGCCAGCAGGCCGACGATGATCACCGGCGCCATCGCCACCATCGCGCCGGCCGCGAGCCTCGCCCACTGCGTCTGCTCGACCGAGATGAAGTTGAACATCGCCACCGTGACCGGTCGGACCTTGTTGCCGCCCAGCACCACCGCGAACATGAATTCGTTCCACGCGTTGAGGAACACGAACACCGTGGTGACGGCGATGCCGCCCCGCACCTGCGGCAGGATCACGTACCAGAGCGCGCGCAGGCGCCCGGCGCGGTCCAGCAGCGCGGCCTCCTCCATCTCGTACGGCAGGTCCTCGAAGTACGAGACCATCAGCCAGATCGCGAACGGCAGCGAGAACGTCAGGTAGATCGCCACCAGGCCGCTGTAGGTGTCCAGCCCGCCGACGCGCTGCAGCACCAGGTAGTAGGGAATGATCAGGCCCACCGGCGGCAGCATCTGCGTGGCCAGCACGTAGAAGCCGCTGGCGCGCTTGCCCGGGTAGCGCAGCCGTGCCAACGCATAGGCGGCGGGCACGGCGAACAGCATGGTGAGCACGGTCGCGCCCACGCTCACGACCATGCTGGACCAGAGGTTCGGCAGGATCGATGCGGGCCCCCACAGCACGTCGCGGTAGTTCGCCAGCGTCGGCGTGAACACCAGCAGCGGCGGATAGGCCAGCACGTCGCGCTCGGTCTTGAACGAGGTGAGCAGCGCCCACAGGACGGGGAACGCCCACACCGACACCAGCAGGCCGGCGACGGCGTACAGCGCCACGGCGCGCGGAAGACGACGGTTCATGTGCGCGCCTTCCTGCGGCGGAACAGCAGCCAGGACACGAACACCGTGATCGCCAGCAGCACCATCGCGAGCGAGGAGCCGTAGCCGATGTTCAGCTCGGTGAACGACGTGCGATACGCGTAGAGGTTGAGGATCTCGGTGGAGGTGCCGGGTCCGCCGCCGGTGGCCGCGAAGATCGCCGCGAAAGCCGACAGCGCGGTCATCGTGCGCAGGATCACCACCATGACGACCGCCGGCCGGATCAGCGGCAGCGTGATGAAGCGGAAGCGCTGCCACGCACTGGCGCGGTCCAGCCGCGCGGCTTCATAGACGTCGGGCGGCAGCGTGGCCAGCGTGGCCAGCAGCACGAGGAAGGCGAACGGCGTCCACTGCCAGGTGTGGATGGCGATCACCGAGATCAGCGCCAGTTGCGGATCGCCCAGCCAGTTGTGGCTGCCCAGGCCCAGCGTGCGGGTGACCAGGTCGACGAGGCCGACGTCGGGCGACAGAACGAGCGTGCGCCAGAACAGGCCCACGACCACCGGCGCCAGCACGATGGGCAGGATGGCCGCGACGCGCAGCAGGCCCTGGCCCTTCGGAATGCGCAGCACCAGCAGCGCCAGCGACAGGCCGATCACCACCTGCAGCACCACCGTCGACGCCGTGTAGATGAAGGTGAGCCAGAGCGAGCTCCAGAACCGCGGGTCGCCGCCCATCTTGGTGTAGTTGTCCAGCCCCGCGAAGCCGGACAGCCAGGGCATGCTCATGTCCAGCTTCTGCAGGCTGTTCCAGGCCAGGAACACCAGCGGCGCGGTGGTGGTGATCAGCAGCAGCAGGAACGCCGGCGCGAACAGGGCGAGCGCGAAGCGCCGCTCCTGCCGCTCCAGCGTGCCGGCGCCGCCACTCGGGGCGACGAACAGCATCGTGGGATCAGGCCTTCATGATCTGCGCGATGCGCGCCTGGGCCTCGTCGAGCGCTTCCTTGGGCTTCTTCTGGCCGACCAGCGCCGACTGGATGGCGGTGGCCATGGTCTCGCCGATGGCCGGCCACTGCGGCACGCGCGGACGCCATTCGACGTCGGTGTCCTGCTCCAGCGATTCGAGCGCGGCAGGGATGAAGTTGTCGCCCGCGCTCTTCATCGCGGCGGCGAACTCCTGCGACTTCCACAGCGACGTGCGGTTCAGGCCCGAGCGCTTGGCCGGACCGTCGAACTTCCACGAGGTGCGCGCCTGCGTCTCGGCCGACGCGGCCCAGCTGATGAACAGCCAGGTCGCCTTCTTCTGCTTGTCCGAAAGCGCGGCGTTGATCGGGAAGCCCCAGTTCCAGATCGAGGTCACGCGCTTGCCCGACGGGCCCTTGGGCCAGCGGGCGTAGGCGACCTTGCCGACCACCTTGGACTTCTCGGGGTTGGTGATCACCGCGGCGGACGAATGGGCGTCCAGGTAGCAGGCCACCGTGCCCTGCGAGAAGGCGTCGGCGATGTCCGGCCAGTTCCAGTTGCGCACCGCGGGCGGCGCGTACTGCGAGAGGGCGTTGACGTACCACTCCAGCGCCTGCACGGCCTGCGGCGTGTTGACGACCACGTTCTTGTTCTGGAACCAGTCGCCGCCGAAGCCGCGCAGCAGCGACGGGTAGATGTACATGTTCTGGCCGGCGCCCGAGAAGCCGCGCATGGCCAGGCCGAACACGCGGTTGTTCGGGTCGTTCAGCGCCTTCGCGTTGGACAGCAGTTGCTCGTAGGTCTCGGCCGGCTTGAGTCCCTTGGCGTCGTACAGGTCCTTGCGATAGACCTGCACCGTCACCTCGCCGTCGTACGGGATGCCGTAGGGCTTGCCGTCCACCGAATCGGCCTCGCGCCAGGCCTTGAAGATGTCGTTGTAGTTGAACCAGGCCGGGTCGGTGAGGCTGGCGTCGTTCAGGTACTTGTCGAGCGGCTCCACCCACTTGTTGGACACGTACAGCGGGTAGTACATCGGGTCCGCGGCGTGCGTGGCGTAGGTGGCGGTCTTGGACGAGAGGTCCAGCATCGCCTTCTGGCGGATCTGGCCGGGCGGCACCTTCTCGGCGCGCACCTTGATGCCGGTCAGGGCCTCGAACTGCGGCAGCAGGCCGAGCAGGTTGTCGAAGTAGCTGGCCGGGATCACCGCGATGGAGATCGACTCGCCTTCCGCCTGCTTCCAGTTGATCTTGGCGCGCGTGTAGGGCGCGAGGTCGGGCGCGCCTTGCGCGAGCGCCGCGCCGCTCCAGCCGCCCAGGCCGGCGGCCGCGCCCAGCGCGGCGGCCTGGCCCATGAACTGGCGGCGGTTGCCGGGCAGGGCGCCGGCGGGATCGAAGTCGTCGTTGTTCATCGCTCTTCTCCTTGGTCGTCTCGGGGTGTGAGAGGGAAAGCGGCGGCCCGGGCGCGTTGCGTCACCCGATCCATGCAATCGATTACATGGCGGCCAGTCTAGCCGTCCGCCGCAGCCTCGTCATTCTGTTTTCTCCTAGTGATTTCCCCAACGACTCAGTTTTCATTTGCTTCTGCCTCGGCCAGAATCATGCAATCGATTTCAAGGGGGCGTATGGACAGGGAGTCTTCCGGCAAGGCGGTGCCGGCCTCGCGCAGGCCGCGCTCGGGCGCCAAGGACGTGGCGCAACTCGCCGGTGTTTCCACGGCCACCGTTTCGCGCGTCCTGAACAACTCCCAGCAGGTCGACCCGGCCACGCGCCAGCGCGTGCTGGATGCGGCATCCAAGCTTCGCTACGTGCCGCACGGCGCCGCACGGACGCTGCGCAGCCATCGCAGCAAGATGGTCGGCGCCATCGTCCCTTCGTTCGACTACGCGCTGTACGCGCGCACCACCAGCGCGCTGCACCAGCGGCTGGACGAGCGCGGCTACGCCCTGGTGCTGGCCGAGCACCACTACGACCTGTCCGCCGAAATGCGCATCGCCTCGCAGCTGGTGGAGCACGGCGTGGACGCCTTCATGCTGGTCGGCCTGGACCATGAGCCCGGCCTCTTCTCGCTGCTGGAGGACTACGGCCGCCCGTACGTGCTCACCTGGGGCGTGGACCCGATGCAGCGGCATCCCTGCATCGGCTTCGACAACCGCGCCGCGACGTACGAGGCGACGAAGCACCTGCTGGACCTGGGCCACCGCCGCATCGGCCTGCTCAGCGCGCCGGTGGAAGGCAACGACCGCGCGCGTGCCCGAGGCGAAGGCGTGCGCGCCGCGCTTGCCGACGCCGGACTGCGGCTCGATCCACGCCACGTCGCCTACGAGCCGATCTCGCTCGCCACCGCCGAAGCCGGCATGCAACGCCTGCTGGCCGCGCCCGATCGGCCCACGGCCGTGGTCGCCACCAACGACGTGTTCGCCGTCGGCGCCATGCAGGCCTGCCGCAAGGCCGGCCTGGAGATCCCGCGCGACATGTCGATCACCGGCGTCGACAACACGGACCTGGGCGCCACGCAGACGCCCGCGCTCACCAGCGTGGCCACGCCGATCATCGACATCGGCCACGCCGCCGCCGACCAGCTGGTGGCGCGCCTGGAGGACGACGACTGGATGGCGCATCGCCAGTTCCCGGTCGAGCTGGTGTGCCGCGGGAGCACGGCCGCACCGCGCAAGGACTGAGGCCGCGCGCGACTAGACTCGCGCCCATGGTTCCAGCGAATACGCGCATCGCATTCATCGGCGGCGGCAACATGGCCTCCGCGATCCTCGGCGGCCTGCTCAAGCAGGGCCTGTCCGCCGCCAGCGTCCAGGTCGTCGAGCCCTGGGACGAGGCGCGCGAGCGGCTGGCCCGCGACTTCGGCGTGAAGGCGCAGGCCGAAGCTGGCGCCTCACTCGCCGACGCCACCGTGGTCGTGTGGGCCGTCAAGCCGCAGACCTTCCGCGACGCCGCGCAAGCCGTCGCGCCGCACGCGAAGAACGCGCTGCACCTGAGCGTGGCCGCGGGCATCCGCTCGGACAGCATCAAGCAGTGGCTGGGCACCGATCGCATCGTGCGCTCCATGCCCAACACGCCGGCGCTGGTCGGTCGCGGCATGACGGCGCTGTTCGCGCGCGCGGGCGTGTCGAAGGACGATCGCGCGCTGGTCGAGCAGGTGCTCGCGCCCACCGGCGCCACCCTGTGGGTCGATGGCGAGCAGCAGCTCGACGCGGTGACCGCGCTCTCGGGCTCCGGTCCCGCCTACGTCTTCTATTTCATCGAGGCGATGACGCGCGCCGGCCAGGAGATGGGCCTGCCGGCCGCCACGGCGCAGCAGCTGGCGATCGGCACCTTCTGCGGCGCCTCCGAACTGGCACGCGCTTCGAGCGAGCCGCCTTCGGTGCTGCGCGAGCGCGTGACGTCCAAGGGCGGCACGACCTACGCGGCGCTCACTTCGATGCAGCAGTCCGGCGTGGCCGACAAGTTCGTCGAGGCGATGCAGGCGGCCTGCAAGCGCGCGGCGGAACTCGGCGACGAGTTCGGCCGCGGCTGACAAGAACTACTTGAACGCGTAGCCGGCCACGATGCCGGCGAACACCGCGAAGCCCACCCAGTGGTTCAGGCGGAAGGCCTTGAAGCAGCCTTCGCGCGTGCGCTCGCGGATCAGCTGCCAGTGCCATAGCGCCTGCGCGACCGCAGCCAGCACGCCGACGTAGAACGGCGCGCCCAGCTGCCGCGGCGCCAGCGCCAGCACCCAGATCGCGATGAACGCGCCGTAGCACGCCATCACCACCGCCACGTCGGCCCGGCCCAGCGTGATGGCCGAGGTCTTGATGCCGATCTTCAGGTCGTCGTCGCGATCGACCATCGCGTACTCGGTGTCGTAGGCCAGCACCCAGAACAGGTTGCCCAGCAGCAGCACCCAGGCGAGCAGCGGCACGCGCGACTGCACCGCCGCGAAAGCCATCGGGATGCCGAAGCTGAAGGCGACGCCCAGCACCGCCTGCGGCATCGAGACGAACCGCTTGGCGTAGGGATAGGCCAGCGAGATCGCCAACGCGGCGAACGACCACAGGATGGTCGCCGTGTTGGTGGTGAGCACCAGCGCGAACGCCAGCAGCGCCAGCACCGCGCCCAGCGTCAACGCTTCTTTCACCGACACCTGGCCCGAGGTGACCGGCCGCTGCGCCGTGCGCTTGACGTGCTTGTCGAAGTCGCGATCCGCCACGTCGTTGACGCAGCAGCCCGCGCTGCGCATCAGCACCGTGCCGAGCGTGAACACCGCCAGCAGGTGCCAGCCCGGGAAGCCGTGCGCGGCCACCCACAGCGCGCTGAGCGTGGGCCACAGGAGCAGCAGCCAGCCCGCGGGACGGTTCCAGCGGATCAGGTCCAGCCAGAGCGGAAGCCGGTTCAGCAATTGCAAGGTGTCAGAGACCGAGTTGGCGCAGATCGAGCTGGCCGCCCCGCATCGGCGGGCACCAGTAGTACGCACCGTTCACCGGCTTGCTGATGCGGAACATGGCGTCGACGATGCCGTCGTCGTGGCCGGCCATGCGGCGCATCTGCGCTTCGAAAGCGTCGAACGACTTGCCGAAGGCGACGAAGTTCAGGCCCGCCTGCATGCTCATCATCCACGGCATGGAGCGCCGCAGCACGAAGGCCTCGGGCTCGAAGCTCTCCTGCGCGGTGCGCTTGACGTGGGCCCACTCGGGCGCGTCCTCGAGCTCCTCGTTGGTCGTGCGGTCGCGGCCGAAGTGGTGGTTGGCCGCCTCGTCGCCCAGCGCCTCGAACGCGTCGAGGTCGTGCACCCACTGCTGCACGGCGACGTAGCTCGAACCATCGATGCCTTCGCCCTGGCCGTGCGCGAACGCGGCCTCCTCGGCCTTCTCGCCGGTCGGGTTCTCGGTGCCGTCCTCGTAGCCGGTGAGGTCGCGGCCGTGGCCGCTGTCGCCCAGCGCGTGGCGGAACGCGTCGACCACGTGCCGCACCGCGAAGGCGGGCGCGAGCGCCTTCTGCACCTTGCGCGTGAGCATCAGCAGATCGCCCAGGTCGTCGCCGCGCACCCAGACCCACAGCGTCCCGGGCGTGGACGGCACGCGCACGCCCTCGCGCGAGAGGTCCGGGAACTCGCGCAGGCCGGGCACCTTCGCGTCCAGCGCGGCGACCAGCGAAGGGCCGATGCCCAGCACCGCGTCGCTGCCGTTGACGAGCGGCGCCAGCCGCGTCAGCGCCTCGCGGATGGCCGTGGCGTCCGTACCCTTGTCGGGGATGGCGAAGGTGACGAAACGGGCGACGGCGGGCACGCCGTCGAGGATTCCGGGTTGGTACAGCTTGTGATCGCCTTGCATGCCCCGAATGGTAGCCAAGCCGCCTCGGAGCGTGCGCGGCAGAGAAACGGGCCTGCGCCGGGGCTTGCAAGCGTGCCAGGCTAGGCGCGGGCGACGCCGTGTGGTTGATCCACACAAGGAGCCCGTAACGACGCATGGCGCGCTTGCAAGCCCCGGCCCGAAGGGTTGGGCCGATAAGGCCCAACGCAGGCCCGTTTCTCTGCCGCGCAGGCTCCTAGTCTTCGAGCAGGCTGCGCAGCATCCAGGCGGTCTTCTCGTGGAAGTCCAGGCGCTGCGTCAGCAGGTCGAGCGTGGGCTCGTCGCCGGCCTTGTCGGCGGTGGGCACCAGCTCGCGCGCGGTGCGCGCCACCGCCTCGTGGCCCTTGACCAGGATGCGCACCATCTCCATCGCCTTGGGCGGCTCGGAGGGCGCGTCCGGCACCGAGGCCAGCTTGCCGAAGGCGGCGTACGAGCCGGGCGCGAAATGCCCCAGCGCGCGGATGCGCTCGGCGATCAGGTCGATCGAGCCCCACAGCGCGGTGTACTGCTCCATGAACATGGCATGGAGCGTGTTGAACATCGGGCCGGTGACGTTCCAGTGGAAGTTGTGCGTGGTGAGGTACAGCGTGTAGGTGTCGGCCAGCAGGTGGCTCAGGCCGTCGGCGATGGCGGAGCGGTCGGTCTCGCTGATGCCGATGTTGATGGCGGTGGCGTTCTTGCTCATGCGTACTCCTTTGCGTCGGACAGGTGTTCTACCGCCCGACGCCCGCGCCCCGCAACAGGCACGCTCAATGAAGTCGATAGTCAGGAGAGACGCTTCACGCCCGGCAGTTCGCAGGCGTAGATCGCATTGCGCAGCGCGGCGATGGCCTCGTAGCGCGTGAAGCTGCGCCGCCAGGCCAGCACCACGCGGCGCGTGGGCGGGTCGCCGTCGAACGGGATGTAGCGCACGAAGGCCTGGTCGTCGTTGCGGCGCCTGGGCTTGGCGTCCAGCGCCCCCTTGGGCACCGACAGGCGCGGCACCAGCGTGATGCCCATGCCGGCGGCCACCATGTGCTTGATGGTCTCCAGCGATGAGCCTTCGAAGCTCTTGCGGATGCCCTCGGCGTCGCTGGAAAAACGCGCGAACTCGGGGCAGACCTCGAGCACGTGGTCGCGGAAGCAGTGGCCCGTGCCCAGCAGCAGCATGGTCTCGGCCTTGAGCTCCTGCGCGGTGATGGTCTTGCGCTCGGCCAGCGGATGCGTGGTGGGCACCGCCGCGAGGAAGGGCTCGTCGTAGAGCGCAGCGAGCGCGAGGCCGGTGTCGGGGAACGGCTCGGCCATCACGGCGCAGTCGATCTCGCCGGTGCGCAACATCTCCAGCAGCTTGACCGTGAAGTTCTCCTGCAGCATCAGCGGCATCTGCGGCGTGCGCGCGATCGCCTGGCGCACCAGGTCGGGCAGCAGGTAGGGACCGATCGTGTAGATGACGCCGAGCTTCAGCGGCCCGGCCAACGGGTCCTTGCCGCGCTTGGCGATCTCCTTGATGGCCGCGGCCTGCTCCAGCACGCTCTGCGCCTGGCGGACGATCTCCTCGCCCAGCGGCGTGGCGCTGACCTCGTTGGCGCTGCGCTCGAACAGCTTGACCTCGAGCTCGTCCTCGAGCTTCTTGATCGCGACCGACAGCGTGGGCTGCGAGACGAAACACGCTTCGGCCGCCTTGCCGAAGTGCTTCTCGCGCGCCACAGCGACGATGTACTTGAGTTCGGTCAGCGTCATTGTCTTGTTCTATGCCTTCAGGTATTCCGATTTTCCACCCAACCAGCGGCTCACGTGGCGCTCGGCCTGATCGGGAAAGCGGTCCAGCATCCGGGGCGCGAGCTCGCGCGCGGCCTGCAGCAGGTGCGTGTCGGTGGCGAGGTCGGCGAAGCGCAGCAGTGGCGCGCCGGACTGCCGCGCGCCGAGGAACTCGCCGGGTCCGCGAATCTCCAGGTCGCGCCGCGCGATCTCGAAACCGTCGTTGGTCTCGGCCATGGCCTTGAGCCGCGCGCGCGCCGTCTCGCCCAGCCGGCCGTTCTCACCCGGCGAATAGAGCAGCACGCAAGCCGACGCCGCCGCGCCGCGGCCGACGCGTCCGCGCAACTGGTGCAGCTGCGACAGGCCGAAGCGCTCGGCATGCTCGATCACCATCAGCGAGGCGTTGGGCACGTCGACACCGACTTCGATGACGGTGGTCGATACCAGCACGCCCATCTGCCCGCCCGAGAACAGCGCCATCACGGCCTTCTTCTCGGCCGCCGGCATGCGCGAGTGCAGCAGGCCGACCATCACGCCCGGCAGCGCCGCCGACAGCGCCTCGTGCGTGGCGGTGGCGTTGGTGAGGTCCAGCGCCTCGCTCTCCTCGATCAGCGGACAGACCCAGTACACCTGCCGGCCCTGCTCGAGCTGCGCGCGGATGCGATCGACCACCTCCTCGCGCCGGTTGTCGGCCACCACCTTGGTGATCACCGGCGTGCGGCCCGGCGGCAGTTCGTCCAGCGTGGAGACGTCCAGGTCGGCGTAGTAGCTCATCGCCAGCGTCCGCGGGATGGGCGTGGCCGACATCATGAGCATGTGAGGCTCCTGGCCGTCCTCGTTCATCTTGCCGCGCAACGCCAGGCGCTGGGCGACGCCGAACCGGTGCTGCTCGTCGATGATGGCCAGCGCCAGGCGCTTGAACTGCACCTGCTCCTGGATGACGGCGTGCGTGCCCACGACCAGCGCCGCTTCGCCGCTGGCGATGCGTTCCAGCATCTCGCCGCGTTCCTTCTTCTTCTGGCCGCCGGTGAGCCAGGCGACCGTCAGGCCGCGGGGCGCGAGCAGCGGCTCCAGCCAGCCGATCAGCTTGCGGAAATGCTGCTCCGCCAGGATCTCCGTCGGCGCCATCAATGCGCATTGCCAGCCGGCGTCGATGGCGACAGCGGCCGCGAGCGCGGCGACCACGGTCTTGCCCGAACCCACGTCGCCTTGCAGCAGCCGATGCATGGGCACCGGCTTTGTGAGGTCGCGCGCGATCTCCTCGCCGACGCGCCGCTGCGCGTTCGTCAGCGCGAAGGGCAGGGCGCGCAGCAGCTGTTCGTGCAGACCGTTTTCCTTGGCGACCAGCCGGGGCGCGCGCAATCGATCGCGCTCGCGCTTGCTCTGCAGTTGCGACAGCTGCTGCGCGAGCAGCTCCTCCGCCTTCAAGCGTTGCCAGGCGGGATGGCTGCGATCTTCGAGAGCAGCGAGCGATGTGTCCGGCCCCGGGTGGTGCAGGAACTGCAGCGCGTCGCGCAGCGTCCATCCCGATTGCAGACCGAGCAGCGACGCGAGCTCCGACGGCACGCTCTCGGCCAGGTCGGCGCGGGTGAGGCCGCTCTGCACCGCCTTGCGCAGGTACGACTGCGGCAGCCCCGCGACCGTGGAATAGACCGGCGTGAGGGCTTGCGGCAACTCGCCGCCCGCCGCGCGCGTGGTGGGATGCACCATCTGCCAGCCCAGGAAGCCGCCCTTGAGTTCGCCGCGCGCCAGGATGCGCGTGCCCACGGCCAGCGCCTTCTGCTGCGAGGGATAGAAGGAGAAGAAGCGCAGCACGCAGGTGTCGGTGCCGTCGTCCACCGTCACCACCAGTTGCCGCCGCGGGCGGAAGGCCACCTGGTTGTCGGTGACCGTGCCCTCGATCTGCGCCGGCTCGCCCTCGCGGGCGTCGCGCAGCTTCACGATGCGGGTCTCGTCCTCGTAGCGCAGCGGCAGGTGCAGCGCGAGGTCGATGTCGCGTGCCAGTCCCATTTTCTGCAGGGCCTTCTGGGGGGCCGAGAGGGTCGCGGTGGCGGGCATGGGACAATTCTGCCTTCCCTCAACACTTGGAACGGGTCCTGTCCGGCCCTCAAGCATGCGTGCCTTTTCCCTCGGCGATTTCGACTTCGCCCTCCCCCCCGATCTGATCGCCCAGCATCCCGCCGCGGAGCGCAGCGCCTCGCGCCTGCTCGATGGCCGGCACCTGCCGCCCGCCGACCGCGTGTTCCGCGAACTCCCGGCGCTGCTGTCGCCCGGCGACCTGCTGGTGTTCAACGACACCCGCGTGCTGAACGCGCGCCTGTACGGCGAGAAGCCTTCCGGCGGCAAGCTGGAACTGCTGGTCGAACGGGTGCTGCCGGATCGCGAGGTCGTGGCGCACATGAAGGTGAGCAAGAAGCCGCCGGTGGGCACCGTGCTCTCCATGCAGGGCGGCTATACGGCGAAGCTCCTGGGCCGCTGGCCGCATGACGACGGCCCGCTGTTCCGCTTCGCCTTCAGCGACGATCCGTACGTGCTGATGGAGCGCCACGGCCACGTGCCGCTGCCGCCGTACATCGAGCACGCCGACACCCCGCAGGACGCGGAGCGCTACCAGACCGTCTTCGCCCGCGCGCCCGGCGCCATCGCCGCGCCGACGGCCGCCCTGCACTTCGACCCGCAGGTGCTGGCCAGCCTGGACGCCTGCGGCATCCGCCGCGCCAGCCTCACGCTGCACGTGGGCGCGGGCACCTTCCAGCCGGTGAAGACCGAGAACATCGCCGACCACCAGATGCACAGCGAGTGGTACGAGGTGCCGCCCGCCACGCAGGAGGCGGTGGCGCGCACGCGCCAGCAGGGCGGCCGCATCGTCGCGGTCGGCACCACCACGGTTCGTACGCTGGAAAGCTGGGCCGCGACCGGCCAGACGACCGGGGACACCGACATTTTCATCACGCCGGGCTTCCGCTTCCGCGTGGTGGACCTGATGGTCACCAACTTCCATCTGCCCAGATCGACCCTGATGATGCTGGTCAGCGCCTTCGCGGGCCACGACCGCATCAAGGCGCTGTACCGCCACGCGGTCGAACAGCGGTACCGTTTCTTCAGCTACGGCGACGCGATGCTGCTCGAGCGCGCCCCCACCTGACATGCTCCATTTCGAACTCCTGGCCAGCGAAGGCCTGGCCCGCCGCGGCCGCCTCACCCTCAACCACGGCGTGGTGCAGACGCCGATGTTCATGCCCGTGGGCACCTACGGCACCGTCAAGGGCGTCACGCCGCGGTCGCTGGAGGAGATGGGCGCGCAGATCATCCTGGGCAACACCTTCCACCTGTGGATGCGTCCCGGCCTCGACGTGCTGGCGCAGTTCGGGGGCCTGCACCGCTTCGAGCAGTGGAACCGGCCCATCCTCACCGACTCGGGCGGCTTCCAGGTCTGGAGCCTGGGCGAGATGCGCAAGATCAGCGAGGAAGGCGTGAAGTTCGCCTCCCCGGTCAACGGCGACAAGCTGTTCCTCACCCCCGAGGTGTCGATGCAGGTGCAGACCGCGCTCAACAGCGACATCGTCATGCAGTTCGACGAGTGCACGCCGTACGAGACCAAGGGGCACCTCACCACCGAGGCCGAGGCGCGCTTCTCGATGGAGCTGAGCCGCCGCTGGGCCATGCGCTGCAAGACCGAGTTCGCGCGGCTGGAGAACCCCAATGCGCTGTTCGGCATCGTGCAGGGCGGCATGTTCGAGCACCTGCGCGAGGACTCGCTGGCCGCGCTGGTCGACATGGACTTCCCCGGCTATGCCATCGGCGGCGTGAGCGTGGGCGAGCCCAAGGAGGACATGCAGCGCATCGTGGCGCACACGCCGCACCTGCTGCCCGCGAACAAGCCGCGCTACCTGATGGGCGTGGGCACGCCGGAAGACCTGGTGGACGGCGTCGCCAACGGCGTGGACCTGTTCGACTGCGTCATGCCCACGCGCAACGCGCGCAACGGCCACCTGTTCACCCGCTTCGGCGACCTGAAGATCCGCAACGCCCGGCACCGCTCGGACGAGCGCCCGGTGGACGAGACCTGCACCTGCTACGCCTGCAGGGGCACGACGAACGCGGACGGCAGCGTCACCGGCGGCTTCTCGCGCGCCTACCTGCACCACCTGGAGCGCTGCGGCGAGATGCTGGCGCCCATGCTCGCCAGCATCCACAACCTCCACTACTACCTGAACCTGATGCGAGAGATCCGCGAATCTCTCGAGCAGGGCCGCTTCGCGGCCTTCGCCGAGCAGTTCAGGCGGGATCGGCAACGAGGCGTGTGAACCCCGCGCCGCCCGGCGTGCCGCACGCCTGGCAGAAGCGCGCGAAGGTGCTCTTGCGCGTCGAGCAGCTCCCACAGCGGTCGAACAGGCCGATGCCGCAGTGCGGGCAGAAGTCAAGCGCCTCGTTCTTCAGATCCACCGATCGCTCGCAGCCCGGGCACACGCCCTTGGCCAGGCGCGCCAGCGCGGTGTCGTAAGGCAGTTCCTCGCGCCGCTTCGCGTCCGGCATCGCCTCGGCCGCGCGCTGGCGCTGCAGGTAGCGCTCCAGCGCCACGATGGCCTGCCGCCCCACCAGCACCGTGACCACGATGCCGACGGCGTAGCGCACGTAGCCGCCGTAGCTGGGCAGGTAGGGCACCAGCTCCACGAAGAACGCGAACAGCGCGAAGAAGATGAAGCCCCACACGAACGGCCAGTAGCGCCCGTGCCGGTGCTTGCGGAAGGCCCAGCCGGCGATCACCAGCAGCGGCAGGGTCAGCGCCAGGCGGTAGAGGAACACGCGCAGTTCCACCTTGCGCTGCTCGGCCCGCAGCGCTTCGCCGGCCGACTGCTCCATGGTCGTCAGCTGCTCGCGCGTGCGGCGCTCGCGCTGCTGCGCGTCCAGGGCCGCCTGCTCCTGCTGCTCGACGCCGGTCTGCGCGGCGCGCTCGGCCTGCTTGAGCGCATCGAGCTGGCGGGTGCGCGAGACCAGCTCCGGGTCCTGCTCGGCCAGTTGCGTGGCGCGTCGGGTGGACAGCCAGTTCTGGAAGGTCTCGTGCGCGCTCCTGGAATCGGTGCGCGCCACCTGCGCCTTCAGCCGCGCCTGCTGCAGGTTGTCCTGGACCTCGCGCGAGGCGCGCTGCGTCGCCTTGATGTCGGCACGCAGCCGCTCGGCCGCCGCGCGGTCCAGGAAGTCGTCGATCTCCAGCCGGCGCTCCACCTTGGGCAGGTCGCCCACCAGCGTGCCGCCCAGGCCGATCAGGAATCCCGCGAACACGAACGCCACCAGCCACAGCCCGCGGCGGAACCATTTCTCAGACAGTCTCAGTGCCTTGCCCATCGCCCTCTCTCCTTGTTTTCAGCGGATGGTGACAGGTTCGCCGGCCAGGCCCGATAGCCGCAGCCAGGCGAACACGGAATCGGCGCTCACCGTCTCGACGCGGTCGGCGAAGCGCTTCTCGTTCGGATGGTCGTCGAACGCCACGTTGGCCGCGGAGACGCGTCCGCCGAGGCGCGTGAGCGGGCGGATCTGCAGCACCGCCGGCTCGTAGCCCTTGAAGCGCAGCCAGGCCTGCGCGCGCTCTCGGGTCGCGGCCTGCGGCTCCATCGCGGCGGCCAGCGTCTCGATCGCCCACTGGTTGGACTGCTGGTACTTCGTGGCCCACGGGTAGCTCACGAGGTTGTAGGCGCGCTGGTGCATCACGGCCGCGCGGCGGTCGTCGCGCAACACGGGCAGCAGGCTCTCCTGCACCTGCGCGGAAGGCACGGACCAGGCCGCCTCGAGCCGCCACAGATCGTCGAGGAAGAACTCGCCCAGGCCCTGTCGATAGATCGCGGCCTCGGCGCTGCCGCAGTGGTTCAGCTTGTGGACCACGCGCCAGGCGGGTTGGCCTTCCTGCTCCGCGCGATAGGCCCAGCCCACATGCGAGTAGTGCATGTTCCAGCGGCTGAGGTCCTGGCCCGCTCGGGCCAGCAGGACGACGCGGGCGCCGCTGCGGGCGTGTTCGGCTTCGAGCGCACGGTGAGTTTGTTCGGCCAGCGCGAGGCCTTTCTCCAGCGACTGCGGCGTGAGCTTGCGGGCTTCGCAGGAGCGGCCGGCATGGGCGCTCGTCGCCAGCACGAGGGCCGCCAGGATCGCGAGCAGCTTGGCGTGAACGGACTTCATGTCAGTACGCCACCCGCTCGTTGTGCAGCAGCGCCCGGCCCATCGCATTCGGAATGAACGCGATGGCCTCGCCGGCCGCCGAGAGGATCACGCCCGTGCCGACGACGCTGACCACCACCGCGGTGCCGACGGAAAGGGCCGAGGCTCCCACGGCGCGACCCGCGATCTCCACGCTGGCCCGCGCGCCGTCGGAGGCGCGTTCCAGCAGGTACACGGTGCCACGGGCGCTGGCTTCGACGGCCTTGACGACCAGCACGGCACCGCCGACGGAGAGCGCCGCCGGCACGGCCACCACGGCAGCACCGGAGGCGGCGACGGACGCGAGGGGCACTGCGGAGGCGGCGCTGAGCGTGGACAGCTCGTTCTGCGCGCGGGCCGTTTGGGCCGCCATCAGGCCGGTGGCGAGGAGGAGGGACAGGGTCAGCTTCTTCACGGGGTTTTCTTCTTGCGAGGGGTTGAACACGGCCGCGAGTCTGGCGGGCGTCGACCGAAAAAGTCGCGCCTGGATATCTGAATACCTCGGTCAGCTGCCTTCGGTATCGCCAAACGGTACTTTTGGCCCGTATCCGTCATCCCCCGCGGAGGCGGGGAGCCAGTGCTTTCCTCTCGGACCGCTGAAGAAGGCGGAGGCTCTGGATTCCCGCCTTCGCGGGAATGACGGGTGGTGGAGCTAGGCGGTCAGCAGTTGCGCGACCCGCTGCCGCAGCGCCTCCGGCTGCACGTGCCCCGCCGGCATCGCCTCGCCGACGTTCAACCCGACGCGGGTGAACGCGCCGCGCCGGAACGGCCGCACCATCGCGCGTCCCTGCTCCACACGGCTGAAGAACGAGCCCCACAGGTTGGTCAGCGCCATCGGCACCACCGGCGGCTCGAGGCCGTCGGCGCGGGCGCGTTCGAGGATCTTCATGATCCCGGCCTTGAACTCCTTGAGCTCGCCGTCCGACGTGATCGCGCCTTCAGGGAAGATCGCCAGCAGGTCCCCCTCGCGCAGCACCTGCGCCGCGCGCTCGAAGGCCGCGGCGTAGGCCGCCGGGTCTTCCTTCTGCGGCGCGATCGGGATCGCGCGCGCCAGCCGGAACAGCCAGCCCAGCACCGGGATGCGGAAGATGCGGTGGTCCATCACGAAGCGGATCGGCCTCGGGCTCGCCGCCATCAGAAGCACCGCGTCGACGAAGCTCACGTGGTTGGACGCGAGGATGGCCGCGCCCTGCACCGGGATGTGCTCGTCGCCGCGCACCTTGAAGCGGTACACGATGCGCGAGGCGAACCAGGCCACGAAGCGCAGCAGGTACTCGGGCACCAGCAGGAAGATGTAGAGCGCCACCACCGCGTTGGCCAGCCCGACCAGCAGGAACACCTGCGGCACCGTGAAGCCGGCCTTGAGCAGCAGCCCCGCGATCACCGAGCTGGCGATCATGAAGAGGGCATTGAGGATGTTGTTGGCCGCGATGATCCGCGCGCGGTGCGTGGCTTGCGAACGCAGCTGGATCAGCGCGTACATCGGCACGCTGTACAGGCCCGCGAACAGCGACAGCAGCGCCAGGTCGGCCATCACCCGCCAGTGAGCGGGCTGCGCCAGGAAGACCGACAGCGACTGCGCCGCGACCGGCGGCAGCGCGCGCGAGGCGAAGTACAGGTCCACCGAGAACACGGTCATGCCGATGGCGCCCAGCGGCACCAGGCCGATCTCCACGTGCCGGCGCGACAGCACCTCGCACAGCAGCGAGCCCACGCCGATTCCCACCGAGAACACCACCAGCAGCAGCGACGCGACCTGCTCGTTGCCGTGCAGCACCTCCTTGGCGAAGCTGGGGAACTGGCTGAGGAACACCGCGCCGAAGAACCACATCCAGCTGATGCCCAGCAGCGAGCGGAATACCACCACGTTGCCGTGCGCGAGCTTCAGGTTGCGCCAGGTTTCGCTGAAAGGGTTCCAGTTGATCGCCAGGCCCGGATCGACGGCCGGCGACGCCGGGATGAACTGCGCGAACAGCCGCCCGATCAGCGCCATCGCGATGCACGACCCGCCGACCCACTGCGCGCCCACGTCCGGCAGCGCGATCAGCAGCCCGCCCACCACGTTGCCCAGCAGGATGGCGACGAAGGTGCCCATCTCCACCATGCCGTTGCCGCCGGTGAGCTCGCGCTCGTCCAGGTGCTGCGGCAGGTAGGCGAACTTCACCGGGCCGAACAGCGTGGAATGAAGACCCATCAGGAAGGTGCAGGCCAGCAGCGTGGGCACGTGGGCATGGAAGAAGCCCCAGGCCGCGGCGAGCATGATCGCCACCTCCAGCCATTTCACGAACCGGATCAGCACCACCTTGTCGTACTTGTCGGCCAGCTGGCCGCTGGTGGCGGAGAACAGCAGGAACGGCAGGATGAACAGCGCGCCGATCACCAGGCCGGCCATCGCGGGCGGCAGCCAGGCCACCTGCAGCTGGTAGGTGACCATCACGGTGAACGCGAACTTGAACAGGTTGTCGTTCGCCGCGCCGGAGAACTGCGTCCAGAAGAAGGGCGCGAAGCGGCGCTGCCGCAGCAGCGCGAACTGGTTGGGATGGGCCGGTGCGGCGCTCGCGGGCGCGGGTTCGGCGATGACGGTGCTCATGGTGTCGTCCCCTCTTCTTTTCAGGCCGCTTGCGGCGGCAGTGCGGAGCGATTCTGCCCGCGGGCCTGCAGCCGGCCCAGCGCCCCCACCAGCGGCCAGGCGGCGGCCGCGGCGACCAGGGACGCGTGGTAGTCGGCCGGCTGCGCGACCGGCGGGCCGAAGACGGCGATCAGCAGCACGCCGGCGACGGCGGCCAGCAGGCGGGATTCGGAAGGTTGCGGCGGATGCATCGGAGGCTCCTGGGCGTT
>Ga0247821_10000662_pt1 | contig 19080 bp, 18 predicted proteins | sample 13C_Glycerol_Day_FD_192481 | JGI IMG/M metagenome (GOLD analysis project Ga0247821, IMG submission 192481) | Soil microbial communities from agricultural site in Penn Yan, New York, United States - 13C_Glycerol_Day14 | ecosystem: Environmental > Terrestrial > Soil > Agricultural land | place... | reverse complement strand
GTTGCGGGACCGGCACGACCTTGTAGCGCTTGCCGGGCGGACCGGGAAGCAGGGGTTCGGGCTCGACGGCATGCGGCTCCTGCTCCGACTCCTTTTCCGACTTCCCCTCCGCCTTCTCTTCCGCGGCACGGGCGTCGAGGGTGGCTTCCTTCGCCCAGGCCGCGATCAGCATGATCGCGCGGGTCATCAGGTAGATCCACACCAGCAGCGCCAGCGGCACCGCCACCGCGCCGTACGCCGCATTCGCGCCGATCACGTGGTTCACGTAGAGGTTGCCGAGCCGCTGGGCCAGGTAGAACACGATGCCGCCGGCGAGGGCCGCGATCAGCGCCACCTTGGGCGGCAGCACGATCCGCGGCAGGACCGTCTGCATGTACAGGAACAGCACGGCGCCGGCGCCGATCCCGATCACCAGGCTGATCAGGCCGAGCCCCCAGTCCGCCAGCCAGGTGCCGTCCAGGTCGACCCAGTCGACGATGCGTTTCGACAACGCGGTCAGGATCGACGAGGCGCCGGTGGCGATCAGGCCGATCAGGCCGAGGCCGATCAGGGCGCCGAGGTCGACCGCCTTCAGCTTGACCATGTTGCCCGGCTCGTCGTCCAGCTCGTGCATCGAGCGGATCGAGGCGCGCAGCGAATCGATCCAGCCGAGACCGGTGAACAACAGCCCGATCGCGGAGATCAGGCCGATGGTCCCGGCGTGCGCGATCAGCGCGTCGATGTCGATCTTGTCGCCGATCCCGGGCAGGTTCTTCTCCAGGGCTTTCTTCAGCGCGTCGATCGCGTCGTCGCCGAGCAGCGGCCCGATGATCGCCGCGGCCAGCACGATCAGCGGGAACATCGACAGGAACCCGAAGAAGCTCGTTGCCCCGGCCAATCGGTTGCCGCGCCGGGCGCCGTACCGGTTCCAGGCCCGCCACAGCTGCGACCTCGTGAACCGCGCCCAGACACGCTTGATGCTGCCCATGTGACTCCTGTACCCCGATGAACGAGTCTCAGCCTGCCAGCGGGAACTCGCGCTGTGGGCGCCACACGCCGTCGGCGCCGTGTTCGTAGCGGCTGAAGTGCTCGACGTCGAAGGTGCAGTCGTACTCCGACAGGGCGTCGTACGCCCGGTCGAGCGCTTCCTTGTCCAGGTCGTGCGCGACCGTGACGTGCGGGTGGTACGGGAACTTCAGGTCGACGCTCAGCGGGCCGGAGCGGACCTGCGACTGCAGCACCTCGCACGACGAGATGCCCTCCGCCAGCGGGACGAACACCACCGGCGAGATCGGCCGGAAGGTCGCCGTGCCGCGCAGCCGGATCCGGAACCGCGGGAACCGGGCCGCGACCGCGAGCAGGTGCTCGTCGATCCGCTCCAGGTCGCCGGCCCCGATCTCGGTCGGCGGCAGCAGCGTGATGTGGGTCGGGATCGACGCGGCCATCGGATCGCCGAAGTCGGCCCGGTGCTTCTGCAGCTCCGAGCCGTACGGCTCCGCGATCGGGATCGCGACACCGATGGTGGTCATGGGGCCTCCCGGTCTGGACTGAGGAGCGGCGGGAGCGAAGCGACCAGAGCGACGAGGGAAGACCGGGAGCCACAGCCCCATGACCCGCCGCGACGGAGTCGTGGCATCAGCACAGTCATGACTGCGGCGGGCCGGCGACGAAACCGAGACGGTCGTAGACCCGGGCCAGCGTCGGCTCGGTGACCGCCCGGGCCCGCTCGGCGCCGGCCGCCAGGATCGCGTCCAGCTGCGCCTTGTCGTCGAGGTAGGTCAGCGTCTTCTCCCGGAACGGCGTGACGAACTCGACCACGACGTCGGCGAGGTCCTTCTTGAAGTCGCCGTACCCGCGCCCGGCGTACTCGTCCTCGAGCTCGCTGATCTTCTTGCCGGTCAGCGCCGAGTAGATCGTCAGCAGGTTGGCCACCCCGGCCTTCTCGACCGGGTCGAAGATCACGTCCCGCCCGGAGTCGGTGACCGCGGACCGGATCTTCTTCGCACTCACCTTCGGGTCGTCGAGCAGGTCGATGATGCCGGCCGGCGAGGACGACGACTTGCTCATCTTCGCCGACGGGTCCTGCAGGTCGGAGATCTTCGCGGTCTCCTTGACGATGTACGGCTCGGGCAGCCGGAAGGTCTTGCCGAACCGGTGGTTGAAGCGCTGCGCGAGGTCGCGGGTGAGCTCCAGGTGCTGGCGCTGGTCCTCGCCCACCGGGACGCGGTCGGCCTGGTAGATCAGGATGTCCGCGGCCTGCAGGATCGGGTACGTGAACAGGCCGACGGTGGCGCGGTCGGCGCCGCCCTTGGCCGACTTGTCCTTGAACTGCGTCATCCGGCTGGCCTCGCCGAACCCGGTCAGGCAGCCGAGCACCCAGGACAGCTGGGCGTGCTCAGGCACGTGCGACTGGACGAACAGGGTGGACCGCTCCGGGTCGATCCCGGCCGCGAGCAGCTGCGCCGCGGACCGGCGGGTGCGCTCGCGGAGCGCCTTCGGCTCGTACTCCACCGTGATCGCGTGCAGGTCGACGACGCAGTAGAACGCCTCGTGGTCGTCCTGCAGGGCCACCCACTGCCGCAACGCGCCGAGGTAGTTGCCGAAGTGGAAGGAGTCCGCCGTCGGCTGGATCCCGGAGAGCACGCGCGGGCGTCGCTGGGAACCGGCTGCGGAGGGGTCAGACGCAGCATGGGACATGGGACCGATTCTGCCAGCGGTCCGATTCAGGTCGTCACCCGGGCGGGTCCGGCGAGTCATACACTCCGCCGTATGACCTCACGCACAGTCGTCGTGCTGCCGGGCGGACAGAACGGACCGGCAGCACCGCTGCCGATGTTCGCCGGCGACGCGGCCGAGCGGCGGGACGCCCGGGCGATCCGGGTCTGGTGGGACGAACCCGACCGCCCGCTGACGCTCACCGAGCCGGAACGCGGGGACTGGGTCCGTCCGCAGGCCGAACGGGCCCTCGCCGGGGTGGACGGCGAGGTGCTGCTGATCGGGAAGTCACTCGGCAGTTATGCCGCTCCACTGGCCGCCGACCGGGCGATCCCGGCGATCTGGTTGACACCGGTCCTTACCAGCCCGTGGGTCGTCGACGGCCTGCGGCGGGCGCGTGCCCCGTTCCTCCTGGTCGGCGGTACGGCGGACAGTCTGTGGGACTCCGCCCTGGCCCGGGAGCTCACGCCGCACGTGCTGGAGGTGCCGGACGCGGATCATGGGATGTACGTCCCCGGCCGCCTCGCGGCGTCCACGGAGGTGCTCGGGCAGGTCGCGACCGCGGTGGAGGACTTCCTCGACCAGGTGGTGTGGCGCTGATTCACCAGGACCAGCCGCGGGCGGCCAGTTCCTGCTCCTCCTGCCAGCGTTTCTCCTCGGAGCGTTTCATCTCGGCCTCCCCCGGGCAGCCCGCCAGCCGGCATGCCTCGTCGAGGAGGTCGTCGTACGCCGCCTCGAGCGCCATCAGCTTGTGCGCGCGGGCGTAGACGTGCGGCGTGGACTCGATCCACCGGATCTTGGTGGACAGATGCCCCAGGCGGGTCTGCAGGCGGAGCGTGTCGAACGGATCCGGCTCGGGGTCCCGATGCCGGTGCAGCCGCGCGGTCAGGCGTGCCGTCCGCCGCCGCACGCCGCGCCGCCACCGCGACGGCGGCGGTTGCGGCAGCAGCAGGCTCAGCAGGACGCACAGCGTCAAGAACAGAACCACGACCGCCAGCCACTCCATCGCACTTCCTCCCCTCCTCCGAGCGTACGGCGGGGAGCGGCTGACGGCGATGGGGTTTTATGCGTTCGTAGCCGGGTCCCGTCGACCGCGGCGGAGATGGCGTTCGTTTCAGTGGTTATCCACGCGTCTTGCGGGTTCTCTGCTCCAGTACCAGCAGAGAACCCACAACTGAAGCGGATAACCCCAACCCGATTCGGGTGCCGGCTCAGTCCCGGTGGTACTTCGTGACGGCGGAGTCCTGTTTGAGCTTGTCGGCCGCCGCCTGGATCCGCGCGGTCCACTCGGACTGCTGCAGGCCGCCGGCCATGAACTGCCCGGTGGCCGTCGCGGCCACGTCCGCGAACTGCGGGTACCAGTCGTCGAAGTACCAGACGATCAGCTGGTCGCCGGCCGCGGACAGCAGGTCCCGGGCCGAGCGGAGCGCCGTCCCCATCTCGAGCCCGTCGGCCGCGCCCCGGACGATGGTGAGCTGGCTCGCCTCCGAGGTGACCTGCGCCGCGACGTCGGCCGACAGCAGGGCCCGCAGGTACTCGAGCCCGCCGGCCTTGTTCCGCGCCTTGTCCGGTACGAGGAACGGCGCGGTCGCCGCGACGTGCACACCGCTGGCCAGCGCCGGCGACGAGTCCAGCGGCGGTACGGCGAACATGGTCAGCGCGAAATCCTGCGGGACCAGGCCCTTCATCTCGTTCTCGAGCCAGTTGCCGCACGGCAGCATCCCGGCCTTGCCGGCGAGGAAGCGTTTCTGCGAACCGATGTGGTCGTAGGCCGCGGTCCCGGCCGCGAGCAGCCCGCGCTTGGCCAGCTCACCGACCGCGATGATCGCCTTGGTGACGCTCTCGTCCTTCCAGGCGCCGTCCTCGAGGTTGTCGATCCGCTTGACGACGTCCGGCCCGCCGGTCTTGGCGGCCAGCGTCAGCACCAGCTCCAGCAGGTAGTACGGATGTGTGCCGGCGTAGATGAACGGCGCGAGCTTGGCGGCCTTCATGTCGGCGCCGAGGGCGAGCAGATCCGTCCAGGTACGGGGCACCTCCCAGCCGTTGCGCTGGAACAGGCTGGCCGAGTACCAGAGGCCGTAGACGCTCGCGATGTAGTTGACGGTGCGCTGGGTCCCGTCGTACCGGCCGAAGTTCAGCATGTCGGGCAGCAGCTGATCCTTGACCGCCGCGTTCGGATTGTCCCAGGACGGCGCGTCCAGCAGCTGCTGCAGGTCGGTCAGCTGGCCTTCCTTGACCAGCCGGCCGAGCTCCAGCTCGTCGTCGCCGGTGCTGAGCACCACGTCGGGCGGGTTGCCCGCGGCGAACCGGGGCAGCAGCTGGCCGGACAGTTGCGGTGCCAGCTTCGGCGTGACGACGGCGGCGGCGTACCTCTTCCGGTACGCCGCCGCCGCGAAACCGCCGTACTCCTCACTGATGACCAGGTCGACCGGAGCGTTCCCATCGACGGTGAACGGGTTCTCCTTCGACACCGGCGGGGCGACCGGTGTCGTGGAACATCCGCTCAGGACCGCGCCGGCCAGCGCTCCCTGCAGTAGTGTCCGGCGTTTCAGCATCCCGGCAGGCTACCTACTTCACGCCTCCGGCGGTGACGGAGACCTGCAGTTGACGCTGGAAGATGATGTAGACGACCAGAACCGGCGCCACCGTGATCACCACGGCCGCGAACAGCGCGCCGAAGTCCACCGCGTAGCCGGCTTGCGATGCGAACGAAGCCATGCCCTGCGAGAGCACGTAGTTCTTCGAGTCGGTGTTCAGCGCGACCGGGAGCAGGAACTGGTTCCACAACCCGAGGAAGTTGAAGATCGCGACCGATGCCATCCCCGGCCGGGCCATCGGCAGCATCACCGAGAAGAACGAGCGCCACTCACCCGCGCCGTCGATCTGCGCCGCCTCGTAGACCTCTCCCGGCAGCGCCTTGAAGAAGGCGTGCAGGAAGAAGACCGTGAACGGCAGTGCGAACGCGACGTAGGTGGCGATCAACCCGGGCAGAGTGTTGAGCAGCGCGAGGTTCTTCAGTACGAAGAACAGCGGCACGATCGCCAGGAAGACCGGGAACGTCAGCCCGGCCAGCATGGAGTAGTAGATCAGCCGGTTGCCGGGGAACGTGAACCTGGCCAGCACGTACGCACACATGGCGCCGAGGATCATCACCAGCACCAGCGCGGAGCCCACGACGATCACCGTGTTCAGGAAGTACCGGCCGATACCGGCCGTCGTCCAGGCGTTGGCGTAGTTCTCGAAGCGCAGCTTGCTCGGCAGCGACAGCGGGTTGCCCAGGACCTCCTGCGTCGACTTGAACGAGGACACCAGCGTCCACAGCAGCGGCAGGATCACCAGCAGCGACCACAGGATCAGCGCGACGTGGGCGGTCGTCGCCACGCCTCTGCCCTCGCGGGCCCCGTGATGGGGTGCGCGGCGGGCCCCGGCAACGACGTCGGCCCGGTCAGTGGCGGTGGTTGTCATCGGCGTACCTTCACTTTCCGCTCACGTCCGCCGGTCAGCGCGTTCACCACGAAGACCAGGAGCGCGAACAGCATCGTCACCGCGGCCAGGACCACGCCCATCGCCGTCGAGTAACCGAACTGCCCCTTGGTGAAGGCAGTGGTGAACAGCTGCTGGGGCATGACGAGAGTCGAGTTCTGCGGCCCGCCGCCGGGGTTCAGCGCCTGCATGTAGACGAAGGCGTCGAGCGCGGCGATACCGAGGTAGATGTAGGCCGTCTGCACGTTGTCCCGGATCAGCGGCACCGTCAGCGACACCGCGGTCCGGAACCGGCCGGCGCCGTCGATCCGGGCCGCCTCGAACACCTCGGGGTCGATGCCGCGGATGGCGGCGATGAACAGCACCATGTAGAAGCCGACGAAGCCCCAGATCATCACGAACATCGAGGCCGGCATCGCGGTCCGCGCGTCGCCGAGCCACGCGTAGTTCTCGAACTGCTCGAGCCCGATCTTGGTCAGCACCGCGTCCAGGATGCCCGAGCCCGGCGTGAACACCTGGGCCCAGATCAGTCCGATCACGATCGCCGGGATCACGTACGGGAAGAACGAGACGATCCGGTAGAAGCCGGAGTTCCGCAGGCCGCGGACGGTCCCGGTGCCCGAACCGCCGATCGTCACCAGCGTGGCCAGGGTCAGCGCCAGCACGATCGTCACGATCGGCACCACGATCGCGAGCAGGATGTTGTTGCGAACGGCCTTCAGGAAGATGTCGTCGTGGAACAGCTTCACGTAGTTGTCGAAGCCGACGAAGTTCTGCCCCGCGCTGAACCCGGACCAGTCGGTCAGCGAGTAGTACAGCGCCTGCACGAACGGCGAGACGACGAAGATCACGAAAACCGCCAGCGGCAGGCCGAGGAACACGACCATGAAGCTGACCCGATCGAAGGTCAGCGGCCGGCGGCGCCGGGTGACGGACCGCTGGGGTCCGTCACCCGGCACAGCTTCTTGCGTGGTGGTCACTTCGTGACCGGGATCTTCTTGACGGAGCTGTCGTTGCGCACCTTGTCGGTGATCTGCTGCAGGCCCTTCGTCAGGCCGGCCGCGTCGATCTGGCCGGACAGGAACGAGTTCCAGACCACGAGGTTGTCGGTGTTCATGCCGTACAGGCCGACGAACTGGTAGTCGAAGACGTTGGTGCCGGCCGCGTCCAGCATCGCGGTCTGCGACTGCAGCGCGGTCGAACCGAAGCCGTCCGCGGGAACCAGGCCCTTGACGATCGTCGGCGCCAGCCGGGTCTTGGCGAAGTTGGTCGCCGCTTCCTTGGACAGCATGGCCCGCAGCAGCTCCTTGCCGCCGGCAACGTTCTTGCCCTTCGACGGGACGATGAACGGCTCGCCGGCCGCGCTGCGCAGCGACTCGTACGGCAGCTTCGGGCTGTCGGAGAGCACCGGCTCCGGCACGCCCTTCATGTTGAAGCCCGCCTTGGTGGCCTTCTTCATCTCGTTCTCGATCCACGAGCCCGAGGGGTAGAGGATGGCCTGCTGGTCGTTGCTCCACTTCGCCTGCGCGGCGGTGAACTGGGTACCGGCGCCACCGGGGACGAAGTACCCGTTCTTGACCATCGTCTCCAGGGCCTTGAAGATGCCCTGGATCTGCGGCATCGACCAGCAGTTCTCCTTGAGGTTCTCCAGCGCCAGCCGGACCTCGTCGCCACCCTCCTTGATCGCGCCGTCGACGGCCATCGTGTGGTAGTAGGTGGCGGCTTCCTTGCCCCAGACGAACAGGTACTTGCCCTTCGCCTTGGCCTTGGCGCCGAGGTCGAGCAGCGCGTCGTACGTCTTCGGCGGCTCCCAGCCGTTCTCCTTGAACAGGCTGTCGGAGTACCAGATGCCGTAGAGGGTCAGCACGTAGTTCATCGCGACGAACTTGTTGTCGAAGGTACCGGGGTTCTTCGCGCCCGGGTACAGGGTGTCGGCGATCTTCGTGCCCTCGTAGTTGTTGGCCTCGAAGACGTCGTCGAGCGTCGACAGCTGGTCCAGGATCGTGTTGAAGCCGATCTGGTTCGCGCCGGAGTTGTCGATCAGGTCCGGCGGGTTGCCGCCGACGAAGCGCGGCTGCAGCTGCTGGGCGATCTGGGTCGACGGAGCAACCTTGAACGTCGAGCCCGCGAACTTCTTCTGCGCGATGTTGGCCGCGAACGTCACGTAGTCGTAGCCGTAACCGCCGTTGAAGATGACCGCGTCGACGGTCGCCTTGTCGGCCATGCCGAACGGGTTGTCCGCGGTCTTGTCGGCACCGCCACTGCCGGAACCGCTGTCGTCGCTGCCACTGCCGGCACAGGCCGCCAGCAGCGTGCTGCCGCCGGTCGCCATCAACGTGCCGACCGCCGCGCGCTGCAGGAACAGCCGCCGCGAGAGGTTGTTGGGAGTGGTCATCTTGCCGCCTTCCGAGTGATGATTCAGGCAGTGCGCCGGATACGACCGGCGTACCGTGCTTCAAGGGCGTGGTTGTGCTCGTCGCCGCCCGGGATGTTCGCAGACAGGTACACCGGCGGCGTCTCGCCGGCGTCCGTCATCCGGCGCAGCACCTCCGCGACCAGCAGTTGCGCGATCAGCGCGGCGGTGATGGACGACACCGCACACACCTTGCCCGCACCGTCGGGCAGGTCGAGGACGGAGTCGCCGTACGGCGCGTGGTTGTCGAGGACCACGTCGGCGAAGTCGATCAGCTTCTTGCCGGACGGGTGCCGCGACTCCATACCGCCGGTGTGCTGCAGCGAGGTGATCGCGATCAGCGGGTGGCCCTTCTCCTTGACCACACTCGCGAGCTCGACGATCGAGCCGTTCACACCGGAGTTCGAGGCGATGACGAACAGGTCGCCCTCGCGGGCGGCGGACAGCTCGTAGAGCTTCCGGGAGTACTGCGGGTCGCGCTCGAGCTCCGCACTGCGCAGCAGCTCGGTCGGCTCACCGCCGAGCAGCACGAGATCGCGCAACGCGATCCGATTGGTGGCGATCAGTCCGCCGGCCCGGCCGGCGATCTCCATCGCCAGCGCCTCGGAGTGGCCGGAGCCGAACGCCTGGATGACGCCGTTCGCGCGCAGCGACGTGGTCATCAGGTCGGCCGCCCGCTGGATCGGGCCGTCGATCTGTGTGGTGACTGCAGCCATGATCGGCATCAGGGTTTGAACATAAGCCTGCGCGCTCACGCCGCTCGTCTCCCCCGTGTTATCGCTGGCCATCAGCGGGCCCACCCCTCGACTACTGTGCTCGCAGCGACACTCCGGGTGCCGACAAATGCGCAAGTTTGCGGTTTGCTGGACAGAACTTTTCTCAACTCGCAGCTAAAGTCAAGGCTCATTCGTGTGATCTCCCCAGATCGGGACCGTTGCGTAACCTTGTTTCCTTGTGCTTACTTATAAGCTCTTTCGAGCAGTTTGGAGCATCGCGTATGTCGGTCGAACGCCCGCTTCCGGACGCTGACGCCGCACCTGTCGACCAGGTGGTCCTGCTACCTGCCGGACCGCTGGTCCTCGGCGGCGACCTCGGCGGTACATCCACCCGGATCGTGATCGCGGACTCTGAGGGCAACGTAATCGGTCGCGGCGCCGCAGCGGGAGGGAATCCGACCAGTCACCCCGCAAGCGCGGCGGCCAACTTCGGGCAGGCGCTTCACGCCGCGCTGGCCGGACTGGACCCGACGGCCGTCCAGGCGGCCGTCGTCGGTATGGCCGGCGGCGTGGCGCTCGCACGACCGGACGTGGCGGCCCAGTTCGAGGCGGCCTGGACGGGCGCGGGCCTGATCGTTGCCCCCGACTACATCGGCGATCTCGAGGTCGCTTTCGCCTCTGGTACGCCGGAACCGGACGGCACCGTGCTGATCGCGGGCACCGGCAGCAACGCCGGTCTGGTGCGCAACCACCAACTCGTGCGCACCGCGGGCGGGCACGGCTGGCTGCTCGGCGACGACGGCTCCGGCTTCTGGCTCGGCCGCGAGGCGGTCCGCAGTGTGCTCCAGGCACTCGATCTGCGCGAGCCGCTCGGGGCGCTCGGGCAGGCCGTCGTACAGGCGATCCTGCCCGATCGGGACGAGAATGCAGCTGCACAGCGTGAAGGATACGACGCGTTGCGTGACGATCTGGTGAGGACGGTGAACAGCCGTCCACCCGTTCTGCTCGCCGAGCTCGCGCCGGCGGTGATCGCGGCGTACGCACAGGACGACGAGACTGCGCGGGCCTTGGTGAAACGCGCAGCGGAACTGCTCACAGAAACGGCCGCCCGGCTGAAGACAACGTCGGACAAGGGCCCGATGGTCCTCGCGGGCAGTGTCGCGGGTGAATCTTCACCCGTCGGACAACTCATCCGGCAGCATTTTGCCGGCGAAGTCCTGACCGCCCGCGACGGCGTAGGCGGCGCCACCTGGCTGGCCCTCGGGGCCCTCGACCCAGCCCTCCCGAACCCCGAGAACCACACTCGCCTGGTTTCCTAGCCGAGCACCGACACCGGGCGGACCTCGACGGCGAAGAACCCGGCCTCGGGGATCGTGGCGGCTACCTCCTCGGCGCGGGACTGGGAGGCCACGTCGATGAGGAAGACGCCCGCCAGCTGCTCTTTCGCCTCGGAGTAGGGGCCGTCGGTGGTGGCGCGGACGCCTTCGCGGACGCGGACCACGCGGGTCTTCGACGGCGGGTCGAGCGGCACGGCCGTGATCAGTTCACCGTTGGCGTCGAGTTCCTTCAGCAGGTTGTCGAGCTGGGCGGCGAGCGCGTCCCGGGCCTTCTTCGGCAGCGCCTTGCCGGCCTCGGTGTGCAGGAACGACGGGTGTCCCCAGGTGATCGGGTTGCTGTGGATCATCAGCAGGTACTTCATGACCGGTGTCCTTTCGGGCAGTTGTCGGATCTTCGCAGCAGAGGTCGGAAGCAACCGGGCGCACTCGACATTTCGGCACTTTAGGGTGACGAGCATGGAGGAGATCGACTTCCGGACGGCCGACGGGCGGGTCCTGCACGGTTACGACAGCGCTCCCGGCGACGACGCGCGCCTGGCCGTGGTCTGGCATCACGGCACACCGAACCTGGGGACCCCGCCGGCGCCGCTGTTCGAGGCGGGCGAACGGCTCGGCATCCGGTGGATCTCGTTCGACCGGCCGGGGTACGGCGGTTCGACCCCTGCACCGCATCGCACGATGGCGTCGGTCGCCGCCGACCTGACCGCGCTGCTGGACCCGCTCGGCGTCGGCACCTGCGCCCTGATGGGCTACTCGGGCGGCGGCTCGTACGCGCTGGGCGCCGCGGCGGTCCTCGGCGATCGGGTCGAGGCGGTCGCGACCTTCGCCGCGATCGCGCCGTACGACGCCGAAGGCCTCGACTGGTACGACGGCATGGTCGCGTCCGGCCGCGCATCGCTGCAGGCCGCCGCCGCGGGCCGGGACGCGAAAGTACGGCACGAGAGCTCCGGCGCCGAGTACGACCCCGAGTTCACACCGTCCGACCTGGCCATGTTCGACGGCCCGTGGGGCTGGCTCGGCTCGATCGCCGGCGAGCAGTCGATGCCCGGCGGCCCGGACGGCCTGATCGACGACGACTGCTCGTACACCCACCCCTGGGGCTGTACGCCGAGTGCGGTCACCGCTCCGACACTCCTTTCCCACGGCACCGCCGACGGCATCATCCCGTGCGCCCACGCCCGCTGGCTGGCCGACCGTCTCCCGGCCGCAACGCTCGAGATTCACCAGGACCTCGGCCATGTCTCGATCCTGAGCCGGGCCGAACCCGCCCTGGAATGGATTCGTGACCGAACTGGCTGAATCGTCAGCATGTCATCGGGGTACCGGGCGGGCGTGCTGCTTGCGGAGCGCTATCGCACGTCCGAGATCCTCGGCCACGGTGGGATGGGCGAGGTCTATCGCGGGTGCGACGAAATCCTGGGTCGCCCGGTCGCGGTGAAGCTCCTCCGGCCGGACCTGCGCGATCCGTTCGCCGCGGCACGGTTCCGGCGCGAGGCCCGGGCGGCCGCGATGGTGCGGGATCCGCACGTCGTCGCGGTCTACGACTTCGGCCACTCCAACGGCGAGTACTACCTGGTCATGGAGCTGCTGGAGGGCCGCAGTGTCGCGCACGAACTCGCACTGCACGGTCCGCTCCCCCCGGACCGCGCCGTCGGCATCGTCCGGCAGGCGGCCCGTGGGCTGGCGGCCGCGCACCGGCACGGCATCGTGCACCGCGACATCAAGCCGGACAACCTGCTGATCGACGTCGACGGCTCGGTGAAGATCGCCGACTTCGGCATCGCGCACTCGCCCGGCGGAACCATCACGCCGGCGTCGTCGGGTCTGATCCTCGGCACCAGCCTCTATCTCGCCCCCGAGCGAGCCCTGGGACAGCCGGCCACGCCCGCCACCGACGTGTACGCCCTCGGCTGTGTGCTGTACCAGCTGCTCACCGGGCGTCCGCCGTTCGAGGGCGAGAACCCCACCGTGGTCCTCTCCCAGCATGTCCAAGCCACGCCGAGCGTGCCCGAGGAAGTTCCGGCACCCGTCGCAGACCTGATCCGCCGGATGCTGGCCAAGGAGCCTGCGGAGCGTCCGACGACCGACGAGGTCGCTTCCTGGGTCTTCGCCGACCCGCGGAACGCGACGACGGCCGAACTCCCTCCCCCACCGCTACGCCGAAACCGGCGGGCGGTTTTCCTGGCCCTGGCCGCGCTGCTCACGCTCGCAGCAGCGGTGATCATCGGCCTGCTCACGGCTCAGGACCCCGGTACGCCGCCGGCGCCGGCGGACGTCGCCCCGTCCGGCGCCCCACGGCAGACGGCTCCACCGCCCAAGGCGGTCACGACCCCGACCGCGACGGCCACCAAGGCGACCACCAGAACCCCACCCGTGACCTCGGCACAGCCGACGGCGACCACCCGGACCCCGACGGCGTCGAGAACCGCCGCCAAGCAGCCGCCGGGCAAGCACAAGCCGAAGCCCGGCAAGACCGGCAAGCACTGACGACTCCGACATTCCAAGCAATGCCTTGACATCGGATCCGGCCTGGCGCATATTCCAAGCATGTCTTTGGAAAAGGATCCGCGGCGGACGCGGCTGCTGAGTGACCCGCTGGCGATCCGGGCGATGGCGCATCCCGTCCGGCTCGACCTGCGGTCGCTGCTGGGGCGTGAGGGACCGATGACCGCGGCCGAGGCCGCGCGGCATCTCGGGATCAGCCAGGCGCTGGCATCCCATCACCTGCGGCAGCTGGCGAAGTACGACTTCGTCGAGCCGGCTCCGGGCAAGGACAACCGCGAGCGGCCGTGGCGCCTGGTCTCGACGTCGCAGTCCTGGCGGGACGCGATGCGGACACCCGAGGGCGCTGCGGCCGCTGAGGTCCTCGAGCAGCTGATGGCCGAGCGCGCCCTCGACGACCTCGCGAAGTGGCAGCAGCAACGGCTGCACGAGGACCCGGCGTGGCGCGACAACTCCGGCATCGGCCAGACCGGGGTCTACCTGACCGGCGAGGAGCTCGCCGAACTCGTCGGGCAGATCGACGCGCTGCTGCAGCGCTGGGTCGACGCGCGGCCCATCGACGACAAGTCCACCCGCCCGCCGGGCAGCCGGCACGTCTCGTTGACCCAGATCCTCACCATCTCACCGGAGCAGGAGGAGCGATGAAGGACTTGTGGGGCGTCCTCGCGCGGCAGCGCGACTACCGGCTGATGCTCGGCGCCGGCCTGATCTCGCTGATCGGCGACTGGCTGCTGCGCACCGGACTCGCGTTTCAGGTCTACGTGCTGACCGGCTCAACACTCGCGTCCGGCGGCCTGCTGCTGGCGTCGTTCCTCCCGGCCGTCCTGCTCGGCTCGCTGGCCGGCGTCTTCGTCGACCGCTGGAACCAACGGACCACGATGATCGTCACGAACGTGCTGAACGCGCTCGTCCTGATCCCGCTGGTCGCCGTCCACGACGCGAGCACGATCTGGATCGTGTACGGCGTCGTGCTCGCGCAGAGCTGTCTGCAGCAGTTCTTCACGCCGGCCGAGCAGTCGCTGGTCCCGGTCCTGGTGAACTCCGACCAGCTCGTGACCGCGAACGCACTGAACAGCCAGATCCGCGATCTCGCCCGGCTGATCGGCGCCGCGCTCGGCGGTGTGCTGGCGGCCGCCGGCGGGCTGACGTTGCTGGCGCTCGGGGACGCCGCGACGTTCCTGATCGCGGTCGGCCTGGTCGCCGCGATGCGGCATCGGCAGCAGCGGCCCGAGACGACAGAGGAGACCGCGGGTGGGGCGATCAAGCGGCTGAAGGAAGAGTGGACCGAGGGGCTGCGGCTCTGTGTCGCGGGGCCCGCGATGCGGCTGGTCTTCGTGTTCTGCCTGGTCACCGGGGTCGGCGAGGGCGTCATGAGCACACTGTTCGCGCCGTTCGTCAGTGCCGAGGTCGGCGGCGACGGGAAGGTGTACGGACTGATCGTGTCGTCGCAGGCGATCGGGGGGATCATCGGCGGCCTGGTCGCCGCCGCGATCGGATCGCGGTGGCCGGCGGCGACCCTGTGGGGCATCGGCGCGCTCGCCTTCGGCCTGATCGACACCGCGCTGTTCCTCTACCCGCTGGTGTCGAGCAGTGTGATCCCCGCGTTCGCCTGCATGATCGTCGTCGGCCTGCCCGGCGCGCTCACACTCGCCGGCATGATGACGGTCTTCCAGAACCTCACCGTCGACGGCACCCGCGGCCGCATCTTCGGCGCGGTCGGCGCCGCCGAGAGCGTGGCCGTCCTGGTCGGGATCGCCGCGGCCGGCTTCCTCGGCGACGCCGTCGGCATCATCCCGGTCCTCGTCGTCCAGGGTCTCGGGTACGTCGCCGGCGGGCTCGTCGTCCTCAGTCGGCGGCGGATGCTGGCGCCGCGGCCGGAAGCTGTTCTTCCTCAGCCGGCTTGACCCGGTGCAGCCGGACCCGCGCGACCCGGCGGCCGTCCATCTCGGTCACGGTCAGGGTGTGGGTCTCGAACGCGACCTCGTCGCCGGTGGACGGGACCTTCCCGAGCTGGGCGGCGAGGAAGCCGCCGACGGTCTCGTACGGGCCGTCGGGGAGCTCGATCGCGGTGGCGTCGGCGAAGTCGTCGAGGTTCAGCAGGCCGTCGACCTCGATGTCGCCGCTGCGCAGCCGGGTGGTCTCGGCCGCCTCCTCGTCGTACTCGTCCTTGATGTCGCCGATCAGTTCCTCGACCAGGTCCTCGAGCGTGACGATGCCGGCGGTGCCGCCGTACTCGTCGAGCACGATCGCCAGATGCGTGCTGCGGCGGCGCATCTCGGTCAGGGTCGGCAGCAGCTTCGCGGTGTCCGGCAGCATCAGGACCTCGCGCGCCAGGTCGCCGACCCGCACCGAACGGGTCGCGACCGCCGGGTCGAACAGGTCCCGGACGTGCACGAACCCGACGATGTCGTCGGCCGAGCCGTTCATCACCGGGTACCGCGAGTGCGGCCGCTCGGCGGCGAACTTGACCGCCTTGTACGCCGGCATCTCCGCGTCGACGAAGTCGACCTCGGTGCGCGGCAGCATCAGCTCGCGCAACTGCCGGCTGCCGGCCTCGAAGACGTCGTCGACGATCTTGCGCTCCTCCTCGCCGAGCGACTCGTGCGCCGAGACCAGGTCGCGGAGCTCCTCGTCGGTCATCACCTCACGGTTCGCGTTCGGGTCGCCGCCGAGCGCGCGGACCACCAGGTCGGTCGACTTCGACAGCAGCCAGATCACCGGCCGCGCGCCGGACGCGATCCGGTCCACCAGCGGCCCGAGGGCGAGCGCGAATCCTTCCGCCCGCTGCAGCGCCAGGCGTTTGGCGGCCAGCTCGCCGAGCACGATCGACACGTACGAGATCAGGATCGTGATCAGCACCAGCGCGACCGTGTCGGAGACCGACTCGGGCAGGCCGAGCTGCTGCAGCTTCGGCGAGAGGCCGTCGGCGAGCGTCGCGCCGCCGAAGGCGGCGGACAGGAAGCCCATCAGGGTCACGCCGATCTGCACGGCGGACAGGAACCGGTTCGGGTTGGCGGCCACCTTCGCGACGATCTCGCCGCGCCGGCCGCGGTGCGAGAGCGCCTTGAGCTGGCTTTCGCGGAGCGAGACCAGGGCCATCTCGGCCGCGGCGAAGACCCCGCCGATCAGCACGAAGACCAGGATCAGGACGATGTTGAGCAGGGTGTCGTTCATGGGTGGGTTTTCCTAGCGCCCTCTCGTCGACAGTCGAGAGGGCGGGCGTTGGGCGTAGTCGTCCATCTACCAACTCTAGCGGTGGGCAGTCCCACCGTGCATGTTCGAGTTTGTTGGTTTACGATGATTCCTGGCCGGACGCGTCGTACGGCCGGGAGGGCCACACGATGAACACACCCCGCGGCGTCCGCCGTACCGACACCAAACTGTCGGACGGCCGCGAGCTGATCTACTACGACCCGGCCGACGCGCCGGCCCGGGTGCCGCTCGAGGACACCCGCGGGCTGCCGGCCCCGCAACCGCAGATCGAGCTGCGCACCGACCCGCTCACCGGTGACGTCATCTCCTACGCGACCCACCGCAACACCCGCACCTACCTGCCGCCGGCCGACCAGTGCCCGCTGTGCGCGAGCAAGCCGGGCAACCCGACCGAGATCCCGGACCACGACTACAACGTCGCGGTCTTCGAGAACCGGTTCCCGTCCTTCGCCGGCCCGGGCCGGACCGAGGTGATGTGCTTCACCAGCGACCACAACCAGTCGTTCACCGACCTCTCCCAGGGCCAGGCCCGGCTGGTCGTCGACACCTGGGCCGACCGGACCGCCGAGCTCGGCGCCCGCGACGACGTCGAACTGGTCTTCCCGTTCGAGAACCGCGGCCGTGAGATCGGCGTCACGCTCAGCCACCCGCACGGTCAGATCTACGCCTACCCGTTCCTGCCGCCGCGGATGCGCACCCTGATGGCGCAGGCGCGCAAGCACCAGGAAGTTGCCGGCAGCAACCTGTTCGCCGACGTGCTGGCCGCCGAGCGCAAGGAGGGCACCCGGGTCGTCGCGGAGAACGGCAACTGGACCGCGTTCGTCCCGGAGGCCGCGCGCTGGCCGGTCGAGGTGCACCTGTACCCGCACCGCCAGGTCGGTGGCATCGACGAGCTGTCGGTCGGCGAGCGCGACGACTTCGCCGAGCTGTACCTCGACGTCCTGAGCCGCTTCGACGGCCTGTACGGCGAGCCGCTGCCCTACATCGCGGCCTGGCACCAGGCGCCGGTCCGGATCGATCGCGAGCTCGGCTACCTGCACCTGGAGCTGTTGTCGATCCGGCGGGCCAAGGACAAGATCAAGTACCTGGCCGGCTCCGAGTCCGGCATGGGCGCGTTCATCAGCGACACCCGGCCCGAGGACGTGGCCGAGACCCTGCGGAAGGTTGGCTCGTGAGCTTTCAGGACGTTTTCGGTACCGCGCCGGACGGCAGCTGGCGCGCGCCGGGCCGGGTCAACCTGATCGGCGAGCACACCGACTACAACGACGGCGTCGTGCTGCCGATCGCCCTGCCGAACCAGATCGTGGTGACCGCCGCCCGGCGCACCGACGGCCGGGTCGCGGTCACGTCCGGCGGGCACACCGGCGTGGTCGAGTTCGCGCTCGACCACCTCGCGCCGCACTCGGTCGGCGACTGGGCGGCGTACCCGGCGGGCGCCGCCTGGGTCCTGCGCGAGTCCGGGTACCCGATCGGCGGCGCGAACCTGCACTTCGAGTCCGACCTGCCCTCGGGTGCGGGTCTGTCGTCGTCCGCCGCGCTGCTCTGCGCGACCGCCGTCGCGCTGCTCGGCCTCGTCGACGTGGAGGTCGACCCGGCCGAGGTCGCCCGGCTCGCCCAGCGCGCCGAGAACCAGTACGTCGGCGCGCCCGTCGGCCTGATGGACCAGACCGCGTCGATGTGCTGCACGGCCGGTCACGCGCTCGCCTTCGACATCCGCTCCGGCGCGCTGGACCAGATCCCGTTCGACCCCGAGGCCGACGGCCTGCGGCTGCTCGTGGTGGACGTGAAGGCGCCGCACCGGCACGCCGACGGCGAGTACGCCGCGCGCCGGAAGAGCTGTGAGCACGCCGCGGCCGCACTCGGCGTACCGGCCCTGCGTTCGGTGGAGTACGACGGGCTGGACGGCGCGCTCGCGCGCCTCGACGACGACGTCGACCGGCGCCGCGTCCGGCACGTGGTGACCGAGATCAAGCGCACCGAGGACGCGATCGCACTGATGCGCGCCGGCCGGCTGCGCGACGTCGGGCCGCTGTTCACCGCATCGCACGTCTCGTTGCGCGACGACTTCGAGGTCACCGTGCCCGAACTCGACGTCGCGGTCGACGCGGCGCTCGAGGCCGGCGCCCTCGGCGCGCGGATGACCGGCGGCGGTTTCGGCGGCTGCATCATCGCGCTGGTCGAGGCCGCGACGGCCGACTCCGTGCTGGCGGCGATCGAGAAGGCCTTCGCGGAGCAGGGATTCAGCGCACCGACGTCGCTCGCCGCGACCCCGTCGGCCGGGGCCTCCCGGATCAGCTAGGTCAGCTAGGAAGCGATCACCAGGTCGCAGCCCGTGTCCCGCATGGCCTTGCGGGCCGCGGTCGACAGGCCGTCGTCGGTGACGATCACGTCCAGGTCGGACCAGGTCGCGAAGGTGCTGAGACCGACGGTCCCCCACTTGGTGTGGTCCGCGACCACGACGACCTCACGGCTCGCCGCGATGAACGACCGGTTGGTCTCGGCCTCCATCAGGTTCGGCGTGCTGAGTCCGTGCTCGGCGTCGACGCCGTGCGCGCCGAGGAACAGCAGGTCCAGGTGCAGCGAGGCCAGGGCCGCGGTCGCGATCGGCCCGACCAGCGCGTCCGACGGCGTCCGGATGCCGCCGATCAGCACGACGGTGCGGTCCGAGCGCCCGTTGCCGTGGAACACGTCGGCGATCCGCGCCGAGTTCGTGACAACTGTC
>Ga0247821_10000661_pt1 | contig 19087 bp, 17 predicted proteins | sample 13C_Glycerol_Day_FD_192481 | JGI IMG/M metagenome (GOLD analysis project Ga0247821, IMG submission 192481) | Soil microbial communities from agricultural site in Penn Yan, New York, United States - 13C_Glycerol_Day14 | ecosystem: Environmental > Terrestrial > Soil > Agricultural land | place... | reverse complement strand
TGGCTGTTGAGGCTTAGCAGCGTGCCGTCTTCCAGGCGCAAGGTGCGCAACTCGCCGGTGGCGGTGCGCTGGTCGGCCAGCCAGTAGCTGGGCGACAGCGATGGACCGGCGACCCAGGCCAATAGCGAGCCGAGCAGCAGCATGCCGGCCAACCCGCTGCCGGTCTTGGCGATGCGCCGGCGCAGGCCGGCGCGCGATTGCAGCAGCGCCTGACGGGCCGGGCCGGCGGCGGCACTGACGCGTTGGTCGAGGGCGCCAAGCTGGCGCCAGGCGCGGGCGTGCTCTTCGCTGGCGGCGTGCCAGCGCATGAATTCGTTGCGTTCATCGTTCGAGCCACTGCCGTCGTCCAGGCTCAGTTTCCAGGCGATGGCGGCTTCAAGGACGCGGGACGAAACCGGTGAGCCGTTCACGTCGGCTCCCCGTACAGAGCGATATAGCATTGGCGCATGCCTTGAGCGATGTATTGGCGCACTCGCGATACCGAAACCCCCAGGCGCTCGGCGATCTCGGCGTGGCCCATGCCGTCCAGGCGGTTGTGCAGGAAGGCCGCGCGGGCCTTGCTCGACAGCTTGCCGAGCAGGCGGTCGATGGCCTTGAGGTCTTCGAGGATCAGGTGCTGGATTTCCGGGGAGGGATGTTCGGCTTCCGGCAAACGGGCAAGTTCGGCCAGGTAGGCCTGTTCCAGCGCCGCACGGCGGAAGTGGTCGAACATCAGGCCCTTGGCCACGGCGGCGAGGAAGGCGCGGGGTTCGCGGGGGGTCTCCAGCTGGGTGCGGCCGAGCAGGCGCACGAAGGTGTCCTGGCTCAGGTCTTCGGCACGCTGGCGGCAGGCCATGCTGCGCTGCAGCCAGGCGAGCAGCCAGCCGCGATGGTCGCGATACAGCGCACCGACCAGATCGGCATGTGGGCTTTGTGCTGAAGACACGCAGCGTCCCCCCGGAACGTATGCATTAACTAACGATAATTATTCGCGATTGTTGCAGAGGCGGGGGGTGGCGTGCAATGGACGCTTATCGGAATGCCAGCAGGGTGGGGCTGAAAATGAGTGTTGTCAGTACCGGCCCTATCGCCGGCTTGCCGGCGATGGGGCCAGACCTGAGCTAAAGACCGTGACTCTGCGCCTTGCGCCGCCGCCATCCGCGCAAGCGCTGTTCCAGTTGCAACGGGCTGTCCAGCTGCTGGCGGCGGGCCTGACTCAGCAGGATCAGCGCCAGCTCCGCCGTCACCTGAGCATCGGCGCTGGCGTGGTGGCGCTCTTCGATGTGCAGGTCAAAGCGGGCGACCCAATCGTCCAGCCCGGCTTCGCGCAATACGGTATCGGGGTTGAGCATCGGCGCCAGTTCGGCCACATCGAGAAAGTGCTGCTGCAGCCGGTAGCCAAGGCTCTGCTTGAGTGCCCGGGCCAGCATGCGTTGGTCGAACGGTGCGTGGAAGGCCAGCACCGGGCTGGCGCCGATGAATTCGAGCAGATCGAGCAAGGCTTCGGCCGGGTCGCAGCCGGCAGCCAGGGCACTGGGCCCCAGGCCATGGATCAGTACGCTGGCGTTGGTCTTCTGCGTCGGACGGTGCAGGGTGCGCTCGAACTGCTGGGAAAAATCGATGGCCCCGTCTTCGATGGCAACGGCACCGATCGACAACACCTGATCGCGGCTGGGATTCAAGCCGCTGGTTTCCAGGTCGAGTACGACCCAGCGTTGTTCGCGCAAGGAACAGACACCCAGCGGTGCAGGCTTGGGCAGGCGCGCAAGGCGCTCACGCAGGGCGTCGTCCAGCGGCACAGCGGCAGGGCGCAGCCAGGCGAACAGGCTCATAGCTGGTACCGCAGGGCCAGGCTGCTCTGCAGGCGCTGCGCCTGACGCAGGGACTCGCGCAGGATGCGCCGGTCCAGGTGGTTGAGGCTGTCCGGGTCGAGACGGTTGGAATACGGCAGGTTGTCGCGGCTCTGGCGCTGGTGTTGCTGCATGCGGGTTTGCTGGATGAAGTGGTAGGCCTCTTCATAGGCTGCGCCATCGAGCGCTTCGATGACGCCTTTGTCGACCAGCTGGCGCAGACGCTCCAGGGTGTTGCAGGCGCCAATGCCATTGGCCAGCGCCAACAGGCGGGCGCCATCGACGAAGGGCGTCAGGCCCTGGACCTTGAGGTCGAGGGTGGCGGCCTTGTCGTTGCCCTGGCGGGTCAGCACGAAGTCGCGCAAACGGCCTACCGGTGGCCGCTGGCGCAGGGCATTGTCGGCCAGCATGCGCTGGAAGATACGGTTGTCGGCCACGTGTTCGAGCAGGCTCTGGCGCAACTGCTCGCAACCCTGTTCGTCGCCCCAGACCACACGCAGGTCGAAGTAGATGCTCGAACCCAGCAGGTTTTCCGGGCTGGCCTCGCGGATGAAGCCGGCGAAGCGCCGTGTCCATTCGGCGCGCGACAGGCACAGCTCGGGGTTGCCGGCCATGACATTGCCTTTGCACAGGGTGAAGCCGCACTGGGCCAGGCACTGGTTGATGTATTGGGCCAGTGGCAGCAGGCGGGCGCGGATGCTCTCGGCTTCGGCGCTGTCGCAGGCTTCGAACAGGATGCCGTTGTCCTGGTCGGTGTGCAGCGTCTGCTCGCGCCGGCCTTCGCTGCCAAAGCACAGCCAGCTGAAGGGCACGCCGGGGTCGCCGCGCTCGGCCAGGGCCAGTTCTATCACCCGGCAGACCGTGTGGTCGTTGAGCAGGGTGATGATCTGGGTGATCTGGGTCGAGGAGGCGCCGTGGGCCAGCATACGCTCGACCAGTTGGCCGATTTCGCCGCGCAGCGATACCAGTGTGTCCAGGCGCGGCGCGTGGCGGATGGTGCGCGCCAGGTGCACCAGGTCGACCCGTTGCAGGGAAAACAAGTCGCGTTCGGAAACCACGCCGCACAGGCGCTGGTTGTCCACCAGGCAGACGTGGGCGATGTGCCGCTCGGTCATGGCCATGGCCGCATCGAAGGCACTGGCTTGCGGGCTGAGGTAGAACGGCTGGGCGGTCATGTGCCGGTCGATCGGCGCACCGAGGTCGGCGTCGGCTGCTGCCACCACCTGGCGCAGGTCGCGCAAGGTGAAGATGCCCACCGGGTAGCGTTGCGGGTCGACCACCACGATGCTGCCGACCTGCTGCTCGTGCATCAGCCGCACGGCCTCGCGCAGCGGCGTATCCGGGGCGCAGACCACGGGGTGACGCATGGCCAGTTCGCCCAGCGGTGTGTTCAGCGAATACTGGGTGCCGAGGGTTTCCACTGCACGTTGGCGCACTTGCTGGTTGATCTGGTCGAGCAGGCTGCTGACACCGCGCAGGGCAAAATCTCGAAACACATCCGACATCGAGAACAGGCGGATGAAGGCTGCCTTGTTCAATTGCAGGCAGAAGGTGTCTTCACCGGCCAGGTGCTCGGTACGGGTAGCGCGCTCGCCGAGCAGGGCGGCCAGCGGGAAGCATTCGCCGCTGGTGATCTCGAAGGTGGTTTCCACGCCCGGTTTGACCAGGTGCTGGCGTTCGCCGACCACGCGCCCCTGCTTGACGATGTAGAAGTGCTCGACCGGGCCATCCACGGGCTTGAGGATGCTTTCGCCGCTGGCGTAGAAACGCAGCTGGCACTGTTCCACCAGAAAGCCCAGGTGGCTGTGCTCCATCTGGTTGAACGGTGGGAAGCGCTGCAGAAACTGCAGGGTACCCTGGATGTTCTGCAGGACGGCTGTCCTGCCCGCCTGGCTGTAGGCGTCCTTTTTGCTCATGAAACTGACCGTATCGCTACGCCGAACTATATATATCTATATATAGGTGCCGGCCTTGTTGTTCTCGGCCCCCATGGTCGGCTGGCGGCCGTGTGGTGCCCATTGGACGTAAGTCTATGAGCGGGCTGTGATCAATTTCGCAAGGTGCGGTCCTACCGACTGAGCTGGCTATTTTTTTGACGAGACGACCATGGTTGAGCATGACGACATCCTGAGTGAAGCCGAACGTGAAGCTTTGGCCGTGGTGAGTGCGCCGGTTGCGCCCAAACCTGTGGTACTGGTGGTCGATGACAACCCGGTGAACAGCGGGGCCCTGAGCTTGTACCTCAAGAGCAGGGGCATCGACAGCATGGTGGCCGATGGCGCGCAGGAGGCGATGTTCAAGCTGCACTACGAGCCGCGCATTGCGTTGATGATCACCGACCTGCGCATGGAGCCCAAGGATGGCCTGGAGCTGATCCGGCAGATTCGTGAGTCGGAGCGGGCGGCGTTGTCGATCATCGTGGTGTCGGGCGACACCGATGTGAAGGAGGCGGTGGACGTGATGCACCTGGGGGTGGTGGATTTCCTGCTCAAGCCGGTGGACCTGGGCAAGTTGCTGGGGCTGGTGAAAAGGGAGTTACGAATCGAATAGCGGTGTGAAGCATTCGCGGGACAAGCCCGCTCCCACAGATACCCCGCTCCCTCAAATAGAGCGGAGTCTGTGGGAGCGGGCTTGCCCCGCGAATGGGCCGCAAAGCGGCCCCAATGGCTTACAGGCCGTTACGCGCCTTGAACTCGCGACGACGACGGTGCAGCACCGGCTCGGTATAACCGTTCGGCTGCTTGGCACCCTCGACCACCAGCTCCACAGCCGCCTGGAACGCGACGTTGTCGTCGAAGTTCGGCGCCATCGGGCGGTACAGGGCGTCACCGGCGTTCTGCTTGTCGACCACCGCAGCCATGCGCTTGAGGCTTTCCAGCACCTGCTCCTGGCTGACCACGCCGTGGCGCAGCCAGTTGGCCAGCAGCTGGGCCGAGATACGCAGGGTGGCGCGGTCTTCCATCAGGCCGACATCGTTGATGTCCGGCACCTTCGAGCAACCGACGCCCTGGTCGATCCAGCGCACCACGTAACCCAGGATGCCCTGGGCGTTGTTGTCCAGCTCGTTGCGGATCTCTTCGGCCGACCAGTTGGTATCGGCAGCCAGCGGGATGGTCAGGATATCGTCCACCGAAGCCGGCGCGCGCGACGCCAGTTCGCGCTGACGCGCCTGCACGTCGACCTTGTGGTAATGCAGGGCGTGCAGGGTGGCGGCGGTTGGCGACGGTACCCAGGCGGTGTTGGCGCCGGCCAGCGGGTGAGCGATCTTCTGCTCGAGCATGGCAGCCATCAGGTCCGGCATGGCCCACATGCCCTTGCCGATCTGCGCACGGCCTTGCAGGCCGGTGGCAAGGCCGACGTCGACGTTGTTGTTCTCGTAGGCGCCGATCCACTTCTCGTTCTTCATGGCGCCCTTGCGCACCACGGCGCCGGCTTCCATGGAGGTGTGGATCTCGTCACCGGTACGGTCGAGGAAACCGGTGTTGATGAACACCACGCGCTCGGCGGCCGACTTGATGCAGGCCTTGAGGTTGACCGTGGTACGGCGTTCCTCGTCCATGATGCCGACCTTGACGGTGTTGCGCGGCATGCCCAGCAGGTCTTCGACGCGGCTGAAGATCTCGGCGGCGAACGCCACTTCTTCGGGGCCGTGCATCTTCGGCTTGACGATGTACACGCTGCCGGTGCGGGTGTTCTTGCGGCTGGTGTTGCCGTTGAGGTTGTGCAGGGCGATCAGGTTGGTGAACAGGCCGTCCTGGATACCTTCGGGGATTTCGTTGCCTTGGGCGTCGAGGATCGCCGGGTTGGTCATCAGGTGACCCACGTTGCGCACGAACAGCAGCGAACGACCGTGCAGGGTAACGCTGCCGCCATTGGGCGCTGCGTACTCGCGGTCCGGGTTCATGGTGCGGGTGAAGGTCTTGCCGCCTTTGCTCACGCTTTCGGCCAGGTCGCCTTTCATCAGGCCCAGCCAGTTGCGGTAGACGATGACCTTGTCGTCGGCATCGACAGCGGCGACCGAGTCTTCGCAGTCCATGATGGTGGTCAGTGCCGATTCCATCAGGATGTCTTTGACGCCGGCGGCGTCGGTGCTGCCGACCGGGGTGCTGGCGTCGACCTGGATCTCGAAGTGCAGGCCGTTGTGCTTGAGCAGCACGGCGGTCGGTGCGGCGGCGTCGCCATGGAAGCCGATCAGTTGGGCATCGTCACGCAGGCCGCTGTTGCTGCCGCCCTTGAGGGTGACAACCAGCTTGCCGCCTTCGATGCGGTAAGCGGTGGAGTCGACGTGGGAGCCGGCTGCCAGTGGCGCGGCTTCGTCGAGGAAGGCGCGGGCGAAGGCGATGACCTTGTCGCCACGTACCTTGTTGTAGCCTTGGCCTTTTTCCGCGCCGCCTTCATCGCTGATGGCGTCGGTGCCGTACAGCGCGTCGTACAGCGAGCCCCAGCGGGCGTTGGCGGCGTTCAGGGCGAAGCGGGCGTTCATCACCGGCACCACCAGCTGCGGGCCGGCCATGCGGGCGATTTCTTCGTCCACGTTCTGGGTGGTGGCCTGGAAGTCTTCGACTTGCGGCAGCAGGTAGCCGATTTCCTGGAGGAAGCTTTTGTAGGCTACGGCGTCATGGGCCTGGCCTTTTCGCGCCTGGTGCCAGGCGTCGATCTTGGCCTGCAGCTCGTCGCGCTTGGCGAGCAGGGCTTTGTTCTTTGGGGCGAGGTCGTTGATGATCTTTTCTGCCCCGGCCCAGAACGCATCGGCTTTGACGCCAGTTCCAGGGATCGCTTCGTTGTTGACGAAGTCGTACAGGGCCTTGGCGACCTGAAGGCCACCGACTTGAACGTATCCAGTCATTGCTTGCCTCACCTCTGCTCAGCTATTTCGCTTTCGCTCTTCTGTATTAAGCCTGTAGCGCTTCTCTAAACACGGCACCAGTGCTTGCTCTCGTCATCCACGAGCGCGGCTGGGTGCGGCTCGCCAGACGGGCTGGCGGGCGGTTGGCGTATTTTCACAGGCGCCTTGGCAGACATCGAAACGACGTTTTGTAGTCCGCGCCAGCGCATACTACATGAAGCAGCAGGCAGGTAAACATCAGACTCAAAGCGCCGCTCTGCGACCGTGTGGTCGCGTCGGGTCACGCTGGGAGTGGCTATGTTCGCAAAAAACCGGTGGATTGTTCCAGATAAATCTTGAAACAGTACACGATTAGTTCCGCAGACTGTCCTGCGGCAGGTTGCCGCGCCTTGCCTATACTGAATCGATCCCCCGTATTTTCGCCGCTTCGGGCGGCCCGACGCAGAGGAAGGCGCTGTGGATCATCTTGTACTGACCGTGATTGCCCCTGACAAGGCCGGCCAGGTCGAACGCATTGCCCAGTGCATTGCCGACCATAACGGCAACTGGCTGGAAAGCCGCATGTCGCGCATGGCCGGGCAGTTCGCCGGGATCTTGCGGGTGGCGGTGCCGGCGGAGAACTACGATGAGCTGGTGAAATCGCTGCAGGCGCTGAGCCAGTACAGTATTCGCGTGTTGATTGCCGAAAGCGGCATCGAACCCTCCTGCACCTGGAAGCCCATCGCGATGGAGCTGGTGGGCAATGACCGGCCAGGGATCGTGCGCGATATCACCCGTTTGCTGGCTGACCACGGCGTGAACCTGGAGCGCTTCACCACCGAGGTGCGCCCGGCACCCATGAGCAGCGAGCCGTTGTTCCATGCCGATGCCTTGCTGGCGCTGCCGCTGACCTTGTCGCTGGATGAACTGCAGCAGAAGCTGGAGAGCCTGGCGGATGACTTGATGGTGGAGTTGAAGCTGCGGCCGGAGGATTGAGCTGAGATCGCTGTGGGAGCGGGCTTGTCCCGCGAACCAGGGCGAAGCCCTGGCCATACAGCTCTGTTGTCTGAGCCGGCCCGTTCGCGGGCCAAGCCCGCTCCCACAAGATCCAAGCGGCCCCGACTTTTATCCCGATATACCGGGGACGGCCCTGTGGATAAGCTGGGGGCGCACCTCGCCAGCCCAACAAGGCCGAGCCCTCCCGCGATTTGAGCAAAAAACACCCAGTTTTCAGGGGCTTGTGCACAAACCACGGGGACGAGGGTGTGGATAACCTTTGGAGATCTCTGTGCAGGCCACGAACGACGTGGCCTGCACAGTTCTGGTCATTTTTTGATCAGGTGCGCTTGCGCAAACTCAGCCACGCATCGACGCTGTACAGCGCCAAGCCCGCCCAGATGCACACGAACGCTACCAGGCTGCTGGGTGACAAGTGCTCGTCGAACAGCCATACCGCCTGTATCAGCACCAGGGTAGGCGCCAGGTACTGCAGGAAGCCCAACGTGGTGTAGGGCAAGTGACGCGCCGCAGCGTTGAAGCACACCAGCGGCACCAGCGTCACCGGCCCCGCAGCCATCAGCCATAGCGCCTCAGTGCTGCTGTAGAACGCCGGCTGGGCGCTCATTGCGGTGGGGTTCAACAACAGCCAGCCCAGCGCCAGCGGGACCAGCATCCAGGTTTCCACCACCAGCCCGGGCAGCGCCGCGACCGGCGCCTTTTTGCGGATCAGGCCGTAGAACCCGAAGCTCAGCGCCAGCGCCAGCGATACCCACGGCAAGCTGCCAACCTGCCAGACCTGCTGGGCCACGCCGAGCGCCGCCAGGCCCACGGCCACCCATTGCAGGCGGCGCAGGCGCTCACCCAGCAACAGCATGCCCAGCAGCACGTTCACCAGCGGGTTGATGTAGTAGCCGAGGCTGGCCTCAAGCATGCGGCCGTTGTTCACCGACCACACGTAAGTCAGCCAGTTGCCGGCGATCAGCGACCCGCTGAGGGCGAGGATGGCCAGCCGCTGCGGGTTTTCGCGCAGCTCGCGCCACCAGCCGGGGTGTTTCCACACCAGCAGCAGCAGGGAACCGAACAGGGCCGACCAGAGCACCCGGTGGACAATGATCTCCACCGAGGGAACGTTCTGAATCGCTTTGAAGTACAGCGGGAACAAGCCCCAGATGATGTAGGCGCCAAGGCCCAGAATGTACCCGTGGCGCGGGTTTGCGGCGTGCATGCAGAATCCTTGCTTAGGAAGCTAATTGAAGCGACGCCTATTGTAGACAGAGCGTGGCGCGCTTCTAGAACAATTTCAGCGGTTGTTCATCCAGCGCGGCCAGTTGTTCGCGCAGGGCGAGAATCTGGTCGCCCCAATAACGTGGCTGACCGAACCACGGGAAGCTCGGCGGGAACGCCGGGTCGTCCCAGCGCCGCGCCAGCCAGGCGCTGTAGTGCAACTGGCGCAGGGCACGCAGCGGCTCGATCAGGGCCAGCTCGCGCGGATCGAAATCGTGAAACTCGTTGTAGCCGTCGATCAGCTCTGCCAGTTGTCCCATGCGCTCTTCGCGGCTGCCGGCGAGCATCATCCACAAGTCCTGCACCGCCGGGCCCATGCGGCAGTCATCGAGGTCGACGACGTGGTAGACCTCGTCGCGGTGCATCAGGTTGCCGGGGTGCAGGTCGCCATGCAGGCGGATGACCTTGTGGGGCGTGCGGGCGTAGGCATCTTCGACGCGCTTGAGCAGATCGCGGGCTACGGACTCGAACGCTGGCAGCAGGTCTTTGGGGACGAAGCCGCCGTCGAGCAAGGTGGCCAACGAGGCGTGGCCAAAGTTGTCCACAGCCAATGCCTCACGGTGTTCGAACGGGCGTGCCGCGCCCACGGCGTGCAGGCGGCCAAGCAGTTGGCCGAGGCGGTAGAGCTGGTCGAGGTTGCCGGGTTCCGGTGCGTGCCCGCCACGACGGGGGAACAGGGTGAAACGAAAACCCTGGTGCTCGAACAAGGTCTGTCCTTCGTGCTGCAGCGGGGCGACCACGGGGACTTCGAGGTCGGCGAGCTCGGCGCTGAAGCGGTGCTCTTCGAGGATCGCTGCGTCGCTCCAGCGGCCCGGGCGGTAGAACTTGGCGATCAGTGGCTGCGCATCCTCGATGCCGACTTGGTAGACGCGGTTCTCGTAGCTGTTCAGCGCGAGGACGCGGGCGTCGCTGAGAAAGCCGAGGCTTTCCACGGCGTCCAGGACCAGGTCGGGGGTGAGGGTGGAGAAGGGGTGCGACATGGAGGCTCCGGGGTGGGCGGCAAGTACCCATGGTAACAGTGCCGGCCCTTTCGCGGGACAAGCCCGCTCCCACAGGCTCCCCGCCGAGTTCACAGGCGGTGCAGTACCTGTGGGAGCGGGCTTGTCCCGCGAACCGCGCGAAGCGCGGCCAGCCTAAACCGGTACGCCCAGCAATACCGAGGACGGCTGGAACTGTACCTGCACCTCGCTCCCAGGCTGCACTGGGTGCTGCGCAAGCCACTGCTCCTCGGCAAAGGCATACAGCGTCTGCCCGTTGTTCAGCGCCAAACGCACTTCACTGGGTACATGCCCGTCTTCAAGTACCTCTTCGACGGTCGCCTTGAGCACATTGCTACCGGCTTCAGCGTCGTCGCGTGCGCCCAGCAATTGCACCCAGCCCGCCTTGAGCAGCGCCACCACCACGGTGCCCAGTGTCAGCTCCAGGCGCTCGGTACTGTCATGGGTGATCAGCGCGTCGATCTCCAGCCCGCCGCCCAGGGCCAGGCTTACCCGATCATGCCGGCCTTCGCGGCGCAGGCCGCTGACCTGGCCTTGCAGCTGATTGCGGGCGCTGGTGCGCAGCATCAGGCGCCCGAGCAGATCGAGGTCGCTGGATTCTTCGGCAGCTTCCAGCAGCTGTGACTGCAGGTTCTGCAGGCGTTGATACAGGCGCAGCACGCGCTCGCCTTCGGCCGACAGCCGTGCACCACCACCACCGCGGCCGCCGGTGCTGCGCTCGACCAGGGGTTGGCTTGCCAGGTTGTTGAGTTCGTCGATGGCGTCCCAGGCGGCCTTGTAGCTGATACCGGCGGCCTTGGCGGCGCGGGTGATCGAGCCTTGATCGGCGACGTGCTGCAGCAGGGCGATGCGCTGTGGGCGGCGGGCAATGTGTTGGGTGAGCAGGGCGGGCAGGGACATGATGGCGCCTATCTGGGACTGACCCGTCAAGCTTGCCCCGGTTTTGCCGTGCGTGCCAGGCAATACACATCGATCCGGCCTGCCCCGGCCCGGCGCAACAGCTGGGCGATGGCCTGCGCGGTGGCGCCGGTGGTCAGCACGTCATCGACCACGGCCACGTGCATGCCTGCGAGCGATACCTCATCGGCCAGCGCGAAAGCCTGGCGCAGATTGCGCCGGCGCGCCCTGGCATCCAGGCTTTGCTGGGCAGGTGTCTCGCGTGTACGCAGCAACAACCGTTCATTGCAACGGATGCCCAAGCCTTTCGACAGCCAGCGCGCCAGCATGCCGGCCTGGTTGAAGCCGCGCTCGCGCAGCCGACGCCTGGCCAGCGGTACAGGCAACAACAACGCGGGCTTCAACAGGCCTTCCTGAAAACGATGGCGCAGGTTCAGGCTCAGCAGTTCGGCCATCAGGCGGCCCACCGGCCATTGGCTGTCGTGCTTGAAGCGGCTGACCAGCGTGTCCAGCGGAAACCCGTAGTGCCAGGGCGCGATGACCTGATCGAAGGCGGGCGCGCGGCGGCTGCATTGGCCGCAGGTGAGGCCGGCCATCGGCAAGGGCAGTGCGCAGCGCAGGCAGTATTCATCCAGCCAGGGCAACTCATGCTCGCACGCGCCACAAAGCGGGTAGGGCTGTTCGGCCGGTTCGTTGCAGAGAAAACATGAGTGATCAATATTCGTACACTTGTAAACCAGTGACTTTAACCATGGTTGACAGTTCATAGGCCTTCAATGACTATGCGAGCTATCCGTGATGCGCTGGCGGGCACTTGTGCCTCGGCGCCAGCTACAGCCTAAACAAGGAAACGCCGATGAGCGCCAGCACAACTGCAACAACACGTCACGACTGGTCTCTGCCTGAGGTCAAGGCACTGTTCCAGCAACCGTTCAACGACTTGCTGTTCCAGGCGCAGACTGTGCACCGCGCGCACTTCGACCCGAACCGCGTACAGGTCTCGACGCTGCTGTCGATCAAGACCGGCGCCTGCCCTGAAGATTGCAAATATTGTCCGCAGTCCGGCCACTACAACACCGGGCTGGAAAAACAGAAGCTGATGGAAGTACAGAAGGTGCTGGAAGAAGCCGCACGGGCCAAGGCCATCGGCTCGACCCGCTTCTGCATGGGCGCCGCCTGGAAGCACCCGTCCGCCAAGGACATGCCCTACGTGCTGGAGATGGTCAAAGGGGTGAAGGCCATGGGCCTGGAAACCTGCATGACCCTCGGCAAGCTCGACCAGGAGCAGACCGCGGCCCTGGCCCAGGCCGGCCTGGACTACTACAACCACAACCTCGATACCTCGCCGGAGTTCTACGGCAGCATCATCACCACCCGTACCTACAGCGAACGCCTGCAGACCCTGGCCTACGTCCGTGATGCCGGGATGAAGATCTGCTCCGGCGGCATCCTGGGCATGGGCGAATCGCTCGATGACCGCGCCGGCCTGCTGATCCAGCTGGCCAATCTTCCCGAGCACCCGGAATCGGTACCGATCAACATGCTGGTGAAGGTAGCCGGCACGCCGTTGGCGGAGGAAGAAGATGTCGACCCGTTCGATTTCATCCGCATGCTGGCAGTGGCGCGCATCCTCATGCCCAAGTCCCACGTTCGGCTGTCCGCCGGCCGCGAGCAGATGAACGAGCAGATGCAGGCCCTGGCCTTCATGGCCGGTGCCAACTCGATCTTCTATGGCGAAAAACTGCTGACCACCGCCAACCCGCAGGCCGACAAGGACATGCAGTTGTTCGCTCGCCTGGGCATCAAGCCCGAAGCGCGCGAAGAACATGCCGACGAAGTGCACCAGGCCGCCATCGAGCAGGCGCTGGTCGAGCAACGCAGCAGCGAGCTGTTCTACGACGCTGCGTCTGCCTGAGATGGCCTTCGATCTGGCGGCGCGCCTGGCCGAACGGCGCGCCGCAGACCTGTATCGGCAGCGGCCGTTGCTGGAAACCCCGCAGGGGCCGCAAGTGGTGGTCGACGGCCAGCCGTTGCTGGCCTTCTGCAGCAATGACTACCTGGGCCTTGCCAACCATCCCGAGGTCATTGCCGCCTGGCAGGCCGGCGCCGAGCGCTGGGGTGTCGGTGGTGGGGCCTCGCATCTGGTGATCGGCCACAGCACGCCACACCATGCTGTCGAAGAGGCGCTGGCCGAATTGACCGGCCGCCCGCGCGCCCTGCTTTTTTCCACCGGCTACATGGCCAACCTCGGTGCTATCACCGCCTTGGTGGGGCAGGGCGACACCGTGCTGCAGGACCGCCTGAACCACGCGTCCTTGCTCGATGGTGGCCTGCTCAGCGGTGCGCGCTTCAGCCGTTACCTGCACAACGATGCGGCCAGCCTGGCCAGCCGTCTGGACAAAGCTGTCGGCAACACACTGGTGGTGACCGACGGGGTGTTCAGCATGGACGGCGACCTCGCTGACCTGCCGGCACTGGCCAAGGTCGCGCGGTCGCGGGGTGCCTGGCTGATGGTCGACGACGCTCACGGTGTGGGCACCTTGGGCGCTCAGGGTGGCGGTATCGTCGAACACTACGGCCTGGGCATCGATGACGTGCCGGTGCTGATCGGCACCTTGGGCAAGGCGTGCGGCACCTCAGGTGCCTTCGTCGCCGGCAGCGAAGAGCTCATCGAGGCGCTGGTGCAATTCGCCCGACCCTACATCTACACCACCAGTCAGCCGCCCGCACTGGCCTGCGCAACGCTCAAGAGCCTGGAGCTGCTGCGCCGCGAAACCTGGCGGCGTGAGCACCTGGCTGCGTTGATTCAGCAGTTCCGCGAAGGCGCCGAGCAGATCGGACTGCAACTGCTGGACAGCCCGACGCCGATCCAGCCGATCCTGATTGGCGACAGTGCACAGGCCCTGCGGCTGTCGCGAATGCTGCGCGAGCGCGGCCTTCTGGTGACCGCGATCCGCCCCCCCACCGTACCTGTCGGCAGCGCACGCCTGCGCGTGACCCTGAGCGCTGCGCACAGCGAGGCGCAGGTACAGCTATTGTTGAATGCATTGGCCGAGTGTTATCCACAGCTGGAGGCCGCCGATGCGTAACCGAATGATCCTTCTGCCTGGCTGGGGGCTGGGCACCGCCGCACTGGAGCCGCTGGCCGCCAGCCTGCGGGCGCAGGATGCGCGCCTGCAGGTCGAGCTGATGCCGCTGCCGGAGCTGGCCGACGCCGATGTGCAAGCCTGGGTAGACCACCTTGACCGCAAACTGCCTTCCGATAGCTGGCTGGGTGGCTGGTCGTTCGGTGGCATGCTTGCCAGCGAGCTGGCGCGCAAGCGCGGCGACCATTGTTGCGGGTTGCTGACCCTGGCCAGCAACCCCTGTTTCGTGGCGCGCCCGGGCTGGCCTGGCATGGCCGAAGATACCTTCGGCACCTTCCTGGATGGTTGCCGCAGTCATGCGTCGGTGACCCTCAAGCGTTTTCGCAGCTTGTGCAGCGACGGCGCGCAACAACCGCGCACGCTGTTGCGCCAGCTGGGCGTCGGTGTGCCGGATACCGATCCGCTGTACCTGGCTACCGGGCTTGAGGTACTGGCCAAGCTGGATACCCGTGAAGCGTTGCAGGCCTACGGCGGCCCGCAGCTGCACCTGTTCGCCGGCAGCGATGCGCTGGTGCCGGCCGAAGCGGCCAAGGCCCTGAGCGAGCTGCTGCCCGACGTTGAAGTCGGTCTGGTCGAAGACAGTTCCCACGCCTTCCTGCTGGAATATCCTCAGGAGCTGGCGGCGGGCATCAAGAGTTTCCTGCATGAGAGTGGCGATGACTGACCTTTCCCGTCCAACCCTGCCCGGTGCGTTGCCGGACAAGCGCCAGGTGGCCGCCTCGTTTTCCCGTGCGGCGTCCAGCTACGACAGCGTGGCGGCCCTGCAGCGCGCGGTGGGCATGAGTCTGCTGGAGCAACTGCCGGGCGACCTGGCGCCCTCGCGCTGGCTCGACCTGGGCAGTGGCACCGGCCACTTCAGCCGGGTGCTGGCCGAGCGCTTCGCGTCTGCCAGCGGTGTGGCGGTGGATATCGCCGAAGGCATGCTGCGCCATGCCCGCGGCGAACAGGCTGGCGCTGCCTATCACGTGGCCGGCGATGCTGAACGCTTGCCGCTGCGCGATGCCAGTGTCGATTTGGTGTTTTCCAGCCTGGCGGTGCAGTGGTGCGGCCAGTTCGCCAGCGTATTGAGCGAGGCGCAACGGGTGTTGCGACCCGGTGGCGTGCTGGCCTTCAGCAGCCTGTGTGTCGGCACGCTCGAAGAGCTGCGCGCCAGTTGGCAGGCGGTGGATGGCATGGTGCACGTGAACCGCTTCCGCCAGTTCGAGGACTATCAGCGCCTGTGCGCGGCCAGTGGTTTCGAGCAGGTCGGCCTGCAGCGACGGGCGCATGTGCTGCATTACCCGGATGTGCGCAGCCTTACCCATGAACTCAAGGCGCTGGGCGCCCACAATCTCAACCCAGGGCGGCCTTCCGGGCTGACCGGGCGCGCCCGCATGCAAGGTTTGCTTCAGGCATACGAGGCGTTTCGTAAGCCCCAAGGGCTGCCAGCCACCTATCAGGTGGTCTATGGTGTGATGCGCAAGCCACGGGCATGAGAGGAGTGACATGAGCCAAGCCTATTTCATCGCAGGGACCGACACGGATGTTGGCAAGACCACCATCGCGGCAGGGCTGCTGCATGCGGCACGGCTGCAGGGCCTGAGCACCCTGGGGGCCAAGCCTGTGGCCTCCGGCTGCACGGTCACCGCCAAAGGCCTGCGCAATGCCGATGCCCAGGCCTTGATCGACGAAAGCACGCTGAAGCTTGAGTATGAAGCGGTCAACCCATTTGCCTTCGAACCCGGCATTGCGCCACACGTGGCCGCGCGCGAGGCCGGTGTGGTGCTGGAAGTGCCGGCCCTGCTGAACGCCATGCGCTATGTACTGGACCAAGGGGCGGATTTCACCCTGGTCGAAGGCGCGGGGGGCTGGCGGGTGCCCTTGTCCAATCACGCCAACCTCTCCGACCTGGCGATTGCCCTGAAGCTGCCGGTGATCCTGGTCGTGGGCGTGCGCCTGGGCTGTATCAACCATGCCTTGCTCAGTGCCGAAGCGATCGCGCGCGATGGTCTGCAACTGGCGGGCTGGGTGGCGAACATCATCGAGCCGCGTACTTCAAGACTCGAAGAGAACCTTGCCAGCCTGGCGGAACGCCTGCCGGCACCCTGCCTTGGGCGTGTGCCCAGGCTCAAGGTGGCCACGGCGGATGCGGTGGCGGAGCACCTGCAGCTGGACTTGCTGGATTAGCAGGCATCACCCTGGTCTATCAGCTAGCACTAGGCCATTAGGGATTTAAACGGGCCTTTTTGGCCTTGGCCTGCTTTAATTCAGTCTGTTTCAATCCAGCGTTACTGGAGTACTGACATGGAAATCACCGGCAACTCCGCCTACTACGCCGGCCTCAGCGCCATCCACACGGGCCAGAACCGAATCGACCAGGCCGCCGGCCAGATCGCCAGCACCACCGTCGAGCGAGCCGCCACCAGCCAGTCCAGCGACTTTCAGGCCGAACGCCTGCGAGCCGTCGATCGCAGCCAGCAGATGGACCTGGCCACCAGCACCGTGCAGTTGGCCTTGGGCAAGACGGAAGCCGAACTCGGCACGAAGGTCGCCAAGGCGTCCGACGAAATGCTCGGTCGCTTCATCGACACCTACGCCTGATTTCGAAAGCACTGCGGACATCCTTTGTGGGAGCAGGCTTGCCCCGCGAATGCGCCAGTCCAGACTACTTCATGCTGTCTGGACCGGCGCATTCGCGGGGCAAGCCCGCTCCCACAGTCATTTTGCGCACCTGTTTTTCTGAAATGGCGTGAATGCCATTTTTCGTGGCGTTAATGACACTACTGCCCCTCCTTGACTCCAGTCGTACTAAACGTTAGTTTCAAACAACTGTTTGACCGAAAGCCACCAAGAGCTGGTCGGTATCAGCGGTCTCCCTACCGAACTCATCACAGAGGTTCATCGCAATGCCTGATTACAAAGCCCCCTTGCGTGATATTCGTTTCGTCCGCGACGAGCTGCTCGGCTACGAGGCGCACTATCAGAGCCTGCCGGGTTGCCAGGACGCCACGCCCGACATGGTCGACGCGATCCTCGAAGAAGGCGCGAAGTTCTGTGAGCAGGTGCTGGCCCCGCTGAACCGTGTCGGCGACCTGGAAGGTTGCACCTGGAGCGAATCGGGCGTGAAAACGCCGACCGGCTTCAAGCAAGCCTACGAGCAGTTCGTCGAAGGTGGCTGGCCGAGCCTGGCGCACGACGTCGCCCACGGCGGCCAAGGCCTGCCAGAGTCGCTGGGCCTGGCCCTGAGCGAAATGGTCGGCGGCGCCAACTGGTCGTGGGGCATGTACCCGGGCCTGTCCCATGGCGCGATGAACACCATCTCCGCCCACGGCACCGAAGAGCAGCAGCACACCTACCTGACCAAGCTGGTCAGCGGCGAGTGGACCGGCACCATGTGCCTGACCGAACCACACTGCGGCACCGACCTGGGCATGCTGCGCACCAAGGCCGAGCCGCAAGCCGACGGTTCGTACAAAGTGTCCGGCACCAAGATCTTCATCTCTGCAGGTGAGCACGACATGGCCGATAACATCGTCCATATCGTCCTGGCCCGCCTGCCCGATGCACCTGCTGGCACCAAGGGCATCTCGCTGTTCATCGTGCCGAAGTTCCTGCCCAACGCCGAAGGCGGCGTGGGTGAGCGCAACGGCGTGAGCTGTGGCTCCCTCGAGCACAAGATGGGCATCCACGGCAACGCCACCTGCGTGATGAACTTCGACAGCGCCACCGGCTACCTGATCGGCCCGGCCAACAAGGGCCTGAACTGCATGTTCACCTTCATGAACACTGCGCGCCTGGGCACCGCACTGCAGGGCCTGGCACACGCCGAGGTGGCCTTCCAGGGTGGCTTGAAATACGCCCGTGACCGCCTGCAGATGCGTTCCCTGACCGGCCCGAAAGCGCCAGACAAGGCCGCCGACCCGATCATCGTCCACCCGGACGTGCGTCGCATGCTGCTGACCATGAAGGCCTTCGCCGAGGGCAACCGCGCGATGGTGTACTTCACCGCCAAGCAGGTGGACATCGTCAAGTACAGCCAGGACGAGGAAGAGCGCAAGAAGGCCGACGCCCTGCTGGCCTTCCTGACCCCGATCGCCAAGGCCTTCATGACCGAAGTCGGTTTCGAGGCTGCCAACCATGGCGTGCAGATCTACGGTGGCCACGGCTTTATCGCCGAGTGGGGCATGGAGCAGAACGTGCGCGACAGCCGTATCTCCATGCTGTACGAGGGCACCACGGGTATCCAGGCACTCGACCTGCTCGGCCGTAAAGTGCTGATGACCCAGGGCGAAGCGCTCAAGGGCTTCACCAAGATCGTGCACAAGTTCTGCCAGGCCCAGGAAGGCGTCGATGCACTCAAGGAGTTCGTCGAACCACTGGCCGCGCTGAACAAGGAGTGGGGCGAGTTGACCATGAAGGTCGGCATGGCGGCGATGAAAGACCGCGAAGAAGTGGGCGCCGCTTCGGTGGACTACCTGATGTATTCCGGTTATGCCTGCCTGGCCTACTTCTGGGCCGACATCGCCCGCCTGGCCGCCGAGAAACTGGCCGCCGGCACCAGCGAGGAGGCGTTCTACACCGCCAAGCTGCAGACCGCGCGCTTCTACTTCCAGCGCATCCTGCCACGTACCCGTACGCATGTGGCAACCATGCTGTCGGGTGCCAATAACCTGATGGACATGAAGGAAGAAGACTTCTCGCTGGGTTATTAAGCCTGAGTGAAGTACTCAAAAAAAGCCGCTCCTAGTGAGCGGCTTTTTTTTTGGGGATTTCAAAATGGCGCAGGAGGAAATCCAATAGCCAATGCTGACCCAGTAAAACTTGCGCGCACGTGCAGTTATTCATGTTTATTGAATTACATCTGAGTCAGGGTTCAGGCTGGCTCCAACTATTGATTGCCGATCAGTATGAGTTAGCAATTACATTGCCAAATTCCTGAAGCTTCTTTTTTCGGCGCTCGCTCGCCCTCTGTGAGCGCTGGCTACAGGGGTTTCGGGGAATGGCACCCAATAGTGGTGGGGAACTAACACCGGAATTGAGGAAGCGGGGTTGTCAGAATTTATTGACATGATCCTGTGAATGAGTCGGTATAAAAAATACTGAATTTTTTCAGTTGAAATACTTTGTTAC
>Ga0247821_10000660_pt1 | contig 19089 bp, 16 predicted proteins | sample 13C_Glycerol_Day_FD_192481 | JGI IMG/M metagenome (GOLD analysis project Ga0247821, IMG submission 192481) | Soil microbial communities from agricultural site in Penn Yan, New York, United States - 13C_Glycerol_Day14 | ecosystem: Environmental > Terrestrial > Soil > Agricultural land | place... | reverse complement strand
GGCTACGCCGGTGTTCGCGGGCGCGCCCGCTCCCACAGGTATGGCGCATTCCTTCGGCTGGCGGGGATCCTGTGGGAGCGGGTTCACCCGCGAAGCAGGCGACGCGGTGGATGGCACCGGCTGCGCCGGTGGTCGCGGGTGAACCCGCTCCCACAGGGAGGCGCAGCGCCTTCCGAACCTCAGGTCTGGCGCGCAGTCCAGGGATACTGCAACTCCCACTGCCACGCATGCCGCACAATTTGCTCCAGCGAGGCAAACTCCGGCCGCCAGCCCAGCACCTGCAGCGCCTTGCTCGCATCTGCCACCAGCCGTGGCGGGTCACCAGCTCGGCGCGGCGCGTCAAGGGCTTTGATCTGCCGACCGGTCACCGCCCGGGCCGTATCGATCACCTGCTGCACCGAAAAGCCCAGGCCATTGCCCAGGTTGAACGCAGTGCGCTCGCCACCCGCCAGTAGATATTCCACCGCCAACGCATGCGCCGTCGCCAGATCGGCCACATGCACGTAGTCACGGATACAGGTGCCATCCGGCGTATCGTAATCCCGACCAAAAACCGTCACCGCCTCACGCCGGCCCGAAGCAGCCTGCAGGATCAGCGGGATCAGGTGGGTTTCCGGGTCATGGCACTCGCCCAACTGGCCTTCCGGGTCAGCACCCGCGGCATTGAAGTAACGCAGGCATACCGACTTCAAGCCGTAGGCCCGGTCGAAGTCCTCGAGAATCTGTTCGACCATCCATTTGCTCAGCCCATACGGGTTGATCGGCCCCTTGGCATGCGCTTCGTCGATCGGCACATACTGCGGGTTGCCGTAAACCGCAGCACTGGAAGAAAACACCAGGTACCTGATACCGGCATTCACCATGGCCTGCAGGAGGGCAAGGGTGGCCGCGACATTGTTCTGGTAGTACTTGCCGGGCACGCTGACCGACTCGCCCACCTGGATGAACGAGGCAAAGTGGAACACGGCATCGAAACGGCAAACGCCAAACAGCACATCCAGGGCGGGTTCGTCGGCGATGTCCAGTTTCGCCCACTGGATGCCGGGGCCGGGCGAGACCAGGTCCGCCACCACTACCTCATGGCCTGCACCGAGCAGGTGCTTGACCATGTGCGAGCCAATGTAGCCCGCGCCACCGACAACCAGAAACTTCATCCATGCCTCCTGGACTCTGCTGTTGTACAGCCGCGCTTTTCAGCTACAGGTCTGTTGTGAGGGTAGATGGCCATATACCCTATTTCAAGAACAGCCAGTTGGACATGTACTTGCCGTCGAACGTGATGCTGTAGCGCCCATCCTGGTAAGCCATCGGCAACGGTTTCAACTGTGCCTGTGCATCCCGGGCGAACAGCTTCAGGCCAGCAGGCGCCTTGATGCTCAAGGTGCCGGCAAGCGGCTCGACGTTGAACGGTGTCTTGTCATCGGCCTTGGGCACGGCACGGGTGCCCAGCGACACCAGCAGCTCGCGCGACTGGCCCAGGGGGTTGCCGTCCAGGCTTTGCACGACGACGCTGGCGTACGGCGTTTGTGCTTGCACCTGAATGGCGTCGAGGCTGATCGAGCGACCTCCCAGCCAGCCGGTCGCGGCCTGGGTCAGCGGTGTGTCGATGGTGTAGATGCCCTGTTGCCAGTTGCGCTTGAGTTCACCCGTGTCACTGACTGCCTCCGTGGCGTCGGCTGGCAGCAGGGACTGCCCCGGGTCGTGCAGCACCTGCGCACCGGCGGGGATGGCGGCGGGTTTCAGCCAGGGCAACTCCGGCGTCTGTGGCAGGGCGATCTGCAGTTGGCCCTTTTCCATGGCCGTGCGCAGCAGCGGCGAGTTGCGTGGGGTGACCTCCTGGTTGTACAGGGTGGCGGGCGTCGGCGCGAACACGTAGCGGGTAGTGGCAGGCTTCACATCCGCACGGCGATAGAGCAGGGCGGCAGCGGGCAGGGTGGCGATCATCGCCGGGTCGTTGTACGCGTGCCAGTTATCCGCCGTACGCCAGCCTGGGTTGAAGGCCTGCTGGCTGTAGGCGTACTGCAGCATGGCGTCCCAACCCTGGTGAGCGGCGGTGCCGGCCACGTACAGCGGCAGCGAGTGGCGGTCGGGTAGCGGGAAGGGCTCGGCGTTCCACTCGGTGACAGTCAGCGGCTTGCCGACCACCTGGGCCGCGGCGATCCAGTCGATCATGCCGTCGCTGCTCAACGGGTTCTTCTCCAGTTGGCCATTGGCGCCGTAGCTATGGGCGTCGACGATATCGCCTGCGGTCAGTGCCGGCAGCGCGCTCAGGCCATTGCCGCCCCAGGTACTGGTGGTGGCGATCGGCACTTTCACACCGAGGCCGCGCAGGTGGGCGATCATGTCGGCGTTGAAGCGTTGTTCCAGGTCGTTGAGGAACAGCTTTGAAGGGCCATGCTCCCAGGCGCGCCAGGTGAGATCGGTGGGCAGGTCATAGCGTTTGGCGAAGGCTTTGGCCGCCTCCATGTAGCGCCCGCTGTGACGCGGTACGTCCTTGTTCGGCATCAGGGCGTTACCATAATGCTGGGTGAGGTCGTTCTCATTGGTGAGCAGCACGGCAGCGATGGCCGGGTCGTCCTTGTAAGCCAGGCCGGTGTATTCGTTCACATGGGTCAGGTACTGCTCGGCAAAGCGTTTCATCGCGTTCTGGATACTGTTGTTCACATAGGCGTAACCCTTCAGGTCAACGCGTTCCTCTCCCTTGGCCAGTTCCTTGAAGTCATCGATGTGGTCATTGGCGGTAAGCGCACGCTGCACATGCATGTCCAGCCAGATATAGACGCCTTCGTCCTTGAGTGCCTTGATCCACAGGTCGAGCTTGCGCAGCGATTCGGCACTGAGTTGCTGGGTATCGCGCACCAGCGAGCCGTCGCCAAACACGTTCGGGCTGACCCATGGCGAGTCGTGGTGGTGCAGGCGCACCAGGTTGAAACCCAGTGCCGACAGGCGCTTGGCCTGTTGGCGGATTTCTTCGTCGGGGCTCTTGAACAACGAATAGGCGGACAGGTTGGTGCCCCAGAAGCGCACCGGGGTGTTGTCCTCGAACATCAGCTGTTCGCCGACGGCCTTGACGAAGCCGCGCTTGCCGGCAGGCTTTTCCGCGGCATTGAGGAACGACAGGTCCACTGGCGAGGTGCGCCAGTCCAGTTGGTCGTCGGGCCAACCGACGGGGTCGACCAGGCCGAAGCGTTCGCTGGGCGTGGGCCCCAGGTCGATGTCGCCGGTGATGTTGAGCACCGCCTTGATCTGCTGCCGGCCAGCGCTGATCGGGTCGCTGTAGATGAACGCACGCAGTTCGGACGGGTTGCCGCGCTCGAAATACACCTTGGCCAGTGGCGGGTCGAAGCGCATTTCGATGCGCCGGCCCTGTTCAGCCTTGCCCCACGACCAGCCACGGTTGCCGGGCAGCAGTTGCGGGGCGCCCATGTCCCCGGCAATTTGCGCCGGGTCGAACTGGAACACCATGCCGCCCCCCATCACCCCGGCCTGGCGGCTATGGGCGTCGAGGTCGAAGGCCCAGCTCAGGGTTTGCGCCTGTGCCTTGCGGATATCCGCCGCCAGGTCGAAGTCCAGCTCTTTGTTCTTGCCTTGCAGCGTGTAGTGGTAGGGGCCATTGACCTTGAACGCGGTGGCGAAGCCCGTCCAGCTCCAGTTGGCCGCCCAGAAGTCGAACTTGGCTTTCATCACCGGCCCACCACCGTGGGTCACCATGGGCAGGCCATTCTGTTCATCGACGCTGACTTGCCACGCCGATGCCCAGCTGGTGAGCGGCAGCAAGGCCAGGCCAGCAATGGCCGATACTCGCAGCAGGGTTGGAAAACCTGGGCAGCGCAGGGTGAGCACGTTCATGGGCATTACCTGGGTTGAAGGCCGGGGTCGGCCAGCGCGATGGCCTGGCTGTTCTGCAGTCTGCGGACCATCTGGACGTAGGCCACGCCCAGCCCGGCGACAGACCAGTACACCACCGGGATGAAGGTGATGCTGCTGACGGTGAAGATGATCACCAGGATGCCGATCAGTGTCGCCAGCAATACCCGGCCGAGCTGGCGTCGCTCGTCGTCCTTGTCGGGGAAACTGCGCATGGCCTTGCGGATGCCGTGCAGTACGGTGGCGAAGAACGCCACGAACAGGCCAAGCCCGACTAGCCCGATCCGCAGTGCCAGGTTGATATAGGTGTTGACGATGTCGATGATGCCTTCACCCTGGATCATCGATTGCATTTCCGGGGTGTTGCGGAAGTCGAACGAGCCGAACAGCGGGTTGCGCTGGATGACGATCCACGAGTTGTCCATCAGCCGTTCGCGGTAGGTGATGTTCTCCTTTTCGAGGCTGCCAATGAACGGCAACAGGTCCAGAACCTTGTCGCCACCGGGAACGATGGTCAGCAGGGGCAGGGCCAGCATGCCGGCCGCGGCCAGCAGCGCAAGGCGCCTGACCGCACCTTTGCCCAGGGCGATGAACACCACCACGATGACCACGGCGCCGATCCACGGGCCACGGGACAGTGGCGCGAACAACCCGGCGGCCAGCAGCAGGGCGCCCAGCACCCGCTGCAGGGTGCTGCGCACATAACCCTGGACGAACAGGAACAGGCCGATGGCGACGCTCATCACATAGCCCAGCGCAATCGCCTGCCCGGTGGTGACGCTGGCACGCAGCGAGCCGCCACGGCTGAGGTAGCCGGACATGCTCCACGGCACGCCCATGGCGTCGACCAGGGCACTGTACAGCAGCCAGTGGCGCACGTACTCGGCCACGCCGATCAGGGCCAGGACGAAGGAGGCAAGCACGAAGGCCAGCAGTGTGTCCTTGAAGTCGCTGATCTGGCGCAGGCCACGGCTGGCCACGTAATACGGCAGGAACACGTCGACATACAGGTACAGCGTCTGGCGCAGGGTGTCGGTCAGGGTGGTTTCGCGCAGGTACAGCACGCTCATCAGTAGCAGGCCGGCCGCCAGCAGTCTGTCGGGCCAGGTGCGGCCGAAACGCAGGGTGTCGCCTTGCCGGCGCAGAGCCAGTGCCGCCGGCAACAGCACGCACAGGGTCAGCAGGCGGATATGGTTGAGGTCGACCAGGTAATTGACCACGCCAAACCCGGGCACTTGCACCGAAGCTGGCGGGATCAGGAACAGCAGCATGTAGAACAGCGCCATGGGGTTGTGCTCGCGGCGCCCGGCGATAAACAGGATGACGGCGCCCGCACCCAGGTAAAGCCAGAAACTGTGCGAGACGAAGGCCAGCAAGGTCAGCAGGAACCACAGGTTGCGCCGGCGCTTGAAGTCGCTCAGCGGAATCAGGTCGGTGGCAGGCCGCCGCGCCAGCAGGAAGACCACGCTTGCCAGAAACAGGATGACGATCAACGCACGAAAATGTTCAGGCATTGGCTATGTACACCTTTGCGTCGGTGGGCAACGGCTAGCATCGTGGCTGATTGAAACTATAGTGACCTTTTAGCCAATCAGTCAGAGATTGACGTCATGCCGTCGATTGATGTGTCTGCCACCGCGAGCCTGCGCAAGCGGGCCCTCAGGGCCGGGTCGTGGAACCTGGTTGCACAGGTGGCGTCACAGGTGATGCGCCTTGGCGGCAACCTGGTCATGGCCCGCTTGCTGCTGCCGGAAATGTTCGGGGTGATGGTCATCGCCACCACCGTTTCGGTACTCCTGCATTTGCTGTCCGATGTCGGCCTGCGCCAGAACATCATCCAGAGCCATCGCGGTGACGATCCGCATTTTCTCAATACCGCATGGACCGTGCAGATCATCCGCGGCTTCGTGCTGTTTGCCCTGACCTTGCTGCTAGCCCTGGGGGCCTGGCTTGCCCAGCTGGCCGAGCTGTGGCCGGCGGGCTCCACCTATGCCGAACCGGTGTTACCGATGGTACTGGCGGCGACCGGGCTGTCGGCGGTGATCTGGGGGTTCCAGTCCACCAAGATAGATGTGGCGGTACGAACTTTCCAACAGAAGCGTGTGGTGCTGGTCGACCTGGCCTCGCAGCTGGTCGGCCTGGCGGTGATGCTGGTGTTGGGCTACCTGACGCACTCGGTCTGGGCGCTGGTGATCGCCGGTCTGGTGTCGGCCCTGGCCTGGACCCTGCTGGGCCACACCGCCCTCAAGGGGCACAGCAACCGCCTGCAGTGGGACCGCAGCGCGCTGAACGAACTGATCGTGTTTGGCCGCTGGATTCTGCTGTCGTCGATGGTCGGCGTGCTGGCCATGTACGGTGACCGCATGTGGTTTGGCGCCAGCATGACGGCGGCACAACTGGGGGTGTATTCGATTGCCGTGCTGATCCTCGGTGCCGTGCAGACCGCGCTGATGAAAATTTTCGGGGCCGTGGCGCTGCCCGCCTTCAGCGAAGCGGCCCGGGCCGACGACAAGGAGCGCCTGAAGGCGCTGTATCACCGCTTCCGTCTGCTGGTCGACCTGCTGGTGCTGTTCATCTGTGGCGGCTTCCTGACCGCCAGCCCGCTGCTGATCAGCTGGATGTACGACGACCGCTACCGTGAAGCCGGCCCGATGCTGGCGATTCTTTCGCTGTCGTTCCTCACATTGCGCTATACCTTGGCTCATCAGGTGTGGATTGCCCTGGGCCTGACCAAGTACCAGGCCATGGACAACATCATCCGCCTGGTCTCGCTGTGGGGGCTGCTACCGCTGTTGCTGGCGATTGGCGGTGTGGACTGGGCGATCTGGGGGGTTGCCCTGCATGCCGTGCCAACTCTGGTGCTGATCGTGTATGTGAATTGCAAACTGGATATCTTCAGCCTCAAACGTGAGCTGGTGGTGCTGCCGATGCTACTGGTCGGGGCGCTTTGCGGGGCGCTGCTGACAGCCTTTTTCAACTGGCTGTAATGCGGCTTGCTGGGTGAAATTTTCAAAGATACAGGTAACAGGATCATGGGGAAGCTTACTTTTTGTACTGCGCAGTTGGGTCGTAGAGGCTTTCTCCAGAGTTGTGTCTTGCTGGGCGTTGGTGGTGCGGTGTTCGGCGCTAAGGCAGCCGTTGCCAGTCAACCTGCCGACAAGTCCGGGTTCGTAGTGATCAACGGCTGGGTATTGCCGTCCCGTTACTTCCGGAACGAACCCGCATGATCAAAGACTATCAGCAGCAGAAGGTACTGCGCGACAGCTACGATGTCTGCATCATTGGCGCCGGCCCGGCGGGTATCACCCTGGGCTTGCGCCTGGCCGCCGCCGGCTGGAGCGTACTGCTTGCCGAAGGCGGCGGGCGTGAGTACTCGGCGAACTCGCAAGCCTTGTACGCCTGTGCGTCCACCGGCCTGGAGCTGTATGCCAAGGAGGCTCGCCTACGTTACCTGGGCGGAACATCCAACCATTGGGCCGGCCGTTGCCGCCCGTTCAGCCCCTCGGACTTCTCTATTCCCCCCCTTGGCGACTTGCCTGGCTGGCCCATCCCCTATTCGGAAATCGCGGGCTACCTGCCAGCAGCCATGGACATCGTCGACCTGCCGCCCGGGTCGGATTTTCAGGCGTTGAATACTGGCCTGGACGGCGGTGACTTCGAGCCAGACCGCTTTCTGCTCAGCCCGCCAACGCGCTTTGCGCAAAAATACGCCACGGCCCTTGAGCAGACCCAAGGCCTGGATGTATTCATCAACTGCAATTGCGTGAACCTGGAGTTTGACCAGGCCTCCGGCCACCTGGCTGCAGTCGTACTGTCCGATTACGAGTGCAATCGCCAGCGCCTGGTTGCGAGAAACTTCGTGCTGGCCACCGGTGCCATCGAGAATGCCCGGCAACTGCTCAACAGTGAGTCGTTGGTGGCGGCCGGGGTCGTGAGCAAGGATGGGCTGGTTGGCGGCTGCTTCATGGAGCATCTGAACATTGACCTTGGCACCTTCATCCTCAAGTCGGGGCTGGCCCCTGAGCCGCGCGAGTACTACACCACCGATGCCTTCGTTGACGAATACAAGGCAGGTAAAGGCAATGTCCGGGCCGCCTTGCTGGCCGATGTGCAAACCTATGGTCGTACTGCCGAGGTCAAGCATTTTCTGGAGAGCCTGGCCTGTGACATGGGGGTTGCCAGCAAGATCGCCTTCGTGGCCAGGTTCAGTTGCCCCGGTGACGGCGTGATCAGCACCATGATCGAGCAGTTCCCCAACCTGCACAGCCGCGTTTCGCTGCTGGATGAGAAGGACGCACTGGGCGTGGCCAAGGTCAATGTCAATTGGGCACTGACCGCAGATGACCGCCACACCATCAAGTGCATTGGCAGCGAACTGGCCAAGCAGTGGGCTGACATGAACCTGGGCTTCGTCAAGCTCAACGACTTCGTTTATGACACCTCGATACCGCTGAAGTTGTCGCCGCATGCCCACCACATGGGGACCACGCGCATGGCATCGTCGGCGCAATTCGGTGTTGTCGACAGCAACTGCAAGGTGTTCGGCACCGAGAACCTTTACGTCGCCGGCAGCAGCATCTTTGCCACGGGTGGCGCTTCCAACCCGACCATGCCGTTGCTGCAGTTTGCGGTACGCCTGGCCGACCACCTCGATGCCAGGATGAGTTCGGCCAGGGACGCCGTGGCGTGATGCAGGTTGTACATGGGTTGAGTGCGCTGCGGTCAGCACCCACAAGAACGAGACCGGATGCGCCTCAGGAACAGTCCAGATTGCTTTGATTGCGAGGCGGGCAGCATGAAAGGATGGATACGCAAGGCAGTGACGCACTATGTCCACGCAACGGGGCGAGGAAGCTCGTTTTACAGGAAGTTCTGCAAGCCTTCCGGGCTTGAGTGGGGGGCCTACCTGACGCGCTGGGGCAACTTTCACTCGGTAGGCAGCAACTTCTATGTCAATACAGGCTGCAAGTTCCTCGACCCCTCGCTGGTTCGCATCGGCAACAGCGTGGGCCTGTCCGACTGCACGCTGATCGGTCACGACGGGGTGGTATTGCTGATCGAGCATCGCTTCGGCAAGCACCTGGACTCGGTCGGTTTCATCGACATCAAGGACAATTGCTTCATCGGCCATGGTGCGATCGTCATGCCCCGCGTGACCATCGGCCCTGAGTCGATCGTGGCCGCCGGTTCCGTGGTGACCAAGGACGTGCCGCCGGGCACGGTGTTTGGTGGCAACCCGGCAGAGTTCATCTGCACCACCGAGGCGTTGATCAAACGGGTCGAGGCACGTTGCGAGGCCTACCCGTGGATCGACCTGATCAAGCAGCGCAATGGCGCCTATGACCCGCAGCTGGAGCCGCTGCTGATGGCGCAAAGGCGCCAGTACTTCTTCGGGGATGGCAACCATGGCTAGCAAACCTGTGGACGTCATGGTGGTCAACTTCAACACGGCCGGGCTGCTGCGGCCGATGTTCGACGCGCTGCGCCGGGCCGACAGCGAACGGCTGGCCAGCTACCTGGTGGTGGACAACGCCTCGGTCGATGACTCGCTGCAGCGCATGGCCGAGGTGTGCCCGCAAGCGCTGCTGCTGAGCAACAAGCAGAACGTGGGGTTCGGCCGGGCCAATAACCAGTTGCTGGCGCACCTGAAGGGCAAGTACGCCTTGCTGCTGAATACCGATGCCTTTGTCGCCCCAGACTCCCTGCAGAAAACCCTCGACTACATGGACACCCACCCTGAATGCGGGGTGCTGGGGGTGCGCCTGGAGGGCCGCGACGGCGACCTGCAGCCCAGCTGCCGCTACTTTCCCACACCGCTCAACGTGTTCGTCGGGCGTACCGGGCTGGGGCGCTTCTTCCCGGGCTTGAAGATGGTCGACGAAATGAACTGGGACCACGCCTCGGTCCGTGAATGCGACTGGCTGCCTGGCTGCTTCTACCTGGTGCGCCGCGAAGTGCTGGACCAGGTGGGCCTGTTCGACCCGCGCTACTTTCTTTATTACGAGGAAGTCGACCACTGCAAGCGGGTGAAGGCGGCGGGCTGGAAAGTGGTGTTCTACCCGCACACCACGGTGGTGCACATCGGTGGGGAAAGTTCCAGGTCGGTGGCCGAGCTGGAGGCGGCCAGCCGGCAGATCTCGTCATACCAGATCGAAAGCGAGCTGCTGTACTTCCGCAAGCACCACGGGCTGGCGGGGCTTGCCCTGCACATGCTGCTGGTCACCCTGGGCGACCTGGTGCTGGCACTCAAGGCGCTGTTGAAACGACGCGGGCGGGGCGCAATACAGGCCTGCTGGCGTCACTGTCGGGCGACCTGGTCACTGTTGTTCAAGACCCGGTACGCCAGCCAACCGACAAGGTAGGTGGAGCCATGTTCGAGAATGTACGTGCCGACCTGCGTGCCCATGGTGGCGACTGGGGCGCCCAGGGCTTCTGGGTGTTGTTGGTGTACCGTTTCGGCCGCTGGCGCTATGGCGTGCGCCCGGCACTGCTGCGCAAGCTGTTTTCGCTCATCTACAAGATCCTTTACAAGTTCGTGCAGATCATCACGGGTGTGGAGCTGCCGTGCGAAGCGGTGATCGGCCGCAACTTCGTCATCGACCATTTTGGCGGCATCGTCATCAGCGGCTATGCCCGGTTCGGCGATGACTGCCGCATCCGCAATGGCGTGGTGGTGGGCCTGAAGAACGTCAGCGAACCGGTTGCACCGGTGTTCGGCAACAACGTCGATATCGGCACCGGGGCCAAGGTGCTGGGTAGCATCCGCATCGGCAACAACGTGATCATCGGTGCCAATGCCGTGGTGCTGGTGGATGTGCCGGACAACTCGCTGGCGGTGGGGGTGCCGGCGATCATCAAGGCCAGGCAACCGGCCGCCACGGTGCCCGTCGAGTGAGGCCCATGGCGAAGGGGATCGGTGTGGTGGTGATTGGCCGTAATGAAGGCCAGCGCCTGGAGCGTTGCCTGCGTTCGCTGCTGCAGGGTGCGGAAAAGGTCCTGTATGTCGACTCGGGCTCAACCGATGGTTCACCGCACTTGGCCCGCAGCCTGGGGATGGAGGTACTGGCTCTGGACATGGGCACCCCGTTCACCGCCGCGCGCGCGCGCAACGAAGGCTTTGCTGCCTTGCAACGGCTGCTGCCGTCGATGCACCTGGTGCAGTTCGTCGATGGCGATTGTGAGGTGGATGCCGGCTGGCTGGCCACGGGGCAGGCATTTCTCCACCAGCATCCTGAGGTGGCAGTGGTGTGTGGCCGCCGACGCGAGCGCTTCCCCCAACGGTCGGTGTACAACCTGTTGTGCGACCTGGAGTGGGACACCCCCATCGGCGAGGCCAAGGCGTGTGGTGGCGATGCCCTGATGCGGGTAGATGCCTTCGCCGCCGTCGGCGGCTTCCGCCCCGAGCTGATCGCCGGAGAAGAGCCCGAATTGTGCGTGCGCCTGCGGGCGAAGGGCTGGAAGGTCTGGCGCCTGGATGCCGAGATGACCCTGCACGACGCTGCCATGACCCGTTTCAGCCAATGGTGGTGGCGTAGCCTGCGTGCTGGTCACGCCTATGCCGAAGGGGCCTACCTGCATGGTCACACGCCGGAGCGGCACTGGCTGCGCGAGTCGCGGCGGGCCTGGCTGTGGGGCCTGGGCATCCCCGTGGTGATCGTGCTGGCCTGCCTGCTGGTGGGCGGCTGGGGCCTGCTGCTGCTGCTGGTGTACCCGTTGCAGGCCGTGCGCCTGGCCTGTCGTGGAGGCAAGTCGGTGCGGGAGAACTGGCTACAGGCGGTGTTTCTGGTATTGGGCAAGTTCCCGGAAATGCTCGGGCAACTGAAGTTCTTGCGCCACCGCATCGCGGCCGGCAAATCGGCGTTGATCGAGTACAAGTGAGAGATCATCCAGCCCTTTGCGGTGTGCTGTGGCGCAGAGAACCGAGGTCGCAAGCAGTCCGCGTACCCTGTGGGAGCGGCTTTAGCCGCGAAGAATCCAGCCTGGTGCATGGAACCGGCTGCACCGGTGTTCGTGGCTAAAGCTGCTCCCACAGGGCCTCTGCTAATTCAATAAGTTACGTGCAGCTCTATGAGAAAGAGGCCCAATGATGCTCGGCACGATCGTGAAAAGCGTGTTTACCTTGCAACCGGGCTACTCGTTGCGGGCGCTGAACAACAAGTACAAATTGACGCTGCAGATTGCCAGGCAATGGCCTGAGCTGAATGCGTTCCTGCAGCGCATGACCGCAGCCCTGGGCCAGCACGGTCTGCAGCGGCTGGGCGTGGATTGCATCGGTGTCGTGCAGTGGCCCTACCTCAGCAAATGCTGGGAAGCCCCGCAGCGCCTGGAGGTGGTGGCTTCGCACTTCGAAGTGCTGGCCGGGCAGTTCCCGGCGCTGTTGCTGCTGGGGCGGGACGAAAGCCTGACGCTGTGCGAACTGTCCAGCCATTCGCCGGGCTGTCGCCTGGTGCTGGACCGGCCGATCTGGTTCAAGCGCGAAGGCGAGCTGGTATTGAACCTGTTCCAGGGCGACCTGCGCGTGGCTTCCCTGGCGTTCAGCCTGTGCCGCAGCCAGGGCGAACTGTGCCTGTTCATCGGTGCCGTGCAGGGTATTCACAAGGGTGTCGACAGCGAAACCTCGCTGGCCATCTACCGCGACCTGACCAAGGACTTCGAAGGGTTACGCCCCCGCAGCCTGCTGCTCGAGGGGTTGAAGTGCCTGGCCAGGACCCTGGGCGTGGCGCACCTGTATGCCGTCAGTGATGCCTGCCGCCACCATCGGCACGCGTATTTTGGCAACGACAAAGGCCAGGACCTGGCAGCCGATTACGACGTGATCTGGCGTGAACACGGGGCTTCTGTGTCGAACCATGCAGACTTCTTCGCCCTCCCGCTGGCCGCGGTACAGCGGGCGCAAGAGGACATCCCGGCGAAGAAACGGGCGATGTACCGCCGCCGCCAGGCGTTGCTCGACGATGTTTTCGCCCGCTTGCAGGCCGCGTTACCAGGCAGCGGTGACAACCTTGAGCTACAAGGAAAGCAGGGGAGTGCACCTGACGAGGTGGCATCGGCGGGAGCCTGAAGTAACGGCTGACGCTGCCGCGACAGGGCTGAGGGTTCATTACGCGGGTCTTGATCTGGATTCCTATGCGCATTGCTTATTTCATCAACCAGTACCCGAAGGTCAGCCACAGTTTCATCCGCCGTGAGATCCTGGCGCTGGAGCGCCAGGGGGTAGAGGTGCAGCGTATCGCCCTGCGCGGCTGGGACGCCGAGCTGCAGGACGCCGAGGACACCAGCGAGCAGGACAGGACCCGTTATGTGCTGCGAAGTGGCATCAAGGGCTTGCTGCCACCGGCCTGGCAGGTATTGCGCACGCAGCCGCGGCGGTTCTTCCAGGCGCTGTGGCTGGCCATGCGCCTTGGCCTGCGGGCCGACCGCACCTGGCCCTACCACCTGGTCTACCTGGCCGAGGCCTGCCAGGTACTGCAGTGGTTGCAGGCAGGCGAGGCAAAACACGTGCACGCGCATTTCGGCACCAATTCCACCGAGGTGGTGATGCTGGCCAACGTGCTGGGTGGGCCAGCTTACAGCTTTACCGTGCACGGGCCGGAAGAGTTCGACAAGCCGCAGTTCCTGCACATGGGCGAGAAGGTGCGGCGTGCCGCTTTTGTCGCGGCGGTCAGCTCGTACGGGCGCAGCCAGTTGTTTCGCTGGGTGGCACACGACCAATGGGCCAAGGTGAAGGTGGTGCATTGCGGCCTTGAACGCAGCTTCCATGAAGTGGCGCCGGTCAGCGTGCCCACGGCGCCGCGCCTGGTGTGTGTTGGCCGCCTGTGCGAGCAGAAAGGGCAGCTGCTGTTGCTCGAAGCCATGCGGATACTTGCCGCCCGGTCGATCGATTGCGAGCTGGTGCTGGCCGGCGACGGTGAGATGCGTGGGCAGATCGAGGCGTTGATCGCCCGGCACGGCTTGCAGCAGCAGGTACGCATTACCGGCTGGATCAGCAGCGCGCAGGTGCGTGAGGAAATCCTTGCTGCGCGCGCGTTGGTGCTGCCGAGCTTTGCCGAGGGTTTGCCAGTGGTGATCATGGAGGCCATGGCTTTGCGCCGGCCAGTGCTGACCACCTATGTGGCAGGCATTCCCGAGCTGGTGCGGCCGGGCGAGAACGGCTGGCTGTTCCCCGCCGGTGCCGTGGACGAGCTGGCGGTGGCCATGGCCGAGTGCCTGGCGCAACCTGCCGAAGTGCTCCAGCGCATGGGCGAGGCGGCTCGCCAACGTGTGCTGCAACGGCATGACATCGATACCGAGGCGGCCAGGCTGGCCGGCTATTTCAAGGCATCCGCATGATGAGTGTACTGGCTTGGTTACTGGGCGTGCTGGCGGCCATCGTCCTGTTGCCGGTACTACTGCTGCTGTTGCAGGTGCTGATGGCCTGCCTGCCGGCGCGCGCGCCACCGTCGGGCAACAACGCTCGTCCGCAGGTGGCAGTGCTGGTGCCTGCCCATGACGAGGCTTCGATCATTCGTGCCACGCTGGCGAGCATTGCCCCGCAGTTGCGGCCTGGCGACCGCTTGCTGGTGGTGGCGGACAACTGCACTGACGATACTGCGCAACTGGCGCGCGAGGCCGGTGCCGAAGTGGTGGAACGTCACGACCCGCAGTTGCGCGGCAAGGGCTACGCCCTGGACTTTGGTGTGCGCCACCTGGCCGAGCAGCCGCCCGAGGTGGTGATCGTGGTGGATGCCGATTGCCAGGTGGGCGAGGGGGCGATCGAGCGCCTGGCGCGGTGCTACCGCGAGGTCGCTCGCCCGGTGCAGGCGCTGTACCTGATGCGCGCACCGGCAGGGGCCGGGCTGAAAGTGCAGGTTGCCGAGTTTGCCTGGCGGGTCAAGAACCTGGTGCGCCCGCGTGGCTGGGCTCGGCTGGGCCTGCCTTGCCAGTTGATGGGGGCGGGCATGGCGTTCGGCTGGCGTGACCTGGCCTTGATCGACCTGGCCAATGGGCACCTGGTGGAGGATGTGAAGCTGGGCCTGGACCTGTGCCAGCAGGGCAAGCCGCCAGTGTTCTGCCCCGAGGCGGTGGTCAGCAGCCAGTTCCCTGCCAGCCAGCGAGGCCTGGGTAGCCAGCGCACACGCTGGGAGCATGGGCACCTGGGCATGATGCTGGCCGATGCGCCCAGGCGTGCGCTGGTCGCAATCACCCAGCGTAACAGCAGCTTGCTGGCCATGACCCTGGACCTGCTGGTGCCTCCCCTGGCATTGCTCGCACTGGCCCTGCTCGGGCTTAACCTTGTGGCCTGGCTGGCGTACCTGCTGTTCGGCCTGGCGACACCTGCGTGGATCGCCCTTTGCGCGGTGGCGTTGCTGGGCCTTGCCATCGTGCTGGCCTGGGCGCGCTTCTGTCGCGAACTGATCCCGTTTTCCGTGCTGCTGTACGCGCCGTTCTACGCCGCAAGGAAGGTCCCCTTGTATCTGGGGTTCCTGATCAGGCGCCAGGTGGAATGGGTACGTTCGAAACGGGATGAAGACTGATGGCCGAGTGGCAGAAACGCTGGAACACCCTGGTCGGCAAGCTCGAAGTGGTGGCTGATGCCGCTGCTGCGCAGCGCCTGCTCGCCCAGCTGGCCGCCCCGCAGGTTGCGACCGTGCTGGGCTTCGTCAATGCCCATGCAATGAACCTGGTGGTGCGCGATGGTGCGTACCACCAGGCATTGTCGGCGGCCGACGTGCTGTTGCGCGACGGCTCCGGCATGGCGATTCTCTATCGCCGGCTGGGGCTTGAACCTGGGCTCAACATGAATGGTACCGACTTCATTCCTCGGCTCATGGCCGCCTACCGCGGGCGACGGGTCGCGTTCTGGGGCACCCGGCAACCTTACCTGGACCAGGCGGTGCAGCGCAGCGCAGCCCTGTTCGGGGTGGTGCCGGTGTCGGTTCACGATGGCTTTGCCGGCATCGATACCTACCTGCAACTGGCCAGGGAGCAGCAACCGGAGCTGATCGTGCTGGGCATGGGCATGCCCAGGCAGGAGGCGGTGGCGGCAAGGCTGGCGGCCACTGGCGAGCCGTGCCTGATCGTGTGCGGCGGCGCGATCCTGGACTTTCTTGGCGGCAAGGTCAGCCGGGCGCCTGAATGGCTGCGGCGGTTTGGCGGGGAGTGGCTGTACCGGCTGATGCGCGAGCCGAAGCGTTTGTTCATGCGCTATGTAGTGGGCAACCCGTTGTTCTTGCTGCGCACCTTGCTGTACCGCCGGGGCGGAGGGGGCGCCAGGCGCACCGTATGAGTCGGTCGGCATCCGCGCGGGCGGTGATTCCGGCACACTGATAGCGGTTGGCTGCTACAGTGAGATCAACGGCTGGGGGCTGCACGATTCTGTTTCACTGGCTTTGCATGAGCCGTTGTCAAGACTGCTGTTTGATGCAAGGCAGTTGCTACGCGCAAATCGATGAGGTCTGAAATGGTTTTCGAACCCAGAAGCAGTCGTTCCTTACTGCAAAGAAGAAGCAGCGTAAGTAACGCCATTCAGGCCGGCCTCGATGGAATTGCAGTCACCAGTATTGCCTGGTACCTGATCTACGACCAGTTTGGCTACATCACTTCCGATTACGTGATCATGCTGCTGTTGCTGGTTGGCGCACTGGCAGTCATCTACGATCACTATGCAATCTACCGTACCAACGTCGGGCTCTCCATCAAGGCTTTCCGGCTGTTCAAGGCCTGGTCGGCAACCTTTTGCCTGCTGGTGGTCATGGCCTTCCTGACCAAGCAGAGCGAAACCTATTCGCGGCTATTGGTCGTGCAGTTGTTCATCATTGGCTACATCGCCCAGTTGTTCCTGCATTTTGCCGTGCGAGAGTTGCAAAAGCGTTTTACCGCCCATGCACGCCTGGACAACGCCCTGATCATTGGCGCCGGTGATCTGGCCAATTTCCTGTATCAGAAAATCAGTAACAACCCTTGGTTCGGTGAGCGGGTGCTGGGTTGCGTGCTGATCGCGCCCGAGGAGCCGGGGCGCGAAAGCCCCGAAGGCAAGCAGCGCCTGCCGGTGCTCGGGCATATTGCCGAGCTCGACGATATCGTGGCCCGCTACGGCATTCGCACGGTCTACCTGGTGACCCCATTGGGTGGCTCCGAGGTGATCAACGATGTGTATTTGAGGCTGCTCGACAAGTGCATTGCGGTGAACTGGGTACCGGATATCTTCTCGTTGCGCCTGATCAACCATAGCGTGCGGGAAATTGCCGGCATTCCTGTACTGACCTTGTCGGAAACACCGCTGACGGGCATGAGCCTGTTCCTGAAGAACCTCGAAGACAGGGTATTGGCGGCGCTGATCCTGCTGTTTGCATCGCCGGTGTTGCTGGCCGTTGCCCTGGCCATCAAGCTCGATAGCCGCGGCCCGGTGTTCTTCCGTCAGGAACGCACCGGCTGGACCGGGGAAGCGTTCCGTATCTGGAAGTTCAGGAGCATGCATGTCCACCAGCCGGAAGAGGGCGTGGTCAAGCAGGCGCAGAAGAATGATCCGCGGCTGACCCGGGTCGGCGCCTTTATCCGCCGCACCAGCCTGGATGAACTGCCGCAGTTGTTCAATGTGCTGACTGGGGAGATGTCGCTGGTCGGGCCGCGGCCGCATGCATTGCAGCATGACACGCTGTATTCGCAGGACATCGTCGACTACTTTGCCCGCCACAATATCAAGCCTGGCATGACCGGCCTGGCGCAAGTGCGCGGGTTCAGGGGCGAGACCAAGGATATCGAGCAGATGATCCAGCGGGTGGACTCGGACATCGAGTACATCAACAACTGGTCGCTGTGGCTGGATTTCGTGATTCTGGTGCGCACACTCAGCGCCTTTACCGGCAAGCAGGCCTACTGACACAGCACTGTCGGTAAAGGAGCAAATTTCGTATGCGCCCTGCGCACCCTGTGGGAGCGGGTTTACCCGCGAAGAATCCAACACGGTGCATGGCACCGGCTGTGCCGGTGTTCGCGGCTAAAGCCGCTCCCACAGGGTCCCTGCCAATTCAATGAGTCACTCGTAATTCCATGAAAGTGTGCAAGCGCTTTTGGCTGGCCTAGTCCTTGTTCAGCGGGTGCAGCTCCCTGAACCCCCGCGCTTCCTCCACCAGCCAGTCATGCACCGCCCGGGCCCCCGGCTGGTTCAACCCGCCCGGTGGGTAATGCACCACATAGCGCTTGTGATTGGCGATCGGCACCCCGAACGGCACGATCAGCGCACCGCGCTCCAGTTCGTCGTTGAGCAGCGTGCGGCGGGCAATCGCCACGCCAATGCCGGCAATCGCCGCCTCGATGGTCAGGTGGTTGCGGTTGAAGGTGTGCCCGCGCCGTACATCCAGGCCGGCGGCGCCGATGCCCTCCAGGTAGAACTCCCATTCGGCATACTCCGAACTGCCGCGCCAGGCCGTGATGTCGTGCAGCAGCGGGTAGTGTGCCAGGTCCGCCGGCCCGTGCAGCGGTGGGCGCCCGCGCAGCAAGGTGGGGGAACACACGGGGAAGATCTGCTCGTCCAGCAGCGGCGTCGAGAGCATGCCGGGGTAGCTGCCGTCGTTCAGGTCGATGGCCAGGTCGAAATCGCCCGGAGTCAAGGCCTGGGCACTGTCTTCGGCCACCAGGCGCAGCTCGATGTCCGGGTAGCGTTGCTGAAAGCGCGGCAGGCGGGGCGTGAGCCATTTGGCCAGGAACGACGGGATCGAGCGCAGGCGCAAGGTGCCGCGGATTTCACCGGCGTCCAGGCGCAGCAGTTCGGCTTCGATGCTGCCGTAGGCTTCGGCCACCGTCTGCGCCAGGCGTTGCCCTTCGGCGCTCAGTTCCACGCCGCGCGCGCGGCGCAGGAACAGCCGGTAGCCCAGGCGTTCTTCCAGCTGGCGCATCTGTTGGCTGACTGCACCCGGGGTGATGTGCAGTTCTTCGGCACAGCGGGTGAAGGACAAGTGCCGGGCCGCACAGGCGAACACATGCAGCCAGACGAACATCTGGCCATTGAGTTGTCGTCGCATCGTTTAGTTCCACTAAAGCCTTGCTTAGGAAGTTTCGTTGGTCATCCGTGAGCCAGCTAGGCAGTATCGCGCAACTTCGTAATACCGCTCAATTTTTCCAGATAACCGTGCTGCGGCTTCATACCCGGGTACGGTCAGGCATTAGCATGGCTATCAGTGTTTTCGACCTTTTCAAAATCGGCATCGGGCCGTCCAGTTCCCACACCGTCGGCCCGATGCGGGC
>Ga0247821_10000657_pt1 | contig 19114 bp, 38 predicted proteins | sample 13C_Glycerol_Day_FD_192481 | JGI IMG/M metagenome (GOLD analysis project Ga0247821, IMG submission 192481) | Soil microbial communities from agricultural site in Penn Yan, New York, United States - 13C_Glycerol_Day14 | ecosystem: Environmental > Terrestrial > Soil > Agricultural land | place... | reverse complement strand
GGGTGGCGTATCCGCAGAATCTGCATATCCCCCCGGTGGCTCTATCTCGCGGCTTTCAACCCATCCTGAACCCGCGAATCGCGCGCATTAAAAAGCCCGATCAAGTCGGGCCTTAGGTGGCGGGTAATTGGCTGTTCAATCGTTTGAAACCCTTGAGCTAGAGCGGTCAGAGGGTGGCGGGTAGGATAGGCCTAACCTAGACGCGCAGCGCCTACGCCTTCAGCTGCGGTCTTCTCCGAGTGGCAAGGCTTGCACAGCGGCTGCCAGTTCGACGTATCCCAGAACAGCTTCGTGTCGCCTCGATGATCGACGATGTGGTCGACCACGTTGGCCGCAGTCACGCGGCCTTTCGCTTCACACATCCGACAGAGAGGATGCTTGGCTAGGTACGCAGCTCGGTAGCGCTGCCACTTGCCACCGTAGCCTCGCTGCGCCGTGGTCAACCCCTCTCGCCAAGCGTCAGGGTTCAGCATCTTGACCGCCTGCGTATCGGCTACGGCAGCGCGGGTAGGCTGCATACGGACGCGAGGCTTAGCCATATCAGCGACCTGCAGGAGGGCGAACGTTCAACGCACCACCAACCGGCTGATATCCATTTCCGTCTCGACCGTTTAGCTCTGGCCTAGCGTTAAGCGCCTGTGGTGCGTTCTCAGCTACGTTCTGACCTAACCCTTCCGGTACCTCGCCTTGGGCCACTAAACGCTCCACAGCGACACACAGGCGCGTCAGGAGGGGTGTGTAGTCGATAACCGCGGACACCTGAATGCCGTCACTCAGGGATACCGGCAGAAGATCCATCTGATCGGCCAGGGGTTGGATCGTCTTTACAAGATCCTGCAGCTCGCTCTTCGACAGACCTTTCGGTGAAGTGATCGCCAGCAACCCGTTGCTTGATTTGTTCGAATCGTTCATTCGCTAAGTCCATCCACTTTTTGAGTTTGGCCCGTCGCCGGGCGCAGCCTGCGCATGCCATCTGAGTTCTCCACTCGATGCCGGAATTCCGGCATCGGTTCCCTCTGCTCGTCGCATCAGCCTAGCGCGATCCGTACACCGCGACCAGAGACCGGCTATCTGCGAAACGGCCAGGGGTCGTAAACCGCTAAACGCGCAAAAGCTGCGTGTTCTATCCAATCTGCAATTTTTGCGTTTTCTATTCTCGATTGCTTGAAAACACGATTGCATGTTGCATTACTCCTAGACAGAGTAATGCAATGCAACCAAGATCCGGTTGCATATATGCTATTTGCAACCCTATTTGCAATGCAATCGAATCAATCTGCATTTTCTGCGCTCAGGGAAATCATCCCGTTTTCCGCAAAAATTGCGCCTTTCTCGATCAGATTCTCGATTGCTCGGTTAAACGCTTGGTTCATGTAGCCCGGCTTTTTGCCCGGCTCGAAGTGGGAACAGAACTCATCGTGAACCCTGGACGATTCGATAGCACCGCCAGTTTCCATGCCGAGCAAATCGTGCAGGATGCCGAGGATCGACAGCTCGTTCTTGCCCGTCTTCTTCTTTTTGTCTTCCGTCTCCACCGTACCGGGGCCGAGGAACTCGACGATGCAGCTAGAGATATCATCGCCATCCTCGTCGATGCCGAGCACCACAGTGTGGAGATTGAAGATGTAGCTGAGACCCTCTCGGCCATCCTTCATCTTGCTCGTGGTGATGCTGCGGGTGTCCTTGCCCCGCTTAACCTCAAGCTCCACGTCGCAGGCCGCCTTGATGCTGGAGTGGCCGCGAGAGCCCTTGGAAGCGTCCTTACCGCTGTGGTGTACCAGCAGGACCATAGCGCCGCTACGTTGCGCCAGCCGCTTGCACTGGCTGAGGGCTACGCCTACGTCCTCACCGCTGTTCTCGTTAGCGCCTGCCGTCACTTGGGCGAAGGTGTCCATGACAATCAGATCGTAAGGCTCGCGCTCGCAAACCTCTTTTATGAGGTCGGACACCTGCGACACGTCCATAAGGTTCGGGGTTACGTCATAGATGACGTCGAAGCCGATACGGGGGAGCGCGTGTTGGTGGCAGTAGGCCCGAATTCGCTGCCTGAAGCCCGAGACACCTTCGGCTACCACATAAAGGACGCGGCCGGCGCTGACGCGATGTCCGTTCCACGTTTCCAGGCCGCGAGAAATGGCCGCGCACATGTCCAAGGTGGCGAACGACTTGCCCGCACCGGATTCGCCGAAGAGAACGCCGAGCATCCCTTGGGGCAAGAATCCTTTGATCAGCCATTTTATCGACGCTTCCTGCGCCGCGAACTCGTCGTCTGCGGTGATGCGGAACTTCCCGCCTTTGGGCATGGCGAGGGATTCGAATTCATCGGCGGAAGCTACCTCCAAGCCTGTTTCGCCGCCGTGCTCGCGGATCATCTGGAGAACGGTGCCCATGGTCTTATATTCAGCGGTGCCGTTCCGACCAAACGAGACCCACCGTTCCATGCTGTACTCAGTGCTCGTGTACTTAGGCGAGCGGGAAGACCACTCGTCCCAGATGTCGAAGCCCTCGCCTTCAGTCTCGTGGTGCACGCACATGCCCACCGCGACCCAATCGTCATAGTGCAGGTCTTCCGGCAGCTTCTTAAGGAACTCTGCGATCTCTTCGAACGAAAAGCCCATGGTCGGTTTGCCCAAGCCGACGCATTCCGCCCTTACCCGCTCTAGACGCCTGAAGCGAGTAGCGCAGAACGCCTTCACCTCTTCGGTAAGGGGAGAGACGGTGTTCTCCGATCCGGTAAGTTCGGTCAGCTCGGTAACATGGCCTGTGAAGGTCACGAAGCCTTTTGCGTGAAACGTTTCAAACCCGAACGACCCGTCGACCGGGGTACTATCCTTGCTGTCCGGCGATTCACCCAGCATGAAAGCGCGGACACCCGTACCTGAAGGGCTCAGCTCGGCGTAAGTGCCCGCGGTTAGCTTCTCCACGCGCGGATCTATGACGCCGTCTTTGACACAGTTGTCGAAGTCTAGAGCGGTGATCCCGAACTCTGGCATCAATGCCAGGCCAACGCCGGCGAAGTCGTGCTTCTGGGCGAAAGCCCGTGCTTCTTCGAAGGTAACGAGAAGTCTGCGATCGTCCGCGGACCCATGTGTCTTGTTACGTACTGAACCCGACAGATAATAAGGCATCTTCAGTGCCTTCGGGCGTCCGGGCCGCTGGACCCATCGCCAAACCAGCCAGCCTTTCAGTTCCCGCAGCGCAGATGGCGCCTGCAGGTTCTCGAATTTCTTAGCCATTTTTGCGGCTCCCACGGCGTCACGCTTCGTCGGAGAAGTTAGGCTCCGCCAGTGCGGCAGCGTATTTCGGATTCATCAGCTCGGCACGCGGCACCCCGTACAGCGATTCGATTTCCGTAACCCGAATCAAGGGCACGTAACCTTGGCCCATCCACTGCTGTACGGCCTGGTAAGAGACGCCCAGCTGGCGCGCCATAGGTGAAAGGCCGCCAGCGGCTACTACGGCCGCGAGGATACCCGTATATTTCTTGGCGGACATAACGGTGTTCAGTAAGGCGCCGTGCGTGCCGTCGTTGATGATGCGTTGGGTCAGTTCTTTGAGACGGTTGTCCATTATTTCTTCTCCGGGGTCTTGGAAAGGTCTTTGCTTCGGGCTTCCAGCATTGCGTCTGCGATTCGGTAAGCGAGCACCGCTACGTTCAGCCGGGCATCCGCCTTCCAATCCGTAACGGTAGGATCGAACTCGTACCGCGTGTCGTACTCGCTCAGGCGCATCAGTTGTCCTAGCGCCTCGATCGCGGCGGTATCTCGGAAAGCTAACTCTTCTGCGGTTCGCTGTTTTGCCATTGCTCTATACCTATCGGCGTGAATTCGGGCTAGCATACAACCAGTCGCCAACGAAACGCAAGCTAACAGTCTCTTGCACTCGTACCCAGGTACCCGCGGACGAACGGTAGGAAAGAATTTGAACAAGGCGCTAGACAACACAAGAATCTACTTGTACAGTTCATCTCACCAACCACCCCCAACGGAGAACGCCACCATGTGGACCGCCGCCCTGATCCTCCTCTTGCTGTTCTGATGTGGACCCCGCTTCGGCGGGGTTTGTCGGTACCGAAACCTAATAAGGAGATACCAAATGTCTACTACTGTCGCTATCAGCGCAGCGGCGCTCGCTTCCTCCAGTGCGGCTAACCTAGCCGCAAGCCAGGCTCGCAGGAGTGCCTGCGAAGCTTTCGAGATGTCGTATCGCGCCGAATTGGCCACCGTTGATCAGAAGCAGCAGTACTCCGAATGCATCCAGCTGTTACACCCGCAGCCGTCCGCGCCGATGACAGGAACGGAGCTACTGGTTGTGAAAGCCGTTATTGTCCTCCTGCTTATATCGGTCGTCGTCGGGGCCGTTAAGGGGTGGCGAGAGGGGTACGACACCATGGATCGCATCGTGTGGGCTCTGCTCACCGGGTTTATGGGTGCCATCATCGCCGCGGCCCTTATGGGTGCCGGCGCTCTCACAGCAGCGGGAATCACCTACCTGTTCAAATAAGGAGATCCACCCATGGGCAAACTAGTACTAACCCGACGCGCCGGAGAAGGTGTGAAGCTGACCGAGCCGAACGGCGACGTTTGGGTAATTCGCGTCGAGCAGGTTGGAGCGTTCATTCAACAGAGGATCATAGGGATTCTCGTTAGGCCGAACGGTGACGAAATACTGCACCTGGGCGAAAAGGAGTCTAGGTCTTTCGCCGGCGGCAACGTCGAGCTGCGCCAGCATAAGAGGCCCGACCAAGCGATTCTGGCTTTCGACTTCCCTCGGGATGTGAATATCGTCAGGACGGAGATTGCGTGATGGCCGATTTGATTCGTTGCGCTACCTGCGAGGGTTGGGGTGTGACCTCCTACGATGCTGCAGGAGTACCGCACACTTGCGAGCGTTGTAAAGGTCTCGGAAAGGTTGAACCCATCGTACATCCTCCCTGTGAATACGCGCTAACCGATTGCCAAGCCGCTGTAAAAGCAGTGTTGGATATGGCAACCGAAAAATTGAATTCGAACAGTTTTGAAGCGCGAGAACTGGCCGAGCTAGTCGTCAAGCTATTCGACGACTTCGAGCTTGAAGAAGCGGAGCCTTGGTGAAAATGACCCTCCAGTGCCCAAAGTGCGGTAACCCGGACGTCATACGCATGAGCAGCCTACGCATTATGCAATGCCCGGATTGCCATACCGAATCACCCTGGCCGTTGAAGGACGGCCAGAAGCCTTTGATCAATACCAGCCGAGGAGATCGAAAGAAATGACGCAATCAAAACTGGAATCTTTTATTGAAACGTGCATCAACACGCTGATCGGCTATGTCGTAGCCCTTCTTTCACAGCTACTCGTTTTCCCGCTTGTCGGTATCCACGTTCCGTTCTCTACCAACCTGGAAATCGGCGCTTGGTTCACGGTTATCAGCATTCTGCGCGGCTACGTAATCCGCCGTTGGTTTAACGCTCGGCTGAAGGCCATGGCGAAAAGCTTGGCGCAGGAAAGCTAAACCCTAACCGTTCGTCGGGCCTACAAGCAATCGCAAGTTTCGTGTTGTATAGTGCAGTCACACCAAACAGATATCGAGGAGAGGGATTATGTCTAAGTCAAAGATGGTTAGCGAAGCGCAAGAGTACAACCGTTGCGCAATCATCGCTCGCCGCATGGGCGACCTGCCGGCCACCGTTTCGGCCTTCTGTGAGCGCCGCGACTACCTGATCAAACTGGCACGGCGGTCTGCATGAACCGCTTCAAACCCGAACAGACCGTCCGCATTAACGACACGCAGAGCGAGTACCACAAGTGCCTGGCGCGTGTCGTGAAGGTCGGTACGAAGAGCTACGACGTAACGGTAGGTGCCACCCGCCTGCGCGTCGTCCCCGAACAACTGCTAGGAGTACGCAAGCCGTGAAAGACTTCAAAGGTACACCAGGCCCGTGGACCGGGATGAAGCTGACCGAATGCCTCCCACTGGCGCACTGCGATCAAGTCGGGCTATCGATCGGTTTCGTAAACTCCAGTAGTGAAGCCCGTATGCAAGAGGGCAAAGCTAACGCCCGCTTGATCGCTGCGGCCCCCGATCTGCTAGAAGCCGTCCAGGGTTTGCTTATCTGCATGCGTCTCGCAGGCTGGGAAGACGACGCCATGGCGGTACAAGCCCGCAAAGCAATCGCCAAAGCCCTTGGAGAATCCAAATGATCCGACAATCCGCTAACCGCCCATGGCAACCCGATTGCTACATCCTCTTGTCAGGCATCGTTTGCTCGCCAGAGCATGTGCGTAAGGTACTCAGCCAGGAAGAGGCCCGCGCCGCGCGTGAGGCCACCGCAGCCATCTACAGGATGATGAAGGTATGAAAAAGGTATTCAAGTACGCTGTGCCAATGGCGGATTACTTCACTCTCGAAGCGCCTAAGGGCGCCGAGTTCCTTAGCGTCCAGTTGCAAGGGCCTGAAGTGCAGTTATGGGCTCGCGTCGATCCTGATTCGTACCTAGTTACTTACCAATTCGCCGTCCACGGCACCGGTCACACGCTTAGCGAATTTTCGCAGAGCGCGCCTTTCATCGGCACTTTTCAGCTTCACGGCGGAGCGCTTGTATTCCATCTGTTCGGAGGGCTTGAAGCATGATCCGCCGTGCCCAAGCTGAAGCGCTACTCAAACTGGCCGAGGCACTGGAAGAGTGCGAGCGGAACGGGGTCACGTTAACGAGCACGGACTACGGCGTAGATATCTCCGCGGGAGCTACCTGGCGGCCGGATGTGCAGCTAACAGGCGTGGCGGTTCGCCTGGCGATCGCCAAGCTTTACCCAAAATCGGAGGCTGCGGAATGAAGATCAGCGACGCGGTATTCACCGTTGCGTTTTCGCTACTCATCCTCCTGATCTTCGTTGGGGTTGCGAACACGCCATGTAGCGAAAGCATCTTCTGCCCCTACGGGGGCAAATGAACCGCTTCCCTTGCCGCTGCCTCCAGTGCCGAGCCAGGCGAACGCTGGCGAAGCATCCAGTGGACTACGTACGAGAACCGCGGTGCGCGTGCGGCGGCTCTTACCGAGTAGATCAGTATCGGAAGCACAAAGAACACAAACGAGCCGGCTGCACCTGTTCCGGGTTCCCTTGGGACAATGGCCGGCACCGTAAAGGCAGCGCGAGCCCTGAGAATGGCTGGTACTGCGTATTTTGGAGAGGGTATGACGATGATTGAAAGACCTAGTGGTTGACCTCTACACGGCCCCTAAGCACGCCCAGGTTTGCTTGCGTGAACTCGGCGTAACTTACCAACTTGCCGTACCCCAGAGCATGGGGGACTGCTGGTGGTTCTTCAACTGTGAGAATGTGCCTGAGGAACTGCCGGGATGGATTAGCGTTCGGGATTTCGGCGACCTAAACACCCTGGTTGGTTTCGGCCTAAGTCAGAAAAACGCCGATGCCCTGATCGCAGCGAAAGCTACAAGCAATAGCAATTAAACTACTTGACATCCCTTGTGCTGCTATCTACAGTTCGCGGCACACCAACTCAAAAGGAACACGCAACATGTCGATCGAAGCTCTGCTCCAGGCGCAAATTGATGCGCTCAAAGAAAACACTGCAGCCGTGAACGCCTTGGCCAAATCGTTGTACGGTCGTGCACTGGGTGGTGATAACGATACCCCAGTTATCAAGGTTGCCGATAAGCCGAAGGCTGAAGCCAAGCCCGAGGTTAAGGAAGAGCCTTCCAAAGAAGAGCGCCTTCAGGCGGCTATCGAAGAAGCTGCAGAAGTTACCAAACAGCTTCAGACAGAACGCGAAGCCGCGACGGCCACGTCTTATGAGACCCTGCGCGAACTGGTGCTCAAGCTGGCCAGTGGCGGCAAGCGTGAAGAGATCAAGGCGGTCAGCAAAACCCATGGCCTCGGAGCTCCTAAGGATCTGCTCGATCCAAAAGACGGTGTAACCGTCCTGGACCAAGCCAAACTCGAAGCCTTGTACGCCGATCTGCTGGCGCTGGAGGCCTGAGATGGCTCACGCCTTCCTTAGCCCATCCGGCGCGGCGGCTTGGATGCGTTGTAACGCCAAGCCGTATCGCGAACGTGATTTCCCTGAGTCGACCAACGACTCCGCCGACGAGGGCACCGCCGCACACTTCCTGCTCGAGCAGTGCCTAGACCAAGGCGTAGACGCGGCGCACTTCCATGGCACGCGCATCAAGGTCGAGAACGGCGCTACCGAGTTCAACATGGGTGGCGAGTGGCCGGTAGGCCCGGATATGACTCGGGAAGTACAGAAGGTCTTGGACCTAGCTCGCAGCGATGCGGACGGCGCCACGATCTACCCGGAGCAGGTTCTGCCGATCAGTCAGTTCACTGGCGAAGACGGCGCCACCGGCACCTGCGACATGGTGATCGTGAAAGGCAATACGCTGTGGGCGCGCGATTTAAAATTCGGCCGTGGGGTCCAGGTCTTCGCTGAAGGCAATGAGCAGTTGCTGATCTACGCCGGCGCTGCGCTCGATGAGTTCGACGTGATGGGCGAGATTGAGAACCTTGTTCTCTGCATCGACCAGCCGCGGCTCAACCATTTCGACAAGTGGGAGTTGACCGTTAATGAAGCGCGCGAGAGGTTGGAAAAAATCCGGCTGACCGCGGTCTACATCCTCGAAGCGCCAGAAGAACTCCACGCAGTACCCGGCGAAAAGCAATGCCGCTTCTGCAAAGCCTCTGCCACCTGCAAAGAGCGAACAGAGCACACCATGGAGCTTATCGTGGGCGAATTCGTGGATCTCGAAAAAGGCTTCGTAAAAGTCGAAATGCCACAGGCGGAAAAGCTATTGGCACAGAGCTTCGGGGTGAAACCAGCGGCGATTGACCTCTACCGGCCGCATGGAGAAGACCCTTACTTCACCGTCAAAAAGCCGAGCATCCGTCCATCGCTGGAAGCAGCGACCGAAGCAGTAGCAACGGCGGATGATGAGCGCTTGGCGACACTGATGGATGCGGCCGACATGATCGAAGGCTTCGCCAAAGCGGTACGCGCCGAAGTTGAGCGCCGCCTCCTGGCCGGATCGTTCACCGACGCCCGCTACAAGCTGGTCGAAGGTCGCCAGGGAGCGCGTAGCTGGATTGACGAAGAGCAGGCCGAGGCAGCTATGAAGGCGATGCGCTTGAAGTCGGACGAGATGTACGACCGCAAGGTCATCAGTCCGACCAGTGCTGAAAAGCTCCTGGGCGAAGTGAACAAACGTAAGTGGGCGAAGCTCCAGCCGCTGATCACACGCAGCGATGGCAAGCCATCCGTGGCCCCGGCCAGCGATAAGCGTCCTGCTTTGAGCATGGCGATTGCCGAACAGTTCGAAGAGCTACAAGCCGAAGAACCTGTAACCGTTGTCGAAGACAACTTCGACGACCTCGTGTAGGAGACCGCAAATGAAGCTTTGGTATATGCGAGACAACCATACGTTTCGCGAGCTGTCACGGGACGTGGAGGAAGCGCTTAAAGCAATTCGGTCCGAGTTCGCAGCGGGCTTCAACCATGGCAGCTTCACGACTAAAGCTTACCCGAATGGTTACATAGCAGCGCACGGTGACCTTTCGAAGTTCGAGAAACAAATACGCGATTGGTACGAAACCTACATCCCCAACAACTGATTCACCAAAAACCTAAACTGATACTGAGGATCTAAACCATGAAACATACTTTCAACGACGCTCGCATCTCCTTCCCGAACATCTTCACAGCCAAGGCTAACGAGCAAGGCAAGGAACAGTTCTCCGCGGCCTTCCTGTTCGCTCCTGACCACAAGGGTATTGCCGGGCTTGACAAGGTGATCGAAGAAGTCGGCAAGGCCAAGTGGGGCGCCAAGTGGCCAGCTGTGAAGAAAGAGCTGACCGCAGGTGGCAAGCTGCTCGTGCACAACGGCGACAGCAAAGCCTCCCTGGCCGGCTACGAAGGCAATCTGTTCTTCAACGCCTACAACACAGTTCGCCCAACCGTGGTAGACCGTGACCGCTCGCCGCTGACCGCGCAAGACGGAAAGCCGTACTCTGGCTGCCACGTTAACGTGATCATCGACGTGTGGGCGCAGGACAACAGTTACGGCAAGCGCATCAACGCGCAGCTGCAAGGCGTCCAGTTCCTCCGCGATGGTGAAGCGTTCTCCGGCGGTGGTACCTCGGCAGACGCCAGCGACTTCGACGAGATCGCAGACGGCACTGACGCGGACGACCTGGCATGAGCAAGTCGACCAGTTCTTCCGGCAGCGGTTCGCTTGTCCTCGGCTTACTCGGCATTCTGTTTGTCGGGTTGAAGCTTACCGGCTTCATTGACTGGAGCTGGTGGTGGGTAACAGCTCCGTTCTGGGGCGGCATCGCGGTAGCCCTGGTTATCATGATGGGCGTCGGCGTGGTAGCCGGCATCTATACGGTGATCAAGCGCAGACGCTAACCCGCAACACCGAAAAGCCCGGCTAGCGTCGGGCTTTTTGCTGACCGCTTGTCAGAACCACTAGACATCACAAGTAATGCGTTGTACTCTTTGATTGTCGAAAACAAAACACGGAGTAGCACAAAATGGCTGAGCAAATCACCTTCTTGCCTTGCCCATTCTGCCGTAGTGAAGACGTGGTCTTTCTCGGTGTGGATCAGATCGAGGCGGATAAATGGAACGCCAGCATCCACTGCGAGGGCTGCGATGTAGTAGTTACTCATGCCTACGGTTCCAGTTCTCCAAACAATGCTATCCGCGCCATAGCGGCGAACTGGAACATCCGCGAGGAGGAATAGCCATGACACACGCAGAGCAAGCCAAGCAATCGTCCGACCCCTACCAATACTGCATCGCCCACTTCGAAGCTCGCTACATTGACCGCGCCGAACGCACGATCCGCTTCGTGTTCGCCGATGAGTCCGAAGTCACCTTCTCCGTTCGCTACGTGGTGAAGCTGTGAAACCCTCGGACGAGTTGTGTGCGGAGTACGCCGCACGATATTTGTGCGGCGAGTCTTCTAACACCCTGGCTAAAGAAGCCACGGTCACCCCACCCACTATGCGCCGCTGGCTGCGCGCCGCTGGTGCGGATATCCGCCCAGTTGGGGGTGTCGCGGAACGCGTGCTGACCCCGGAACAGGAGGACGATGTTGCTCGCCGGATAGAGAAAGGCGAGAAGCGCGAGTACCTGGCCGCATTGTTCTGCGTGTCGCGGGCTACTATCGTTCGAACCGGGCAAAGAGTCTTAGGGCGTAAGCCCGGTTCGCCGAATACCAAGCGAGCGGTGGCGGAGCGTTGGGGATATCCGTTCTGGGAAGTAGTCCGCGACTTCGCAGAGCAAGGTATGAACCGGGTCCAGACGGCCAAGGCTCTCGGGTATTCGGTGAATGGTTTCCTGAGACTCCTTTCAGAGAACGCCGAACATGACCCGTTCGAATCCTACGGCCACGCGAACAACTACGTTCGGGACTCGGGAGAGCCACTTGGCGACGCGGTTGCGCACATGGCTAAGAGAGGATTCACGATAACTGAGGCGGCCAGGTTCATAGGGTACTCGCACGCAAAAGGGCTGCGTCACGCTATGCGTTCACGAGGCATACCAGACCCCGGCTTCAAACGTAAGCTGGCCAAAAATCGTTTCTTAAGGAAGAAATCTAAATGAGCAATGAAACCCTGATCCGCCTGGAAAAGCGCGCTGATTACTACGCGGACCGCGCCGACGACTTGACATTCCAACTGGGCGCAGAGCGTCGCGAGCATCGGACCACACGCAAGTACCTGACCGCGTATCGCTGGATCGCGCTGATCGGTTGGGTTGCTGTTCTCGTTGTACTGACCGCTAAGGAGATTTAAGAGATGAAAAGTAATCTCATGTGGATGACGCTACTCAGCTATTTCATAGGTTCTTCTTTGCTGTTTATCGCTATGTCACAAGATAGCTACTGGGCGGCCCTAGCAGCATTTTTCTTCATAGCTAAAGGCGCCCACTGGGAAGAGCGGAGGAATCACGTATGAGCGAAGAAAAGGAATACACCGGGGGCTCGGTAAGCTACTACGCTGTCGACGTGAACGCGCCGATCAACGAAGAAAGCGATCCGTATACCGCAGAGTGCCAAGACATCATCGAGTCGCTTAAGCTCGACTTCAACGAAGGCAACGTCCTGAAAGCGATCTGGCGCAGGGCCGCAGCTCGCCTCGGTCGATCCAAGAAGGGCTATGACGATGGTCTGTACGACGCCGAAAAGATAGTCTTCTACGGCCAGCGCCTAGTGGCGATCGAGCAACGCCATAAGCGTATCGTTGCCTCCGCGGCGAAGTCTGTACTCGACGGCGAGAAGTCTTTCGCCGAAGCGCTAGTCGGCGCTGTCGTTCAAGACGTCGCGGAACAGCTTGCGGACATCTACGGCCCGCGTGACGCCGAAGGCTGGTACACCTGGAACGGCGACGAGACCATGCGTCCGGCAGGGAGGGTTGAAGTCCAATTCATGAGTCGAGGCCGCGACGTGGTAGACGCCGGAAGCGTCAAGTGGAACCACATTGGGGGGCTAGGCGATATCGTGAAATGGCGCCCCGCCCAATGAACATCGACAAATGCATTTTCCTTGACACGGAAACCTTCTGCGAAACGCCCATAAACAACGGGACGCACCGTTATGCAGAAGGCGCCGAGATCATCATGTGGCAGTGGGCGGTCGGCGACGGGGAAGTAAGCATTCGTGATGGGGATGAAGACATCAGCGACTTGCTCGCGCTGATTGAGGATGAAAGCTATGAAATTGTTATCCACAATTCGGCGTTTGATCGCACGGTTATTCGGCACGCGACCGGAATCGACATCCCTATCGAGCGAGTCTTCGACACCATGGTCTGCGGAATGGCTCACTCACTCCCCGGGGCGCTTGCTAGTCTTGGGACCATCCTCGGTATCCCGCAAGACAAAGCCAAGGATAAAGAAGGAAAGGCATGGATCAACCTCTTTTGTAAACCGCAACCGAAGGGGCGGAAGATTCGTCGTGCGACGCGGGATACTCACCCGCTAGAGTGGCAGAAGTTCCGCGACTACGGCGGCCTCGACATCGAAGCGATGCGCGAGATTTACAAGAAGCTCCCTCGTTGGAACTACCGCGGCGCCGAGCTTGAGTTGTGGCATCTCGACCAGCGAATTAACGAACGTGGTGTGCTGATGGACCTTGACTTGGCCCATGGCGCTATCCGCGCGAGTGACAGGGCGCAGAAGGAACTTGCCCGGCAGGCAGTCGAGATGACGGACGGCCAGGTTACCGCGGCTACGCAGCGCGATCGGATGCTGGAGCACATCCTCGAAGCCTATGGCATTCAGCTTGCTGACTTGAAAGGCAGTACGGTTGAGCGGGCGCTAGAAGATCCTGACTTGCCGAACGAGTTGAAGGAATTGCTACGCGTCCGCCTGGACGCTTCTAAGACCTCGGTCAGCAAGTACAAACGGGTGCTAAACGGTGTTAGCTCGGACGGACGGCTACGTGGTCTCCTGGCGTTCTGTGGCGCTTTACGTACCGGCCGATGGGCGGGTAGACTCTTGCAACCACAAAACCTGAGCCGTAGTAGTCTTTCCGAGGAAGGCGTAGACCGAGCCATCGAAGAGATACTGGCAGACGCGGAGGATTTACTGTGACGGAAGAGATTTGGAAACCTATCCCTGGATACGGAGATAAATACGAAGTCAGCAACCTTGGCCGAGTCAAGACCAAGTCTTTCTTAGCGCGTTTCATTCACTGGCGAACTGGTAAAGAATGCTTTAGGCAGACAAAAGAGAAATTCGTAGCGCAGCAGAAACAGAATGCGGGGTACATGCTCGTGCATCTCTGGCATGACGACAAACGCAAGGCCTGCACCGTCCATCGCCTAGTCGCCGGTGCTTTTTGCGAGGGCTTCTTCGAAGCGGCCGATGTAAACCACAAAGACGGTGTGAAGACAAACAACGTAGCCTGGAATCTCGAATGGCGTACCCGCAGCGATAACCACTATCACGCTGTAGAACACCGCCTGAACAAGCAGGCAATCCCCGTCGTGGACCCCCGTACCGGTGTTAAGTACGATTCGATCGCGCAGGCTGCCAAGAAGGCGAAGCATAACGCTAGGTTCATCCGTAAATATTTCTCCCGGTTAGATGATCTCGTGGCGAGGTGTCTATGAGTGCCACGGTTATGGAGAAATGCTCCAGCGTAGTACGAGGAGTATTCATCGCACCCGAGGGCAAAAAACTCGTCGTCGCTGACCTGGCCGGTATTGAGAACCGCGTTCTCGCATGGCTGGCGAGCGAATCATGGAAGCTTACTGCGTTCGCCGAGTTCGACGCCGGCCGCGGCGCTGACATGTACAAGCTGGCTTACGCCAAGGCATTCGGCGTTGACCCGGGGGAGGTAACCAAAGACCAGCGTCAAATCGGCAAAGTCAAAGAGCTGATGCTCGGCTACGCTGGCGGCGTAGGGGCTTACCTGACGGGGGCATTGACTTACGGCATTGACCTAGAAGCGATGGCCGAAGGCGCTTACGACTCCATTCCTAAACCAACCCTGGACGAAGCGGCCGACTTCCTCGAATGGCAGATCGGCCAGGGGAAATCGCAGTATGGGCTCAGCGATCGCGCATTCATCGTGTGCGACAGCTTCAAGCGCCTATGGCGCGAGAGTAACCCAAACATCGTGACGTACTGGAAAGAGATAGAAAACGCTTGCCGTTCGGCGATACAGAATCCCGGCGTAACGCTTACCTGCCGCATGCATAAAGTGCGTCGGGACGGCGCTTGGCTGCGGGTCATGCTTCCGAGCGGTCGATATTTGTGCTACCCGTCTCCGCGCGTAGAAGATGACGGGCAGATCACCTACATGGGCGTGAACCAGTACACGCGAAAATGGGAGAGATTGCGTACATATTCTGGGAAAATCGTCGAAAACATTTGCCAGGCAGTCGCACGCGATGTGCTAGGCGCCAGCATGCCGACAATCGAAAAAGCTGGATACGAAATCGTCTTGACTGTCCATGACGAGATCATCAGCGAAGCGCCGGACACCGACGAGTACACGCACGAACACCTGGCCGAACTGATGTCCGCTGGTTGCGACTGGACAGAAGGCTTGCCGCTCGCCGCCGCCGGCTTCGAAGCGTATCGTTACCGCAAGGGTTGACTACAAGTCGAATCTTGCATAAGCTTGCGTACAAATAGAGGAGGGTTTGAAATGTCTTACGACGCAGATAAGGTTCGGGTAGCTTTGGTTTTTCTTAACCCTAAGATGATTGAAGGGTTCCTCGGGCGATCACAGGCAGCGCGGAAAGCTAGAGCGCTTGTTCTCCACGACCAGTGGTTGACCGGCTTCCCACGGAAGGAGCGCAAGCCATGCTAGAACGCGATATCGAAGCGTACCTCGTCAAGCGCTGCAAAGAGATTGGCGCGTTGTGCGACAAGTTCACCAGCCCTCAGCGTCGTTCGGTGCCCGATCGGCTGATCACGTTCGGCGGGCGCGTGTTGTTCGTTGAGCTGAAAGCGACCGGGAAAAAGCCTACCGAAGCTCAGGTACGCGACCATGACCGGAGGTGGGAGGCGAGAGCGGAGATTATGTGGACTGACAGCGTGGAAGGCGTCGATATGATTATCCGCGGACTGCAGGACAATTTGACCGTTCATACCAACCCTTCGTTTAAGGTTCTCGTATATGGCAATTGACTTCATACCTCGCCGCTATCAGGAACTGATCGGCGACTTCATCAAAGGCGTTAAGCGTTGTGCAGTCTGGAGTTCCCCGGGTACCGGCAAAACAGGTGCTACGCTGACCGCGCTCGAGGATCTTAGCTATGTCGAAGACGTGTACCCGGCGCTCATCGTGGCGCCGCTTCGCGTAGCGCGCACTACTTGGCCGAACGAGGTGCGGAAGTGGAACCACTTGAAGCATCTGCGCGTCGTAGTGGTCACCGGGAGCTTGAAGGAACGCCGAGCCGCGCTTCGCATTCCAGCGGACATCTACACGACGAACTTCGAGCAATTGCCATGGCTGGTCGAAGAGCTGGGCGACAAATGGCCGTTCAAGACTGTCGTACCGGATGAAGCGACCAAGTTGAAGGGGTTCCGCCTTCGGCAAGGCACGCAGCGCGCCAAGGCTCTCGCCCGGGTCGCGCATACGAAGATCAAGCGCATCATCCTGTTGACCGGTACGCCCAGCCCAAACGGGCTGCAGGATCTATGGGGGCAGATGTGGTTTGTCGACAAGGGCGATCGACTTGGTCGCACCTTCGATGCGTTCAAGCAGCGCTGGTTCCACGCTTCGCACACAGGGTTCGGCGTCGAGGCGAACGACAACGCGCAGCAGCAGATTCAGGAAGCGCTAAAAGACGTGTGCATAACGATCGACGCGGCGGACTGGTTCGCGCTGGAGGAACCGATCGTTAACCGCATTCTTGTGGAGCTTCCACCTGCGGCCAAGGTCATGTACAAGCAGATGGAGAAGCAGTTCTTCATGGAGCTTGAGAGTGGTGCGCAGATAGAGGCGTTGAACGCTGCGGCTAAGTCGATGAAGCTCATGCAGTTGGCTAACGGAGCCATGTACCTCGAAGGCTCGAACGACCAGTGGGAAGTCGTACACGATGAGAAGCTCGACGCGCTTGAGGAGATCGTAGAGGAAGCCGCAGGTATGCCGCCGCTCTGTTTGTATCAGTTCAAATCTGACTTGGTGCGACTCAAGAAGCGATTCCCTGATGGTATAGACCTGTCAGAAAAGGGCGGATTGGAGCGTGCTCAAGCGGGCGAAGGGCGCGTATGGTTCGGCCACCCTGCCAGTATGGCCCACGGCGTGGACGGCTTGCAGTATCACAGCAACATTATGGTCTTTTTCGGCTATAGCTGGTCGCTGGAGAACTACCTGCAGGCTATCGAGCGCATCGGGCCGACTCGCCAACTGCAAGCCGGGTTCAAGAGGCCGGTGTTCATGCATTTGATAATGGCAGCAGATACCCTGGATGAAGTTGTAATAGAACGTCTGCACAGCAAGCGCGAGGTTCAGGATGTGCTTATGCAGGCCATGAAAGAGCGCGGGTTTAAAACTTTGGAGGATGCAGCGTGAGATTCAGAGAAAAAGATCCACTTACGTTAGAGGTCCTCGCCGAACGGCTGCGATATGAACCGGACACAGGCCTATTCAGGTGGAATTATGAAAGAAGCTATAAGGCCAAGAAAGATCAGGTTGCCGGATATACAAGAGGGGATGGGTATACTCGTATCCGGATAAATGGTCTCGAGTATTTCGCCCATCGCGTAGCTTGGTTTATCACGCACAACGGCACATGGCCTGTTGCGGAAATCGATCACATAAACGGTGTGAAGGATGACAATCGGATTTCTAATCTGCGTGAAGCCGACCGTATCTTAAATCTCCAAAATCTCAAAAAGGCGCGACGCGATAACCTAAGCACGGGCCTGCTCGGCGCGTACGCTTACCAAAAGGGATTCACGTCATACATCCAAGTGAACAAGGAGCGCATGTACCTCGGATGGTTCAAGACCGCTGAGGACGCACACCAAGCGTACATGGCAGCTAAACGTGAACTCCACCCAGGGAACACATTGTGAAAATCCTAGCCATGCTCTACGTCATGAACTGCCCGATCTGCCAACCGGAGCCAGTGGCCGCGTACTTCACGCAGGACGCCCATGTTATCTGCCAGGCAACAGCCGCTGCGCAAAATGCAACTGAGGAAGAGGAGTATTACTGTGAGTGAGAAATCAAGAGAGCAGTTCGAAGCTTGGGAATGCGACGCACCGGACGGGCCACAAACTGACCCTATGTGGATGCTCCGTTGTACCTTGGACCCAGAGAAATATGGGATCGCCGAGGTACAAAAGAACTGGGAGGCTTGGCAGGCTTCCCGCCGGAATGTAGGAATACATTTTCCGCCGCCGGGTTCGTATCAGTGCCGGTCCGACATAGAAGCTACCATCGTCGGTGACTGCGCTGAAATTCTTAAACAAAACGGCATAGAAGTTAAGCCGTCACTTAGCTGACCGCTTCCTCAATTCCGACCGGCAGAACTGTAACTCTGCGTACTGCCGGTCGGCTTCTCGTCTGATTCGAAAATAAAGTTCTGAAGCAGCGTGTTCAAGTTCTGCGGTTCCCTTTCCAGCTCCGCCGGGAACGGTTCCGGTGGTGGGCACTGCTGGGGCGCAGGTTGCTTTGACCCGCAGCCGCTTAATGCCGTCAGCAACATCGCGCTCAAGAGCAGACGTTTCATTCTCTTTACCCGTTTTGTAATCGAGGAAGACTTTGCGGATCTCTTCAGTCTGTGCGCGTGACGCGATTAGCTGTTGGTTCACCGCGTCCACGTTTATGGCCAGGGCTTCCGCTTTTTCAAGCTCCAAGCGATTCTCAGTGGTTGTAGAGCCGTGGTTGAAACCAAAGACCCAAGATCCGATGGCGATACCCACTACGCCGAGCGCCGCCCAACCATAGTTGAAAGGGCTTATCACGAATACTGCTCCAGCGCGAAGGCGTAGGACTTACCCCAAGTTTCGATATGCGGCTTGCCCGGTCGCCATACCCGTTGATAAAGCTCCCAGCCTTCCTGCGTAGAGCCTGGCAGCCGATGCGGGTCGGTGTACATCAACAGCCGCGCGAAGGCAGCCCCTAGTACGTCATCCGCCGCCATGCGTTCCCACACCGCCATGCGCTCGGGCTTCACAGCCAGAGCATCGCAAACGCGTTGCGCGTGCTTCGCCGAAGCCTTGTGCGTCAAGACGCCGTTGATGCCGGCGAGTCGGCCGTTCTCGAACTGCCAATAGCTTGCCGCCGGCCCAACCGGCGCCAGCACGCCATTCACTTTCAGCAATTGCCGGCGTGAGCCGTACTTCGATTCCTGATAGCCAATCGCGGCATGCAGAACGCGCGCCAGCGTCGAGTCCATGGCTTTAGGTAGAAGGGAAAACGCTTCGTCGATTGCGGCACGCGGAAATGTCATGGATGCTTACCCTGGAAGAAATGCTGAATGGACCTTTTAACATGCTTCCAGATGCTTTTCATCCACCAGTGGCGAACGCCAATCGCGAAGAAGCTGACGTTCAGCAGCATCTGCGAATTGTGTGATGGATGGCTCAGATAGGAAAAAGCAGCGAGCGAGAGCAACAGGTAAAGTAGCTTCCCGATGATCCC
>Ga0247821_10000655_pt1 | contig 19139 bp, 21 predicted proteins | sample 13C_Glycerol_Day_FD_192481 | JGI IMG/M metagenome (GOLD analysis project Ga0247821, IMG submission 192481) | Soil microbial communities from agricultural site in Penn Yan, New York, United States - 13C_Glycerol_Day14 | ecosystem: Environmental > Terrestrial > Soil > Agricultural land | place... | reverse complement strand
CTTGTTCCGGCTTCCGATGGGAAGCACTGGATCCCCGCCTTCGCGGGGATGACGAAGAGGTAACCCATGCTCCACGTCAAGAACATCAACCAGTATTACGGCGGCTCGCACATCCTGCGAGACGTCAGCCTGCAGGCGCGCGCGGGCCAGGTCACCGTGATCCTCGGCCGCAACGGCGTGGGCAAGACCACGCTGCTGAAATCGCTGATGGGGTTGGTGCCGATCAAGTCCGGCGCCATCGAGCTGGACGGCCGCGCCATCCACCAGTGGACGCCCTACCAGCGCGCCCGCGCGGGCATCGGCTTCGTGCCGCAGGGGCGCGAGATCTTCGCGAGGCTCACGGTCGAGGACAACCTGCGCATGGGGCTCGCCTATCGCCCCGCCGGGACACCGGTCCCCGCCGAGCTGTTCGAGCTGTTTCCCGTCCTCAAGCAGATGCTGAACCGCCGCGGCGGCGACCTCTCGGGTGGCCAGCAGCAGCAACTGGCGATCGCGCGGGCATTGGCGGCGGGCCCCAAGCTGTTGATCCTCGACGAACCCACCGAAGGGATCCAGCCCAGCATCATCAAGGACATCGGCCGGGTCATCCGCATGCTGGCCGCGCGCGGCGACATGGCCATCGTGCTGGTCGAGCAGTACTACGACTTCGCGCGTGAACTGGCCGACCGCTACCTGGTGATGGAGCGCGGCGAAGTCATCGCCGAGGGCGAGGGCCGCACCATGGAAGAGGACGGCGTGCGCCGCCTGGTGGCCATCTGAGCGGAAGCGGTCCGGCACCGGTAGGCCGGTGCCTACCTCGTCTGGTGCCGCCGCCCGGCACGGCGTTCGCCGCGCCCGAAGTACCTTGAAGGCATCGACAACCTCCAAGGAGAAATCAAATGCCGGTCATCCTCTGGCTGCTGGGCGTTCCGCTCGTCGTCATCGTCCTGCTGATGCTGTTCGGCGTGCTCTGACGCCGTCCGCGCGTCAGGGTTTGCGCTTGACGCTTTCGAGCTGGTCCAGGTTGCGCCCGGACCGCTCGGCGCGGTTGCCGACCGCGTAGTGCTCGCCCGCGGTCGCGGCGGGCACGTTCGGCGTCTGGTTCCCGTAGGGCTGCCGGCCCTGCAGCCAGGCGTGCCCCATCGGCGGATCTTCATGGCGGCCGGAGCCGCCTTCCCAGTTCATCTCGTTGCGATAGCCATGGCGCGCCTGGCCGTCCGGGTTCGGCGCCGCGCCGGCGGTCGTCTGCTGGTCTTTCACTGCTAGGACCCTCTGTGATGCGGCCTCGTGGGGCCAGGGCGCGACGGCGGTCGCGCTCGACGCTAGCCTAGCGGCGGGGTCGTACGTTCCTGTAGGACAACGCCCCGTCTGCGCTCTGTTACGAGCGCCGATCGGGGCCTGTGGGCGCGGCGTCACGGCGCCGCGCGAAACGTCACTGCTGCGGCTGCGCCGAGGGCACGGGCACTTGCCGCGAAGGCACCGGCACCAGCACCACCGGGTCGCTGGTCTTGGGTTCGACCTTGACCTCGCTCGCGCCCGGCGGCAGGACCACCGTCTCCACTTCGCGCAGCACGCCGCCGCCGGCCACGCTGCCGCTGGTGTTGCCGTAACCCAGCACGCGCGCCTGGCAGGCCGCCTTGTCTTCGCCGGTCAGCGGATCGCAGCGTTGCATGGCGTTGGACTGCAGGTCCGCCGAGGGCTTGGCCAGGTCGCCGTGGCGACGCTCGGCCTGCGCATTGCGCGCCTCGCGCATGCAGGTGTCGATGTCCTGCTGGGTGCGGCCGCTGCGGCAGGCCTGGACTTCGGACTGGTAGTTTCCGGTGGCATCGATGCCCGTGGTGCCGGCCCCGCCGCCCGCGACCTGGGCGGTCGCGGCGGTCATGGCGAGCAGGGCCGCGGCGCCGAAGGGCAGCAGGCTCTTGCGCGGACGCATGGTTTGCTTCCTGTTCATGTGCGGACTCCTTGCGAATCGGATTGCGACGACTCTAGGAGTCCGGCCGGGTTGCCGGCGCCGGAGGAGGCCAGCGATCCGGGGCGGCCTGCTCCGGCGCGGGGCGTAGGAACCTGCTTGCAGGCAGGTGCCTACGAACGGCCGAGACTCAGAGCGCCCACAGGCGCGGGGCGTTCGACGACAGATCCCACAACGCGGGCCGCCACGCATCGCGGATGGAGCGCAGCAGCGTCATCGCAGGCTCGACCAAGGGAGCGAGCACGCGCACGACCACCACGCCGTCGGCGGGACTGGTCGCTCCTGCATGAGCGGCCAACGGATGCGCCGCGATCGCCTGTCGCGCCATCTCCAGCGCCAGCTCGCGCCGCTCGCGCGAAAGCGGCTCACCCGTCGCGAAGAACAGCGTGGCCACGCAGCGCTGGCCCGCCAGGCCCAGCGGGCCGTCCATCAGCCGCGTGTTGGTGGCGGCTATGCGCCCGCGCTCCAGCCACTGATCGCCCAGCGAGAAGTTCTGCAGCAGGCTGCCCGCGACGAACGGCTGGCCCGCTTCCGGCAGGCCCAGCGCGCAGAGGTCCCAGCCCATCGTTTCCGCGCCGGGCGCGAGCTGCAGGTCGAGATGGTTCTCGGCGATGCAGCCGCTGTAGCAGATCGCCTCCAGCGGCAACCACTCGAAGCGGCCGCCGGCCTCCACCTCGATGCGCGTGCGCTGGATCGCGGGCGCGCCTTCGCTGCGGTAGAAGCGCGCGGCGCCGGGCGTGGTGACCAGGCCGTGAGCGCCGGCGCCCACTCGGACCTGCACGTCGAGCTCGTCGCCGCCGACCAGACCGCTGGGCGGATGCACCAGCACGTTGTGGCTGATCGCATCGCCTTCGGGGTAGAGCGTCTGCAGCAGGCGCAGCGGGCCTTCGTGCTCGTGGCGGGCGACGCAGCGCCCGCCTTCGCTGCGCAGGTCCAGCCGCAGCCGCGCGTGCCAGCTCATGCCTTCTTCCTCAGGTGTTCTGCGAGCCGCGATGCGCCCACGCGGTGGTGTGGCGCTCGAGCCAGCTGAAGGCCTCGTACATCGCCATCGCCATCACGCTGATCGCCACCAGCCCGGCGAAGGCCAGCGGCATGCGCTGCTGGCTGCCGGCGCTCTGGATCAGGTTGCCGATGCCGGAGTCGCCCGCCGTCATCTCGGCCAGCACCGTGCCCACGAAGGCCAGCGTGATCGCGATCTTCAGCGAGCCGTAGAAGTACGGCATGGCGCGCGGCAGGCCGACCTTCACCAGCACGTCCCAGCGCCGGGCGCCGAGCACGCGCAGCACGTCCTCCAGCTCCGGCTCCAGCGTGGCCAGGCCGGTGGCGATGTTCACCATGATCGGGAAGAACGAGATCAGGAACGCGGTGAGGATGCCCGGTCCGATGCCGATGCCGAACCACACCACCAGGATGGGCACGATGGCCGCCTTGGGCACGGCGTTGAAGCCCACCATCAGCGGATAGACCGCGGCGTAGGCCAGTCGCGAGGAACCGATCAGGAAGCCGAGCAGCACGCCCACCAGGATGGCCAGGCCGAAGCCCACCATCGTGACCCAGAAGGTGCTCCAGGCCGCGGCCATCAGCGGGCCCTTGAACTCGGCGAATTGCTCGGCGATCTGCCAGGGGCTGGGAAAGATGAAGTCGGGGACCTGGAAGGCCATCACGCCGACCTGCCACACCAGCACGATCACGACGGCCAGCAGCAGCGGCGCCCAGCGTTCGAAATGCCTGTTCGATTTCACTGCGGAACCTCCGCGCTGGTCTTGCGGATCGCGCCGATGTGCCCGCGCAACTCGAGGACGATGTCGGTGAACTCCTTGCCGTAAGTGATCTCCAGTTCACGCGGGCGCGGCAGCTCGATCTCTTTCTTCACCACGAAGCGCCCCGGGCTGCGGCTCATGACGTACACCGTGTCGGCCAGGAACACCGACTCGCGCAGGTCGTGCGTGACCAGGATGACGTTGAAGCGCTGCTCGGTCCACAGGTCGCGCAGGATGCACCACAGCTCCTCGCGGGTGAACGCGTCGAGCGCGCCGAACGGCTCGTCCAGCAGCAGCATCTTGGGCTCGTGGATCAGCGCGCGGCAGATGCTGGCGCGCTGCTGCATGCCGCCCGAGAGCTGCCAGGGGAACTTGTCCTCGTAGCCGCCCAGGCCCACCTTGCGCAAGAGCGCGCGGGCGCGCTCTTCGTATTCCCTGCGCCTGGCCTTGAAGTTGCTGCGATAGGGCTCGACGATCTCCAGCGGCAGCAGCACGTTGTCGACCGTCGTGCGCCAGGGCAGCAGCGAAGGCGCCTGGAACGCCATGCCGGAGATCTTCAGCGGCCCCGTGACCGGCTGGCCGTCGATGCGGATGCTTCCGCGCGACGGCATGCGCAGCCCGGTGGCCAGCTTCATGAAGGTGGACTTGCCGCAGCCCGAAGGCCCGACGATGGCGATGAACTCGCCCTGCGTGACCTGCAGGTCGATGGCCTCCACCGCGAACTGCCCCTGCTGGAGCAGTTCATCGTTGTAGGCCAGCCAGACGTCGCGGAAGTCGATGAACGCGGTGCCGGACACCGCGCTCACTTCTTCACGGGAGGCAGGATGTTCAATTCGGCCTTGGCCGGCAGGAAGCTGCCGTTCCACACCTCGTCGGGCTTCACGCGGGTCTTGGTGTTGAAGGCGTCGGACACCTGCGAGGCCATCAGCGACAGCCGGCCGGGGTTGACCTGGCCGAAGCCTTCGGCGCGCGCGTCGGGGCTGGCGATCACCGCGTCGATCGCCATGCGCAAGCGCCGCTTTTCCAGGTCGGTGCTGATGATGCCGTCGCGCTGCTTGACGTGGTCGATCGAAGCATCCGGATTCGCCATCACTTCCTTGGCGCCCTTGGTGAAGGCCGAGAGGAAGCTCCTGATCGCCGCCGGGTTCTCCTTGACGAGCTTGGCCGACGCGATGATGACGTTGCCGTAGAGCTTCACGCCGTGGTCGGCGTAAGGCAGCGTGACCACGTCCTGCAGCTTGACGCCGCGCGCCTCCAGGTTGAGCAGCGAGGTGAACGAGAAGCCGGTGATGGCGTCCAGGTCGCCACGGGCCAGCATGGTCTCGCGCAGCGGCGGATCCATCGACACCCAGTTCACGTTGGCGATGTTGTTGGCCTTCTGGAAGATCGGGAAGCCGCGGCGGCCGGCGTCGAACACCGGCGCGCCCAGCTTCTTGCCGTTCAGGTCGGCGGGCGACTTGATGCCGGACTTCTTGAGCGCCATCACGGCGGCCGGCGTGTTGTTGTAGACCATCATCACCGCCACCGGCTTGTTGGGCGCGTCGGGGTTGTTGGCGTGGAACTCCATCAGGGCGGCCATGTCGGCGAAGCCCATGTCGTAGGTGCCCGTGGCCACGCGCTGCACCGCGGCGCCGGAGCCGGTGCCGGCGTCCACGCTCACGTCCAGCTTGGCATCGCGGAAGTAGCCCTTGGCCACCGGCTGCAGGAACAGCGCCGCGGGACCTTCGAAGCGCCAGTCCAGCTGGAACTTGATCGGCGTCAGGCCCTGCGCCGAGGCGGGCGCGATGGTAGCCAGCAGCGCGCCGGCGGCGATGGTGTTCAGGAAAAGTCTTTTGTTCATTGGAAGCCTCTGGGTCACGGAGATCGGAAACAAGCCGGTCGAAAAGCAAGAACGGTGCCGCGGCCATTGTGGTGCTGGTCGCGCTGCGCGCTCCTCCGGAAATTCCCCCGGAGCCGGGGCTTGCGCAATAGCCGAGTACGGGTAGGGGTTGTCTGACGTTCCGTCAAGCCGGGTGCGCACGGGGAGGCTGTATCGCCGACTACGCCTGCGCTAGGGATGCAGAACCATATTGCGTTCACCGGCTGCCGGAATTGGGGTGGCAGGGAGTCGGGGCCCGATCCCGGGCTCCGGCGGGCTATCAACAAAACGCCGTTCGCGGCTTCAAGGAGTGCAATATGGGCTTTCTGATTTGGTTGATCGTGGGTGGAATCGTGGGCTGGCTGGCCAGCCTGATCATGCGCACCGACGGCCAGCAGGGCATCCTGCTGAACGTCATCGTGGGTATCGTCGGCGCCTTCATCGGCGGCTGGGTGATCTCCCCGATGGTCGGCGTGGCCACCATCAACGAAGGCATCAGCATCGGCTCCGTCCTGGTGTCGCTGGTCGGCGCGGTGATCCTGCTGGCCATCGTGAACCTGTTCCGTCGCGGCCGCGTGCGCTAAGAGCACAGCTGGACAGTTTGAAAAAAGCCGGGTCCTGCCCGGCTTTTTTCATGGGCGTTCCATCGGGCGTGGCGACAATGCCACCGCCATGTCCGACATCACCATCTTCCACAACCCGAACTGCGGCACCAGCCGCAACACCCTGGCGCTGATCCGGCACGCCGGCATCGAGCCGGACGTCGTCGAGTACCTGAAGACGCCGCCTTCGAAGGAAGAGCTGCGAAAGCTGCTTGCCGAGATGGGCCTGTCGGTGCGCGACATCCTGCGCGAGAAGGGCACGCCGTACGCGGAGCTGGGCCTGGCCGACCCGAAGTGGACCGACGAGCAGCTGCTGGACTTCATCGGGCGGCACCCGATCCTGATGAACCGGCCGATCGTCCGCACGCCGCTGGGCACCAAGCTGTGCCGGCCTTCTTCCGAGGCCGTGCTGGAGCTGCTTCCGGTGCCGCCGCTGCCGCCCTTCACCAAGGAGGACGGCGAGGTGGTGAAGGACAGCGGCGAGCGCCGGCCGGCGCCTACTTCCCGCTGAGCAGGTCCAGCAGCGTGCGCGCGACGACCTTGGTCGCGCGGCGCAGGTCCTCGAGATCCAGCCGCTCGTCCGCGCGCTTGGCGTTGGACTCCAGCACGGTGCGCGGACCGGCGCCGTAGATGACGCCGGGGATGCCGGCCTCGGTGTACAGGCGCACGTCGGTGTAGAGCGGCGTGCCGACAGCGGGGATGGCTTCGCCGAACAGCTGCTCGCCGTGCCGTTGCAGCGCCTCCACCAGCGGCCTGTTGCCGGCCAGCGGCACCATCGAGCGCGCCAGCAACAGACGCCTGATCTCCACGCGGATGCCGCGGCCGCCGCGCGGCGGCTCGAAGCTCGCGGTGGCTTCCTCGATCGTCCTGCGGATCGCCGCCTCGACCTGCGCCGGGTCTTCCTCGGGAATCATCCGGCGATCGAGCTTGAACACCACCTTGCCGGGCACGACGTTGGTGTTGGTGCCGCCGGCGATCCAGCCCACGTTGAGATACGGGTGCGTGATGCCTTCGACCTTGGAAGTCACCTGCTTGTACCGCTCGTTCAGGCGATAGAGCGCGTTGAGGATGTGCGTCGCGCCCTGCAGCGCGTCGGTGCCGCTGTCGGGGATGGCGGCGTGGCTCATGTCGCCGTGCACCGTCACTTCCATCTGCAGGCAGCCGTTGTGCGCCACCACCACCTGGTAGCTGAAGCCGGCGGCGATCAGCAGGTCCGGCTTGCTGATCCCGTTCTTCAGCAGCCAGCCCGGACCGAGCTCGCCGCCGAACTCCTCGTCATAGGTGAAGTGCAGCTCCACGCCGCCCGCGAGCGGCGCGCCCAGCGCTTCCAATGCGCGCACGGCGAAGGTGAACGAGGCGAAGTCGCTCTTGCTGACCGCGGCCGCGCGGCCGTACAGGAAGCCTTCTTCGATCTCCGCGCCGTAGGGCGGATGCTTCCAGCCGTCGCCGGGCGGCACCACGTCGCCGTGCGCGTTGAGCGCGACCACGCGGCCCTCGCCATAGCGGCGCCGCACCACCAGGTTGGTGATGGACTGCAGTCCCGCGGCCTGCACCTCGGTCGCCGGCACCGGATGCTTCTCGGCCTCGAAGCCGAGCGCCTGCAGCAGCTGCGCGGTGCGCTCCGCATGCGGCGCGTTGTTGCCGGGCGGCGTGTCGGTGGGGACGCGCACCAGCTCCTGCAGGAACTTCACCTCTTCGTCGAAGTGGGCGTCGATCCAGGCGTCGAGTCGTTCGTATGCGCTCATGCCGAAGCCTCCTCCGAGGCGAGCTGCTCGAGCAGGTGGCTGAACGCCTGCACCGACAACTCGATGTCGTCCGCCGTCGTGCTCTCCAGCGGGTTGTGGCTGATGCCCGAGTTCTGGCCGCGCACGAACAGCATGGCCTGGGGCATGACCTCGTGCAGCTTCATCGCGTCGTGGCCTGCGCCGCTGGGCATGAGGTGCAGCGGCACGCCCAGCGATTCGACCGCGCGCTCCCAGCGCGCCTTCCATTGCGGATGGCTGGGCGCCGCGGCCGCGCGCATCGTCGGCTCGCAGGTGAAGCGCAGGCCGCGGCGATCGCAGATGGACTTCAGCTGGGCGAGCACGTCGTCCACCATGGCGTCGCGCTGCTCGTCATTGGGCGCGCGCAGGTCCAGCGTGAACTGGCAGCGGCCCGGCACCACGTTGGTGGAACCGCCCGGCACGTTGAGGATGCCGATGGTGCCCACAGAGTCGCCGTCGCGGGAGGCGCGCTGCTCGATGAACAGGCCCAGCTCCGCCACGCCCAGCGCGGCGTCGCGCCGGCGGTTCATCGGCGTGGTGCCCGCGTGGCTGGCCATGCCGATCACCTCGCACGCATAGCGCACGCCACCGTTGATGGACGTGACGACGCCCAGCGGCAAGTGCGACTCGTTGAGCACCGGCCCTTGTTCGATATGGACTTCCACGAAACCGAGATAGCGTGAAGGGTCGCGCCTCAGCGCCGCGATGGCCTCCACCGTGCCGGGCAGGCCCGCACGGTGCATCGCTTCGCGCATGGTGATGCCGTCGGCGTCCTTCTGGTCCAGCCAGGCCGGATCGAAAGCGCCGATCAGCGCGCCCGAGCCGAGGAAGGTCGCCTTGTAGCGCTGGCCTTCCTCCTCGGAGAACGCGATCACTTCCAGCCCGAGCGGCAGCCGCTTCTTCGCTTTCGCCAGCGCGCGCACGCAAGCCATCGGCACGTAGATGCCCAGCCGGCCGTCGTACTTGCCGCCGTTGCGCACCGTGTCGAAGTGCGAGCCGGTCAGCAGCCGCTTCGACTCCGGCGAAGCCCCGTGATACACGCCGACCACGTTGCCGACCGCGTCTACCGTGACTTCGTCGAAGCCCGCTTCCTTCATGTCCTGCTCGATGCGAGCGGACGCCGAGCGGTGCGCGTCGGTCAGGTAGGTGACGGTGAGCTGGCCCTTTTCCTTGAAGCCCGGATCGCTGTACCGCGACAGCTCCTCCAGCCGGTCCCAGACCTGCTCGCCCTGCGTGGGCGCGACGCCGAACTTGTCGTTCAGGCGGATCTCGGCGATGCGGTGCACGTTGCGCAGCGCTTCCTCGCGCTCGAAGTCCACCGGGTTGCCGACGCGGCGCTCGAACGTGTCGATGATCTCCGCGCGCGTGAGCCCGTTGCCGCGGGGCCCGCGCACGGCCAGGATGAACGGGAAGCCGAACTTCGCGTTGTATTCGGCGTTCAGGCGCTGGATCTTCTCGAACTCCGCGGGCGTGCAGTCGGTGAGGCCCGCCTTGCCCTGCTCGTGGGTCGATTCCGCGGTGAGGGTCTTGCTCACCATGGCCTTGCCGGCCAGCTCGGGGTGGGCGCGCAGCAAGTCCAGCTGGCGGTCCACGCCGGCGTCTTCCACGACGCTGGCCAGCGCGTGCTTGAGGTGCGCGAGCGTGCGGAACGGCCGGTGCGCCAGCGCCTCGATCGGGATCCAGGGGGAGTGTTCGTAGACGCCGTCGAGCAGGGCCGCGCAGGCCCGCGCGTCCGGCGCGTTCAGTTGGTCGAGGGTGAGGGTCATGGTCTTCCCGCCGGATAGGGGTGGATCAGTTTCCAGTGGCGTGCCAGGTCGATGCGGCGGCACACCCACACGTGGTCGTGGCGCTCCACGTGGTCCAGGAATTTCTGCAGCGCGACGATGCGACCGGGCCGCCCGAGGAGGCGGCAGTGCATGCCCACGCTCATCATCCTGGGCCGGTCGAGGCCGGCCGGGTCGCCTTCGGCGTAGAGCGCGTCGAAGGTGTCGCGCAGGTAGGTGTAGAAGTCCTCGGCCTGCGAATAGCCCTGCGGCAGCGAGAACCGCATGTCGTTGCAGTCCAGCGTGTAGGGCACCACCAGGTGCGGCACCACGATGTTGTCGGAGCGGCGCACCTTCATCCAGAAGGGCAGGTCGTCGCCGTAGTAGTCGCTGTCGTATTCGAAGCCGCCGTCGTCCACCACCAGCTTGCGCGTGTTGGGACTGTCGCGGCCGGTGTACCAGCCGGCGCCGTGGATCGCACCGGGCGTGCCGTGGCGCTCGCCGGTCAACTGCTCCAGGGCGCGGATGGCCAGGCGCATGTGCTCGCGCTCGGTGGCCTTGTCCACGTCCTGGTAGTGGATCCAGCGCCAGCCGTGGCTGGCGATCTCGTGGCCCAGCTCGACGAAGGCCTTGGCGACGTCGGGGTGGCGCTGCAGCGCCATGCCGACGCCGAACACCGTGAGCGGCAGGCGGCGGCGCTCGAACTCGCGCAGGATGCGCCACACGCCCGCGCGCGATCCGTACTCGTAGATGCCTTCCATGCTCAGGTGGCGCGCGGGGAAGCTGGGCGGGTTGAACATCTCGGAGAGGAACTGCTCCGAACCGGCGTCGCCGTGCAGCACCGCGTTCTCGCCGCCTTCCTCGTAGTTCAGGACGAACTGGACGGCGATGCGGGCCTTGCCCGGCCATTGGGGATGCGGCGTGTCGCGGCCGTAGCCGGCCAGGTCGCGCGGGTAGCTGGGATGGCTGCTGTCGTAGATGGCGGGCACGGTGACGGTCCTTTGCTCAGGCCGCGGCCAGGGCCTGGGCGATGTCGTGGGTGGGCGGCGGCCGGTCGAACGCCAGGCTGGCCTCGACGTTCGCGAGGTGGTCCTCCATCAGCTTCACGGCCTTGTCGGCATCGCGCGCGGCCAGCGCGCGCACGATCTCCACATGCTCCTGCTGCGAATGGTGGGCGGCGCCGGCGCGCTGGTACATGAGCGTGACGAGCGAGCTGCGGGAGATCAGGTCACGCAGGATCTGAGCCAGCACGTCGTTGTCCATGAGCTCTGCCATGCGCACGTGGAAGTCGCCGAGCAGTTCCACGCCGCTCGCCGTGTCCTGCGCATCGACGGCGGCCTTTTCGGCGGCGACGTGCTCACGCAGCGCGCGGATGCGGGCGGGGGTGGCCTCGCGGGCGAAGGCGCGCGCCATGCCGGCCTCCAGCATGCGGCGCACGGCGAACACCTGGCGCGCCTCGTCGACCGTCGGCGCGGCCACGAAGGCGCCGCGCGCGGGCTCCAGCGTCACCAGGCGGTTCTGCGCCAGCTGGTGCAGCGCCTGGCGCACGAGGGTGCGCGACACGCCGAAGTGATCGGCCAGCTTCTGTTCGGCCAGCTTGGTGCCCGGCTGCAGCCGGTGCCCGGCGATGGCCTGCGTGAGCTCATGGACGATGACGCTGGTGGTGGTCGGCTGCACGGTGGCGATGATAGTGGCGTGCCGCAAAAGTGTATACACTTCTGTGGACCAAACGAGGAGCGCCCATGGGCCTGAGCACCCACGTGCTGGACACGATGCACGGATCACCCGCCGCCGGCATGTCGGTCGCGCTGTACACCTTGCGGGGGGGGCAGGCGACGCTGGTGCGCCGCTTCCAGCTCAACGCCGACGGCCGCGCGCCCGAAGGGCCGCTCTACCGCGACGGCGAGCTGCTCAAGGGCAGCTACCGTCTGGTGTTCGATGTGGCGGGGTATTTCCGCGGCCGGGGCGTGGACCTGCCCGAGCCGCCTTTCCTGGACCAGGTGACGCTGGACTTCGGCGTCGCCCGGCCCGAGGAGCACTACCACGTGCCGCTGTTGTGCAGCCCGTGGAGCTATTCGACCTATCGTGGATCGTGACCGCTCAGTCCTGCCCTTCGGTCAGCGTGTCCAGCTGGAAGCGGCCGCTCTTGTGCCACAGCCAGGTGTCCGTGTAGGTCACGTGGCCCATGCGCGTGGGCGCGGGGTAGGGCGCCGCGGCGCGCACCATCTTCTCGATCTCGGCCATCACTTCGGGCGCGTGCTTCGGCGCGCGCATCCAGCTGACGGTCTGCACCCGGCCATGCTTGTCGACATCGACCTGCAGCACGCCCACCGCGTACAGCAGCGGCGGCATGCGGCCCTTGTAGATGCGGTCGCCGTGCAGGCCGTACAGGTGGCCGGCGGCGTCCTTGCGGTACGCGCGCGGCGTGGCGGCTTGCGAGATGCGAGGATTGGTCACCGGCTCCTCGACCACCACCGGCGGCGGGACCTCCACCACCGGCGGCGGTGTGACGACGGCCTCCGCCGGCGGGGGCGGCGGCGTGGTCGTGCAGGCAGCCAGCAGGGTGCCGGCCATGATCGCCGGCCAGCCGGCGATGCGGATCGAGATTCCCTTCATCACTACTTCTCCTCTTTGGGCATGCAAAGGCCGCCCTTTTTTCCGCGGACGCTTCCCGGTCCGCGCCTGAGCAACGGCCAACTCGCGATCCGGGACGACCATGCTTACGGCTGGGTATGCCAGTTGCGAGTCGACACCGATGAACGGCACTGAAACATGACCGAGTGGCTACCCACCCTCGCGGAGCGTGAAAAAGCCGTGCTCGTGACCGTGGCGACGGTCGAAGGCTCCGGCCCGCGCGAGCCCGGCGCCTGGATGCTGGTCTTCGAGGACGGCGCGGCCGGCACGATCGGCGGCGGCCGCCTCGAGTTCGACGCGATCGCCGCCGCGCGCGAGCTGCTGGCCGGGCGGGGCGACGCGCCGCAGCGGCGCCGCTACGCCCTCGGTCCCAGCCTCGGCCAGTGCTGCGGCGGCGTGGTACACCTCGTGTTCGAGCGCGTGACGTCAGGGGACATCGGCGCACTGCGCGGCCGGCTGGCCGCCCCCACCACGCCCGTCGCGCTGTTCGGCGGCGGCCACGTGGGCCGCGCGATCGCCTTGCGCATGGAGGGCCTGCCGTTCACCCTGACCTGGATCGACAGCCGCGACGAGATCTTTCCCGAGCAGCTGCCCGCCAACGTGAAGTGCGAGTCCTCGGACCCGGTGCAGCGCGCGGTGGCCGATCTCGCGCCGGACAGCCAGGTGCTGATCATGAGTTTCAGCCACGCCGAGGACCTCGACATCCTGGCCGCCTGCCTGCAACGACGGCGCGAGCGCGCCGACCTGCCCTTCATCGGCCTGATCGGCAGCAAGACCAAGTGGGCCACTTTCCGCCACCGGCTGGAGCAGCGCGGCTTCACGGCCGCGGAACTGGACGCGGTGCACTGCCCGATCGGCGTGCCCGGCATCGCGGGCAAGCAGCCGGCCGTGGTGGCCGTCAGCGCGCTGGCCCAACTCCTGCAAACCCGAACGCCATCGGCGCCGCCGCGCGCCTGACCACGACGACCAAATGGAAAGCTACCTCCTCGACTGGGCCAACCTGCTGCTTCGCTGGCTGCACGTGATCACCGCCATCGCCTGGGTGGGATCGTCGTTCTACTTCGTGTTCCTCGACTCCAGCCTCACGCCACCGAAGGACGAGGACCTGAAGCGCCAGGGCGTCAGCGGCGAACTGTGGGCGGTGCACGGCGGCGGCTTCTACCACCCGGTGAAGTTCGCGCTGGCGCCGCCGCGGTTGCCGGAGCACCTGCACTGGTTCTACTGGGAGAGCTACACGACCTGGATGTCGGGCTTCGCGCTCTTCACGGTGTCGTACCTGTGGAACGCGGGCAGCTACCTCGTCGACAAGTCGCTGGTGGACTGGTCGCCTCTGGCCGCCGGCGCGACGGCGGTGGGCTTCATGGTGGTGTTCTGGCTGGCCTACGACGCGGTCTGCCGCGTGTTCGGCGATCGGGAGAAGGGCGATGCGATCGTCGGCGCTTTGGTCGCGGTTCTTGTTGCGGTGGCCGCCTGGCTGGCCTGCCACTGGTATCCGGGCCGCGCGGCCTTCCTGCTGGTGGGCGCGATGATCGCCACGGCGATGAGCGCCAACGTGCTGTTCTGGATCATCCCCGGCCAGCGCAAGATGGTCGCTGCCATCCGCGAGGGTCGGCCGGTCGATCCGGTCCACGGCAAGCGCGGCAAGCAGCGCAGCGTGCACAACACCTACTTCACGCTGCCGGTGCTGCTGGCGATGCTGTCCAACCACTACAGCTTTTTGTGGAACCACCCGCGCAACTGGGTGGTGCTGATCCTGCTGATGTTCGCGGGCGCGGCGATCCGCCAGTTCTTCGTTCTGCGCCACGGCTGGAAGCTGGGCCGCAACCGGCATCCGCTGCCGTACGCGGCGGTGGGCATCGCGGTGATCGCGGCCACGGCCGTGTGGCTGGCGCCTTCGGGCGGCGGTGCTCCGGCGGCCGCCGCGACTTCATCCGAGGCAGGCTACGCGCAGGTCCGCTCGATCCTGGAACAGCGCTGCTACCAGTGCCACGGCGCGCAGCTGCAGATGAAGAACGTGCGCCTGGATTCGCCCGACGGCCTGAAGCAGCACGCCGCGTCGGTCTACCAGCAGGCGGTGGTGATGAAGCTCATGCCGCTGAACAACGCGACGGGGATGACGGACGCGGAGCGGGCGGTTGTGGGCCAGTGGTTCAACACTGGCGCCAGCACTCGCTAGAACGCGTCATCCCCGCGAAGGCGGGGATCCAGGGCTTCCGGCAGACCGCGAAGGCGGGCGCACTGGATTCCCGCCTCCGCGGGAATGACGGAGCCGGCGCGCTCACTCCGCCGTGATATTGGCCGCCTTGATGATCTTGGCCCAGTACTCCGTTTCCCGCTTGACCAGCGCGTCCAGCGCGTCCGGCGGCAGGTAGCGCAGCTCGATGCCCGCCGTGTTCGCGCGGGTCCTGGTTTCGGGCTGGTCCAGCGCCTGTTTGATGCTGGTGGTGAGCTTGTTGATCACGTCCGGCGGCGTGCCGGCGGGCGCGAAGATGGCCACCCAGGCTTCCAGCTCGAAGCCCTTCAGCCCCGCTTCGTCCGTGGTCGGTACGTTGGGCACGCCCGGATGGCGCGTCTTGCCGGTGACCGCCAGGCCCTTGAGCTTGCCTTGCTGCACATGGCCCATCACCGACGGCGGCGTGGTGATGAACACCTGGACCTGACCCGAGAGCACGTCCTGGATCGCCGGGCCCGAGCCGCGGTACGGGATGTGGACCATGCTGGTGCCGGTCTGCATCTTGAACATCTCGGTGCCCACGTGCGAGAGCGAGCCGTTGCCCTGCGAGGCATAGCTCAGCTTGCCCGGGTTCTTCTTCACGTGGGCGATGAACTCGCCCAGCGTGTTGGCCGGCACGGAAGGGTGGACCGCGATCACGTTGGTCGCCGCCGTGATCAGCGCCACCGGCGCCAGGTCCTTCTGCGCCCACGGCAGCTTGGGCATCAGCGAGGGATTGCCCACGTGATAAGCCGAGTACGAGGTCAGCAGCGTGTAGCCGTCGGGCGCGGCGCGCGCCACGTGCCCGTATGCGACGTTGCCGCTGCCGCCGCCCTTGTTGTCCACCACCACCGACTGGTTGAGCACCCTGGCCAGCGGATCGGCCAGCAGGCGCGCCGAGCCGTCCACCAGCCCGCCGGGCGGATTGGGCACGACCAGCGTGATCGGCTTGGTCGGGAAGCCCTGGGCGGCGGCCCAGCCGGCGGCGGTGGCCAGGCCGGCGGCGAGCAGCAGGCGCCTGAGAGGCAGAGGGGATGTCATGGGTGTCGTCTCCTTCGTTGTGGTTGCCCGCAGTATCGGCGGCCACCGCGGGCGGCACAATCAGCTCTCGCGCCTGGCGCCCGACGGCGACCGCGCCTACCGCCACGTCGGCGAAGGCCGGCTGCTGCTGGGCACCTGGCAAGGCCTCTTCCTCCGGGAACACCGCGCGGAACCGCAGCACCGCAGCGTGGTGGTCACCGTCCTCGGCGAATGAACATGAATCCTTCCACCACCGGCGGCCCCGTGCCCGATCCGCAGCGCGCCCCGCGCGAGTTCCTGGAACACCTGTACCGCGCCGCCGTGCATCGCGCGCTGCCGCTGCACAACACGGCCGCCTTCCTGCCGGCGCCGCCGCGCGGCCGCACCGTCGTGCTCGGCGCGGGCAAGGCGGGCGGCGCGATGGCGCAGGCGGTCGAGGCGCTGTGGCCGGCGGACGCGCCGCTGTCCGGTCTGGTGGTCACGCGCTACGGCCACACGCCGCCGCGGCCGGCCGGTCTCGCTTCGCGCATCGAAGTGGTCGAGGCCTCGCATCCCGTGCCCGACGCCGCGGGCCTCGACGCCGCGCAGCGCATCCTCGCCCTCGCGCACGGCCTCACGGCCGACGACCTGGTGCTGTGCCTGATCTCCGGCGGCGGCTCGGCCCTGCTCACGCTGCCGGCCGAGGGCCTGACGCTGGAGGACAAGCAGCGCATCAACCGCGAGCTGCTGAACAGCGGCGCCAACATCATCGAGATGAACTGCGTGCGCAAGCACCTGTCGCGCATCAAGGGCGGCCGGCTGGCCGCGGCCTGCGCGCCGGCGCGCGTGGTGACGCTCACCATCAGCGACGTGCCGGGCGACGACCCGTCCGTCATCGCCAGCGGGCCCACGGTGCCGGACGCGACCAGCTGCGCCGACGCGGTGGCGATCCTGCAGCGCTACCGCATCGAGGTGCCGGGCGCGATCATGAGCCTGCTGGAGCAGGGCGCGCTGGAGACGCCCAAGCCCGGCGACGCCGCGTTCGAGGGCCAGGAGGTCCACATGATCGCCACGCCGCAGCAGTCGCTGGAAGCGGCGGCGGCGCAGGCGCGCCTCGCCGGATTGACGGCCTACATCCTCAGCGACGAGATGGAAGGCGAATCGCGCGAGGTCGGCAAGGTGCACGCCGCGCTGGCCCGCGCGGTCGCGCGCAGCGGCCAGCCGTTCGCGAAGCCCTGCGTGATCCTGTCGGGCGGCGAAACCACGGTGACCGTGCGCAAGCAGACCGAAGGCACGCCGCGTGGCCGCGGCGGCCGCGCCGGCGAGTTCTGCCTGGGCCTGGCGCAGGCGCTGCAGGGACAGGAAGGCGTGTGGGCGCTGGCGGCGGACACCGACGGCATCGACGGCATGGAGGACAACGCAGGCGCCTTCGTTGCGCCCGACACCCTGCGTCGTGCCGCGGCGGCCGGCCTGAAGGCGGACCGGCACCTGGACCGCAACGACGCCTACGGCTTCTTCAGCGCCATCGGCGACCTGGTGGTCACCGGCCCGACCCACACCAACGTGAACGACTTCCGGGCGGTGCTGGTGCTGTGATGCGCCGTCATTCCCGCGAAGGCGGGAATCCAGTGCTTCCGTTTCTGCAGCGCGCCCCCTGGATCCCCGCCGCGGGGATGACGCCTCAGGCGGCTCAGCGCGCGGTGTCGCGCCGCAGCTCCGGCGGCAGGCGCTTGAGCAGCCAGCGGATCGCGAACGGCACCAGCACCAGGTCGTCGACCACGCCCAGGAACGGGATGGCGTCGGGCACCAGGTCGATCGGCGACAGCAGGTACAGCACGATGGCGGCCGTGCCCCACTTGAGCCAGGCCGGCGAGGCCGGATGGCGCAGCGCGAACCACAGCTGGCGCGCGTCGCCGCGCACCAGGGTCCACAGCACAGTCAGTCGCTTGAACATCGATCGGCCTCCAACATCAAGCCCGGTCGGGCTCCCGCGAAGTTTGCGGCCGGTGCCGTCCATTGCAAGACGCTTGAACCGGGCGTTACACCTGCCGCGGTGAAACCCGGCAGCATGCCTCGCCTCCAATGCCCATGCTGTCGCGACGCGTCCTGCTGACCGCACCGCTGTTGACGCTGCCGCCGATGCTGCACGCGGGCGCGCCGCGCCAAGGCGTCCAGTGGAGCGCGCCCGTCGAGCTGGCGCGCGGCGCGGGCCTTCGCGGCCCCTGGCGGCAGAACGATTCGCGCTACGACTTCGTCGACGACCCGGCGCTCGCGCTCGCGGCCGACGGCTCGCTGCTCGTGGCCTGGGTGGACCAGGCGCGCAAGGCGGTGATGGTGCAGCGGCGCGGCGCGGGCGGCCAGCCCGCGAGCCCGCCCGCCGAGGTGGCCGGCGCGCCGCACGCGTTCTCCTGGATCCCGCGCCTGGCGGTCGCGCCCGATGCGCCGCAGCGCGTGCTGCTGCTCTGGCAGGAGATCCTGTTCTCCGGCGGTTCGCACGGCGGCGAGATGATGCTGGCGCGCTCGGACGACGGCGGCCGCGGCTTCTCGGTGCCGGTCAATCTCTCGAACTCGCAGGGCGGCGACGGCAAGGGCCGCGTCACGCCGGAGTACTGGCACAACGGCAGCTACGACCTGCTGGCCGCGACCGGCGGCCGCGTGTTCGCGGCGTGGACCGAGTACGACGGGCCGCTGTGGGTCGCGCGCTCGGTCGACGGCGGCGAGAACTTCTCGCGGCCCGTGCGGGTCGCGGGCGGCCGGGGCGAACGGCCCGCTCGCGCGCCGGCCATGACGATGACGCGCGAAGGCGCCTTGCTGCTGGCCTGGACCGACGGCGACCATCCGATGGCCGACCTGCGCCTGGCCCGCTCGACGGACGGCGGCGCGTCGTTCCGTGCGCTCGGGGCGGTCGGCCTGCCGGGCTATTCCGATGCGCCGCGGCTCGCGGCGGACCGCGAAGGCGTCGTGCACCTGGCCTGGAGCGAGAGCGAAGGCGGGCCGCTCCGCCGCCAGCGCGTTCACCACGCGCGCTCGCGCGACGGCGGGCTCAGCTGGGAGCCGCCGCGAACGGTGATGGATGAACTGCCGGATGGCTTCGTCAGCGCCGGTTTTCCTTCCCTGGCGATCGACTCGCAAGGCACGGTGCTGGTGCTGGCGGAACTGCAGGAAGACCTGAAGCAGTCGCCGCGCGGCCTGGCGCTCGCGATCTCGACCGACGGCGGCGAAAGCTTCGGCGCGCCGCAACTGGTGCCGCACAGCCGCGACCCCGGCGGCGGCTTCAATGGCAGCAGCCAGGGGCTGCTGGTCCCCAAGCTGGCCGTCAACGCGCGCGGCGACGTCGCGGTGGTGAACAGCGCGCTGCGCGAGGGCTCGCACAGCCGGGTGTGGTTGATGCGCGGGCGGTTGGGGACCTAGTCGCAGAGCGCCCGGATCGTCTCCGGGATCGCCATCGCGAAGATCCCGCCGTCCTCGCGCCTTCCCGCGAAGATGCGCACCTCGTCGCATTCCATCAGCAGCTCCTCGCCGCGCATCACGCGGTAGCGCTGCACGAAGCTCTTGCCGCGCCACTCGGCGATGCTCACGCGGATCTGCAGCGTGTCGCCG
>Ga0247821_10000654_pt1 | contig 19160 bp, 16 predicted proteins | sample 13C_Glycerol_Day_FD_192481 | JGI IMG/M metagenome (GOLD analysis project Ga0247821, IMG submission 192481) | Soil microbial communities from agricultural site in Penn Yan, New York, United States - 13C_Glycerol_Day14 | ecosystem: Environmental > Terrestrial > Soil > Agricultural land | place... | reverse complement strand
CAAGACCGACTTCACCCCGCAGTTGCAAACCGAACACCTGCCAACCCTGGTACGCCGGGTGCTGGGCAGTGACGCCATCGGCATCGGTACCGAGGAGGCCTTCGCCGACGAGATCCAGCACGGTCGGCTGATTCGCCTGCACTGGCGCAACTTGCCGGCCAACCTGGACAGCCTCAACGCCCGCTGCGGCATCGTCAGCCGCAGCGGCTATCGCCTGTCGCCAGCGGCGAAGGCGATGATCGACACCCTGATCAGCCTCGATCAGCAGCCAGCGCTACAGGTGCTGGCCGGATAGCCTGTGGGGCCAGCCACTGGGCAACCTTGAACGGTTTGCGGATCAGGCGTTGCTCGGCGGCCAGGTCGACCGACGCCTGCAACTGGTCAAGGAACGGCTGGTCCAGGCTGGAACGGAAGGTGTGCTTGAGCGGCTCGTCCTGCAAGTCACGCTCGAGGATCACTTTCGGGTAGCTCGCCAACCCTGATACCAGCTGGATATAGGCGTCCTTGTTGGCCTCGTCGCTCAACCATTGCACCGCCTGCTGCTGGGTATCGAGCAGGCGTTGAACCAGCTCGGGATGCGCATCGACAAACGCGCCCGACCCCACCAGCACCGCCTGGATGCTGCCGGCACCGCCCAGGTCGCGGGTGTTGAGCGGCAGATCGGCCAGGCCGCGTGCCTGCAGGGCCGTCAGCCCCGACAGCCCCCAGGTGGCATCGATCTGGCGGGCGGCCAGGGCGGCGACGGCGGCGTTGAAGTCCAGGTTGATCACCTTCAGGTCCTTCTCGCTCAAGCCCTGGCTGGCCAGGGCGGCGTCGAACGACAGCTGGCTGGCAGTGCCACGGAAGATCGCCACGCGCTTGCCCTTGAGGTCCTGCAAGGTCTTGATATCGCTGCCGGGCACCACGCCCAGGTAATGCTTGACGCCCCGCGCGGTGGCCGAGAGCAAGCGCGTGTCGACACCATTGGCCTTGCCGATGATGGCGGCCAGATCCCCCAGGTAGGCGAAATCCACCTGGCCGTTGGCGAAGGCTTCGTTGATCACCGGGCCCGCGCCCTTGAAGTAGTTCCACTGGATGGTGATGCCATCGGCGGCAAAGGCTTTTTCCAGTAACTGCTGATTGCGCAACACATCACTGACCCCGCCCCCCGAATTTTGCGTACCCGCACTCAGGTCCGGCACGGCGATACGTATTTCCCGCACGGCACTGGCCTGGGCCAGCGGCGGTAGCCAACCGACCACGGCAGCCAGGGCGGGGGCGGCAAACAGACTGAAAACACGGTTGATCGACAGGTTCATGGCACGCGACTCCTTGTAGTGGTGCGGCCACGCTAACCACATCCTGGACCTGCAAATAAATACTAATAAATTACATTTTAATAACTTATAAACATAAGCGAGCTACCACGGGGCTTGCGCCGAACGATGCCTGTGGCACACGAAAAATATGCTTCAAAGGCATTGGATACGGCGTTAGGCACCTGGTTTAAATGCACACTCTTATGAACTATTCGCATTTATATAAAGAAAAATATATCCGAAAGGAATATGTAAATTTCAATCCACGGAGGTCCGCCATGGCCCGAGCATCATTTTCCAGCCCCTCGCTGAGCGCACCTGCGCAGCGTCCGAGCGTGGCCGGCAGGTTGCCCTGGGCGCGGCTGCAGGCCTGGTACCTGCCTTTGGGCCTGGCCCTGCTGTGGTGGTTGGCCAGCCGAAACCAGTGGATGAGCGAACAGATACTGCCCGCCCCCAGCCTGGTCTGGCAGAGCGGGCTAGAGCTGGCCCGAGGCGAGCTGTGGGCGCACCTGGCAATCAGCCTGCAACGCCTGCTGCTAGGGCTGTTGGCCGGTGTTGTCAGCGGCGCGGTGCTAGGTGCCTGGCTGGGTTTCAGCCGCCGCGCCGAGCGCCTGGTGCTGCCCACCTTCAACGCCCTGGCGCAGATCCCGACCCTGGCCTGGGTGCCGCTGTTCATGGTGCTGTTCGGCATCGGCGAGCTCCTCAAGCTGGTGGTGCTGGTCAAGGCGATCATTGTCCCGGTCACCCTGCATACCCTGGTCGGCGTTCGCGATGCCCAGCCGCGCCTGCGTGAAGCCGCGGCAGTGCTCAGGCTGCCGACGCCTTTACTCATCACCCGGCTGATCCTCCCGGCCGCCTTGCCTGCCTTCCTGGCCGGTGTGCGCCTGGCCCTGGCTACCGGCTGGTCATCGCTGCTGGCGGTCGAACTGCTCGCCTCCAGCGAAGGCATCGGTTACCTGATGGTCTGGGCGCGGCAACTGTTCATGCTCGATATCGTCTTCGTCTGCATCGCCGTGATCGGCCTGTTTGGCTTTGCCATGGACCGTGGCCTGGGCTGGCTGGACCGGCGCCTGGTGCATTGGCCGCATCCGGCCGGGGCGCAACTGCGGGTGCAGCAGCTGCGTGGTGTCGAGCGCCTGCACGCGCTGTGGCTGCCGCTGGGGTTACTGCTGCTCTGGCAGTTGGCCAACCAACTGCAGTGGGTTGATGCGCAGATCCTGGTCGCGCCCTGGCAAGTGCTGGGCACCGCCTGCAACGGTGTGCTCGACGGCTCGCTCACCTCGGCCCTGGCGGTGAGTGTCGGCCGCGCCCTGGGCGGGCTGCTGCTCGGTGGCGGGCTGGGGTTTGTCCTGGGCCTTTGGCTGGGCTTGTCGCGCCCTGCCGAACGCGTGCTCGGCCCTACCCTGGCCGGGCTTCGGCAGATCGCAATCTTTGCCTGGGTGCCGTTGCTCACGGCCTGGTTCGGCCTCGGCGAACTGGCCAAGTGGGTATTCGTCGGCCTGGCCGCGTTCTTCCCCCTGTTCATCGCCACCCAGCGCAGCGTCGCCAACCGTTCCCCGCAACTGGACGAGGCCGCCCGGGTGCTGCACCTGAACCTGCGCCAGCGCTTGCTGCGCCTGGTGCTGCCGGGGGCGGCACCGGGGATTTTCGCCGGCCTGCGCATCGGCTTGATCTACGCCTGGCTGGGCACCATCGGCGCCGAATACTTCATGCCCTCCGGGGGCGGCATCGGCAGCCTGATGATCGGCGCCCAGCAACTGCTGCGCATGGACCTGATCATGGCCGCCATGCTTCTGGTCGGCCTCACTGGCGCGCTGTTGGGCGCCCTCGGACAACACATCGAATCGCGTGCCACGCGCTGGAGACGAGCATGAACGCCATTGCCCATCCCTTGGTCAGCTTCAATCAGGTCGGCAAACACTTTGCGGTGGCCGGCGGCGAGCTGGAAGCCATCCGCGACTTCAACCTGCACATCGCCGACGGCGAGTTCGTCGCCATCGTCGGCGCCAGCGGCTGCGGCAAGTCGACCCTGCTGCGCCTGTTGATCGGCCTGGACAGCGACTACCAGGGGCAGATCCTGATCGACGGCCAGCCCCTGACCGGCATCGGCCGCGAGCGCGGCATCGTGTTCCAGGAGCATCGCCTGTTTCCCTGGCTGACAGTGCGGGAAAACATCGCCCTGGGGTTGGTCAACGAGCCGCTGAGCAGCGAACAGCGCGACCAGCGGATTGCCCATTACATCGCCCTGGTCGGGCTCGAGGACTTCAGCCAGGCCTACCCGCACCAATTGTCCGGCGGCATGGCCCAGCGGGTGGCGATTGCCCGTGGCCTGGTGGCCAGCCCGCGCATCCTGCTGCTCGACGAACCCTTCGGTGCCCTCGATGCCCTGACCCGCCAGCAGATGCAGGAAGAGTTGCTGGCGATCCGCGAACGCGCGCGCATCACCACCCTGCTAGTGACCCACGATGTCGAGGAAGCCCTGTTTCTGGCTGACCGCGTGGTGGTGCTCGAACCGCGCCCCGGGCGCATCAAGCACATCCACAGCATTGGCCTGCCCCACCCGCGCCAGCGCTCGAGCCTGGACTTTCATCGCCTGCGCGAAGCCCTGCTGCACGAGCTGACCGCCGATGACCGCTACCTGCCGGCCGCACCGGTACAGATCCACAACCTGCCCCTGTCCTACCTTGCCTATTGAGAACCGACCATGAGCCAACGCCCCAACTTTCTGGTCATCGTTGCCGATGACCTGGGATTCTCCGACCTCGGCGCGTTCGGTGGCGAGATCGCCACGCCGAACCTCGACACCCTGGCCAACGCCGGCCTGCGCCTGACCGACTTTCATACCGCGCCGACCTGCTCGCCGACCCGCTCGATGCTGCTCACCGGCACCGACCACCACATCGCCGGCATCGGCACCATGGCCGAAGCCCTGACGCCGGAGCTGATCGGCAAACCCGGCTACGAAGGCTATCTGAATGACCGCGTGGTGGCCCTGCCGGAACTGCTGCGCGAAGCCGGCTACCAGACGCTGATGAGCGGCAAGTGGCACCTGGGCCTGAAGGCGGAACTGGCGCCCCATGCCCGCGGTTTTGAACGCTCCTTTGCCTTGCTGCCCGGCGCGGCCAACCACTACGGCTTCGAGCCGACCTACGACGAGCAGACCCCGCGCCTGCTCAAGTCGACGCCTGCGCTGTACATCGAGGACCAGACCTTCGTCGAGCAACTGCCCGAAGGCTTCTATTCCTCGGACGCCTTCGGCGACAAGCTGCTGGAGTACCTCAAGGAGCGCGACCAGAGCCGGCCGTTCTTTGCCTACCTGCCCTTCTCGGCACCGCACTGGCCACTGCAGGCACCGGCCGAAGTGGTCGCCCGCTACAAAGGGCGCTATGACGCCGGCCCCGAAGTGCTGCGTCAGGAACGCCTGGAAAAACTCCGCCAACTGGGGCTGATCGCCGCCGACACCCGCGCCCATCCGGTAGATAACCACTGGGAAAGCCTCAGCGACGAACAGCGGCAACGTTCGGCACGCTCGATGGAGGTCTACGCGGCCATGGTCGAGCGCATGGACTGGAACATCGGCCGGGTGCTGGACTACCTGCGCAACCAGGGCCAACTGGACAACACCCTGGTGCTGTTCATGTCCGACAACGGCGCCGAAGGCGCGCTGCTCGAAGCCTTCCCCAAGTTCGGCCCGCACCTGGCCAGTTACCTTGACCAGCACTACGACAACAGCCTGGAGAACATCGGCCGCGCCAACTCCTATGTCTGGTACGGCCCGCAATGGGCCCAGGCGGCTACCGCCCCTTCACGGCTGTTCAAGGCCTTCACCAGCGAAGGCGGTATTCGCGTCCCGGCGCTGGTGCATTACCCGGCCTTGGCGCGCCAAGGACAGATCAGTCACCAGTTCAGCACGGTGATGGACATCACCCCGACCCTGCTGGACCTGGCCGGTATCCGCCACCCCGGCAAGCGCTGGCGCGACCGTGATATTGCGCCGCTGCGCGGCAAATCGTGGCTGGGCTATCTGTCGGGGGAAACCGAACAGGTGCATGACGAAAACACCGTGACCGGCTGGGAGCTGTTTGGCCGCCGGGCCATTCGCCAGGGCCAGTGGAAGGCCGTGTACATTCCAGGCCCGGTGGGGCCGGCCACCTGGCAGCTGTATGACCTGGCCAGCGACCCGGGCGAGATCGACGACCTGGCCCTGGCGCAACCGGCCAAGCTGCAAGCGCTGCTGGGCGAGTGGCAGAAGTACGTCGAAGAGACCGGGGTGATTCTCAGCGAGTCTCCGTTCCAGCCGGACTAGCTTGCAGGCTATCCTGAGGGGAGTGAGGCCCGCCCGCTCCCCTCAGGAGGAACAATAATGAAAACCCTGGTCGAACACCTCAGTCAGTACGCCGCCTACCACCGTGACCCGCGCAACATCGTCACCCACTTTGTCGGTATCCCGATGATTGTGGTGGCAGTCACCGTGCTGCTGTCACGCCCGGGGGTCGCCATGGCCGGCATGTGGCTGTCGCCCGCCTTGCTGGTGGCATTGGCGTCGGCCTGGTTTTACCTGCGCCTGGATCAACGCTTCGGCCTGATCATGGCCTTGCTGCTGGGCTTGTGCCTGTGGGTCGGGCAACTCCTGGCCGTGCAGAGCACGCCGGTGTGGCTGGGCGCGGGGCTTGGGTTGTTTGTGGTGGGCTGGGTGATCCAGTTTGTGGGGCATTACTACGAAGGGCGCAAACCGGCCTTTGTCGATGATGTCAGCGGGCTGATCATCGGGCCGTTGTTCGTGGTGGCGGAACTGGCGTTCCTGCTGGGACTGTGCCCGGAACTGAAGCAGGCAGTGGAGCGCAATGCCGGGCCTGTGGCCTGACTACGCCATTGCGGGGCAAGCCCGCTCCTAGCGCGCGTAGGAGCGGGCTTGCCCCGCGATGCGATCACTCGAACAAAAGACTCAACTGCGCGACTCGACCCCCAACTCATCCCACACCGACTCGGCCAGGTGGAAGGTGGCATTGGCCGCCGGAATGCCGCAGTAGATCGCACTCTGCATCAGCACTTCCTTGATTTCTTCGCGGGTTACGCCGTTGTTGGCGGCCGCGCGCAGGTGCAGCTTGAGCTCTTCATTGCGGTTCATGCCGATCAGCATGGCAATGGTAATCAGGCTGCGGGTATGCCGCGGCAGGCCCGGGCGGGTCCAGATATCGCCCCAGGCATGGCGAGTGATCATCTCCTGGAACTCACCGTTGAACTCAGTGAGGTTGGTCAGGCTGCGATCGACATGGGCATCGCCCAGCACCGCGCGACGCACCTTCATACCCTCTTCATAGCGTTGTTTCTCGTCCACGGAATACTCCTCAGCGGGCCAGCAGAAAGTCGATCACGCGGCGGCTGAACGGCTCGCCCACTTCGACGTTGGACAAGTGCGCGGCATGGAACTCAGCATATTCGGCGCCCTGCACATTCTCCTGGATGAACAGCCCGCCCGACGGCGGCGTGACCGCGTCATGACTGCCCGACACCACCAGCATCGGCACCTTGATTTCGCCCAACTGATCGCGAAAATCGGCATCGCGCACCGCACCGCAGTTGGCCGCATAGCCTTCTGGCGAGGTGGCGGCGAGCATGTCGGTGATGCGTTTGGCCTGATCCGGATGGCTCGAGGAATACCCGGGGGTGAACCAGCGCTCGATCGAGGCATCGCGCAAACCGACCATCGCTGCCTGGCGATCACGCAGGACCATTTCGATACGCGGATTCCAGGTGTCTGGCGAGCCGATCTTGGCGGCGGTGTTGCACACCACCAGGCGGTTCAGCCGCGCGCCGGCATTGATGCCCAGCCACTGGCCGATCAGGCCGCCCATGGACAGGCCGCAGAAGTGCGCGCGTTCGATCTTCAGCGCGTCGAGCAGCGCCAGTACGTCCTGGCCCAGTTGCTCGATGCTGTACGGCCCTTCCGTCACCAGCGAGCCACCATGGCCACGGGTGTCGTAACGCAGTACGCGAAAGTGCGCGGCAAAGGCCGACACCTGGGTGTCCCACATGTGCAGGTCGGTGCCCAGGGAGTTGGACAGTACCAGCACCGGTGCGCCTTCAGGCCCATCGAGTTGGTAGTTGAGTGCGCCATCGGCGAGTTGTACCTGTGCCACTGCAGCCTCCTTCAGGCATTGAAACGGTGATGTTCGGCCAGCGCCCGCTCGACCCAGGCGCGCGCCTGGCCAAGGTAATGGGCGGGGTCGAGCAGACGATCGAGCTCGTCGGGTGAAAGTTCGGCGCTCACCTGGGGGTCGTCGCCGAGCACGGCGCGCAGGTGACGCTGTTGGGCCACTGCACGCTTGCAGCAGCTTTCGAGCAAATGATGGGCGCTGTCGCGGCCCAGGCGTTGAGCCAAAACGATGCTCACCGCTTCGGCCAGCACCAGGCCCTGGGTCAGGTCGAGGTTCTGGCGCATGCGTTCGGCGTCCACTTGCAGGCCATCGGCGATGATCTGGGCCTGGCGCAACGCACCGGAAACCAGGCAGCAGATTTCCGGCAGGGTTTCCCATTCGGCATGCCACAGGCCCAGGCTGCGCTCGTGCTCCTGGGGCATGGCGGCAAACATCGTCGACACCAGCCCCGGCACCCGGGTCGCAGCGCCGATCAGCACGGCAGCGCCGACCGGGTTGCGCTTGTGCGGCATGGTCGACGAACCGCCCTTGCCCGGCGCCGACGGCTCGAACACTTCGCCAGCTTCGGTCTGCATCAGCAGGCTGACGTCGCGACCCAGCTTGCCCAGGCTGCCGGCGATCAGGCCCAGCACCGAGGCGAACTCCACCAGGCGGTCGCGCTGGGTGTGCCAGGGCTGTTCGGGCAGGTGCAGGCTCAGTTGCCGGGCCAGGGCTTCGGCCACCGGCAATGCCTTGTCACCCAACGCCGCCAGGGTGCCGGAGGCGCCGCCGAACTGCAGGGTCAGCAAGCGTGGCTTGAGCTCTTGCAGGCGCTGGCGGTGACGGGTCACGGCACCCAGCCAGCCGGCGATCTTCATGCCCAGGGTGACCGGCGTTGCATGCTGCAACCAGGTGCGTCCGGCCAACGGCGTATCGGCATGGGCCTGGGCCTGCCGCGCGAGAGCATCGGCCAGGCGCTGCAGATCGCCTTCGATCAGGCCCAAGGCCTCACGCAGCTGCAGGACCAGCCCGGTGTCCATCGCGTCCTGGCTGGTGGCCCCCAGGTGCACATAGCGCTCGGCCTCGGGCACGTCGCTGGCGATCACCTTGCCCAGTGCCTTGACCAGCGGGATGGCCGAATTGCCGGCAATGCCGATGGCCTCGGCCAGCGCTGCATAGTCATAGCGCTCGGCCTGGCAGGCGGTCTCGATGGGCGCCACCGCCACCTGCGGGATCACCCCCACGGCCGCCTCGGCGCGGGCCAGGGCAGCCTCGAAATCGAGCATGCCCTGGACCCGGCCACGGTCACTGAATACCTCACGCATGGCGGCGGCGGTGAAGTAGGCATCGAACAGCTGATTGCCCGGTCGCGGGTTCATCTACAAGTCCTTCAACAGGTCAATGGTCGTGGTGCAGGTAGGCGGCCTGTTTCGGCAGGCGCAGGCTGAACAGGAAGGCAATGGCCATCATGGCGGTAACGTACCAGTAAAAGGTGTTTTCCAGGCCAATGGACTTCAGCCCCAGCGCCACGTACTCGGCCGAACCGCCAAACAGAGCGTTGGCCACCGCATAGGCCAGGCCCACGCCCAGTGCGCGCACCTGCGGCGGGAACATCTCGGCTTTGACCAGGCCGCTGATCGAGGTATAGAAACTGACGATGCACAGCGCCAGGGTGATCAGCACGAAGGCCAGGAACGGGCTGGTGACAGTCTTCAGGGTCAGCAGGATCGGCACGGTGCACAAGGTGCCCAGGGCCCCGAACCAGAGCATCGAATTACGCCGGCCGATACGGTCGGAGAGCATGCCGAACAACGGCTGCATGCACATGTACAGAAACAGCGCGCCGGTCATGATGAAGCTGGCAGTCTTGGCGCTCATGCCGGCGGTGTTCACCAGGTACTTCTGCATGTAAGTGGTGAAGGTGTAGAAAATCAGCGAGCCGCCCGCGGTGTAGCCAAGCACGGTGATAAAGGCTGCCGTGTGGTTGCGGAACAATCCGCTGATGCTGCCGGCCTCTTTGTCGTTACGGGTTTCCGCGCTGCTGGTTTCCTCCAGCGAGCGACGCAACAGCAATGAAATCACCGCGGCCACGGCGCCGACCACGAACGGAATCCGCCAGCCCCAGGCCCGCAGTTCATCTTCGCTGAGCAGTTGCTGAAGAATCACCACCACCAGCACCGCCAGCAACTGGCCGCCGATCAGGGTCACGTACTGGAACGAGGCAAAGAAACCGCGCTGGCCACGCAGGGCCACTTCACTCATGTAGGTGGCAGTGGTGCCGTACTCGCCGCCCACCGACAGGCCCTGGAACAGCCGCGCCAGCAACAGCAGCGCCGGGGCCCAGGCGCCGATCGAGGCATAGGTCGGCAGGCAGGCAATGACCAGGGAACCGGCGCACATCATCAGCACCGAGATCATCATCGAATTCTTGCGGCCATGACGGTCGGCCACGCGGCCGAACAGCCAACCGCCAATGGGGCGCATCAAAAAGCCAGCGGCAAATACCCCGGCGGTGTTGAGCAGTTGCACCGTCGGATCGTCGGAGGGAAAGAACGCCGGGGCGAAGTAAATGGCGCAGAAGGCGTAGACGTAGAAGTCGAACCATTCCACAAGGTTGCCCGAGGAAGCGCCGACGATGGCGAAGATGCGCTTACTGCGCTCCTCACCGGTGTAATAGGCTGAAGTCATGACAGTTCACTCTTTGAGGGTTACTGGAGTCTAGACACAACCAGTAACACTCTTGTTCCACAAGCAATCACCCCGGACCCGCGACCCTGCGTGGGGGCCGCCTGTCCGGGGTCATTGGTTTACACCCGCTCGATCGCCAGGGCCAGGCCCTGCCCTACGCCCACGCACATGGTCGCCAGGCCCTTGCGCCCGCCGGACTTCTCCAACTGGTGCAAGGCGGTGAGGATCAAACGCGCACCGCTCATGCCCAGGGGATGGCCCAGGGCAATGGCGCCGCCGTTCGGGTTGACCTGCGGTGCGTCGTCGGCCAGGCCGAGTTCACGCAGCACGGCCAGGCCTTGGCTGGCGAAGGCTTCGTTGAGTTCGATCACGTCGAAATCACTGACCGCCACGCCCAGGCGCTCGGTCAGCTTGCGCACCGCAGGCACCGGGCCGATGCCCATGACCCGCGGGGCGACACCGGCGCTGGCCATGCCCAGTACCCGGGCACGCGGCGTCAGGCCGTGCTTTTTCACCGCCTCGGCCGAGGCCAGGATCAAGGCTGCCGCACCGTCGTTGACGCCCGAGGCGTTGCCGGCCGTGACCGTCTTGTCCGGGCCGTTGACCGGCTTGAGGCGGGTCAGGGCTTCAAGGCTGGTGTCGGCCCGTGGGTGCTCGTCCTGCTCGACGATGGTTTCGCCTTTTTTGTGGGCGATACGCACCGGCACGATCTCTTCGGCAAAGAAGCCTGCGGCCTGGGCGGCGGCGGTGCGCTGCTGGCTACGCAGGGCAAAGGCATCCTGGTCGGCGCGGGACACCTGGTAATCGTCGGCGACGTTGTCGGCGGTCTGCGGCATGGCATCGACGCCGTACTGGGCTTTCATCAAGGGGTTGATGAAGCGCCAGCCGATGGTGGTGTCTTCCAGCTTCATGTTGCGCGAGTAGGCGCTGTCAGCCTTGCCCATCACAAACGGAGCGCGGGACATCGACTCGACGCCACCGGCAATCGCCAGCTCCATCTCGCCGCTGGCAATGGCGCGAAACGCAGTGCCTACCGCATCCATGCCCGAGGCGCAGAGACGGTTGAGGGTCACCCCCGGCACGCTGTCCGGCAGGCCGGCCAGCAACAGTGCCATGCGGGCAACGTTACGGTTGTCTTCACCGGCCTGATTGGCGCAGCCGAGGAACACTTCGTCCACCTGATCCCATTGCACCTGTGGGTTGCGCTCGATCAGGGCCTTGATCGGCACCGCCGCCAGGTCGTCGGCACGCACACCGGCCAGGGCACCGCCAAAGCGGCCGATGGGGGTACGGATGGCATCGCAGATAAATACGTCACGCATCAGGCTTCTCCTGGCGCTTGGCCGTGGGCGGCGGCAGTGCGCGCTTCCAGGTCACGCAGGGCGGTGAGCTCGATGTCGCTTGGCTCAGTGGTGGTCGCCACATCGTCAGCGAAACGGATGGCCCATCCGGTGGCGGCAATGATCTGCTCGCGGGTCACGCCCGGGTGAATGGAGGTCACCACGAACTCGTGGGTGCCGGCTTCCGGCTCCATGATGCACAGGTCGGTGATGATGCCCACCGGCCCTTCGCCTGGCAGGCCCAGGCGCTTGCGCGAATCACCGCCCTCGCCGTGACCGACCGAGGTGATGAAGTCGAGCTTGTCGACAAAGGCGCGGTTGGACTGCTTGAGGATAATCAGCACCTGCTTGGCGGAACCGGCGATTTCCGGCGCGCCGCCAGCACCTGGCAGGCGTACTTTGGGCTGGTGGTAATCGCCCACCACGGTGGTGTTGATGTTGCCGAAGCGGTCGACCTGGGCGGCGCCGAGGAACCCCACGTCGATGCGGCCACCCTGCAGCCAGTAACGGAAGATTTCGCCGGTGGGCACCACGGTGTCGGCGGTTTCGGCCAGCTCGCCGTCACCGATCGACAGCGGCAGTACGCTCGGCTTGGCGCCGATCGGGCCGGATTCGTAGATCAGCACCACGTCGGGGGACGAGGTCAGGCGGGCCAGGTTGGCGGCCTTGGAAGGCAGGCCGATGCCCACGAAGCACACTGCACCATTGCGCAGACGACGGGCTGCGGCGACGGTCATCATTTCATTGGTGGAGTAGCTCATTGTGCAGCCTCCGAAGCGCTGGCCAGTTTTGCCTTGAATTCGTTGAAGTCGGCGGTGCCGCGAATGTATTCGTCGATCCAGGCGGTGAAGGTTTCACGGTTGCGGGCAATCGGGTCCCAGGCCTGGTAGAAGCGGTTGTCACGCTCGTAGTAGCCGTGGGCGTAGGACGGGTGAGCACCGCCCGGCACCAGGCAGACTGCCGACAGTGCCCAGGTGGGCAGTACGCAGGCGTTCATCGGCGCGTTCAGGTCGTCGACGATTTCCTCGACGGTGACGATGCAGCGTTTGGCCGCCAGGGCCGCTTCTTTCTGCACGCCAAGAATGCCCCAGAGCAGCACGTTGCCCTTGCGGTCGGCCTTCTGTGCGTGGATGACGGTGACGTCCGGGCGAACCGACGGCACGGCGGCCAGCACTTCACCCGTGAATGGGCAGGTGACGCTCTTGATCAGTGGGTTGACCTTGGGCAGATCGGAACCTGCGTAGGCACGCAGTACCGCGAACGGCAGGCCCGAAGCACCGGCGACGTAGGCGTTGGCCAGGTCGGCGTGGCTGTGTTCTTCGATTTCCATGGCCTGGGGCCACTGCTTTTCCACCGCGTCGCGCAGGCGGTGCAGGGAACCGACCCCCGGGTTGCCGCCCCAGGAGAAAATCAACTTGCGGGCACAACCGGAACCGATCAGCTGGTCGTAGATCAGGTCAGGCGTCATGCGCACCAGGGTCAGCTCTTTCTTGCCCTGACGAATGATTTCATGCCCGGCGGCGGTTGGAATCAAGTGGGTGAAGCCTTCGAGGGCGACGCTGTCACCGTCGTGGACGAACTGCTTCACGGCGTCGTGGAGCGAGAGGATTTCAGCCATTGCAGACTCCTGGATATGCTGAGTCGAGGTCGGTGTGCAAGGCGCCTTGAGCGGCGCCGGTATGGGTTCAGATTACGGATGGGCTTCGGCCGGTACAATCCGATAATCGACTAACTGTTCGATTATCGAACCGATTGTATGACCTGTAGGAGCGGGCTTGCCCCGCGATAGCGACCTTCCAGTCACATCGCTGTCGCGGGGCAAGCCCGCTCCCACAGCAAGCCCTCTCCACAGCAAGTCCTCTCCACAGGTCCTCTTCCACTACAAGCCTGCTCCTACGTGGCATCGGCGTGGCTGACCACGCCTTTGATGATCACTGCCACCGTGGCGATTGCCGCCGGGATCACCAGCGCGGTGAGCACTTGCTCGAAGTTCCAGCCCAGGCCCAGCAGGGTGGCGCCCATCCAGGCACCGAGGATGGCGCCGAATCGACCGATGCCCAGCATCCACGAAACCCCCGTGGCCCGGCCTTGAGTCGGGTAGAAGCGCGCCGCCAGCGACGGCATGGCCGATTGCGCGCCGTTGACGCACATACCGGCAATCAGCACCAGGGTCGCCAGCAGCGTGATGTTGCCCAGGCTCTGCCCTACTGCGTAGGCAAATACCCCGGCCAACAGATAGAAGATGCCAATCACCTTGTGCGGGTTGTAGCGGTCCATCGCCCAGCCCACAGCGACGGCACTGAGCACGCCGCCGAACTGGAACAGCGCACCAATGAACGCGGCCTGCTCCATGCTCGCGCCACTGTCGCGCATCAGGGTCGGCAGCCAGCTGGTCAGCAGGTACACAATCACCAGGCCCATGAAGTAGGTCAGCCACAACAGCAAGGTGCCGACGCTGTAGGTGCCCGAGAAGATCACGGCAAAGACGTTGCGCGCCTTGACCGTTTTCTGTTCCGGCACGCTGAAGCTCGATGCCTGGCCGACAATGGCCGGTTCGATCGGCGCCAGGGTCTTGCGCACTTTGTCGGTGCCACGGTTGCGTACCACCAGATAGCGCGCCGATTCCGGCAACCAGAACAACAGCACCACCGCCAGGATCAGCGGCAACACGCCGCCGATCAGCAGCAGGCTGTGCCAGCCGAAGGCCGGGATCAGTTTGGCCGAGATGAAACCACCACCGGCCATCCCCAGGTTGAAGCCGCAGAACATGCTGGTCACCAGCAGCGACTTGTGCCGTTCCGGGGTGTATTCGGACAGCAGCGTCGTGGCATTGGGCATGCCTGCGCCCAGGCCCAGGCCGGTCAGAAAGCGCAGCACCAGCAGTTGGTCGACGTTGGTGCTGTAGGCCGATGCCAGGCTGAAGGCGCCGAACAACACCACCGCCCCTACCAGCACCACTTTGCGCCCGAAACGGTCAGCCAGCGGCCCGGACCCCAGGGCCCCGAAGACCATGCCGATCAGCGCGGCACTCATCACCGGGCCCAGGCTTGCGCGGTCAATGCCCCAGTCCTGCGACAGCGCCGGTGCAATAAAGCCCATCGCCGCCGTGTCCAGGCCATCGAGGAAAACAATCAGAAAACACAGGATCACCACCCGCCACTGATAGCGCGACAGCGGTTGTTGATTGATGAAGGACTGCACATCAAGGCAGTTTCCAACAGCAGCGTGGGGACTGTTCATTATTTTTATCCAGTAGGAGCGCGCAGGTGTGCGGGTGCGCGCGTGAACGGCACAAACGGTGAGGATCGGTTTAGGGCGTGCGGATCAGCCGCGCAGCAGGTACTGAAACAACTGCAGGCGGTGTTTGAAGGGGATGTCAGTCATGGGGCATTCGCCTCTCGCTCATTATTATGGGCGGTCAGGGCAGGCTGACCGATGCGAGGGACATTAATAAGACACTGGAACCGGCGCAATTCGATAAACGCATCTGTGTGCGTTTATCGAACAGGAACTGCAGCGTCAGGCAAACAGCTGGGCACTCAGGTCACGGCTGGCCGCGAGCATGATGGGCAGGAAACGTTGCTCAAGCTCGGTGCGGCTGACCCGGCCCGCATGGGTGCTGACGTTCAGCGCAGCCAGCACCTGACCGGAAGCATCGTAGACCGGTACGGCAATCGAACGCAGGCCCTGCTCCAGCTCCTGGTCGACCACGCACCAGCCCTGCTGACGGACTTGTTGCAGGCAGTCGAGCAGCGCCACCGGGTCATGAATGGTGCGGCTGGTCTTGGCTTGCAGGTCGGCATGCTCCAGGTATTCATGCAAGGTGGCATCGTCCAGGGCCGCCAGCAGGATTCGTCCCATGGAGGTGCAATAGGCCGGCAGCCGTCCCCCCACCGAGAGGTCGACCGAAATCAGGCGCTGCACCGTCGCCGAGCGGGCGATGTAAAGAATGTCATCGCCTTCGAGCGTGGCCATGTTGCAGGCCTCGTGCAGTTGGTCGCTCATGCGGTCCAGGTACGGCTGCGCCGAAACGGCCAGCGGCGTCGACGACAAATAGGCATGCCCCAGGGTCAGTACTTTGGGCAACAGCGAGTAGGTTCGCCCGTCGGTGGTGGCGTACCCCAGCTTCATCAGGGTGTGCAGGCAGCGGCGCACGGCGGCGCGGGGAATTTCGGTGCGGTGGCTGATCTGGGCGATGGTCAGGTGGCGCTTGCGCTCCTGGAAGGCCTGGACCACTGCCAGCCCCCGGGCCAGCGACGTCATGAAGTCGGGGTCACCGGTGAAGGCCTGGATACGCTTGGCCGGTGAAGCGACGATGGGGGGTGCCAGCGACGCAAACGAACTGCGCACCTGATCGTTCAATCCGGGCCCTTTGGGCGGTATTTCTTCTGTCATGGTTCACCTCGGCAACACGGTCACTGGGGCGATTATCGAACCAACGACCGATAATCGCAATTGACCGCTACCCTCAATTGCTTATACCTTTCTACCGCCACCATGTGGCTTCTTGGAGAGACTGGTCAGGTACCCACCGTAGAAGTCCCAGGCACGGCCTTGCCCACGAAGCGAGGCCGTTTTTTTTCCTCCGGGAAATTTGTTTTATCGCTATCCTGTGAACAGAAGCCCATGCGATAGTCCGGTTCTGTTCCAGCCTCGACAAGTGTGTAACAACACGCAGCCCTTGCTGTCATAAGCATCGTTATATAAGTTGCAGGCTAGTTCGTACCCACTGCCTGGCAGGCGTTCGGCGGATCCGATTCATACCTGCCGGAACTCATCGGGTAGCGGACAGACACAATTACCGCAAGGTTGAATACGCAGTTGTTCATATTTGTGTGCATACTCAACACCTACTGTTGCTGCGACAGTCATGCCCCTCTGGCAGCGTAGCCGCATTGCAAGTTGTGCTGTTGCACCGCTCTAATGCGTTAACGCCAGAGTTTATTCATAACCAACAGGTAGCACTGTGACGAAAGACGAACTGCGCGCGGAACTTGAGCGCCAGGAACAACGTTACAAGGAAGTTTACGGCGGAGAAGTCACCACTTATGCCGCCCAGCCCGACCCTGAACGCAAGCCTTGGCGCAAACGCGCAAGCATCCGCGACCAGGCCTTTGCCCAGGAATTGCAGAAAATCGAAAAAGAGCTCAAGCCCGACGAGGGCTAGCATGTGCCGGTCGCTGCCGCCTGCCTGATGCAGGCGGTCGACGCTGCAACAGAGGAAAGTCCGTAGCGGCAATCGTTACACTGCCTACAGCAGCTCGTAATGGAATCTCACAAATTTCATACGGCCGTTTGAATCTTTCATTGCAGCAATGGAACGCCATAAACCTTTAAATTTTCAGGATTTTTCCTGATTTTCCAGGGCATTTTCCTAGTCGATCCCGGCACTTTCACCCTCGGCACGACGCCGAAAAGGCCAAGACCAGTCAGCAGCAAGTGCATCGATTAGCAGGGTTTTCTGGCATAATCGCGCCCCCTTATGACCGGGTCAGAAAACCTTCATGATCGATTTATTCAGCGGACTTGATGCCTGGGTACTGGTGAGCTTGCTGCTCGCTTTGACCTTCGTACTCGCCTTCGAGTTCATCAATGGCTTTCATGACACCGCCAACGCGGTTGCTACAGTCATTTATACCAAAGCCATGCCGCCGCACCTGGCGGTGTTCTTCTCCGGGGTGTTCAACTTCCTCGGCGTTCTGCTCGGCGGTGTCGGGGTGGCCTATGCCATCGTTCACCTGTTGCCGGTAGAGCTGCTGATCAATGTGAACACTGGCCACGGCCTGGCCATGGTCTTCTCCCTGCTGGCCGCAGCCATCGCCTGGAACCTGGGCACCTGGTACTTCGGTATCCCGGCGTCCAGCTCCCACACCCTGATCGGCTCGATCCTCGGCGTAGGCCTTGCCAACGCCCTGATCAGCGACATTCCACTGGGTGACGGGGTCAACTGGCAAAAAGCTGTCGACATCGGCATGTCCCTGGTGCTCTCGCCCATGGCCGGCTTTGCCGTGGCAGCCCTGGTGCTGCTGGGCCTGAAGTGGTGGCGCCCGCTGTCGAAGATGCACAAGACGCCGGAACAGCGCCGCAAACTCGACGATAAAAAGCACCCGCCGTTCTGGAACCGCCTGGTTCTGGTGATTTCGGCCATGGCTGTGAGCTTCGTACACGGCTCCAACGATGGCCAGAAAGGCATCGGCCTGATCATGCTGGTGCTGATCGGTATCGTTCCGGCGCAGTTCGTTCTGGACCTCAACAGCACTACCTACCAGATCGAGCGTACCCGCGACGCCACCCTGCACCTGAGCCAGTTCTACCAGCGCAACGAAGCGACCCTGGGTGAGTTCCTGGCCCTGGGCAAAGCGCAAGATGCCGACCTGCCGGAGCAGTTCAGCTGCAACCCGCAGCAGACCGAACCGACCATCAATGCCTTGCTGCAATCGCTCAAGGGCGTGACCGAGTACCGTTCGCTGAGCCCGGAAAAGCGTATTGAAGTACGCCGCTACCTGCTCTGCCTGGACGACACGGCCAAGAAAGTCGGCAAGCTGCCGGGCCTGCAGCCTCGTGAAAAGGCTGACCTGGACAAACTGCGCAAAGACCTCACGGCCACCACCGAATATGCACCGTTCTGGGTAATCCTGGCGGTCGCCCTGGCCCTGGGCCTGGGTACCATGGTCGGCTGGAAGCGTGTGGTCCTGACCATCGGTGAGAAGATCGGCAAGCAGGGCATGACCTATGCCCAGGGCATGTCGGCACAGATCACCGCGGCGTGCGCCATCGGCATGGCCAACATCTTCAGCTTGCCAGTGTCGACCACCCACGTATTGTCGTCGGGTGTGGCCGGTACCATGGTCGCGAACAAAAGCGGCCTGCAAGGCGGCACCGTTCGCACCATCCTGCTGGCCTGGGTACTGACCCTGCCGGCAACCGTGGGCCTGTCGGCAGCCTTGTTCTGGCTGGCGACCAAGTTCATCGTCTGAACTGTCCCGCATTGAAAAAGGCGCCTTCAAGGCGCCTTTTTCATGCCTGCGGTTCAGCGTTTCTTGCTGCCACCGAGCAATGAGCCCATCAAGCCGCGCACCAGCTGACGACCGAACTGGTTGGCTGCCTGACGCACCGCCGACTTGATCGCTTGCCCCGCAGCGCTCTGCAGGAACTCGCCAGCCTTGTCGGCCAGGCTCTCCTCGGCAGCGGCCGGGGCTTGCCCGGGAGTCGGTGCCCCGCCCTTTCGCGCGGTGAGCATTTCGTAGGCCGACTCACGGTCCACGGGTTTGTCGTAGCGCCCGGCGAGCGGGGACGATGCAATCAGCGCGGCGCGTTCGGCCGCGCTCAATGGCCCTATCCGTGACTGCGGCGGCGCGATCAGCACCCGCTGGACCATGCCCGGCGTGCCTTTTTCCTGCAGGGTACCCACCAGCGCTTCACCAATGCCAAGCTCGGTCAGCACGCTCAGGGTGTCGAACGCAGGATTGGGGCGAAAGCCATCGGCCACGGCCTTCAACGACTTCTGCTCCTTGGCGGTGAACGCCCGCAGGCCATGCTGGACGCGCAGGCCCAGTTGCGCCAAAACGTCATCCGGCAGGTCACTCGGCGACTGGGTGACAAAGTAGACCCCGACACCCTTGGAGCGAATCAGCCGCACCACCTGCTCCAGTCGATCCTGCAAAGCCTTGGGCGTGCCGTTGAACAACAAGTGCGCT
>Ga0247821_10000653_pt1 | contig 19162 bp, 13 predicted proteins | sample 13C_Glycerol_Day_FD_192481 | JGI IMG/M metagenome (GOLD analysis project Ga0247821, IMG submission 192481) | Soil microbial communities from agricultural site in Penn Yan, New York, United States - 13C_Glycerol_Day14 | ecosystem: Environmental > Terrestrial > Soil > Agricultural land | place... | reverse complement strand
AGGCTGAACAGTCTGCAGCGATCGAGCATTTTCATCGTACACTCCTTGAACCCGATTCAGACGCTTGTTGAGCCGCAGCGGGCAGGACCCGCAGGCTGGTGTAATTGTTCTCGGCAAAGCCGCTGCCCAGGGACGGTGCCTGTACATGCAGGTACCAGGCACCGCTTTCAGCCATTTCCAGCGGGGCCTCGTAGATCCCGTCACCCACTTCCTGCACGGCGCTGCTGCGCGCACGCGAGGTCGGCGCGAGGAAGTAGCGCACGCTCAGGTCCTTGACGCCGTTGCGCGGCGCACCGTTGCCCTCGACGATGCGAAAGCGCGCGGTAAAGGGCCGGCCCTGCACCACCACCGAGGAATCGAGCATGAACTCCACCCGCGGCGTCTGCCGGTGCGGCGCGGTGGGCGAGGCTGCCACGTCAGTGCTGAAGCAATGGATGATCTGCGGCTGGTTGAGCAGGAAAGCCACATCGAAGGTGCCTGAGGCCGGCAACTTGACCGTCGAGCTGTAGACCCCGGGCGCCACTTCGCGCAGGCTGCGGTCGACCACCAGGGCGGCGCGGGCATTGGCGCCACGGTTGGCATAGCCGGACATCGGCGCGTTCATGCCCTCGGCGTAGAAGTAGGTGGTGTTGTCCACCGGGTTGACCACGAACACCGAGTTCTCGTCCCGGGCCACGGTCAGGCCCTGGGCCAGTGGCAGGTTACCGGCCTGGCGGGGTGCGGCGGGCCCGGCGTCGAAGCCCTGGACGATGGGCTGGCGCCCTTCCCCAAGGCTGCCAAGGTTGACCATGGTGACCTTGGGCGATGCCAGCCCGCGAATGTAGGCATAGGCGCTGGTGAAGGTCAGCTGGTAGGGTTCGGCGGACACCGGCAGGCTGTGGATCAGCCGGTCGGTACTGGCATCGACCACCAGCGCCAGGCTTTCCAGGGTATTGAGGGCGATGCCGAAGCGCCCGTCCTTGCTGAAGCGCATCGGCCCCAGGCCTTGCTGGCCTTCGATCAGGTGGCGCAAGGTGTGGTTGCGGGCATCGACCACACTGATGGTGCCGTCGCGCCCGTCGGTCACATACACCGCCTGGGACAGTGCCGAATAGGCCACCGACAGCGGGTGCGAGCCGACTTTCAGGGTTTTCACCAGGCGCATCTCGCTGGCATCGATCACGCTCAGGGTGCCGCTGTCGCGGTTGCTGACAAAGGCATAGCGCGAATCGGCGCTGAAGGCGATTTCGTGGTGCCCGGCACCGGTGGCGAAGAACTTCATGGCCTTGCGGCTGGGCACATCGATCACTGTCACGCCGCTCTCGGCCGGGTCGCTGGCATTGTTGCCGACCCACAACAGGCGCTGGTCGGGTTGCATGGCCAGGCGCAGCGGCTGCTTGCCGGCACCGAGGTTGGCCACGCGCTGGAAGGTCTCGGTGTCGATCAGCGCCACTTCACCACGCTCGGGCATCGACACGAATACCTGCTTGTCGTCGCCGGCGGCCACCCAGTCCATGGGCTGGCCCGGCAGTTCGATGCGCGCCAGGGTGCTGGTGACGCCGCCCACCGACACCGACGGGTCGATCACGGTCAGGCTGGCGTCCTTGTTCATCACCAGCAGGAAGTAGCCATTGAGGTCGAGCAAGGGGCGCGCGCCGATGCTGCTCTTGAGAAACATCGCCACTCGCGCCTTGCAGCTCTTGTCGCGGTCCTTGGCCGCGTCACCGGTGAGGGCCGGGTCCAGCCAGGCGCCGGGGGAAACCCCCGACAGTGGCTGGCCGCTGTTCTGGTCAGTGATCTTGAAACGCACATTGGCAAACGCACCCTCGGTCAGCACCCCGCCACTGCCCAGCGGCCTTGCCTCGAACTCGACGTTGACTCCGTCGCGGCTCAGCCGGTGCAGGGCTTGTGGATCGCTCTCGACCAGCGCTTCGCGCGGGTCGCACCACAGGCTTTCATAAGCGACCCCCAGGCCCATCAATGCCAGGCCGGTCATCAGTCCCAGGTACAACGGTCTGTTCTTCGTGATCATGACCTCTACCCCTTGTTTTTATTACTGCGCTGGTGGCGTAGACGGTGGAGCTTCCTCGGTGACTCGCAGGATCCCCCAGAGTCCCGAGGCATTGCCGTAGGCGGCGTAGTCGCGGAACAGGTAGTCACCCGGTATGGCGTTGCCGCCCCCGGCACTGTTCGACATGAAGCTGAAGTGCGCGGCCGGCAGCACGCTCTCCTGGGCGCCGATGTACATCGCTTGCGGGTTGTAGCCGAAGCGCACCGAGCCGATGCCTGGCAGGTTCAAAGGATAGCCCGACACATCGGACTTCTCGGCCTGGTAGTTGTGCAGAGGCCACAGATGCCCGTCGAGCTGGTAGTTGACCCCGCGGCTGCCACCGGTAGGCATCAGGATGTGGCTGCGGAACGGCTGCCCAGGCTTGGCCCACAGCACCGGGGTCTGCGGGTCGCTGCCGACCAGGGCGTTGCTGTAGGCCATATGGGCGTTGGGGACATCCGCCCAGCCATGGCCGTCGGCATGCCCGAACGGCGCATCCGGAGCCAGGCCGAAGCGGAACCACAGCGGCTCGGTCTTGTAGTTGATGGCCATGTGCGAGTTGTCCTGCGGATCGCCCGCCACACCATTGCCTTCGGTGGCCATGCCTTCGACCGGCCGGCCATCGGCCCAGCGCATGTTCAGCGAGCGCTGCCACAGGGTGGCGAAGTCGCGGTAGGCCGGTTGCCCCGCTACCTGCACCGTGGCCGAGGCGCGGCTGGCAGTGTCCTCCGTCCAGGTCGCGGTTTGCGGCAGGATGCTCATGCCACCGATCAGGCCCTTCTGCCCCTGCTTGATGACATCGGCCGGGGTGATGTTCAGGCCGCCGAACTCGATGGCGGTGGTGTTGATGTTGTCCACCGAGCGCCCTTGTTGCAGCACCGGCTTGCCTTCACGCTCCAGGTGACCGGCGTAGTACTGGTACACCTTGCTCGGGTAGGCACCGCTGGTACCAGCCCGTGGCGGTACGGTCTGCACCGGGTTCTGGCCGACGTTGACACCGTCCGACTTGGTGATGTCGTAGGCCAGCAGCTGGGTGTGCAGGCCGACGTGGCTGGAAGGCCGCATCAGGTTGTTGTTGAAGGCAGTGGAGCCTTCGCTGCCATTGCGGTCGCGCTTGACCACGTTATGCATCACCGCCGTGCTGGCCAGGTCAGGCATCACCATCGGCAGGCGGTTCTCCAGGGTGACCTTGATGCACTCGCCAGCCGCCGCACGCAGCACCAGCGGCTCGATCGGTACACCCGGCTTGAGCTTGCCGGTGACAGGGTCCAGGTCGGCCTTGCGCACATAGAGGATGGCGGTCGGGTCATGCAGCGGGCCGCTGTGACCACCGACAGTGAAGGTCTCGCCATCTTCCGGATCGGTCACGGTCACCTGCGGGATGCTGGTGCGCCGGCTGTTGTACACCAGGGTGCCGCCGTTGGCCTTGAGCGGGCCGCCGACATGCTGGCCGACGCCGGCCGGGTCATTGATGCTCACGCCCAGCGGGTTGCCGAGGATGTCGTTGGCCAGGGCCGCGACGACCTCATAGCTGCGCTGGGTGGTCGGCCGGGTGCCGATGCCGTTGGGGTTGGCGGTGTAGCGCGGGCAGATACCGTCGAACGCCACGGTATTGCGTGCCGCCATCGGCATCGGGTTGTTCGGCAGCGCGAACAGGTCGGTGCGCGGGGTGGTGTAGTTGCGCATGATCCCCCAGATACCGTTCCAGTAGCCTTCATGGGAGGCATCGAGCGAGTACAGGTAGTCGCCATTGGGCGCAGCTGAACTGGAGATCATCGACACCGGTGCCATGAAGCCCAGCTGTTCGGAGATGCCCACCATCTGCGAGGACTTCCACCCCGAGTTGGAGCTGTTGCCGAAGCCCGAGCCGTTCTGCAGCCACTTGACGCCGTGCAGGGTCACGTTGTGCTCCTCTTCATGACCACCGGCGTGCATGCGCAGGCGCACGTTGTCACCGGAGTAGGTACGCAGCATCGGCGTGAAGGGGTCGCCCGCCTCGGCACCGCCCTTGTTGATGTGCGGTGGGAACTGCGTGGTGCCACCGGTCGGGCCGACCGCCGAGGTGATCAGCGCCGGCGACATGTTCATCGCCTGGATGGCACGGTCGGTACGGCTCTGCATGGCGTAGGCCAGGTCGCCGCCGTAGCCGTCGGCCTGCATGCCGCGCTTGCCGTCGGGTGCGACCTTGTTCGGGTCGTAGACGCGCAGGCCCAGTGGCTCGTTGCGGTAGTTGACGACGAACATGCCAGGGTCATCCACCGAGATGGCCTGCGGGCAAGGCCGCGACGGGCAACCCGGGCTCAGGCCGCCACGGGACTCGACCACAGCTTCGAGCAGGTTCGAGGCCCCCTGGCGCACAGGTGGGTTGATGGCGAAGCGGAAGCTGTCGGCCGTGGCCGGGTACGCCTGGGCGTTGGGGATGCCGTCAGGGCCGGCACCGACATACACACCGGCCTCGTAGGCATGCTGGAAGTCGCTGTATTCCAGGAAGAACTCGCGGTAGCTGTCATTGCGGCCGTCGCCGTCATGATCGCCGGTCTTGACCACGGCCTGCCACGAGGTAGGCCCGCCGTCTTCACGCAGCGCCGGGTTGTACAGCTGCTCGCCGGTTTCGGCGTGGTACCAGGTGGAGTTCGCCGGTTCCGCCAGCACGGTGGCGTACAGGCCCAGTTGCTGGTGGGTCGATGGGCCGAGGTGGTCGTGGGTGAAGATGGTGCCCAGGCCACGGTCGACGTTGAACACGTTGACCACCGGGTCCGCGAACCAGCGTTGCATGGCGGTGCGGGCGCCCATCCAGTCGGCGCGTCCGTACTTGCCGAAGTACGGGTGCGACTTGGCCACCGGACACTCGGCCGTGCCTTCACGCGGATCGCCGGTCTGGCACTGGTTGAACTCGCGGATGGCATGGATACGCTCGACCACGGTACCGGGCGAGAGAATGCCGTCTTCGTAGTTCCAGCCGTTGGCCGAGCCGTCGGCGGCGGTCAGGTCCCACTTGGGCAGGTGGATGTGCTGGCCGATCACGTCGGTCGGGGTGCGCACCTGGTAGTCGTCCATCTCATAGAAGGACGGAATCAGGTTGGTGTGCTGGTACATCACGCAGTCGAAGGTGTTGATGCGCATCACCAGGGGCTCCGGTGGGCGCTGCTTGTTGATCACCTGCCAGGCGTCTTCCCAGAGGGCGATGATGCGCGCCTGCGGGAAGTGGTAGCCGACCTTGTTGTACACCGCGTCGAACTGGATGTTGGCACCCTTGTAGATGCGTGGACGGTCGGCAGTGAACTGCGACGAACCGGTGAAGGTCATGCCGTCCATACGCTCGCCGCTGGCGTACTCACCCAGCGGGCTTGCCTGGGTCAGGCGCTTGGCGCGGTCGTCCATGCAGGGTTCGAAGTAAGGCGCACCGGCAGTGGGCAACGCGCCGTTGGTGCGGAAGCTACGTGGCACTGGCGCTGCGCCCGGCACCAGGGCGTAGCTTGGGTGTTCGAGCTTGGAATGGAAGCTCATGGCCGCCTGCTCGACATCGGTGCCCTCTTCCGGCAGGAACACTGCCTTGGCCTTGGTGACCTGCTTGGTGAAGTCCAACGCGGTAGTGGTGACAGTGGCCTCGCCACCGGCGGCCACGCCATCGAGGGCATGGCGCGGCAGGCCGCCGTCCCAGCCGCCGACCTGGTTCGGGTCGAGGTTGGCCCACAGGGCGTTGCCGCTGTTCTTCAGTGCCTTGGCCTTGTCCGGATCGAGCATGTCCAGTGGCGGGGTTGGCGGACGTTGGCCCACGGTGCTTTCCATGCCACCGATCCAGAACGGATAGCCAGGGTTTTTCAGGCTGCCGTCGGCGTTGGTGTCGTTGCGATCGACCAGGACCAGCGAGCCGATGGCCCGTGGTGCAGCTTCATGCTGCGGGTTGTCGTCGTCACCCTCTTCCTCGTTTTCCTCGTCGTCATCGTTTTCAGCGACCAGGGTCGGTGCCAGTTTCGGAATCACCGCAACCTTGCCCGGCATCGGCGCCATGGCCTTGCCAGGTAGCGGTACGATGGCCGGAATCGGCGTACCGGCAATGATCTCGCCATCGGGCAACGCACGTGCACCGGTGGCCGGCTTGCCGCTGCGCAGGGCATACGGCGTGTTGTGGAAACCATCCTGGCCCTGGTTCGAAACCTCAAGACGGGTGCCTTCTTCGAACACATCGTGGACCCGCCACATGCTCCACATGCCCTGGGCGAAGTGCGGATAGAAGTGGCAGTGGTAGATGGCGTCGCCCGCTACCCGGTTGCGGTTGCCCGAACCGCCGTTGGCGATTTCATAGGTGTAGCCCGCCCCCGCGCCGATGCCCTGGGCGTCGACATAGTCGGAGTTGTCGTCGTTGGGGTTGAACAGCCACTGGTGCCCGTGCAGGTGGAAGATGTGCTGCTCGTGACCGTTGTGGGTGTTGCGGAACTTGACGAAGTCACCGATGTAGCTGTGGTTGACGTTGGAAGGCTCCGACGGGTACAGGGCCATGGTGGCCTTGACCCCGACCTGCTCGGCACTCGGGACCTGCCCCGGACGGATACTCTCAAGGCCGACGTTGGCCGGCACGTCCACCAGCATGGCCACGTCACCGACGGTGTGGGCGCTCAGGAAGAACTCTTCATAGGCGCACGACAGGCAGTCATGCATCGGCCCCACGCCCAGGCGGTTGGCCACCACCTCGGCGCCCATGCCGCCGGAGCCATAGTTGATCATGAAGGTGTCACGGGTCGGCTCCAGCACATGCCCCATTACCGGGTCAGCCCAGTAACCGGGGAACGCCTGGGTGGCCGCCGCTTCATCGGTGAACTGCGCGGCGAAGTCACGGAACGGCTCAAGCCGGTTGGGGATCGCCGGGTTGCGTTTGCCGACACTTTCCAGCGGATAGGTCGAAGGCGGGAAGCTGCCATCGGTGTTGGGGCCCATGACCACGGCATCGCTTTCACTGGAGATGATTTCGTTGCCATCGATCATGGCGATGATCGGCGAGCCGGCCTTGCCTTCGCGGATCCAGGGCTCACGCTGCGGATAGCGGGCCTCGTAGTCGACGATGGGCTGGCCGGTGGGGGCGCGGCCGGTGGTGGCCAGGCGCATTTCTTCTTCGGTCAGGGTGTTGCGGTAGGTGCGGGCATTTTTCGGCAGCACCACGACCTGCCCGAACAGGCCGTTGGAGACGTTGCCGGCGCTCCCTTCACCCCCGAAGGTGGCGCCTTTGCTGGTGGCGGCAAAGGCGCCTTCGCGTTCGGCGTACAGGGTATAGGAACGGGTGGAACCGGGAGCGATCAGGAAGTTGGCGTTGCGTCCGGTGTTGGCGGCAATGTCGCCGATGCTGTTGACCGCCTGCAAGCCGTTGACCTGGAAGCCGACATGACGGTCGGTGACCTGCTCGTCGACGACAAAGTTTTCTGCGCCGTCCGGCTTGGGAGCTTCAGCGCCTTCGACTTCCTCGCCTTCGACTTCCTCGCCTTCGTTTTCTTCTTCGTGATCGATGCCGTGCTTGTTCGGGTTGGCCTGGTAGGCCAGCAGGTTCTGCAGGTTGACGGTCAGGCAGTCACCGGCGGCAACCCGCAGCACGATGGGCCGCGGGCGCTTGTCCGGACGCAGGCTGACCTTGCCCGGCACCGCCGCCCCGCCATGGGCCAGCGACACCTGATGTTCGTCGACCACATCGCGGGCCAGGGCGAACATCATGCCGTTGGCATTCTGCGCCCCCAGGCGGTTGAACATCAGCGGTTGATCGAGGGCGACGACGTTGGCGACCAGCGTGCGATTGCAACTGATGGCCGCCTCACTGTCCACCTGCCAGCCCAGGGCGGCGGTGAGCAACAATGAACTAAGCACGGAGCCTTTTATCGGGATCATGGTGCACCTCCGCTGGTGCCTGGGTTCTCTGGGGAGGCAGGAGCAAGTGCCGTGCCAGAAGCTTTTATTGTTGTTTATCAATAACTTGCATTTCGTATTGAATCTCAATTGGGGATCATTCCCCGCAATTCCCCAGCTTTTGGGGGTAGGTGGGAGCGGGCTTGCCCCGCGATTGCGGTATGAGTGACGGACCGCAATCGCGGGACAAGCCCGCTCCCACAAGGATTACAACGGCGCATCCGCCGACAGCCCCTGCAAGCGCCGGTACTGGCGCAGCACCTTGGGCACATAACGCTGGGTCTCGGCATAGGGCGGGACGATCCCCCCACGGCGCATCACCGCATCGGGGCCGGCGTTGTAGGCCGCCACCGCGAGGGTGATGTCGTTGTCGAACATGGTCAGCATGCGTTTGAGGTAGCGCGCCCCGCCTTGCACGTTGGAGCGCGGATCCAGGACGTTCTTGACCCCCATCTCCTTGGCCGTGCCCGGCATCAGTTGCATCAGCCCGGCGGCGCCGCTGGGTGAGCGGGCATTGGGGTTGTAGCGCGACTCGGCATGGATCACTGCATGCAGCAGTGCCGGCGGCAGGTCGTTGGCCTTGGCCGCCGCAGCCACCAGCTCGGCGTACGGCAGGCCGGTGATCAGTTGCGCCTGGCCGTTGCCGGCAAGGCTCGACCCCGCTTGTTCAGTAATGACCCGCTCATACTGGCGTCCGGGTCGGTGGACGTTGGTCAGCACGTAGCTGCCGTCGGCCTTGATCGAAATGTAGAAATCCGCCTGGGCCGGTTGGGTCCAGACAAGCCAGAAGAAGATTCCCGCAGTGAGCCAGCGCATCGTACCGCCCTCCCCGTTGCGTCCCCCGAAAAGTGGGGCATATGCCCCGATTTCCGAGGCGTGGACCTACTGACGCAAGCACTGTGCCGCCTTGCCGTGCCCGTGGCGCAAAGGCTCGGGGCAGACGCGCACGGCAATTGCATAAGGCCTTGCAGGCGCACGAAGGAGGGCCTTTGGCATGAACGACAAAAAACGCGCACAACAGGGATTCACCCTGCTCGAACTGCTGGTGGTACTGGTGGTACTGGGGCTGCTCGCCGGGATCGTCGCACCCAAGTACTTCAGCCAGTTGGGGCGCTCGGAGGCCAAGGTGGCCCGGGCGCAGATCGAAGGCCTGGGCAAGGCCCTGGACCTGTACCGGCTGGAGGTGGGGCATTACCCCAGTTCCGAGCAAGGTTTGCAGGCGCTGGTCATCGCCCCCAGCGACGAGACCCGCTGGTCGGGCCCGTACCTGCAGAAGAAGGTGCCGCAGGATCCGTGGGGGCGTAACTACATCTATCGCCAGCCCGGTGAAAACGGCGAGTACGACCTGCTCTCCATGGGCAAGGACGGCCAACCCGGCGGCGAAGGCGAGAACGCCGAGATCACCAGCTGGCAGTAGGCGGAGGAACGGCACATGCGCTTCGAGCTCAAGGCACTGGGGAAATCCGGGGTGGTCCTGCTGACGCTGGACGCCCAGGACGCAGGACAAGCCCGGCAGCAGGCCGAGCAGCAAGGCTTGCGGGTGGTCAGCGTGCGCAACTGCGAACGCTTCGCCCGCTTGCGCTGGCGCCGTGGCGAGGTGTTCGACCTGGTGCTGTTCAGCCAGGAGCTGACCACCCTGCTCAACGCCGGCCTGCCACTGATCGACGCCCTGGAAAGCCTGGCCGAAAAGGAGTCGGCGGCGCAGGCGCGCAAGACCCTGGGTGAACTGGTGCGGCTGCTGTACGAAGGCAAGTCCTTCTCCCAGTCCCTGGCCCAGTTGCCCAGCGTGTTCCCGCCGCTGTACGTCGCCCTGGTGCAGTCCAGCGAGAAGACCGGCGCCCTGGGCGATGCCCTGGGGCGCTATGTCAGCTACCGCCAGCGCATGGACGAGGTGCGGCAGAAGATCATCAGCGCCTCGATCTACCCGTTCTTGCTGCTGTTGGTGGGCGGTGGCGTGGTGCTGTTCCTGCTGGGTTATGTGGTGCCGCGCTTCAGCCTGGTGTTCGAAGGGCTGGGCACCGAGCTGCCGTGGCTGTCGCGGCTGCTGATGCAGGCCGGGATGTTCCTGCATGCCCATCAGGCCCCCTTGGCCATGGGCTTTGCCGGGACGCTGGCGGGGTTGTTCCTGCTGCGCCGCGACCCGCGGGTGCGGCGCTGGCTGAACCGCCAGCTCGAACGCCTGCCGGCCCTGCACCGGCGCCTGGTGATGTACGAGTTGGCGCGCTTCTATCGCTCCCTGGGGATCCTCCTGCAAGGCGGTATTCCCATCCTTACCGCCATGGGCATGGCCCGCGGCCTGCTGGGGGCTGCGGCCAGCCAACGCCTGGAGCTGGCCTGCGAGCGGGTGCGCGAAGGCCTGTCGCTGTCGGCGGCGCTGGAAGTCGGGCAACTGGTGACCCCGGTATCGCTGCGCCTGCTGCGCGCCGGCGAGCAATCGGGCAACCTGGGGCAGATGATGGAGCGCAGCGCCGATTTCTACGACGAAGAGATCAGCCGCTGGATCGAATGGTTCGTGCGCCTGTTCGAACCCTTGCTGATGACCTTCATCGGCCTGTTGATCGGCTTTATCGTGATCCTGATGTACATGCCGATCTTCGAGCTGGCGTCGAGCATCCACTAGCGGCTGGCGTGACAATCATTAGCACTTGCTGTATACAATCGGCCGCTCTCATTGCGAGGCCGCCCTCGCCTGCCGCTCGCGGTCTCGCTGCCACCTTCCGCCGAGGACAGCAGGATGACCGAACGCTTCACCGATACCCTTCGCCGCCTGAGCGAACCGGGCTGGACCCGCTCCATCGAGCACCGCTTCGTCAACGAACTGATGGCCGGCACCGTGGATGATGCCGTGATGATCAACTACCTGATCCAGGACCATCGCTTCATCGATGCCTTTCTGACCCTGCTCGGCGCCGCCATCGCCACCGCCGACACCTTCGAGGCACGCATTCGCCTGGGCCGGTTCACCGGGGTGATCTCGGGTGAAGAGAACACCTATTTCCTGCGTGCCTTCCAGGCCCTGGGCGTGAGTGACGCGCAACGCCGCGACGCGCCCGACTCGGCGCCCACCGCAGGCTTCAAGGCGCTGATGCGCGAAGCGGCGGCCAGCCGTTCCTACGCCGCGGCGCTGGCGGTGCTCAACGTTGCCGAAGGGCTGTACCTGGACTGGGCCCTGCGGGCGAAAGGCTCACTGCCGCCACGCTTCGAGCATGCCGAATGGATCACCCTGCACGACAACCCGGACTTCCAGGCCTTCGTCGCCTTCCTGCGCGCGGAACTGGACCGGGTCGGGCCGACCGAACAGCAGACCAGCACCGACTTCTTCCTGCGCGCCGTGGCGCTGGAACAGGCGTTCTTCGACGCCGCCTACGACATCTAAGGATCGAACCATGGATATTTTCGAGCGCCTCAAGCAGGCCGCCATCGCCGACTGGAACAGCTACGTCGACCACGCCTTCGTTCGCCAGATGGGCGCCGGCACCCTGGCCCAGCCGGCCTTTCGCAAGTACCTGGTGCAGGACTACCTGTTCCTGATCCAGTTCGCCCGCTCCTGGGCGCTGGCTGCCTACAAGAGCCGCACCCTGGACGATATCCGTGCTGCCCAGGCGGGGCTGGCGGCGATCCTCGACGAGACCGCGCTGCACGTACGCCTGTGCGAACGCTGGGGACTGAGCGCCGACGACCTGGCCGCCACCCCGGAACACCAGGCCACCGTTGCCTACACCCGCTTCGTGCTCGACTGCGGCGCCGCCGGAGACCTGCTCGACCTGCACGTGGCCCTGGCCCCCTGCGTGATCGGCTATGCCGAGATCGGCCGCAACCTCAGCCCCGACGGCATCGAGGCCCTGGCCGATCATCCCTACCGGGAGTGGATCGGCGAATACGCCGGCAGCGGCTACCAGGGCGTGGCCACCGCGGCGCGGGCGCACCTGGACACACTGGCGGCACGGACCATGACCGAACAGCGCTTCGAAGAACTGGTCAAGGTGTTCGCCCAGGCCTCGCGCCTGGAGGCCGACTTCTGGCAGATGGGCCTGGATGCCAGCCAGGCGTCGTAGCCGATCGCAGGCTCCCGCCGGGTTGTAGCCGCTGCCGTCAGGCTGCGATCGGCCGCGAAGCGGTCGTAAGACCTGAATCCACCACGGCATCTGGCCCACCGAGGTGCCTGGATTGCGACTGCTACGCAGTCGATCGCAGCCTGGCGGCAGCGGCTACAGCGGAAGTGGCATCTCAAAAGGGGCAGTACGGCCGCGACTGTCAGTAGTCGTAGCGATCCACCGCCCGACGCCGCTCGTTGTCGTCACGCATGTCGTAGTTGGCGGTGGTCTGGATGTTGGTGTGGTGCGCCAGTTTCTGGGCAATCGACAGGTCATGCTCCTCGATCACCCGGGTAATGAAGGACCGGCGAAAGTCGTGGGGCATGATCTTGACCCCAACCTGGGTGCCACGTTGGCGGGCGATGTAGTAGATCGCATGCTTGGTGATGCGCTCGCGGGTGATATGGCTGCCACGACGAATGCGGTTGAACAGGAAGTCGTCGTCGGCCTGGCCCTCGGGCAGCTGCTCGCGCCGGAACGCCAGCCAGGCATTGAGCTTGTCGAACGCCCAGGTCGGCGCGTACTTGATCAACTGCTTGTTGCCCTTGCCCAGCACCTGCAGGCTGCGCTCATTGAAATCCACCTGGGCCAGGCTCAGGTTGACCGACTCGGACTTGCGCATGCCGGTGCCATACAACAAGGCGATCACCGCCGCGTCACGCAGGCCCTGGGGCCGGGGGTCGGCGGCGCAGGCCTCCATCAGTTCGCGAATCAGGCTGCGCTTGAGGTTGCGACCACTGGGCAGGCGCGTGCCCTGGGCCGGCTTGACCGTGCGGATGCGCAACAGCTGGTCCTGGCTGACCTGGCCCAGGCGCCAGGCCTCATTCATGACCCCGCGCACGGCATTGACGTACAGCGACGAGGTGTTCGGCGCGTAACCGTCGGCACGCAAGGCTGCCACCAGGGCGGTGACATGCCCGGGTTCGAGCTGGTGCCAGGGCACCTCGGCAATGTCGCAATCCTCGAACCCCAGGCGGTCGGCGGCGTCCTGGAGGATGTACTTCATGGTCAGCTGGCTGGACGGTGCCAGGCGGGCGAGGTATTGCAGCAAGGGGTTTTGCAGTGAATCGGACAAACCGGGAATCCTGTAGAGCTGAACTGAGGCCAGAGTGACGTCATCCTGTCATTCTGACTCGAACCACAGCAGGTCGTGGTGACCCGCATCAAGACCAGATCCTTGATTGGCAAGCCATTTCTGCCTGGCACAGGGTGCGATGGTACCTCATCAGTCGCCCAGGAATCGATTGAGGGCAAAATCATGGCCACCTGCTGCAGCAGTCCCTCGCCGGCCTTTCGCCTGCCCGGGTGCTGGCTTGCAGCTACAGTTGCACAAGGATCCCCGGCCTTGAGGCACCATGGCTTTTCATCGACTGACCCGCAGCCACCCGCGCCTGACCATCGCCACCCTCACCGGCCTGCTCGCCGGCTGGCTGGTGCCGGCCAGCGACTGGGTCGAGCATGTCCTGATCGGCTGGAATGTCGGCGTATGGCTGTACCTGCTGCTGATCCTGTGGCTGACCCTGGGTGCCAGCGCGCAAAAGGTCAGCCAGGTGGCCAGTATCGAGGATGAAAACGCCGGACTGGTGTTGTTCACCGTCAGTGTCGCGGCAATCGCCAGCCTGGCTGCGGTGATCCTGCAACTGGCGGGCGGCGGGACGGGACCGTTGCGCTATGCCTATACCGGGCTCACGGTCGCCGGCTCCTGGTTGCTGATCGGCACCATCTTCAGCCTGCACTACGCCCACCTGTTCTACACCGCCCGGGAGCACACGCCGCTGCTGCGTTTTACCGACGGTGAACGTCACCCCGACTACTGGGACTTCCACTACTTCTCGTTCACCTTGAGCGTGGCGGTACAGACCTCGGACGTCGGCGTGGCCGGTCGCGAGATGCGCCGGGTGGTGCTGGCCCATTCACTGGTAGGCTTTGTCTTCAATACCGCGATTCTGGGCTTTACCATCAACCTGGCCGCCGCCCTGCTCAACTGAAGGCCGGCTTTCGAGCACCTGCATGGCACAGCGGGCGATGCGCTGGCAGGCCTGCTCCAGCCGCTCGCTATCGAGCACCAGGCCAACGCGCAGGTGCCCGGCGGCACTGGGCCCGAAGGCATCGCCGGCCAGTACCGCCACGCCGTGTTCCTCAAGCAATCGCTCGGCAAAGGCCTGGGCGCCCAGGCCGGTCTCGCGGATATCGATCATCACGAACATGCCGCCATCGGGCTTGTGCACCCGCACCCCGGGGCAATCGGCGAGGCTGGCGCAGACCCGGTCACGGCGTTCACGGTAGGTGTCGCGCATCTGCCGCACTTCGGGCAGGTCCTGTTCCAGTGCCAGCTGGGCGGCGTCCTGGACGAAATCCGGCAAGCCATAAAGCATGCACAAGGCCAGGTTGCTCAAGTGATCGCCCAGGGTTTGCGGGCCGATCACCCAGCCTACCCGCCAGCCCGACATGGCGTGGGACTTGGACAGGCTGTTGATGGTCGCCGTGCGCGCGGCCATGCCCGGCAGGCTGGCCGGGCTGAAATGCTCGCCTTCGTACAGCAGCTCGCTGTAGACCTCATCGGAGATCAGCCACAGGTCGTGCTCGATGCAGATCCGCGCCAGGCGCTCCCAGGTGGACCTGGGCAGGCTGGCGCCGGAGGGATTGTGCGGGCTGTTGAGCAGCAGCGCCCGGGTGCGTGGCGTGACCCGCGCCGCAACGTCCGCCGGGTCGACGCGAAAGCCCTGCCCGGGCTCGACCGCCACCGGCACCACCTGCGCCCCACAGGCGCCGAACACCGCCTCGTAGGTCACATACATGGGTTCGGCGACAATCACCTCGTCACCGGGATCGAACAGACACTGGGCCACGCCATACAAGGCGCACTGCGCCCCCGCCAGCACCACCACCTCCAGCGGGTCGACCGGCTGGCCGCTGTGGCGGGTGTGGTGGCGGGCAATGGCCTGGCGCAGGCCCAGGCTGCCGCGGATGTCGGCGTAGTGGGTGCGGCCGGCGCGCAGGCTGTCGATGGCCGCCTCGACAATGGCCGGGGGCGTGTCGAAATCCGGGTCGCCGATCGACAGCAGGAAGATCTCCCGCCCCTGCTCCTGCAGCTCGACGGCGCGGTAGTGAATGTTCCAGGCAGCAGCACCGTCACCGGCGATACGTTGGGTGAGCGCGGAATAACGCATGACGGTCTCCTTGACTGAGCCTGGATGCCATTGGTCCGAAAGTCACCCAGGCGGGCATCCCAGCCGACTGCCGGTAAAAATAGCAGAACGCCCGGCGCCGGCGCAGGGAAATATTGCCGGCAAACGTTTGCCGTTTTCGCCCCTGGGTCATGGGGTGGCCGCACAGGGCCGGAACCTCGTTCGAGGAATCGACAAACCGTCATCACCACGGGCAGACACTGGTGTCAGCGGTGCTATGGTTAGGGGGCTCTCCAGGGTCCCCGGGGACCTGTTGCGCACCTCGATCCGCCCACCTGTTGTTCACCCTACAAGGAGGCTGGTATGAACAAACTGACATTTCCCAGCGCCTGCCAGATGATGCGCTGGCACTTTCATCCGCTGGGATTCGAGGCCAGCATGGACGCGCCGCGCAGCATGATTGCGCGCCTGTTCGACCGGGCCACCGGTGAAACCCTGCTGGCCGTCGCCGGCATCCCCTGTGCCACACTCATGCCGGCTGCCGACGTCGAACGCATCATCGAAGCCGTCGAAGCCGAACTCGAGGCATTCGAGCCGTCCTGCAACCTGCGCGCTGCAGGCTGAAGAGATCAGTCCACCGCCAGGCTCTCGCGGGCCCGCTCGATATCGCGCATGAAACGCTCGGCCGGCATCGGCTGGCCGAGCAGATACCCCTGCAACGAATCGCAACCCAGGCGCGTCAGGAAGTTCTGCTGGCGGTCGGTTTCCACCCCTTCGGCGACAATCCGCAAGCCCAGCGCCTGGCCCAGGGCGACGATGGCCGAGACAATCGCCGCGTCATCGCTGTCCTGCTCCAGGTCGCGGACAAAGCCGCGGTCGATCTTCAGCTCGTTGGCCGGCAGGCGCTTCAAGTACATCAGGCTCGAATAGCCGGTGCCGAAATCGTCGATGGACAGGTCGACGCCCATGTCCGACAACTTCTGCAAGACCTCGAGGCTGGCATCGGCATCGTGCATGGCCGTGGTTTCGGTGATCTCCAGGGTCAGGCTGTTGGCCGGCAACTGGTGACGGGCCAGCACCCGGGCCACGCTGTCGACCAGGCCGGCATGGCAGAACTGGATGGCCGAGAGATTGACCGCCATGCGCCAGTCGCTGTAGCCCTGGTCGATCCAGGCGCGCATCTGCCGGCACGCTTCGTCCAGCACCCACTCGCCGATGGGGATGATCAACCCGGTCTTTTCCGCCAGCACGATAAAGCGGTCCGGCAGCAACAGGCCATGCTGCGGGTGCTCCCAGCGCAGCAGCGCCTCGGCGCCGATGGGCTGGCAGTGCCGGGCGTCGAACTTGGGTTGGTAGAACAGGCGGAACTGGCCCTGTTCCAGCGCGGTGCGCAGGTCCTGCAGCAGCTGCAACTGCAGGCGCGCATTGCTGTTCATCGACACATCGAAGAAGCTGTAGCCGTTCTTGCCGGCGCTCTTGGCGTGGTACATCGCCGCATCGGCATTGCGCAGCAGCTCATGCTGGTCCTGGCCGTTGCCCGGGTAGAGCACGATGCCGATGCTCGCGGAAATCTGCAGGTTCTGCTCGGCCACGCGGAAGGCCCTGGAAATCAGATTGACCTGCTTGGCCGCGACGCTCACCGCATCGTCGGGGTCCTGCAACTCCACCAACAGTACGAACTCGTCGCCGCCGATACGCGCCAGGGTGTCCTGGTTGTGCAGGTGACCGCGCAGGCGCTGCGCCACCTCCTTGAGCAGCAGGTCGCCCATGTGATGGCCGAAGGCATCGTTAACCGGCTTGAAGCCATCCAGATCGATGAACATCAGTGCGAAGTAGCCCCCCTGCGCCGTGACCTTGGCGATGGCCTGGTCGATACGGTCGGCCAGCAGCGTGCGGTTGGGCAAACCGGTCAGGGTGTCGTGCAGGGCCAGCTGGGTGAGTTCCTGGTTGGCCAGGGTCAGCGAGCGGGCAAGCTCCGCCGTACGCGCTTCCAGGCGGGCGTCGAGCACCGAGGTCAGCAGCGCCACCGCCAGCACGGCCAGGGTGGTGATCAGTACCAGGTAGTCCAGGCCGTTGCCGCTCAGGCCGGTGCCCAGCGCGCCGCAGAAACTGCCTTCGGGAAAGTTCGCCGCCGCCATGCCGGTGTAGTGCATGCCGACAATCGCAAAGCCCATCACCACCGCCGCCGCACCGCGGATCTGGCGGACATAGAGGGTCTGCTGGCGCAGCCGGAAGGCGATCCACAAGGCCGCCGCCGAGGCGCCCACGGCGATCACCAGCGACAGGCCGAACAAGGTCGGGTCGTAGTCGATGCCCGGCGTCATCAGCAGCGCGGCCATGCCGGTGTAATGCATGCTGCTGATCCCGGCGCCCATGATCAGCGCGCCCAGGCCCAGTTGCGTCCAGGGCAGGCTCGGCTGGCTGACCAGCCACAGGGCGAACCCCGACGACAGGCCGGCGATCAGCAGCGACAACAGGGTCAGGGTCAGGTCATAGCCCAGGGGGATCGGCAGGCTGAAGGCGAGCATGCCGATAAAGTGCATCGACCAGATGCCAAAGCCCATGGCCAGCGCGCCACCGCTGATCCACAGGTACACCGCCCTGCCCTTGGCGGTGGCGATGCGCCCGGTCAGGTCAAGTGCGGTATAGGAGGCAAGGATGGCCACGCACAGTGAGATCAACACCAGCGAAGAAGAGTAACTACCGATTAGCATGAAAGCCTTCCACAACCCAGGAACCGGGCACTGATCAGGCCCGGGAAAAAGCCGATGATTGTACTCAAGCTTTGGCGAAACGCACGGGTTTTCGCTGGTGTTCGTCGGCTAGCCGCACGCCCCCGCCACCGGCAACAGGTGAATGTCGACCCGCCGGTTGACCGACCGTCCCAGCTCGGTTTCATTGCTGGCGACCGGCTGACTGGCGGCCAGCCCCTGTACCGCAAAACAACTGTCGGGAATGTCGCCCATGCGCTGCATCCACTCACGTACTGCCAGGGCCCGGTCCTGCGACAGGCGAAGGTTCTTTTCCGGGTCGCCACTGGCATCGGTATGCCCGGAAATCACGATCATCCAGCCGGGCTGAGCCTTGATGTCGGCCAACGCATTGATCAGCACCTTGGTCGCCCCGGCCTTGAGTTCGGCACTGCCGGCATCGAACAACCGCAAGCTGCTCAGGCGCACCGGCTCGGGTCTCCCCTGTATTCGGTCCTGGCTACTCAGTACGTACTGCCATCCCAATCCGCCGGCCACTGCCAGGCAGCTGGCCAAGGCAAACACCCACAAACCCCAGGGCCTTCGTCGGCTTGCAAGGCGAAAGATCGGCAAGTCGGCAGTACGCGCGGGGGTGACGACCATGATCGGCGTCGTCGGGGCCGGCACGGCCGCCGTGGGGCTGTGCGACACCTCAAGGCGCTGCACAAGGATTGCGACGTGCTGACGCAACCCTTGCAGCGAAAGCATCGGCGTTCGCACCTGAAGCTCCAGCATCGAGCTCAGGTACTCAAGCGCGCTGCCCAGTCGCAGCAGCGCAGGCCGGCTGCCCGGCGTCAGCTCCAGCGTGCGCAACAATGACTGCAATTGCGCGAACAACCAGAACAGGATGTCCAGCCGCTCCGACGCTCGGGACGGCCAGAGTCGCGTCCACTCACTGCCCAGCGTTTCCAGCAGGGCCACGCCCTCACACATGCCCTCCAGGCCATGGCGTTGGCTTCGCGCCAGCACGAATGCAGCCGCTGTCTGCAACTCCGCGCCATTCTTGTCGAACAACGTCAGGCACAGCTGCTCCACCTGCAGCCAGTCCACATCCGGGCACGCCGGATGCCCCAGTTTGGCGAGTTCGGTACGCAACAGAATGAATTCCCTGTAAGCGCCTGGGTCGCCGCCAATTCGAAGATGCAACTCAAACAATGCCGTCATCCAGTCTCCCTTGCAGCTTTACGATGTCGACAGGTCATGCTGTCGCTTCAGGTGACGTACCAGTACCTTGCCTTCGGCGGCCAGGCGCAGGGCTTCCTGGTCGAATGC
>Ga0247821_10000652_pt1 | contig 19176 bp, 31 predicted proteins | sample 13C_Glycerol_Day_FD_192481 | JGI IMG/M metagenome (GOLD analysis project Ga0247821, IMG submission 192481) | Soil microbial communities from agricultural site in Penn Yan, New York, United States - 13C_Glycerol_Day14 | ecosystem: Environmental > Terrestrial > Soil > Agricultural land | place... | reverse complement strand
CAGACTCCCACCCATACCGATAGAGAAACGGGCGCTCTCCCTTTGGGATCGGTTTGAATTTGCTCACAAGCCACCCTCCATCACTTCCGGTTCAGCGATCGGGCCAACCGCAACCACAGGCAACCCTGCCAACTTGGCGTCTCGTTCTGCCTGCTCTTTGGTCCACCAGATGGCAGTACCAACCATCCAGGCTATAGGCTCGGGGTGGGGCTGCGGGGCTGGCTGGGAAAGGAGGCCGGAGATTCGAGTAACTGCGCGATCAATCGGTGCCTGAATGAAACCAGGTAGCGGCTCGTCAGGTGGCGGCTTCATGCCGGTAACGCCGGAAACCATGCCGACAAGGGCTTCGGTGACGATCTTGCTCAGTTCGGTATTGCTGGATCGGTTTTCTGTGGGCATGGGGATACCTCAAGGCTATGCTCGCTGCTTCGGTGGAGGGAAACCATGGCGATAGCAGTTGATTCCAAGGGAAGGCCGATTGATCAGGTATGCCGTTACTGCAAGGCTCTATTCACGGCCAAGGCTTTGAAGAAACACTTGGAGCGGTGTATGGGGCCGGCAGGCCAGCGGGTCTGCGATTTGACCGGTGCTGCACGCGCCCGGCGCCTGAAGATCCTCTGCGAAGGGCCGCAGAAGAAGAAAAAACGTCGCAGTGTTTACACCGTCGGCGGCGGAGCGTTTGGTCTCGGCAAAAGTCGGAAGCACTAGGCCGCTTTCAGCAATGCCTCGATCACCCTCTGACCAGCCAGCGGCGGTACCGCATTGCCGGCCATATGCATGGTCAGCCGGTGGTTGTCTGGGCGAAGCGTGTCGGCTGGGAATGACATGGCAGCCAGGGCCTCGCTGGCGCTGAGCATCCGCATGCGGTCGCAGTCAACCAAGGCCCAGCGGTCCAGGGTAGTGATGGTGCCGATTGGCCGGTTGATGTCGCGGCCGGTAGTGCCGGAGCCTTTGCCGTAGTAGGGCATGATGAAGCGGTCGCCGAAGCGCTGTCGGCCGTTGCGGACCCGGTCCAGCGTGGCCTGGGCCCGGCCTGGCTTCTCGATCGGCGACCAGCGCCCGGCGTCGAAGTCGAGGAAGCTGCTGGCCGGCACGTGCTCGCATTGCTGCAACTGCAGCTGAATCGGAGCCTTGCTCTTGGTGCAGATCAGGAACAGACGCACCCGGTGCTGCGGCACGCCCAGGTCGGCGCAATCGACAATGTGCGGCGCGACCTGGTAGCCCAGGCGCTGCATCGCATCCACCCAACTTGGGTACAGCACCCAGTTCATGAACTCTGGAACGTTCTCGATCACCCAGGCCTCCTGCTGCAGGACTTCGGCCGCTGCCGGCACAGCCCACGCCGTGGATCTCGATGCATCATGTTCCGGGTTGCCATTCTTCTTGCCGCGAGCCTTTGCGTGGCCCTGGCAGCATGGGGAGGCTATGCCGATATCGGTGCTCGGAACCGCTGCCCAGTTGGCCTGGTGCAGGTCCTGGCATACGTGGTCGGTTTCTTTATGGTTGGCTGCGTGCCATTTCACGGCCTCAGGCCAGTGGTTTGCCGCCCAGAGAACCTGGACGCCTGCGGCGCGCGCGCCAGTACTCCATCCGCCGAGGCCGGCGAACAGGTCGATTGCTGTGGTCATGTTGTGTTCCTTGCTTGCAGGCGGCGTCCTCGCGTAGGTGGCGCTTAGTCAGGAGGTAAGGTAAATTTTGGGGATTTTGAAGTTTGGGTCTGAACGTGAAAGCAAAAAATCGGATATTAATAGCGGCGGCTCTATTAGCTTTTCTGATCGTGTTGGCTGTGGCGGGAAGATATATTTCAGTCTTTTCTACGCATGTTTTGGCTGATCAGGAGAAATGGGGGCAGTTTGGTGATTATTTTGGAGGTGTGCTAAACCCCATTTTTTCGTTCTTGGCTTTTATTGCCCTTCTAGTGACGTTGCGTGCTCAGTTCACGGCGAATGAAGATAGTGAACGCAGGCATGACGAACAGCTTAGAGAGCAGCGCCTTTTCCAGTTGATAAGCTTGATGAACGAAAACGCATTGAGTGCGAAAGTTCTGACGGTTCGATACATTGGTCATCTCTCTCGGCCTCACGAGTATGCTCATGGCCATCAAGCACTCCATCATTCAGCAATCATTTTGAGAGATGAGCTTGCAAGAAGAGTTCGGATTTTTACTGAAACTCAGGACACCGATATGGGCGTTTTTCAGTCGCTAGAAGGGAAATTCAGGAATTGGCGAAAAGGTTACTGGCCGTCGGTGGGGCTGTATATTGAGTCTGTTTTTCTAGTTCTCGAATTTATCCTAAAAGAAAAATCAAGCGAAAGTTTTAAGCAATTTTCTTTGGGGGCGCTGCGAGTTCAATTTTCGGAAAGTGAGCGCCTGCTAATTTGGTATACAGCTATGTTTACTGCGGAGTATTCAGTCTATCTGATTCCGCTCTCCGCTTTGGGATTTGTTGATGATTATGATGGATCTCTTGACGATCAGCTTAAGCCTTGGCGTAGCAAGCTGGTTCAATGTAGCCTAGTTTGGTCAAGCGATGAAATTCAAAATCGCGCTGTCCAACCTAAAGCGTCAATGTTTCAGTAGTCAGCAGTTCCTCATGCGATTGTGGGAATTTGGTTTTGGATGGGATATTACGGGTGACCGGCATGGGCCGGCCAGAGGAGGCCTGCGTGACTATCGACTTCAGCAAAGGGCGTTACGAAGTTTTCAAGGGGCGGGTGCCTGGGCAACTGCCGATTGGTCGAATTGACGACGATGAGTTTGTCCGCTCGCCATCCAACGAGCTTTTATATCGCGTGGACGGGGATGAGTTCTACGACATCAAGGGGAATTATCTGGGGAAGATTGTCGAGTCTGGCCCAGGGCGCGCAATGGTTGTGGACAGCAACCACTACTGTCTATTCGTGATCGCACCCGAGTAGGATTTGGTCGCGACCCAAGCGAAGGGCTTGTGCAGCACTGAACTGCTGAAGCCTCCGCGCCACAGACGGTGACACTGTGATTTCGTGGCGCGGACGCTCCATTACTTAGCGTCGAAAGTGCCCAAGGACAGTTTCGCAGCGGTACCTACCTTGGCGTCGAGAACGGCCTTGAACTCCTGAGCGATGGCCTCGCGTTGGGCTTCCTCACCGATCCAACGCAGTTTCAGGACCGGTTGCGAGCCGCCGGTGATGACTGAAACGCGCAGGCGGATCACTTGCTCGCCCAGGCCCTCGAACGGAATGACCTTGAAGTCCAGCCAGGCTGGCAGGGTCTCTTTGCTGCTGGCCTCGATCTGGTCCATGGTGCTGCGGCTGGCGCGGGTCTCGCCGACGGCGTGGTCGCTCTCGGACGATGCTTTCACGGTGATGGTGCGAACCGCGGCAATCGCCTTGGCGATCGACATGGTGGCGCCGTTCTCATCAGACGCCGCTAGGTGCTGATTCCAGTCTTCGATCCAGTCGCTCATGGCCTTTTGTGCCAGGTTCTGGCCGCACACCGCCTGTACGGCTGCGAATGCAGCTGAAGCCTTGAGGCGCAGTACGGCGCGGTCATCGGCGTGGCCTGGATTATCGGCGGTTCCGATGTTGAACAGCACGACACAGCTCATGGCGTCCTGGTCGATGAAGCCTCGGGCCGCTGGCGCGGCGCGCTCGACGACATAGGCGCTGTAGTCAGCCAGGGAGTGGGTCGCGTAGGTGCCACGGAATCGACTTCGGCCGAGCTGGAAGCGTTCCAGGTCGAGCACCGTGACACTGTCCGGAACGATGATCGTAGGAGTGTTGGTGTCCAGGGATTTGCCGGCGGCCGCCAAGACCTGATCGCCGATGAGCTGCAGAGCTTCTTTGCTGAAAGACATTCGCTTTTTCCTTTTAGGTGCTGTGAGTTACGAGCGTGGGTGCACAGGTGCTTCGTCACGGGTGAAGAGCTGGTCGTGCTTTTCGGGGAACAGAGAGAGCTTGCCGCCGGTGCCTACATGCATCGGCGTGTCGAGGCTGGTGTTTTCACTGCGGGTGCCGCGCTTGGTGGGGGCCTTATACTCAAGCTTGTGCTTGATCTTGACCTGGCTGGACTCGCCGACTCGGCTGAAGTCCAGGGTGATGGTCACCTTGCCGGCCTTGCCGTGATCCACCACGCCGGCGGCGACTTCAGACAGGGCGTGTCCGACCTGGCTGGCGAAGGCGCCGCCGTTCAGCTCTTCGAGGAACTCGGCAGTATTGGTTGGGGTGGACATTGCTTCGACTCCTTGGGATGGATGCCACTTGGCGGCAGAGTGATGTGCTGCTGGCGCCGGCCGTGCCGGACGCGCGCGGTGATGCGTTTCAAGCGGAAAGCTCCATGTCTCGGTCATGCCAGCCGGCAAGCCACCAGCCGCAGTCCACGGTCATCCAGCCGTATGGCTGGTCATCGCGTGACTGGCTGTTGTCTCGGCAGGCCCGCCCGAGGTAGTACGCGGTGGGGTGGACCAGCTGCCGGCGCTTCATGGCTACGCACCGGCGAGGTGGTGGAGGGGCGCGAACGGGATGTCGTCGTCGAAGCTGTCGTTATCGGGTGGCGCCGCCTGCTGATTCTGCTGCTGGCTCGCCGGGCGCTGTTGTTGCCTTGGCTGCCGATCTGGCACTTGCCCAGGCTGTTGGCCCTGCGGCCGGCTGCCGAGCAGCTGCATCGTGCCGTTGATGTCGACGATGACTTCCGTGGTGTAGCGCTTGATGCCGTCCTTCTCCCACTCGCGGGTCTGCAGCTTGCCCTCGATGTAGCACTGGGAGCCCTTGCGCAGGTACTCCCCGGCGATCTCGGCCACCTTCCCGAACAGCGACACGCGGTGCCATTCGGTGCGCTCGACCTTCTGGCCCGACTGCTTGTCGGTCCAATGCTCGCTGGTAGCCAGGCTTAGGTTGGTGACCGCGTTACCGTTGGGCAGGTAGCGCACTTCAGGGTCCTGGCCGCAGGTGCCGACTAGGATGACCTTGTTTACCCCGCGACTCATGACGATGCCGTCCCGGCCAACAAGATCAATGCCAATGCAAAGAGCGCAGCCCAGCGAGTAGCGCACTCTCCGACCTGCCGAACTTTCACCACGGCCACGACGGGGAGGGTCTTGGCGTCGATCGCGCGCTCCAGGCTCTGCGCATAGCGGACTGCTTGGGCGTAGCTGGTGTTGCGACCGTAAACGCGGTTGTTGCTGGCCGAAACGACAGCCCAGCCGTTGCCGCTCTGGGTGACGAAGAAGCGCGATTTGCTTCGGAAAGCCTCGGTTGCTGTGATCACTTCTTGGCGCAGGGCTTCGAGCTTGTCCTGGCTTTGTTGGATGGCTGCTTGCATGGGTTGGTCCTCAGTGGGTCAGGCGTGGAGCTCGAAGGCCTCGGCCTTGCGAACGATTCGAACTTGGGCGGTGCGGCGCTCCGGCGCGCGGCGGTCGCGGCGCATCGGGTCGCTGTCGTTGATGACCGAGTGCATTGCGATGAGTCCAGCGAGCGCTATGCACAGCGGGCTGATGATCTGCTGCCGCATGGCCTTGGTGACCGCCTCAATGCGGCGCCCGGCCTCCAGCTTGAACAGCGCGGCCTCGATGCGGTTGGCCACGGTCCCCGGGCTTACCGCCATCTGGCGGGCGATTTCTTTGGTGGTGAGGCCTTGGGCCACCCACAGCAGTGCTTCGAGCTCACGGGGAGCCAGCGCCTTGCCGAGCTGGCCAATCCATGAGCCGCAAGTGATCGTTTCCATGAAGAGTCCTCGGTGGGCTGCATTGGTCGTGACGCTCGCTGCCGTGAACCTCCCGGACCAGGGGAGGGCGAACGCCACGACCGATGCAGCCTGGTGATGGGGAACCAGGTGGATCGGGCAGTTTTCGTCAGGCTGACGTTGCGCTGGTTGTCTCGTTTTGAGCATCGGCGGTGCAAGATTTGCCACAGAGCGGGCAGTAATTAGCGACCACCGAAACGGTCTTGTTCACGCGCTTCAAGCCTCCAGCTTTCTTCGGCGCCATGTAGTGGCCGGTGACCTCGACGCAGAATCGCCGCTCGGCCTTTCCAGTCTCGATGTTCAGTGAAAGGTTGTGGCCCTCTGCGCGCATGTAGAAAGGCCCGGAACCTGGCGCCTCCTCAGCAAGCTGGTCCGTAACCAGCTTCACGGCATCGCTGATGCAGGTGCAGCTCATCGTCTTGCCCTCCAGGGCGGTTGATTTCCCGTCTGGCCCTGTCGCCAAGGCCAGCCAGTGAAATCTCCGTGATCCAGGCGCCCATCGCTCTCTGGGCTACGCGCTTCCCCGCATTGGCATGCGCGCCACTTGGTTACCTGAACCCAGCTCACTGCATGAGGCAGCTGCTGCCCTCATGTGCCGCTGAGGGTGACGGGTGTCGAGTTGTGTAAAGAGCGGTGGCTGCCGTAGCTGCCGATAACCTGTGTTATGGGTGGAATCATAACTCAGGTTTTTGGCGTGTCAATAACTCAAGTTATAAATCCGACCAAAAAAAGGCCCGCGTTATGCGGGCGCTTGCTCATGCTTCAGCAAAACCTCGCCATCCAATCCTGATCAGGCCTGAGTCCAAGGTGTCGATCGTGATACCTGAAGTCTCCTCCAGGTCGGCGAGCAATCGTTGCCAGTCGGCAGGAGATTCATCCGCGCTCGGCTTGACTTCAACAAACTGCCTTTTCTGTACGTGGGGTGATGAGATTGCTTGCTGGATTCGGTATCCGAGCCGTTCGTAGGACAACGACGGGGAATGCGAGAAGGCAGGGTAGGGCATGGTACGAAACTCCTTTTACTGTATGTGCATACAGTTATCCGTTGCCGAAGGAATTTTCAATAGCCACGAGCTAATATTTTTTAGCTTTCGTTATTCGGGCCAAAAAAAGCCCAGCATTCCGCCGGGCCGTTTTGGGTCAAGTATCGTTAGAGCTTGATGGTAGCGCGCACCACGACTCCCACGATTCTGCAGCCTTCCATACACATCTCCATAGGGTAGGCCGGATTGAGCGGCTTCAAGAACCTCCGCCCGCCGTCTTCCACCAGTTTTTTGAAGGTCGCTTCATTGCTGTCGGCCAGCTTGGCAACGACAAGCTTTCCAGGGGCGGCCTCAGCTTCGGTGTCCACCAGGATGAGCATCCCCTCAGGGATGCTTGTACCGACTGGTGAAGTCATCGAGTCTCCTTTGACCTCCAGCCAAAACGCTGCCCCTTTGGAGTCGTAATCAGACATTTCGTAGCGGTCAGAAAACCCGGGTGGAAATGGTTCGACCGCTTCCGCCCAAGCTCCCGCAGCGACCCAGCTAATCACCGGGTACCTGAAGGATTCGGGCTGCTCTTTCAGCGCCCTGATATTGCTCGGCTCTCGCTGCGACCCTTGTCCGGAGGCCAGCCATTCGGCAGTCACTCCAAGAGCCCTAGCTATTTCAAGCAGCTTTTTGGAAGTCGAGTTCCGACCACTTTCGAGGTGCTGGATCGTGACCTGGCTTACCCCGGCTTTCTCGGCCAACTGGGCCTGACTTAGGCCAAGCGCCGTGCGACGTTCAAGGATTCGGTCTTTGAGCATTTCGGAAGGTTTGTTCATGCCTCCAAGGGTAAAACACACGTTATTACCCTTCAAATAACATGTGTTTGCCTTCTCTATAACTTGAGTTATCATCGAGTGCACGATCCATTGAGGCACGCAGACATGCCGAACACAGAAAGACCAATTGACGAGGTCGTGCGGTTGGCCGGAGGCCAAGCAGAGCTCGCCCGAAGATGCAACACCAGCCAGCCACGTATTTGGCAGTGCGTACACCGGAACCAGAAGGTGCCGGCAGATCTAGTGATCCCGTTTGAGAAGGCGGTTGGTGGTCAGGTTACCCGCCATCAGCTGAGGCCGGATCTCTATCCGGCAGAAGATAAGGCAGCTTCGTGATGAGCATTGTGCATCTGAAGGCTTTTAGCCAGTAGATGACCGAAACACCTGCGAATCCATCCAGTACCGGAATCGCGGACGAAAAAAAACCGCCTGGCAGGGCGGCTTTCTCTACAGCATTTCAACGGGTTTAAGCATGACAAACATCGTCCCACTTGACAAGTCCAGGGGGTTTACCCGGATGGACAACCAGCTCATGGATGGCCTGCTGGCTATCGATCTCCCGGCCCGGGAGATGAAGATTGTGCTGTACGTGGCCAAGGCCACCATCAACTTCGGTGCGGGCGCTCAACGCATCCCGGCTACCGACATCGCGAAAGCTATCCACGCCCACCCTGACACCGTGTCCAAGGCGGTTTCCAGCCTGCTGCGTCGCCGTGTCCTGTTCCGCGAAGGTGGTGCCCGTGGTGACATCGGTGTGAATGACCCGAAAGACTGGGTATACGTTCCTGAGCCGAAACAGACCAAAACAGCCGATTCGGCTCAAGTGGTCCGAATCGGCGAAGAGTCGAAACAGACCAAAACCGCCGAGTCCCTTCTTTATTCTAAGAAAGAAACCCCCTATGTAACTCTTCCTACGGAAGAGATTACATGCCCCCCCAGCGAATCGGAGCCGACCCCGGCCAAGGATGAGCGCAAGGCGCCTTTCGGAAAAGCCGCGATGCTGGCCGACAACCCGCACGGGCTCGATGAATCCCTGATCTCTGATTACTTGGCGGTCCGCAAATCCAAGGGCGCCCCAATGAGCTCCCGGGTTTGGACGCGCTTGAACGACAAGCTTCGCCAGTGCCTGACCTTCGGTATCCAGCCTGCCCAGGTCATGGAAATCGTCATCGAGAGCGGATGGCGCAGCTTCGAGGTGGAATGGATCACCAAGCGATTCGCCGCCAAATCGCCCGCACAGGGCAAGCCAAACAGCCGTCATCACGGCTTCAACGACCGCGACTACCACGATGGCCTTATTCCACGGGAGGATGGCTCGTATGCGTTCTGAAAAAGTTGTCCACCTGTCGAGCATTGCCGGCCCGCAGGTCACCTCAATGGCCATGTGCGAAGAGCATGGACCGTATGAGGCAACCACTCACCAGGTGCTCAGCCACACCTTCCGCTCGCCGTGCCCAGGCTGCAAGGCCGCGCAGGTTGCCAAGACCCAGGCTGAAGACATCAAGCGTCAGCGCGTGGACCTGGCCTACAAGCTCGGTGATTCGTTGATCCCAAAGCGTTTCAAGGACAAGACCTTCGACAGCTACTCGGCAAGCAGCGAAGGCCAGCACAAGGCCAAGGCGCGCTGCGAGCGGTACGCCGCCGAGTTCGAAGCCAATCTGGCCTTGGGCCGCTGCCTGATCCTGGTGGGCAATCCCGGCACCGGCAAAACGCATCTGGGAGTGTCGATCGCCCAGGCAGTCATGGCCAACTCCACGCACACGGCTGCGTATCGGACTCTCGGCGGGATTTTGCAAGCCATCCGCGCCACGTTCGATGGCAGTTCCGGTCAGACCGAGGGGAGCATTCTTGATGCGCTGATTCGCCCGTCGCTGTTGGTCCTCGATGAGGTCGGAGCGAGCAAGGAGGCCCCGAGCGATTTCGAACTGAGCCGGCTTTTCTCGATCATCAATGGCCGTTACGAGCGGATGCTGCCGACCATCGTGATTTCCAACCTCGGTGCGAAAGAGCTCCCGGCCGCGATGGGCGAGCGATCGGCTGACCGGTTGCGGGAGGGCGGTGGCATTGTCCTGCCGTTCGATTGGTCATCCCACCGTGGCCGGGAGGGCATCTGATGCGCCAGTCCAAACTGACCAAGGCCGCTCGCGGTCGGGAATGCCAGGTACGCATTCCGGGTGTCTGCAACGGCAACCCCGAAACCACCGTCCTCGCGCATTACCGCCTGGCTGGTACCTGCGGCGTCGGCAAGAAACCGCACGACCTGCAGGGCGCTTGGTGCTGCAGCGCTTGCCACGACGCCTGCGATGGGCGCAGCCGGGCCGTGGACCGCGATACCGCCCGCCAGTACCACGCCGAGGGCGTCATGCGCACCCAGGCGCTGCTGCTGAACGAGGGAGTGCTGATCGCATGAATGCTCCCGCCCTTCGCCCGTTCAAGGCCAAGCCGGCCCGCGCCAAGCCCGTCGACCGGGAAGGGCAGGAGCAGGCCGCGCTGATGCAGGAGCTGCAGCTGCGCTACCCACAGGCCTACAAGTTGATCTACCACGTGCCTAACGGCGGGCACCGGGTCAAGGCCGTGGCTGCCAAGCTGAAGGGGCAGGGCGTGAAGGCTGGCGTTCCCGACCTGGTACTGCCCATGGCGCGCGGCCGCTACTTCGGTCTCTACATCGAGTTCAAGGCCATGCCGCCGTTCGATGCGCCGGTATCGCCCAGCCAAGACGCCTATCTGCAGGCGCTGGCCGGCCAAGGCTACCTGGCGATCGTATGCCGGGGCAGCATCGACGCTGTCGAAGCCATCCGCGCCTACCTGCTGCTGCCCGCCACGGTGGCTGCATGAGCGCGACCCGGGAAGTGAAGCTGAGCGAGGCCGAGGTGCGCCGGCAGGCCGCAGACAAGTCGGTGCGCGACCTGCGCGACCCGCGTCACCCCGGTCTGTACCTGCGTTTCTGGAGTAACCGCGAGCGCGGTACCTGGCACCTGGTACGCGGCAAGAAATGGGTGCCGGTCGCCCGGTGGCCCGAGCTGAGCGTGGCGGCGGTAATTGCCGAACTGCCCGCGCTGCGTCAGCGCCTGCTGCGCGACCCGGCCACCGCGCCGGTGGTGTCGGGCATGACCACCGTGGGGCAGCTGCTGGACTGGTACGGGGACCGCATGGCCCGTGACCGCTCCCTGTCGGCAAAGCGCAAGGCCGGCGCCCGATCCGCCATTGCCCAGCACCTGAAGCCGCGCCTGGATGACCTGGCTGTGCTCGAGGTGAATGCCGATGCTCTGGACAAGCACCTGATGTGGCCATGTCAGGCCGAAGTGTCATTGTCCTACCTGCGGCAGATGTTCGCGCTGCTGCTGACCGCGTTCCGCCAGGCCCTGCAGCTGGGGCTGATCGACCGGAACCCGATGGCCGGGATGCGCTTCAACGACTTCACCAAAGCCCGGATTCTGCCCAAGGCGGCGCGGCTGCGAGGCGTGCAGTTGCCCGAGCTGATGCAGCAGCTGGCCCAGGCCTTCGAGCAGGAGCCGGGGGACGCCATGCTGGCCCTGATGATGCTGGCCCACGGTACCCGGATCGGCGAGACCCGCATGGCGCGTTGGAGCGAGGTTTCCCTGGCCGCTGCCGAGTGGTTCATTCCTGCAGCCAACACCAAGACCCGCACCGAGCACCGCCTGCCCCTGACTACCCAGGTGGCGGCGCTGCTGACCCGGTACCGGACGATCCAGCAGGCCCGGGGCTATGAGGGCGTCTACCTGTTCCCGAACCGGCGCGGGCTGCCGCTGAGCGAAACCCAGGCGAGCATGGTGTTCACCCGACTGGGGCAGGGCGAGTGGACCAGCCACGACCTGCGCAAGGTGTCCCGCACGACCTGGACCGACCTGGGCATCGACGGCCACATCGGCGAAATGCTGCTGAACCACACGCTGGGCAAGATCGCCAGCACCTACATCCACACCCAGGCCATGCAGCAGCGCCGGGCAGCCCTGGAGAAGTGGCATACCTGGTTAGACGGCATCGGCTTCGGTGTCATTCACGGCCTTACCAAGGCCTTATCCGGAATTTCACAGAATTCGGCCCAGCCAGCGGAACACAAGGCGTCCAGCGACCTTACCGAATTTGTAATTAGCGAGGATTCAAAGCGATGAACAACAGCCAATTGATCGATAAAGCCCAAGCCATCTGCGGTTGTCTTTCCTACGACGACAGCACCCCGAATGGCAGCCCAAAGTCTGTGATCGCCGAACTCTGCCATCGTCTCGGCGAGCGCACAGTGCGCATCAAGAAGGAATTGGGCGGCTACACCATGACCACCCTTTACGGTCGCCAGCGTGCGCTTACCTGGAAAGAGGAAGTGATGTGGCGCCTTTTCGGTTGGCCACCACGGGGCTTCGAGGTGCTGGGCGAGGTGAGTGAGTGAGGAAGAGCCACGGCCCAGCCTTCAAGAAGGCCGTGATCGAGCTGGAAAAGTGCCCTTTGTGCCGTGGGAGAGCGGTCACTCAAGGTGTGTTTCACGAACTGCCGTGCGGCCACTGCCATGCCTCGGGCTTTGTGGCGGCTGCAACCGGCGAGGCCCTGGCCCTGGATGAACTGGTGACCCAGCTCAGCATGAGGCTTCGGGCCGCGCTCCAGCAGATCGAGCAGTTGAAGAAGCCTCTGGCCACCGGCCCGGGTGCGCATTATCAGGAAGGCAACCGGCTCGGCGCCGGGGGCAGCAACTACACCGGGGATTGAGGGGGAAGGACATGATTTACAGCAGCGTACTCGCGGCGGTCGTCTCGGCCCTGGCTGCAGAAGCGATCGACAATACCAGCAAGCAGGCTTGGCAGAAGCTATACGAGCCCGGCAGCGAAGACGGCCACGACATGGCTACCTTGAGCAGGTCGGTGGAGCGCGGCGAAATCAGCCGTATGGATGCTGACTGCTGGGTGTTCGCCAGGTTGCACAGCCAGCTGAAGCCACGGCACTGGGATGTCCTGGTGGCGAGGTTCAGCACGCACAAGGGGCGAAAGGTTCAGTCGATCAGTCGCCTGATCCCCATGGTTGCCTCCCATGCTCCGAAGCTGTTCATCACCAGTGCAGTGACGGCTTGGGCGATCCCGAAGATGAAGGGCGCCGAGGGAAAGCGGTCGAGCGACATGATCGTGTTGCCAGCTCAGTTCTACGATATCAACCGGTGGGACCCGGATGCTCGTCCTGAGCGAACTCGCCGCCGCTGGAGGAAGGACATTGAGGACGTGCTTAAGCAGATGGCCGAGGAAGCACTGGAGGCTGCGGCCGACATTCTGAGCTACGAAGGTCTTTCTATGGAAAATGCCGCTTGACATCAAATGGCCGCATGGCCGATTATTTCCCCATCCTGTCATTCCTGCGCACGTTGAGGACTGACCATCAAAAGCCCAGCCATAGAGCTGGGCTTCTTCGTTTCAGGGATTTACTTGAGGTGGGGCCAGACTGGTAAAATTTGCGTCCCTTGAACCTTGAGATGGATCTTATGCGACAGTTTTTGGCAATGACTTTTGGGGGGCTAACCCCGAGCTACTATGCTCGGCAGTTGTTCTTCGGCGCGCTGTTTGCGGCCTTTTTCATTTACATGAAATCACGCGCTCCACTAGGGATTGATTTCGCAACGGTAGCCATTTCGGTGGTGAGTACCTTGCTGTATCCATATTCTCGTTTTGTGTACGAGAGCGTGGTGGGCTTCATCATGGGCCGCAACATGTTCGTCGTGAATGCGCTCCTGATGCTGTTTGTCAAAGTGCTGACGATGTTCGTGTGCTGGTTCTTGGCGATCTTCATCGCACCAATGGGGTTGCTGTACCTCTACTGGCATCACAGTAGGCAGCCGTCCAACTAAATCCTCCGAGCCCGGCTATGAAGCCGGGCTTTGTCGTTTCGAGCCCTGGCAAATGCTGGGGCTTTTTTATGGAGCAGTGCTTATGGCCGAGCCAAGTACCGGCGCCCTCGCAGTGACCGGCGTACTTGCCAGCGTCGGCCTGGGTGCTGCATTCCCCCAGCTGGATCTCGCCGCACTGGTCGGCGCGTTCGGTGGGGCTTTCTTCTACGTGGTGTTCGCGAAGGACATCAGCACCTGGCGCCGTGTCGGCTACCTACTGGCTGGTTGGATTGGTGGCTACTTTGGTGCAGCTGAACTTATGGGCCGGGCCTGGACCCAGACCGCTGGGTTCAGTGCATTCGTATGCGGCGTGCTCTGCGTCGTCACATTCTCTGGCTTGCTGGAGTGGATGCAGACCGGTCGCATGCCTACCTGGCTGCAATGGGTCTTCCGTCTGCGTGCCAGGAAGGAGGGTTGAATGGTTGCCGTTATTCAGGCCGCGCTCTGCGCCGTCATCTTCGTGATGATTGGGCTGCGCTACCGGCCATACCCCGATGCTCGCTACAAGCTGAGTGTGTCGCTCATGGCGTGGGCTGCCTGCGCCGTGACCGGCATGCAGTGTGTCAGCCTCATCGGCCGGATGGTATTGCACGATGACTTTGCTGATGCTTCCTGGTTCAACACTGCGTTCTACCTGCTGGCCGCCATCTTGGTGTGCAGGGCTAAGGGCAACGTGGCCAAGATCGTGCGGGTGGACTGATGGCGTGCCAAGGATGTGCCGCCCGGCGCGAATGGATCAACAAGTGGATGAAGGTGGCCCGTGAACGAGCAAGCAATCTCTTTGCTCCAGCAGATCCTGGACCAGCAGCAGAAGCAGACCAACCTGCTCGAGCAGATCGCGATCCAGAACCTGGCGCTGATCGAAGCTCTGGCCGATGAAGGCGCCGATCCTGACGCACCGCCGAAGAACTACCTGAGTGGCGAGCCATGCCGTTGAGACCCCAGCGCCCTTGCCGAGCCCAGGGTTGCCGATCACTGCACCGCAACGCCAATGGATACTGTGACGGGCACGCCGCTCTGGCTGCCGAGCAGGCCAAGGCATGGGCTACTCGTAAGGGGTCGGGCCGAGGTGGCCGCCCCTGGCGCCGCATCCGTGATCGGATCTTGAAGCGCGACCAGTACCTCTGCCGATGTGATGACTGCCTCAGGCTCGGGAGGATTCGCGAAGCGCATGAGGTCGACCACATCGTGGCCCTGGCCCACGGCGGCACTGACGATGATCACAACCTCCGGGCGATCAACCGTGACTGCCACAAGGCGAAGACGCGGCGGGAGTCGAAATTGATCAAAAAATGATCGAAAACGGCGAAAAATGAGACTAAATCGCATCTGTGGGAGGGGGAGGGTTGAAAGTTCAGGCCCTTTCGCTCGGACACCGCGCCCTCAGTCGTTTTTTTACACCCGCGAAATTAAAAATTCAGGAGTTGCGCGATGGGAGGCACCGCCAAGGTCGCCGGCCGTGGTCGCAAACCCAAGCCGACGGCCAAGAAAGAGCTAGCCGGCAACCCCGGAAAACGGGCCCTGAACAAGGCCGAGCCGAATTTCTCCACCATCACCAATGTTGACCCGCCGGACTGGCTCAGTGAGCGAGCAGCCACGATGTGGAAGATGCTGGTTCCCGAGTTGCTGCGCGAGAACGTCATCGCGCTGACTGATCTGCACAACGTCGAGGCGTTCTGCACCGCCTACAGCAACTGGCGAAAGGCACAGGAGGCGGTCGACCAGTTCGGGCCGGTGGTCGAGTCGTCACAAGGCAGCCCAATGAAGAACCCTGCGCTTACCGCGGCCAACGAGGCGATGCGCCAGATCGTGACATTCGGTTCGATGCTTGGCCTGGACCCGGCCAGCCGCACCCGAATCATCGGCGGCAATAAGCAGAAATCCACCAACGAGTTCGCAGCCCTACTGAGTTCCTGATGGCCAGAGCCAAGTACACCAACGTCGACAAGGCGATGGCGTGGGCAAAGTCCGTCCTCAAAGGAAAGTTTCCCGCTTGCCGATTCATCCATCAGGCGATCGAGCGGCACTTCGATGACGTAGCGGCCAGCCGGTCGAAGGATTTCCCGTACAAGTTCGACCCGGCCAAGGCCGAGAAGAAGCTGCGACTCATGCAGCTGCTGCCCCACACCAAGGGCGAATGGGCGTTCAAGCGACAGCTGATCACCTTGGAGCCCTGGCAGCTCTTCGGTCTGGCCTGCACCTTCGGCTGGGTCCGGAAGAAGGGCGGGTACCGGCGCTTCCGCGAGAGCTACTGGGAGGTGCCGCGCAAGAACGGCAAATCGGTGATTGCCGCCGGCGTAGGCATCAGCATGTTCACCGCCGACAACGAGTTTGGCGCCGAGGTCTACTCCGGTGCGACCACCGAGAAGCAGGCGTGGGAGGTGTTCCGGCCTGCAAGGCTGATGGTTAGCCGGTCGCCCATGCTGATCGAGGCGGCAGGCATCGAGGTTAACGCCTCGAACTTGAACATTCCGTCGAACGGCAGCCGCTTCGAGCCGTTGATCGGTAACCCGGGTGATGGTGCGTCGCCGTCCTGCGCGATCATCGACGAATACCACGAGCACGACAGCGCGGCTCAGTACGACACGATGCTCACCGGCATGGGGGCGCGCCGGCAGCCGTTGATGTTCATCATCACCACCGCCGGCGCGAACATCGAGGGTCCGTGCTACGACAAGCGCCGCCAGGTCATCGAGATGCTGAACGGCACCGTCCCTGACGACGAGCTGTTCGGCTACATCTGGACGCTCGACGATGGCGACGACTGGACCGATCCAAAGAACCTGGCCAAGGCCAACCCCTGCATGGGCGTGTCCGTGTTTCAGGAGTACCTCGAGAGCCAGCTGGCCAGGGCGATCCGTTCGGCGCGATTCACAAACACGTTCAAGACCAAGCACCTGAACCTGTGGGTGAGTGCCAAGTCCGGCTTCTTCAACATGGAGAGCTGGAAAGCCTGCGAGGACAAGACGCTCACGCTTGAACAGTTCGAGGGCCAGGAATGGGTTGCCGGCTTCGACCTAGCGCGGAAGCTGGACATGAACTCCAGGGCCAGGCTGTTCTGGCGTGAGGTCGATGGGAAAATCCACTACTACAGCGTCGGGCCTGCGTTCTGGGTGCCCGAAGACACGGCCAACGACGTAGACAACAAGCGAATGTCCGAGCGCTTCCAGGCCTGGGTCAACACCGGACACCTGATCGCCACGCCCGGCGCCGAGGTCGACTACCGCGAAATCCTTGAGGACACCAAAGACGCTAACAAGCTGGCACCTATCAGAGAGAGCCCGATCGACCCGCACGGCGCAACTGGTCTGAGCCATGACCTGGACGACGAGGGTTTTAACCCGATCACCATCACCCAGAACTACACCAACATGTCCGACGGCATGAAGGAGCTGGAAGCAGCCATTGAGGCGGGCCGCTTCCACCACGACGGCAATCCGATCATGACCTGGTGTATCGGCAACGTCATCGGCAAGAACCTGCCGGGTAACGATGATGTGGTGCGACCAATCAAACAGGGCGAAGACAACAAGATCGACGGCGCCGTGGCACTGATCATGGCTGTTGGATCGGTTCTGCGCCTGGCTGCCGAAGGCTCTGGCGGCTTCGACAACTTCTTCGCCAACCCTATCGTTGTTGGCTAATGGGACAACCTATGAAAACTGGCCTGATCATCTTTCTGGTGCTTGCCGCCGGCGGCTTGCTGCTGGGCGTTGCTGGCGTATATGTGCTGGCCGGCCTGGGATACGCGCTGCTGGCTTCTGCCGGTTCGCTACTGGTCGCCGCGGGCTTCATTCGCAAGGGGTTGATCGGTGGCTAAATCACTCACGCAGATCCTCGGCCAGGCCTTGGTGAAGTCGGCCGAACCGGGAGTGGCTTCGAGCCTGGCTGGCTGGGCCAGCCGCAAGATTGGCCTCACCGACTCAGCATTTTGGAACACGTACTACGGCACAGATTCGGCGTCGGGGAAGGTGGTCAGTCAGCAGACGGCGCTGCAGCTCTCGACGGTGTGGGCTTGCGTGCGCTTGATCGCCGAGACCATCGCAACGCTGCCGATCGCCTTGTATGAGGACAAGAACGGCGCGCCGGTGGTGGCCAGCTCCCACCCGGTCAACTTCGTGATCAGCCAGCAGCCGAACGCCGATCAAACCCCGGTGGAATTCTGGGAGAACGTCCTGGCCAGCCTGTTGCTGCAGGGGAACGCCTTTTGCGAGCCTCACCAGAGCGGACGCACGCTGACCAGCCTTGAATTTCTATTGCCGCAGAACATGTCGCCACCGAGGCGCTTGGCGGACGGCTCGATTGAGTACCGCTACACCGACAGCTTCGGCAAGCCTCACACGCTGACCGAGGATCAAATGGTGCACGTACGAGCCTTCGGCGTGGACCCGCTTTGCGGCCTGTCGCCGCTGGCCTACGGCCGGCAGGTGTTGGGCTCGGCCATGGCTGCTGATGAGTCGGCGGCCAAGATGTTCGCCAACGGCATGAAGCTGGGCGGCGTGCTATCCACCGACCAGATCCTGAAGCCAGAACAGCGAAAGGAAATCCGGGAGGACATGATCAAGCAGTTCTCCGGCGCGACTAATCACGGCAAGACCATGGTTCTTGAGGCGGGCATGAAGTACCAGCAGGTCTCCATGACGCCAGAAGACGCCCAAATGCTGCAGACCAGGGCGTTCAACGTCGAAGAGATTTGCCGCTGGTTCCGGGTGCCGCCGTGGATGGTCGGACACACGCAGAACTCCACCAGCTGGGGCACAGGCATGGAGCAGCAGATGATCGGCTTCCTGTCGTTCACCCTGCTCCCCTGGATCAAGCGCATCGAGATGTGTGCCAACCGACGCCTGCTGCGTCCTGATGAGCGACGCCGCTTCTACGTGAAGTTCAACCCGGAAGGGCTGCTTCGCATGGACAGCGCGGCGCGGGCGGCCTTCTACAGCTCGATGACGCAGAACGGGATCTACACCCGGGACGACTGCCGCCGCAAAGAGAACCTGCCTCCGCAGGGCGGCAACGCCGACAAGCTCACCGTGCAATCCAACATGCTGCCGATCGACAGGCTGGGCGAAGACCCCGGCGGTGCCAACCAGGCCAAGGCAGCGCTGCTCGACTGGCTCAACGACCAGCCAAGAGGTAACACCCCATGAGACACAAGGATCGATTGGCGGCGGTCAAGTACCGCTCTTTCGACTATGACGTGAAGGCTGTCGGCGACGACGGCCTTTTTTCTGGCTACGGCTCAGTGTTCGGCGTGGTCGACAGCTACAAAGAGGTCGTTGCGCCGGGCGCATTTCTCGAGTCGATCGAGGATACCAAGGCTAAGGGCCGGACTTTTCCTGTGCTTTGGCAGCACATGACCCGTGAGCCGATTGGCAGCTGGGACATTGAAAGCCTGAAGGAAGATGATCATGGCCTGTTTGGTGACGGTGAGCTGTGGCTGCCAGATGCGCCGTACGCCCGTATCGCCTTCCGAGGCATGCAGACAAGGTCGATCACTGGCCTTTCGATCGGCTACTACGTTCGAGAGTCGAGCTTCGACCAAAAGACCGGTATCCGGACCCTGACGAAACTCGACCTGATCGAGATATCGATCGTCACAGTGCCCGCCAACGACGAGGCCCGCACAGACACCATCAAGTCGAAGTTGGCCCACGGCGGCCTACCTTCGATGCCCGAATTTGAGTTGCTCCTGCGCGAGGCAGGCTTCTCGAAATCTCAGTCCACGGTGATTGCCAACCGCGGGCTGCAGCACCTGCTCCGGAGCGAGTC
>Ga0247821_10000650_pt1 | contig 19196 bp, 17 predicted proteins | sample 13C_Glycerol_Day_FD_192481 | JGI IMG/M metagenome (GOLD analysis project Ga0247821, IMG submission 192481) | Soil microbial communities from agricultural site in Penn Yan, New York, United States - 13C_Glycerol_Day14 | ecosystem: Environmental > Terrestrial > Soil > Agricultural land | place... | reverse complement strand
GCGGCGCGCGCAAGATCGGCGCTGGGCGAGACGATCACCGGCGACTTGCCGCCCAGCTCCAGGGTCACCGGCACCAGGTTCTGCGCCGCGTTGCGCATCACCGAACGACCGACCTCGGTGCTGCCGGTGAACACCAGGTGATCGAACGGCACGCCGGAGAACACCTTGGCCACCGAAGAATCGCCGGTGACCACGGCCACCTCCAGCGGGTCGATGGCCTCGGCGAACAGGCGCTCCAGCAACTGCGCCGTGCGCGGTACCACGTCGGAAGGCTTGAGGATCGCCCGGTTGCCCGCCGCCAGGGCCGAGGCCAGCGGACTGAGCAAGGTGTACAGCGGCGCGTTCCAGGTGCCGATGATGCCGACGCTGCCCTTGGGCTGGTGCATCACCCAGGCTTCGGCGCCGAGCAGGTCGTAGGGCGCGAACGGCTGGCGGCGCTCGTCCTGCATCCAGTCTTCGAGGTGGTCGCGGGCATGCTTGAGCGAGCCCAGGGCACCGAGCACATCGTTCATCAACGAGAAACCGGCGGGCCGGCCGCCGAAGTCCAGGTCGATGGCTTCGGTCAGCTCGGCATGGTGACGCACCAGCAGCTCGATCACCTGCTGCAGGCGTCGGCGGCGGGTGGCGGCGGGAACGGCGCCGGCGGTATTGAAGGCCTGCTTCTGTTCGGCCAGAAGGCCCGTCAGTGTATCCAGGATTGGGCTCGCTGCGTTCATCAAGGTCCCCTTGGCTCGGGTGGGTGGTGGCTGGCGCCACACTAGCGGTGCCCGAGGGGCGCGCGCCTCGTCCGATCGGACGAGAATCCGGCAAAAGCGTTAGTCCGTTAAGACGATGTGTCGGCAAGGGCTGCGACCAATACTGGCAGCACGAAAATCCCATCCCATGAGGTCAGTCATGGCAATGCCAAACACAGGTTTCGACCCCCAGGCCTTCCGCACCGCGCTGGGCACCTTCACCACCGGGGTCACCATCATTACCACCCAGGCCGAGGACGGCTCGCCGGTGGGCATCACCGCCAACAGCTTCAACTCGGTGTCGCTCAACCCGCCGCTGGTGCTCTGGAGCCTGTCGAAAAAAGCCCGCAGCCTGCCGGTGTTCAGCAGCGGCAAGCACTGGAACGTGCATGTGCTGTCCACCGAGCAGGAGTCGCTGTCGGGCCGTTTCGCCACCCAGGGCGAGGACAAGTTCGCCGAGATCCAGTTCGACAACGGCGTCAGCGAAGCGCCGCTGCTGCAGGACTGCACCGCACGCTTCCAGTGCCGCACGGCGTTCCAGTACGAAGGCGGCGATCATGTGATCTTCGTCGGCGAGGTGCTGGCCTTCGACCACAGCGAGCGTGCACCGCTGGCCTTCCAGAGCGGCCAGTACGCCCTCGCCACGCGCAAGCCACGCCACGAGCTGCGCCTGGCCACCACCCCACCGCCACCGGAGTGCAGCTACACCGAGGACCTGCTCGGCTACCTGCTGGGCCGCGCCCACTACCAGTTGCTCAACGCCCTGCGCCGGCTGCTGAACAACCAGCAACTGGACGAACAGGCGTTCTTCATCCTCTCGGTGCTGTGCATCCGCGACAACCTGAGCCTGGAAGAGATCAACACCTTCGTAAACTACACCGGCCATGAAGTGACGCTGGCGAGCATGCGCTTCCTCGAACGGCAAAACCTGCTGGCCATCGAAGGCGAACCCGGGCACCAGCGCTTCGTGCTCACCGCCAACGGCCGCGAAGCCTCGCTGCAGCAACTGGCCCTGGCCAAGGTGGTGGAAGAAGAGCTGGCGGCCAAGCTCGGGCCTGCCGATGCCCAGGCGCTGAAGGTGCTGCTCAAGCGCCTGATCGTGGTCAGCGACCCCGGCTTGCCGGACCTGTGGGCGCCGCGTTGAACGTCGGCGTACACGGTCTGCCGGCGACCAGGGTCGGCTGGCGCAGCCACGGCTTGTTGCTGTTGCTGGCCCTGGTGTTTGCCGACAACTTCGTCGGCCGGCAAATCCTGGCGGTGATGATCGACCCGATCAAGACCGAGTTCGGCGTCGGCGACACGGCCATGGGGCTGATCTCGGGCCTGGCCTTCGCCGCGGTCTACGCCGTGCTCGGCCTGCCGGCCGGGCGCCTGGTCGACCGCCTGCCGCGTACCCGCCTGCTGGCCCTGTCGTGCCTGCTCTGGGCGCTGGCGACCCTGGCCTGCGGACTGGCCGGCAGCTTCCTGGTGCTGGCCATTGCGCGGATGCTGGTGGCGGTGAGCGAGTCGCCGACCACCTCGGCTTCGCTGTCGGTGATCGCCGACCTGTACCCGCCGCACCGGCGTTCATTCGCCATCAGCTGCTTTACCGCGGCGCCGACCTTTTCCTCGATCATCGGCCTGAGCATCGGCGCCTGGGTGGTCGAACACTATGGCTGGCGCAGCGGATTCATTGCGCTGAGCCTGCCGGCCCTGCTGTTTTGCGTACTGCTGGCGGTGGTGCGCGACCCGCTGCGCGGCCGCTGGGACCTGGGCAGCAGCACATCGGCCACCCCGCGGCAAAGCCTGGGCAATGAAGCGCGGTCGCTCTGGGCCCTGCCGGCCTACCGCTGGCTGATCCTGGCCGGTGGGCTGACCACCCTGAGCTCCTACGCCATCGGCATGTGGAACACCAGCTTCCTGATCCGCTCCCATGGCCTGTCGCTGCAACATGCCGGCTTGCTGGCCGGGGTCATCTGCGGCGTGGCTGCGGGAATCGGCGGATTGTTTGCCGGCTGGCTCAACGATCGCCTGAGCCATCGGGGAGCGCACTGGCAGATCCTGATTCCGGTGCTGGGCAACCTCACCGCCCTCGCCGCCCTGGTCGTCTACCTGCTGTGGCCGGCCGGGGTGTTGAGTGTATGGGCTGGCGTGCCGATTCCGGTGGCCATGCTCTGGTGCGCGCTGTACAGCTTCTTCGTGGTCTGGTGGGTGGCGCCCTGCTACAACCTGGTCACCCAACTGGTGCCCGCCAGCGGACGTGGAACGGCCATGGCCTTGCAGACCATTGTCAGCACCTTGCTGGGGGTGGGGATCGGGCCGGTGCTGACCGGAGTGTGCAGCGATTTGCTGCTGCCGTGGTGGGGGGAGGAGTCGTTGCGGTATGCGTTGGTGCTGGTGAGCTTGCCGTTGCTGGGGGCGGTGGGGTTGCTGGGGCGGGTGGCGGTGCATGCGGGGCGTCAGGGGTAATGTGGTGACTGGATCGCAGGCTTGTGTAGCCGCTGCCGAGGCACGAGGCTGCGATCGACTGCACAGCAGTCGCAATCCGGTCACCTCGGTCTACCTGATAGTACGGAGGGCGCAGGTTTGGCGACCGCTTTGCGGTCGATCGCAGCCTGGCGGCAGCGGCTACACAGCGAATCACATCCAGGCTATGCCTTACCGTAGCCGGATCAGTAGCTCGATGACGAGCAGGTGCAGCGGATAGCACCATTACTCCCCATTTTCCCACTGGCAATGGCCCGGTGATGGTGGGGCACGCCCAGTGCAAGCACCAGCCCCAAGGTCAGGATCGGCATGATGCTGAAAGTCGCTAAATAGACATCCAGCGAACGACTACGGCGCCTTCCCCCCTCAATGTGAACACTCTGCACACCACCAACTTATAAGCATGAAAAATCTGTTCAAAACTTAATAGTTGAACTCAAAAAAATCATCTTGATATTGTCTGAAGACATAGAGGCAAAATCAGTAGGCACGAAGCACAATATGCGGAAACCTACTATATCTCCTCCAGAAAATTCTGTGAGATTGCACACGCGATACTGAAGGGCTACAAACTAAAAATTCTTTTGATCTTCTATATACAGCCGACGCCATAGAGGCAGATGACAATAACTGGAAGGATAGTATACAAGTGCAGTAAGGAATTAAATCATGAACACCATCAATTGCATTGTACTCAACGAGTCTCCCGAAGACGTCGTGCTATTTCTCAGCAAAAATGAATCTGGAATCTCCCTGCCTCGACTTGACGGCCTTTATAGCAGAGCCAACTGGATTCATGTGAAAGACAGTTGGGGATTACTGACGCTCATCAAGAAAATGTGTGGTGACGGTTTAATCCGTTGTGACGGCGCCGTGATTGTCAGAGGCCCCAATTGGAAGGAGGCCACGTTCATGCTCGAACGCAAGTACGCCTTCAATTGAGGGTCGGCATAACGTCAGGTCCGGCAAGGGCACTGGCCTGACGCTTTCCCCCCGGTATGCCTGATGGTACGCGGGGGGAGGTTTGGCGACCGCCTGGCGGTCGATCGCAGCCTGGCGGCAGCGGCTACATCTTCAGGCAAACAAGACAGTTGCTCCCACAAGGGCCGCCGATGATCGCCGTCATTCTGTGTAGCCGCTGCCGAGGCACGAGGCTGCGATCGGCTGCGCAGCAGTCGCAATCCGGTCACCTCGGTGTACCTGATGGTACGGAGGGCGCAGGTTTGACGACCGCCTGGCGGTCGATCGCAGCCTGGCGGCAGCGGCTACATCTTCAGGCAAACAAGACAGTTGCTCCCACAAGGGCCGGCGATGATCGCCGTCATTCTGTGTAGCCGCTGCCGAGGCATGAGGCTGCGATCGACTGCGCAGCAGTCGCAATCCGGTCACCTCGGTGTACCTGATGGTACGGAGGGCGCAGGTTTGGCGACCGCTTTGCGGTCGATCGCAGCCTGGCGGCAGCGGCTACAGGTGCCAAGCCTGAGGATCGGCAAAGAACGCCTTGGCGTTGTCCTCCAGGCTCTCCAGGTGATACCCACCCTCTTGCACGATCAGGCACGGCAAGCCCAGGCTGCGGATGCGTTCGCCCAGCACGGCAAAGCCCTCGCGGGTGACCGCCACTTTGCTTTGCGGGTCGAGTTCGAAGATGTCGAAGCCCAGCGACAGCACCAGCACCTCGGCACCGAAGTCCTGCACCGCTTTCAACGCCACATCCAGTTCGGCCAGGAAGTCCGCCTCGCTGGCGCCATGGGCCATGGGCAGGTTGAGGTTGTAGCCCTCGCCCGCCCCACTGCCACGCTCGTCGGCAAAGCCGGCGACGCCCGGGTAGAAGTTGGTCGGGTCGCCATGCACCGAGACGTACAGCACGTCGTCTCGCTCGTAGAAAATTTCCTGGATGCCCTGGCCGTGGTGCATGTCGGTGTCGAGCACCGCCACCCGGGCATGGCGCTCGCGCAGCACCTGGGCGGCGATGGCGGCGTTGTTCAGGTAGCAGAAGCCACCCGCCGCTTCGGCGCGGGCATGGTGTCCCGGTGGCCGGCACAGGGCGTAGGCCGCCGGCTCGCCGTCGAGCAGCGCCCGGGCACCAGCCACCGCGCTTTGCGCCGACCAGTACGCCGAGCGCCAGGTCAGTTCGCCCACCGGGCAGCTGCCGTCAGCCAGGTAACGGGCCGCCTGGGCGAGGATGCCGCGCAAGGCGTTGGGTTCGCGGACGAAGATGTTCGACATCACTTCATCGCCCCAGTCCTCGGGCACTTCCTTCCAGCGCCGGTGGGCCTCTTCGAGAAAGCTCAGGTAAGGCGCGCCATGCACGGCCAGCAAGGGTTGCAGGCCGGCATCCTGCGGCTGGCGGATGTCGAAGCCGAGATTTTTCGCGGCCTGCAACAGATTCCTCGCACGCTCGGGGACTTCCTGCGGGGTGCGCATCTGGCCGCGGGAGTAGTAGCTGCGCGGATGGTGCAGCAGCTGTTCGGGGTGAAAGTAGCAGCGCATCGAGCTCTCCTTATTCGACCCGGCCGGCGCGGGCCAGCACGGCATTGAGCAGTACATCGGCACCCTGGCGCACGTCCTCGGGCAGTACGTCTTCGGCTTCGTTGTGGCTCAGGCCGCCGACGCAGGGAATGAACACCATCGCCGTCGGACAGTAGCGGGCCAGCAGGATGGCGTCGTGGCCGGCGCCACTGACGATCGACTGCTGGGCATAGCCCAGGCCATCCACCGCCGCCTGCACCGCTGCTACGCAGTCAGCATCGAACGGTGTGGCCGGGCTGACCCAGTGGCGCTCGATGCAGACCTTCAAACCACGTTGGGTGGCGATGGTCTGCAAGCGTTCGACCACCTGGTGCTCCATCGCCTCGATGGCACTGTCGTGGTGATGACGCAGGTCGACTGTGAACTGCAACAGGCCGGGAATGGTATTGCGCGACGACTTGGCGATGCTCAGCTCGCCCACCGTGGTCAGGCCCTGGGGGCTGAAGTCGCAGGCCAGTTGCTCGACCGCGAGGATCATCTGCGCCGCGCCGTAGAGGGCGTCCTTGCGCAGCGGCATGGGCGTGGTGCCGGCGTGGGCGGCCATGCCCTCGACCCGCACGTCGAGCCAGCGAATCGCCTGGCCGCCGCTGACCACGCCGATGCTCTTGGCGTTGTCTTCAAGGATCGGACCCTGCTCGATATGCGCCTCGAAATAGGCATCCACCGCCCCGCCCAGCGGGCGCTGGCCGGCATAACCGGTACGCGCCAGCTCCTCGGCAACGCTGATGCCGTCGGCATCGCGCACCGCCAGGGCGTCTTCCAGTTGCATCGTGCCGGTAAACACCGCCGAGCCGAACATGGCCGGGGTGAAGCGAGCGCCCTCCTCGTTGGTCCACACCGCGATCTCCAGCGGCTTGCGGGTCTGGATCTGCAGGTCGTTGAGACGACGCGCCACCTCAAGACCGGCGAGCACACCGTACACGCCATCGAAACGCCCGCCTTCGGGCTGGGTGTCGAGGTGGCTGCCCATCATCACCGGGGCGGCGTCGGGGTCGATGCCGGGGCGGCGGGCAAACAGGTTGCCGATGGGGTCGACGCTGAGGGTCAGGCCGGCTTCGCGGCACCAGTGGGCGAACAGTTCGCGACCGGCCTTGTCGTCGTCACTCAAGGCCAGGCGGCAGCTGCCGCCGCGCGCCGTCGCGCCGACTTCGGCCATGGCCATCAGGCTCGCCCACAGGCGTTCGCCATTGCTTTTCAACATGCTTTGTACTCCAGCAATCGTCAGGATTCAGGCCATTTCCAGGCGGTGGGCGGCGGCGTGGCGACGGGCCAGGGCCAGTACGCAGAGCAGCGAGATCGCCGCGATCAGGCTGTAGAACACTGCCATCGGCCACCACTGGCCAACGAACTTGTGCGCAAGCCAGGTGCCGACCAGCGGGGTCAGGCCGCCGGCGATCGCGCCGCACACCTGGTAGGCCATGGAGATGGCGGTGTAGCGCACGCGGGTCTCGAACATGCCGCTGACGTAGCCGGCGATCACCGCATAGAAGGACGCCATGCACACTACCGCCAGGGCGATGCCGACAATGATCAGCGGCGCCTGCCCGGAACTGACCAGCACGAACATCGGATACGGCGAGGCCATGGCCAGCAGCGAGACCAGGCAGAGGAATCGGGTGGCACCGATCTTCTCCGCCACCCAGGCGCCCAGCGGTTGGATGCAGAACTGGATGATCGCCACCACGAACAGGCATTCGAGGATCAGCGAGCGCGGCAGGGCCAGTTGCTGGGTGCTGTAGGCGATCATGAAGGTGTTGGTGAAATACACCCCGGCGATGCCCAGGGTGTTGGCGCCGATGCACAGCAGCAGCGGGCGCCAGGCGGTACGCAGCACTTCCATCACCGGCGCCTGCTCCTTGCGCTTGGCCTTGCTGGCCTGCTCGCGGCTGGCGAGGAATTCCGGCGACTCGTTGACTCCCAGGCGAATCGCCAGGCCCACCAGCAGCAACAGCGCGCTGGCCAGGAACGGCAGGCGCCAGCCCCAGCTCATCAGGTCTTCTTCGGGCAGGCGGGTGACCGCGCTGAAGGCCAGCAGCGACAGGATCAGGCCCGCCGGGCTACCCAGCTGGGCAAAGGAGGCAAAGAAATTGCGCCGCCCCTTGGGCGCATGCTCGCCGGCCATCAACACCGCCCCGCCCCACTCGCCGCCCACGGCGATGCCCTGGACGATGCGCAAGAGGATCAGCAGCACCGGCGCCGTGGCACCGATCTGCGCGTAGGTCGGCAGCAGGCCGATGCACACCGTGACCACGCCCATCATCAGCAAGGTGATCACCAGGGATTTCTTGCGACCGATGCGGTCGCCGATATGGCCGAAGACGATGCCACCCAGCGGCCGGGCGAAAAAGCCCACGGCAAAGGTGCCGAAGGCGGCCATGGTGCTGAACAGTTTGTCGTCGGAGGGGAAGAACAAGGCGCCGAACACCAGCGCCGCGGCGGTGGCGTAGATGTAGAAGTCGTACCACTCGATCATGGTGCCGATAAAGGCGGCGGCTGCGGCCCGCCGGGGCTGGGGCGAAGCGGATGGCTGCATGGGTCAGGCTCCTTTGATTATTTTTCTGGCAGGAGTAACGGTGCTTTCGCGGCGCTCTGGGTGGCGCCTGTGTAGTAAGGATTTTTCGCCCGGGGCTATGATTAGTCAATTTTCTATTTATTATTCGAACTATAAGTGTGTTTTATATTCAACCGAGCGAGCCCCGCCATGCCTGACCACCTGCTCAACGACCGTCTGGACTGGAACCTGCTGCGCACCTTCCGGGTGATCGGCCAGGAACTGAGCATCAGCCGCGCCGCCGCCCGCCTGCACCTGACCCAGCCGGCGGTCAGCCAGGCCCTCAAGCGCCTGGAAGAGCAGCTGGGCCGCCAACTGATCGCCCGCCGCGGTCCGCGCTTCGCCCTGACCGAGGTGGGCGAGCAGATCTTCCACCTGGCCGGGGAAATCTACGGGCAGATGTCCCAGGTCAGCAGCGTGCTGGAGCAGCCGGCCGACGAAGTGATCGGCAAGGTGCGGCTGTTGATGATCAGCCGGATCGAGTCTCCGGGGTTCGACAGCTTCCTGGCCGACTTCCATCGCCAGCACCCGCGGGTGGACCTGGAAATCGACGTGATGCGCAGCTCCGACATCGTCAGCGCCCTGCAGGAGAAGACCGCGACCCTGGGCCTGAGCCTCAACCGCCGGCCGCAACCGCGCCTGGAACAGCGCCTGTTCCTGCGCCAGCGCTATGGCTTTTTCTGCGGCAAGCACCATGCCTTGTTCGGCAAGGCCGATGTCGCCGAGGGCGATCTGCAGCGTGAGAACTTCGTCAGTTTTACCAGCGACCAGATCGGCGGGATGCTCTCGCCCCTGACCATCTTCCGTGACCAGCAGGGCTTCAGCGGGCGCATCGTCGCCTCGTCGCCGAGCCTTGAGGAAGTGCGGCGCCTGGTGGTCGCAGGCTTCGGCATCGGCTGCCTGCCGGCCCATGTGGTGGCGGCGGATGTCGAGGCAGGGTTGCTCTGGCCGCTGCCGCCCCATGAGGGGATTGCCGATGTGGATATTCATCTGCTGTGGAACCGGGAGCAGCGCATGAGTCGGGCGGAGTCGGTGTTTCTTGAGGCGTTGCAGGGGGGACTGGACACCTGATGTTGGCCGGGGCGACCGCTGCGCGGTCGATCGCAGGCTTCGCCAGCTCCCACAGTGTTCACCACAATGGCCAGCCCCCCCCATAACCCTGTGGGAGCTGGCGAAGCCTGCGATGGCGGCGCACAGCGTACAAGCAAGCAGAAACAATCGATAAAAATCGACAAAACCTCACGCAGCCCGTCGATTTTTTTAGACACACCACCTGCAACAAAAACCACCAAAACCCCATGGTTACGGGGATAAAATCAAAAACACTGACAGCACGCGGAAACACACTGTAAAAATTTAATTGACACACCTCCCGCACTCTTTCTATTTTGCCCCTGCCTCACGGCTCCCAAAAAATAATTCCAAACACATACGGGCAAGCACCAACGATCATGCCAGTTCCCTCGAGTGCACCTCATCAGCAGAACAACGGACCTGTTCTGAGCTCAGCACCGGACGCGCAATTCAGAAAGACCCTGAAACTCTGGCACGTGGTCATCATCGGCCTGGCCTACATCGCCCCGATGACCGTCTTCGACACCTTCGGCATCGTCTCCGGCATCACCAGCGGCCACGTACCGAGCGCCTATGTGCTGGCCCTGATCGGCATTCTCTTCACCGCCGTCAGCTACGGCATCCTGGTACGCCGTTTTCCTGAATCCGGCTCGGCCTACACCTACACCCGCCGGGCCATCAACCCGCATGTGGGCTTCCTGGTCGGCTGGTCGTCGCTGCTCGATTACCTGCTGCTGCCCATGGTCAACGCCCTGCTGGCCAAGCTCTACCTCTCGGTGATGTTCCCGGAAGTGCCGGCCTGGGCCTGGGTGGTCGGCTTCGTCACGATCATGAGCCTGATCAACATCCGCAGCATCAACCTGGTGGCCAACTTCAACACCCTGTTCGTGGCCGTCCAGGCGATCATCATCGGCGTGTTCATCTACCTGACCCTGCGCGGCCTGCACAGCGGCGAAGGCCTGGGCACGGCGTGGAGCCTGCAACCCTTCGTGGGCGCCGATACCCACCTGAACGTGCTGATCACCGGCGCCACCATCCTGTGCTTCTCGTTCCTGGGCTTTGACGCGGTCACCACCCTGAGTGAAGAAACCGAGAACGCGCACAAGGTCATCCCCCGCGCGATCTTCCTGATCGCCCTGATCGGCGGCCTGGTGTTCATCGTCGTGTCCTACTACATCCAGTCCTATTTCCCGAGCATGGACCGCTTCCAGGACCCTGAAGCCGCCCTGCCGGAAATCGCCCTGTATGTCGGCGGCAAGCTGTTCCAGTCGATCTTCATCTGCTGCACCATCATCAACACCATGGCCTCGGGCCTGGCCTCGCAAGCCAGCGTCTCGCGCCTGCTGTACGTGATGGGCCGCGACAACGTGATCCCCAAGCGCTTCTTCGGCCAGCTGCACGGCAAGTGGAAGACCCCGGTCATCAATATCGTCATCGTCGGCCTGATCTCGCTGTCGGCGATCGTCTTCGACCTGGTGACCGCCGCCTCGGTGATCAACTTCGGCGCGCTGGTGGCCTTCAGCTTCGTCAACCTGTCGGTGATCGTGCACTGCTACCTGCGCGAGGGCTGCAACCGCACCCTGGGCGACAAGCTCAAGTACCTGGTGATGCCGACCATCGGCTTCTGCATCATCGCCATCCTCTGGCTCGACCTCGATGAACACTCGCTGCTGTTCGGCGGGGTCTGGGCCAGCCTCGGGGTGCTGTACCTGGCGTACCTGACCAAGGCCTTCAAGGTCGCACCACCCAGTTACGTAGCCGAGTAAATCAAAAGCCCGTCGTCCACGACGGGCTTTTGCCGTTTTCCCTTCTAACAACAAGGACGTCACCATGCTGCTGCGTCGCCTGCTGATCCAATGGAAGATCACCCTGCTCTCCGGCCTGTGCCTGCTGGCCATCGTCGCCCTGCTGATGGCCGCGACCCTGTTCCAGTCCAGCCGCAGCGCCGCCCTGGTCAACAGCGCCAGCACGCAGATGCTCGACCAGAACGCACGCCTGCGCCTGCAGACCTACGCCCAGTTGCAGGCCACGCGCATCCAGCGCTACTTCAAGGACGCCTACCTGTATGGCAGCGGCCTCTCGCGCCTGGTGCTGGTACTGCAGCAGCAAGGCCAGGACAACCTGCGCCAGGACCTGACCCGGCAGATGCACAGCGCCCTGGGCGACAACCCCGACCTGCTCGGCCTGTACCTGGTGTTCCTGCCCGACGCGCTGGATGGCAAGGACGCCCGCTTCATCGACCAGGCAACCGTGGGCAGCAACGAAAGCGGCCGCTTTTCCCTGTACTGGTCGCAGCCCAAGCCCGGCACGCTGGAGTCCGAGGCGATGCCCGAATCGATGCTCGCCGACACCAGCCTGTCGGCCAACGGCTCGGCCTACAACCGCTGGCTGACTTGCCCGCTGGAAACCGGTGAAGCCTGTGTGGTCGACCCTTATTTCGACACCGTCGGCGACCGTACGCCGCTGATGACCAGCATCGCCCTGCCGCTCAAGCAGGATGGCAAGATCATCGGCGTACTGGGTCTGGACATCAGCCTCGACAACCTGCAGCAACTGAGCCTGGACGGTCGCCAGGACCTGTTCGACGGCAACGGCCAGGTCAGCATCGTCAGCCCCGCCGGCCTGCTGGCCGGGCACAGCCGCGATGCCGGGCAACTGAGCAAGAAAGTCGAGCAGGTGTTCGGCGCCCACGCCAGCACCCTGCTCGCCCAGATGCGTGCCGGCAAGGCCGCCGAGTTCAACAGCGACGGCCTGCTCCAGGTCAGCCAGTCGTTCGCCCCGGTGCCCGGCGCCCAGCCCTGGAGCGTGCTGCTGGAGGTGCCCGAACAGGTACTGCAGGCCCCGGCCATCGCCCTCAATGCCCGCCTGGATGAACACAACACCTCCGCCAACCTCAACAGCCTGGTCATGGCCCTGGGCGCGGCGCTGCTGGGCCTGCTGGTGATCTGGCTCAGCGCCCGGGGCGTGACCCGGCCGATCCTCGAGGTGGCGGCCCGGCTCAAGGACATCGCCAGCGGCGACGGCGACCTGACCCGACGCCTGGACTACGCCCGCGAGGACGAACTGGGCGAACTGACCGGCGGCTTCAACCGCTTCCTCGACAAGCTGCAACCGCTGATTGCCGATGTGAAAGCCTCGGTGCTGGACGCCCGCGGCACCGCCGACCAGTCGGCGGCCATCGCCAGCCAGACCAGCGCCGGCATGCAGCAGCAATTCCGCGAAGTCGACCAGGTGGCCACCGCCTCCCAGGAAATGAGCGCCACCGCCCAGGACGTCGCCCGCAACGCCGCCCAGGCCGCCGAAGCGGCGCGCGGTGCCGACCAGGCCAGCCGTGAAGGCCTGGCGCTGATCCGCACCACCACCCAGGCCATCGAGCAACTGGCCTGCGAAATGAACGCCGGCATGGAAGAAGTCCAGCAACTGGCCGAGCGCAGCGAACAGATCGGTTCGGTGCTGGAAGTGATTCGCGCCATCGCCGAACAGACCAACCTGCTGGCCCTCAACGCCGCCATCGAAGCGGCCCGTGCTGGTGAAGCCGGTCGCGGCTTTGCCGTGGTCGCCGATGAAGTGCGCAACCTGGCGCGCCGCACCCAGGACTCGGTGGACGAAATCCGCCAGGTGATCGAAGGCCTGCAACAGGGCACCCGCGAAGTGGTCGGCTCGATGCACAGCAGCCACCGCCAGGCCCAGGGCAGCGTGGCCCAGGCCGAACAGGCAGTGCCGGCGTTGCAGCGCATCAGCGAGGCGGTGGCGGTGATCACCGACATGAACCTGCAGATCGCCTCGGCCGCCGAGGAACAGAGCGCGGTGGCCGAGGAAGTGAACCGCAACGTCGCCAGCATTCGCGACGTGACCGAGTCCCTTTCCGGACAGGCCGAGGAGTCGGCGCAGATCAGCCAGGCGCTGAACCGCCTGGCCAACCACCAGCAAGGCCTGATGGCGACGTTCAAGGTGTAGGAGCGGCTATCAGTGGCGCCGGTAACTCTTGTTACCACTGGGCGTCAGACAATAGACGCCACCGCGTGGTCCGGTACAGAAGGTGCCGGTGCCACAACTGCAGGTGCTGCTGGCGCCTTTCAAGGGTTGTAGCGCCGGACGTGCCGGGCTGGTGCCCAGGTAAGCCGAGCAGCTTTTCTTCGAGCCACTGATCGAGCCGTCATTGCACAGGAACAGCTCGCCGTCGCAACCGGCAATACCGCCCTTGCGTCCGGAGCAGGGTGTGTTGGCGGCCAGGGCGGTGGAGCTGCCGAGCAGCATGACCAAGGCCACAGCCATCAGCCTGGGAAAGGAATGTGACACGGCACGACCTCACAAAGCAGTGGCCACATGCTATCAATGTGTGGCCGCTGCCGCCAGCCTGCGATCGACTGCGCAGCGGTCGCAAACCGGGCGGCGCTGACCGCCTAACGCGCCAACAACCCCGGCACCGCTGCCACCAGCATTGCCACTCCGGACAGGGTCAACAACCCCAGCACCACCCGGCGAAACGCCAACTCGCTGATCCCTACATACACCCGCGTACCGATCAGGGTCGGCAACAGCATCGCCGGCGCCACCACCGCGAACATCGGCAGCATCGCCGGGGTCACCAGGCCGGTGCCCAGGTAAGTGAGCATGGTCACCATCAGCATCGACAGATTGAAGTTCTGGATCACCGCCCGCTGGGCATCGCGATCGAAGCCGCGCAGGGTGCACCACAGGGTCGGCAGCGTACCGGTAAAACCACCGATGCCACCCAATACCCCACCGGCCAGCCCCACCGCCCCGTCCGCCAGACGCCCGCCGCGCAGCCGGGGCAAGCGTGGCGCCAGCAGCATCAACGGACACCAGATCACCAGCAAAGCACCGAACACGGCCTTGAACCAGAGCATGTCAAGAAAGGGCAACACCCACACGCCCATGGGAATCCCCGCCAGCCCGCCGAGCACAAAGGGCCACAACAACCCCCAGCGAAAGCCCCGGCGCATGCTGAACGCCGCGATCAACTGCCCGGTCAGCCCGCCGAACACGGTCAGCGCCGCTGCCACCTGCGGCTCAAGACTCCAGGCCCAGAACGACATGGCGACCATGCCAAAGGCGAAGCCGGACAGGCCCTGGACGAAGCCGGCGACCATGGCGCCGAGGGCGATCAGATAAAGGGGTCCATGCGAGGTAGTGTCCTGGGCAGCGGGGACGTCATTCAACCATGCATCCACCGCCCCCATCTACACCGTCGCAACTCCGCAGGAGCGGGCTTGCCCCGCGATCGCCCCAACGCGTCCACCCTTCCCGGCCACGTTGTACCCGACCATGAACAACGCCCGTTCGAGGTCCAGTAGCCTGACTGCAACCCCCTGTTCGCACAGCGTAGTGACAACCCTTCGCAGGATACGATTACTGATGCGGACCAACTCGGCCCAGACCATGACCTTCGCCTGGGACTTGTAACCGAGTTTCTTGAACTCGAACCCGTCGCGAGAAGGATCACGGGTGGCCGCCGGATCATCCCGCTTGCCTCCCCAGCGAAAGGCCAGGTCCGGCGGTACCGAGCGCTGGCATTGCGCCACAAGCCAGCGCCGGGCCAGCAATCCGAATGCAGCCCCTACCCGACCGTCATAGATGATGATGTTGTCCGGGTCGGCAGCGGCATAGAGCTTGGTCATCGCCGAGTTCATGAGCAGGCGCTTGCCATCGAATGCAGCAAGCGATTTGCGGCAATCGGGCTGGAGCAATTCGACGCCAAGCAGGAGCGACTCGCACAACGTGCCCTCGGCAAGCTGCGCCGCCAGCCAGTCTCTGGCCTCGCTGGCCTTGCCCAGCCCTACATTGCCCCATTCAAAGATCTCCAGACAGGCCGTGTACGCGTCAACACAGTTGTTCGCCGCCAGCGCGTTGCGCAAGCGCAATGCGATGCTGGCGAAATCCTTGGGAGCCGGCTGTTCGTACCAGGAGTAATGGGCTGCCGCCTGATGCAGCCCCTGACACCACCAATCGCCGCCCTTGCCGAGCGCTTTCCAGGTGATCCAGGCCCGATGGTGAGTGATCGCGTAGCGGTGTTCGAACACCTGCGCCCCGCCTGTCCAGAGCGAAACAAGATAATCGGCAAAGGCCTGCTGGTACGCCGTCAACAGGGCATCGTCGCTATCGACACCTGCCGTATTGTCCGGGCCTGGAACAGGCGCATCGCCAACGGATGGACTCACCAACCAGACGCTGGACGGCAATTGCGGATTGATCTTCACCACCCCCAACGCCTGCAGGATCGGCAGGACGTAGGTGATGTTGCGAACACCGAATTTTCCCGATGACAGCTGGCGCGACGCCAGACACAGCGGGCCGGCTTTTTCGGGCGCATCAGCGGCAGCGATCACACACGGATTGCCGGCATGGTGCTGATGCTGGATCAAATAACCGAGGGCCGCTTCGAATGCCCTTCTGGGAATCAACAGCCGGGTCTTGCCGGACTTGCCGGTAAACACACTGACGCTGTCGTGGGAAACCTTACCAAGCACGAAAGGCGTATTGCGCGACGGCGTGCCAAGCGGCCCGATCCCGTTCATCCGCGACCATAGGGAGGCGACGGCCTGAACAGCCTGTTGATTCATGGGGGACTTCCTATCTGGCGGCTACATTCACGCCCTGTATGGACCTTGGCATCCGGGCGCGCTGCGCGAAGGTGAACGATGAGCCAGCATAATGGCAAATGGATGGCCACTTGAGCAATTGGCGTTGAGAGGCCAGACATGGCTGATAAAGAAGTTGCAGACAGCCCCATTGTGGGAGCCGGCATAGCCGGCGATGGCAGCACCACGGACCTCTGGCCAAACGCCACTCCACCACTCGTCGCCTTGAGCTCTCCGCTCCCCAATCCCCACCACCCTCTGGCTTGTCAATTGCACAAGCCCGCCCCCAGCAGCCCCGAAAAGACGTAATTCTGACGCGGCAGCGGCCAAAATTATCCTTCAAGGGGCGCCCCCAGAGACGCCTGCCCAGTTATCGGAGATGTAACGTGTCAACGCTCAGTGAAATCGCAATGAACCACGCGCGAATGGTCAAAAGGCTGGCGGAAGAGTCGATCGCACCGCTAGAGCGACAGCCTCTGGTGGTAGGAAGTTTTGACGTTACCGCCATCGAGGTGCCTCACCACCTACCGCTGCACTTCCTCATGGACGCGCAGGACAGAAGCATCGACCTGATCGGCGCAGCGATCTGACACAGGCATCTCCTCTTGGAGGGCTGGGCCGACTTCCGCTGCCAGGAAACCGGCACAGCCCTGCACCTACCCGCTTGCTCAGGCCTCTTCCCAGCGCCGACGCAGCGTCTTGATAAAGGCGTTCCCCCGCATCGGACGACCATCCGGCCCGCACAACGCAACCGACCCTGCCGGCAACCCGAAGACCTCCTCGATACGCGAACGAATACTGCTGACCTTGGCGTCGGAACGCGCCGCACGATAGCGGGCGGCCTTCTTACTGGTCACCACGACCTGGTCCGCTTCCTGATCCTCGGGATCCTCGGCGTCCCACTCCTCTTCCTCCTCGAAATCCTCCTGCTCCACCTCGTCGTCCGCATCGAGCTCGCTGGCAGCGGCCTCCTGCTGGCTACGGGAATACCAGGTACTGCCATCTTCCTTTTCCCACACCAGGCCATCCTCGACATGGAAGGTGCGCACCGCTTCCGAGGCTGGCACGTAATCGCTGAATCGCGACCTCACCCCCGGCAAACGCCCAAAGGCAGCGCCAAGGGCCGTCAGCACCTTCTTCGGCCCGGCCACCAACAGGAACTCGCACCAACACGGGTCGCGGAAATTGACACTGACCGTGCCGTACAGAAACAGTGTGGCCCGCAGCGACGCGTCCTCTGCGGCCAACCGGGACAGCACCTCCATCACCGTTTGCGTGATGCTGAAACCCGCGTTCTCCATGCTTTGCGAATCGACTTCGACGGTAGGCAGGGGCGACCTGCTGCTGACGAACTGAAGCTCGGTTACCGACTTCTTGATCATGACATCCATTCCTTGAGCAGATTCAGAGGCTGGCAACTACCGGCCTCGAGCGTTTTGTCCTGATTACCCACTCGCTATTCACGCTGACTGCGTGCGTGCCTTGTCCAGCACCTCGCGCGCCTTGCGCACCATCAGGTCGAAGCGGTCCACCAGCTGGGTCATCGCCTCCAGCGTGTCGATCTCCTCGTCGCCATCGTGCTGCTCCAACAACTTGGTGATACTCGCCAGCACCGCCGGCGACCAACGCTCGTTTTCCTCACCGACCTCCTGCAGCGAATGCAGGGTATTGAGCCCACGCTGCCCACCCGCGGTAATGGCCTCGGCCTCTTCGCTCAAGGCAAAGTCTGGCTGATCTGCAGCGGACAGATCCTCAGCGAAGTCCTCTTCCTGCGCATCGAAGGTCGCCTCGGCAGGGGCCGCTCCCGGCTCCCCTTCGATCTCGACCGCCCGAACCAACTCACGGATAAAGCCTTTCGCCTCACCGCTGAGGAATTGCACCGTGCCCAGATGGGTATTGCGTCTGGGCGACTGGGGCAGAAAGAAGCGAACCTGCTCGTCCTCGCCCAATACCGCATCGCTCCAGTCGCGCAAGGTACTGCCGGAGACCAGTCGCGGATAATTGACGCGCGGATACAGACGCTCGACCACCTCGTCGCTCAAGGACTCCGGGTCCACCAGCACACCGTACTTGTGCAGCAGATCGAAAGTGACCTTAAAACGCTTATCCAGCTGATTCGGATTGACCCCTTTGTTATACGGCCCGGCCTGGATCCGCTGGGCGGCCACCAACCTGCGGTTGTCCAGCACACCCAACAACTCGTCCAGCGCCTGCTCGGCACTGATGCCCCCGGGCGGTATCCATTGAGCGAGGATGGACTGGGCGCTGGCCACCGCGTCGGCGATGGTCTGGTTGGCAGTTGGCATGGGAGATCCTTTCGAAATGATCCTGGGAATTAAGGTGTTGCGGGGATAATGGCGAATTGATGGCTATCTGTGCAAGCGCACCTTTGCTGTTGCCGTTCAGGGGATTATTGCGGTTGATCGAGCATGGTGTGCGAGACATCTTCCACCAGGGCTTTGGCCATGCCGCTGAGGTAATGGGCTGCCCAGATGAGTGCGCCGTCGGGCTCGATTCCGGCTTGCAGGGTCAGGCGGTGTACGCAGCTCATTTGCAGTGCGGGTTGTTACAGGGTGAACGCCACATCCCCCCGGCTCCGGTACCAGCCCCAGCACTCGCTATTGAGAATCGGACTGGCGCTGGCCATTGATGCGGTCGGCGCTGATCTGCTTTAGGTGAAAGCCCGCCAGGCCCACTCGCCAGGCATCGTCCAGTGCATAAGACACCGAGACATTAGTGTCCAGCGCCTCCCTCGGCTGGATGTTGCCGGCCTGCAGACGGGCCGCTAGATCGTCGTTGCGGTTAAACCAGTTTGTAGTGGTCTAATGAAACCGGACACCCATTTAGGCGAGAATGCTCGCCATAGAGAGGTGTCCGATGACCAAGCAACGTCGTTCCTTTACGCCCGAGTTCAAACGCGAAGCTGCCAGTCTGGTACTCGACCAGGGCTACAGCCATATCGAAGCAGCCCGTTCGCTTGGGCTGGTGGAGTCGGCGCTGCGTCGATGGGTTAACCAGCTTCAGGAAGAGCGAAATGGTGTAACTCCGACCAGTAAAGCGCTGACGCCAGAACAGCAAAAAATCCAGGAGCTGGAAGCTCGGATCAATCGGCTGGAACGGGAAAAATCGATCTTAAAAAAGGCCACCGCGCTCTTGATGGCCGAGGAACACGAGCGTTCGCGTTAATTGATCAACTTCGTTCTGAAGAGCCTGTTGATCTGTTGTGCTCGGTATTTGAAG
>Ga0247821_10000649_pt1 | contig 19199 bp, 18 predicted proteins | sample 13C_Glycerol_Day_FD_192481 | JGI IMG/M metagenome (GOLD analysis project Ga0247821, IMG submission 192481) | Soil microbial communities from agricultural site in Penn Yan, New York, United States - 13C_Glycerol_Day14 | ecosystem: Environmental > Terrestrial > Soil > Agricultural land | place... | reverse complement strand
CTGCAGCCTCTGCCGCGGTCAGCACGGAGCCGGTTGCCGCGTGCAACGAGCGGAAGACGTCTACCTCCGCGTCGCTCATCCCGTGCTCGATCCCGCCGGTCTCTTCGAGCAGGGTCTCGCCCGACTCTGCCTCCAGCTCCCGCCACAGCGGCCGGGCCCGCTCGGTCAGCTCGGCGATCTCCGCGTCGTCTGCGGCCGGCCGGAAGAGCCGCGTGGCCCCGTGCGACCCGCCCCGCTCGTGCCCGAGCGTGAACTGCTCCAGGACGACGACCTCTCGTCCCGCCGCGGCCAGTGCGCGCGCAGCGGCCGACCCCATCGCACCGGCCCCCACCACCGCCACGTCGTACGTCATCCGGTCACCCCCTGTCGGCACAGATCGTAGTGAAGTGGACAGTCGATCTCACCTGCCGAGCGGGTAGGGGAGAATGGCCGGGTGATCTTCGAGACCTCCAGCCGGTTGCCCGATTTCCCGTGGGACAAGCTCGACCCCTTCAAGCAGAAGGCGGCCGCGCACCCCGACGGCATCGTCGACCTGTCGGTCGGCAGCCCGGTGGACCCGGTGCCGGCGCTGGTCAAGCAGGCGCTGGCCGACGCCGCGGACGCCCCGGCGTACCCGACGACGATCGGTACGCCGGCGGCGCGGCAGGCGGCCGTGGACTGGATGGCGCGGCGGCTCGAGGTGACCGGGGTGGACCCGCAGCGCGGCGTCCTGCCCGTGATCGGCACCAAGGAGCTGATCATGATGCTCCCGACGCTGCTCGGCATCGGGGCCGGCGACACCGTCCTGATCCCGGACCTGGCCTACCCGACGTACGAGGCCGGTGCGGCGCTCGCCCGGGCGGCCAGCGTGCCGGTCGTGGACCCGACGGCGTACGACGGCCCCGTCCGGGTCGCGTACCTGAACTCGCCGCGCAACCCGTCCGGGGAGATCACCCCGCCGGACGACCTGCGGCGCGCGGTCGAGTGGGCGCGGGCCAACGACGTCCTCCTGGTCAGCGACGAGTGCTACACCGAGTTCGGCTGGGACGAGAAGCCGGTGTCCGTGCTGCACCCGGACGTGTCCGGCGGCAGCTTCGACAACCTGCTGGCGGTGCACTCGCTGTCCAAGCGCTCCAACCTGGCCGGGTACCGCGGCGGCTTCGTGGCCGGCGACGAGACGGTCGTGGCCGAGTTACTCGCCGTCCGCAAGCACGCCGGGCTGATGGTGCCGTCGCCGATCCAGGCCGCGATGGCCGCCGCGTTCGCCGACGACGCCCACGTGGAGGAGCAGCGTGCGCGCTACCTGCGTCGCCGCGCCGTACTGCGGGACGCGCTGACCGACGCGGGCTGGGAGATCACCCTGTCGAACGGCGGGCTGTACCTGTGGGCGTCGCACCCGTCGTACGACGCGTACGGCTCCGTCGGTGCGCTGGCGGACCGCGGCATCCTGGTCGCGCCCGGCGCGTTCTACGGGACCGCGGGCGAGCGGCACGTCCGCGTCGCGCTCACCGGGACCGACGAGCGCGTCGACGCCGCCGTGAAGCGACTGCAGGAATAAAAGAAAACTTCCCGCCTTCGTGTGACGTCTCCCTGTGTGACTGCCTCTTATAGGGGTAGGTGTTGTCGAGGGGAGGGTGAGGCGGATGAGGCGCTTCGTTGGGGTGGCGATCGCGGTTGTGCTGAGTCTCGGGTCCGTCGGAGTGGCCCATGCGGACGAGACTCCTTCGCCGAGTGTGACTCCGTCGGCGACACCGGCTGAAACGCCGACCCCGACGGCTACGCCGACTCCCACACCCACACCCACGCCCACACCGACGGCCGCGGTGACTCCGGCGGCGGCATGGTCGATCACGCTGGACCAGCCGGCGGCCTCGTGGGAGGACAAGCCGACGGTCTTCACGGGCAAGGTCAGCCAGCCGATCACCGGGTCGTACATCACGCTGTGGCAGCGGGTCCCGGGCGCCTGGGTGCTGCGCGCCTCGACCCGGACCACGACCGGCGGCGTGTACCGGTTCAGCTACGTCTCGGCGGCCCCGGGCACCTGGGCGTTCCGCACGATGATCGGGGTCAAGGCGGAGACGGCGCTCGCGATCTCGGACTACCGGACGGTGCCGATCCAGGACCGGAAGATCGTGATCACCACCCCGGCCTCCTGGTACGCGACGCTGACCGGCGTCTCGGTCACCGGCCGGATGGTGCCGGCCGAGCCGGGCAAGGAGCTCGCGCTGCAGGAGTACCTCGGCAGCGGCCGCTGGGCACTGCTGAACATCGCGAAGATGGATGCGGCCGGCAACTTCCGGCTGAGGGTCCCCGACGACCTGCCCAAGACCCGCACCGTCCGTGTCGTCACGCGGTACGTCACCCAGCCCGCGATGGAGTACTCCGGCCTGGCGACGATCGTCATCAAGGCGGCCCTGAACCCCAAGGTGTACGCCGTGTCCGCCGCGATGGTGCCCTACACCTACCGCAGCGGCTGCCCCGTGCGCCCCTCGTCGTTGCGGCTGCTGCAGCTGAACTACTGGGGCTTCGACGGTCGCGTGCACCGGGGTGAGCTGATCCTGCGGGACGCCGCGGTGGCGAAGATGATCACCGTGTGGACCTCGACGCTCACGTCCAAGTTCCCGATCCGGCAGATGCGCCGGGTGGACGTGTTCGGCGGCAACGACATCAAGTCGATGGCGGCCGACAACACGTCGGCGTTCAACTGCCGCCGCGTCACTGGCGACCCGTACTCGTTGTCGCCGCACTCGTACGGCTGGGCGATCGACATCAACACCGTCGAGAACCCGTACCTGGCCGCGGACGGCGTCTGGTACCCGTCGAACGGGCTGGCGTACCGCAATCGGTCCGTGGTGCGCCCGGGCATGCTGTTCTCCAGCAGCGTCGCCACGAAGGCCCTGATCGGACAGGGGTACTTCTGGGGCGCCGGCTGGGCCAAGCCCGACTATCAGCACTTCGAGCCGAAGTGAAGACCGTTGTAGTCGCCGGAGTCCTGGCTGCTGTCCTGGTCGGCTGCAGCTCCAAGTCGGCTGCTGAGCAACCAGCACCGAGTTCGACGCCCAGTCCGACGCCGGTGATCCCTAGCACGGTCAGCGGGACGGTGCCGGTTCCGCCGACCACACTGCCCACCAGCAATCCGACCGACGCCGCCGTCCCACCGGAGGTGCCGGAGCAAGCCACCGCCCCGCCTCCCGCGAACGCCGGTCCGCTCACCGCCCACAATCTCCCGGCCCCGGACAAGCTGGGCGCAGGGTGGAAGACGTACACGGACCCCGGTGGCGCAGAGGCGGGCTTCATGGGCAACAACACCTGGACCCGCCGCCGCGACCCACACCAGGCGTCGTACGAGGCCCTGCCCTCCGGTTGCGCCGGCCAGCCGGTCAAGGGATCCCTCCCGATCCCGCAGTACGCACTGACCGGCAGCTATCGCTCCGCCGACGCCTTACCCGCCACTGCTCTCCTGCTCCGCTTCAGCACCTCCGACGCGGCCACTGCGTACTACCGCGGCTACGAGACCCGTATGAAGGCCTGCGGCACTGGCGGTGATCTGAGCGTCAAACAGCTCTGGGACACCGCCACAGCTGCCACCGCTGTTCGTACGTACGCCGGAGCGGAGTCCTACGTCGACGTGTCGGTCGTGAAGGGTTCGACAGTCGCCCTGCTCGCGACGAGCTCCGCACAACCGGACAAACAGGGCGACTGGGCACATACCGTCGTACCGGCCCTGGAAGCCGTCATCGACTAGCGTCGACCACTGCCTGCGCGAACTCGCGCGGCGCCTCCTGCGGCACGTTGTGCCCGACGTCGAACGTCCGGTGCTCGTACCGGCCGATGAAGTGGTCCCGGTACGACGAGCCGTCGCCGGCCGGCGTGAACGGGTCGTACCGCCCGTCGATCGTGATCGTCGGGACGCCGATCTTCGGCGCCTTCTGCAGCTGGGCCTCCAGCTCGGCGTACTCCGGCTCCGCCGGGGCCAGGCTCTGCCGCCACCGGTAGTTGCCGATCACGATGGTCTCCCAGTCCGGGTTGCCGAAGGCGGCCGCGGTCCGGGCGTACGTCGCGGCGCTGTACATCCAGGTCGGTGAGTTGAACTTCCAGATGAACTCGCCGAGCTCCCGCTTGTACTGGTGCAGGCCCTTCACGCCGCGCTCGGTGGCGAAGTAGTACTGGTACCACCAGGCGTTCTCGGCAGCGGGCGGCAGCGGGTTCAAGTTCGCTTCGAGGTTCGTGATCAGATACCCGGTGACCGAGACCAGAGCCTTCACCCGCTCCGGCCAGAGTGCCGCGATGATGTCCGCGGTGCGCGAGCCCCAGTCGTAGCCGGCCAGCACAGCGCGCTGGATGCCGAGCGCGTCCATCAGCGCGAGGATGTCGAGCGCGAACGCGGCCTGGTCGACGTTGCGGGGCGTGCCCGCCGAGCGGAACGTCGTACTGCCGTGGCCGCGCAAGTAGGGCACCACAACGCGGTAGCCGCGGCGGGCGAGCAGGGGGGCGACCTGTTCGAAGCTGTGGATGTCGTACGGGAATCCGTGCAGCAGAAGCACCGGAGTGCCGTGCGCCGGCCCGAGCTCGACGTATCCGACGTTGAGGACACCGGCGTCGATCTGCTTGACCGGGCCGAAGGGCAGCTTGGGTGCCGCGGCCGCGCCGCCGGTCACGAGCGGGACGACACCGGCCGCCAGTGCGGCGGCGCCGGTGGTCCGGAGGAGGGTGCGGCGGCTGACGTTCATGGAAGACCTCTCTGATCGGGCGTTGGCCGGTTCGCCCTCAGATTCGCCCGAACCGGGCACCGCTCGAACCCGTGAGATCCACTGGTCCGTCCGCACACCACACCAGAAGTTGTATTACCTTTCAGTATTTCGTGACCTACACTCCGGTTATGGGTGACTTCGACAGGTATGCCCGGCTCACCGCGCGGCTGGACGCGCCGTACGCGGTGATCGACCTCGCCGCGTTCCGCCGCAATGCCGACGACCTGGTCCGGCGGGCCGCCGGGACGCCGATCCGGATCGCGTCCAAGTCGGTCCGCTGCCGCGCGCTGATCGCGGCCGCGCTCGAGCGCCCCGGCTTCCGCGGCGTGATGAGCTACGCGCTCCCCGAGGCGCTCTGGCTGGCGCGCAACGGCGTCGACGACATCCTGCTCGGTTACCCGACGACGCATCGGGCCGCGCTCCGCGAGCTGTCGGAAGACCCCGGGGCGGCCTCCCGGATCACGCTGATGATCGACTCGCCGGAGCACCTCGGGTACATCAAGGCCGCCGCGACCGGCCCCGCCCGGATCCAGGTCTGCCTCGACGTCGACGCCTCGCTGCGAGTCCTCGGCCGGCACCTCGGCGTCCGGCGGTCCCCGCTGCGGACTCCGGCCGAGGTCGCGGCGCTCGCCCGGACGGTCGCCGCGGACGACACGTTCGAGCTGACCGGCGTGATGTTCTACGAGGCGCAGATCGCCGGTCTCCCGGACACCTCGCCGGCAGTCCGCTGGGTCAAGCGGCGGTCGGCCGCCGAGCTCGCCGACCGGCGCGGCGCCGTCGTCGACGCGGTCAAGCAGGTCGCGCCACTGCGGATCGTCAACAGCGGCGGCACGGGCAGCCTCGAGATCAGCAGCGCCGACCCGGTCGTCACCGAGGTCACCGCGGGCTCCGGCCTCTACGGCCCGACCCTGTTCGACAAGTACGACGTGTTCCAGCCCGAGCACGCGATGGCGTACGCGCTGGACGTCGTACGTCGCCCCGCGCCGCGGATCGCCACGCTCTTCGGCGGCGGGTACGTCGCGTCCGGGCCGGCCAAGAAGTCGCGGCTGCCGCTGCCGGCCGCGCCGTCCGGCCTGAAGCTGCTGGGCACCGAAGGCGCAGGCGAGGTGCAGACGCCGGTCCAGGGTCAATCGGCCGATCGGCTGCGTCTCGGAGACAGAGTATGGATGCGCTACGCGAAGGCGGGCGAGATGCTGGAGCGGTTCGACGTCGTGCAGGCGATCGACGGCGATCAGGTGACCGAGCTGGTCACCTACCGCGGCGAAGGGAAGAACTTCGGATGAGCACCTGGCGGAACTGGGCCGGCACCGAGTCGGCGACCGGGATCGAGACCCTGCGTCCGCGCTCCGCCGACGAGCTCGCGGCGGCGGTCAAGTCCGCGGCCGAGCAGGGCAAGAAGCTCAAGGCGGTCGGATCCGGGCATTCGTTCACGGGCTGTTCGGTGCCGCAGGAGGTGATGATCCGCCTCGACGGGCTGTCCTCGATCACTCACGCGGACCAGGAGTCCGGCCGGGTGACCGTCGGTGCGGGCACCGGCCTGCGGAAACTCAACGAGGGCCTCGCGGCCTTCGACCTGGCGATGGCGAACCTCGGCGACATCGACAAGCAGACCGTCTCCGGCGCGATCTCCACCGGCACGCACGGGACCGGCGCGCGGCTCGGCGGCCTGGCTACGCAGATCGCCGCACTCGACCTGGTCACCGCCGACGGTTCGGTGTTGCACTGCTCGCCCGACGAGAACCCGGACGTGTTCGCCGCGGCCCGGGTGTCGGTCGGCGCGCTCGGTGTGATCAGCTCGCTGACGCTGCAGTGCGTGCCGGCGTTCCTGCTGCGCGCGCAGGAGATGCCGCTGCCGCTCGGTGAGGTCCTGGACGGTTTCGACGAGCTTGCCGACGGCAACGACCATTTCGAGTTCTACTGGTTCCCGCACACCGACATCGCGCTCACCAAGCGGAACAACCGGGTCGGCCCCGGCGTCGGCGCGTCACCGGTCGGGCGGATCCGCGGCTGGATCGACGACGAGCTGCTGTCCAACAAGGTCTTCGAGCTGACCAACCGGCTCGCCGTGCGGCGGCCCGGGACGGTGCCGCGGATCAACCGGATCGCCTCCCGCGCGCTGTCCGCCCGCGAATACGTCGACGCGTCGTACAAGGTGTTCTGTTCCGAGCGCAACGTGATCTTCCGCGAGTCGGAGTACGCCGTGCCGCGGGAGCACGTGGTCGACGTGATCCGCCGGCTGCGCGAGTGGATCGACGCGTCCGGGTCGCGGATCCCGTTCCCGATCGAGGTCCGGGTGGCCGCGCCGGACGACATCTGGCTGTCCACGGCGTCCGGCCGCGCGACGGCGTATGTCGCGATCCACCAGTACCACCGGCTGCCGCACGACCCGTACTTCCGGGCCTTCGAGGACATCGTCGCCGACTACGACGGCCGGCCGCACTGGGGCAAGCTGCACACGCTGACGGCCGCCGAGCTGCGCGGCCGGTACCCGCACTTCGACGACTTCCTCGCCGTCCGCGACCGGCTGGATCCGCAGCGAACGTTCGAGAACCCCTACACCCACCAGGTCTTCGGCGGCTAGCCTGCGACCATGAGTGAACCGCAACCGCTCGAACCGGTGACCGAAGACTGGCAGAAGGCGCTCGCTGTCGTCGCCCACCCGGACGACCTGGAATTCGGCACCGCGGCCGCGATCGCGCGGTGGACCGGACAGGGCAAGCAGGTCGTGTACTGCCTGCTGACCTCCGGCGAGGCGGGTATCGACGGCGTCGACCCGGCCGAGTGCGGCCCGCTGCGCGAGGCCGAGCAGATCGAGTCGTCCCGGATCGTCGGTGTCTCCGTGGTCGAGTTCCTCGGCCAGCCGGACGGCACCATCGAGTACGGCGTGGCGCTCCGCCGCCTGATCACCGCCGCGATCCGCCGGCACCAGCCGGACATCGTCATCACGAACAACTTCCGCGACACCTGGGACGGCGACGTGGCGCTGAACCAGTCCGACCACATCAGCACCGGTCGCGCCACGCTCGACGCGGTCCGGGACGCCGCGAACCGGTGGATCTTCCCGGATGCCGGCGACAAATGGGACGGCGTACGGCAGGTGTGGGCGGCCGGCTCACCGAACTCGCGGCACGGCGTGGACACGACCGACACGTTCGAGGTCGGTGTCCGGTCCCTGCAGGCGCACAAGGCTTACATCGACGGCTTGAACCGCGGCTTCGACGCCGAGGAGTTCCTCGAAGGTGCGTCCCGCCCGGCCGGCACCAGGCTGGGCACGAAGTACGGCACGCGGTTCGAGGTCTTCACTCCGTGAGGTAGGCCCGCAGGTGCGGCGGCGTGGGCTTCGGGCGGCGCGGCTCGCGGTCGCCTGCGGTGTCCGGGCCGGGCGGGTTGTTCGGCCCCACCCACGAGCGGACCAGTGCGCGGCCGCCCTTGCGGGTCAGCCGGTGCAGGTCGATCTGCTGGACTTGGGCGGCCGGGATGCCGAGCTGGGCGAGGCTCCGGCTGGCCATCTCGCAGGCCGCGTCGTGCTTGCGCGGCGACATCTTCTGCTGCAGGACGATCGCGACCGTGCCGTCCGGCAGGTCCTCGATCCGCTGGAACCGCAGGCCCTTGTCCAGGGAGCACGAGTTCAGCGCGAGGTCGATGTAGGCGGCGTTGGACAGTCGGCGATCAGGCTTCGCGCGCGCAACCACTTCGTATCGGGCCATGCTCCGATCATCCGTCGGTCCGCACCGGAATTCCAGGAATCTGCGATCAGCGAAGTCGGTCGATCGCGGCCGCCACGTCGGCCGGGTTGGAGATCGGCGTGAGGTGGTTGGCGTCCGGGATCAGCCTCGGTGCGGGGGCGCCGATACGGGTCGCCGTTTCGGCCGGGTTCCCGCCGTTGGTGTCCTCGGCGCCGAAAACCACCGCTTTCGGGAGCTTCAGCGCACTGAGCATCGCCAGCCGGTCGCGGGAGACCGCCGGGATGCCGTGCGCCGTGATCTGCCAGACCGCCTGCTCCGCACCGGGCTGCCGGAACGGGCGCGTCCACTGGTCGACATCCATCTCCGGGCAGGCGGGGGAGCAGACGCTGTTGTAGACCCGCTTCAGCAGCCAGCCTTGGTCGAGCACCAGCCGGAACAGCGAGGTCCGGTACGGCGGGACGACCAGCCAGCGCGGCGGCCCGGCCTGACCGCCCGGCAACGGCAGCCCGTCGCCGTCGAGGAACATGATCCCGCCGATCCGGTCCGGCGCCTCGAGCGTCGCCTCGGCCGCGACCCCGGCGCCGAGCGAGTGCCCGACCAGGATCGGCCGCGGTTCGCCCGGCCCGCCGAGGTGCATCGCCTCCAGGAACCCGAGCAGCTGCGCCGCGAGATGCTCGACCGTGTACGGCCCCTTGCGCTCGGAATACCCGTAGCCGGTGATGTCGTACGCGTACACGCGATGGTTGGTGGCGAGCAGCGGCACGACCCGTGACCACGTGTCGACGGACTCCGCCGAACCGTGGACGAGGACGACGGGCGCTCCCGACGTACCCCAGGTGTCGTAGCGGGTGTTGATGCCGGCCGCCTGCACGTACTTGAGGCCGGGCGGCGGCGCGGCGGTCCCGTTGGTGGCGAGGTTGTAGCCGAGAGAAGCCGCGGTGACGACCAGCCAGAGCCCGAGAAGTCCCAGGAACCCCCGCCACAGGAACCGTTTCACGGCCCCCAGTCTGACAGCAGGCGCTGTCCGGTGATCCCGACAGGACCTAGAACTGCAGGATCCGCTGGGACTCGGTGAGCACCGCGGGCGAGGCGAGGGACTGCCAGCGCGGGATCTGCTCCTGGAGGAACGGGCGCAGCTGCACGGCCCGCTCGGCGTCGTGGTCGAGGACGTCGAGCTCGTTGACGATCGTCAGGTCGACGAAGTCGCGGAGCTCTTCGGTGCCGAGCTCCTCCGAGGTGCCGATGAAGCGGTCCGTCACCGTCCGGTGCTCGGCGAGGTCACGCCACGTGGTCTCCCGGTCGCACGCGCCGTACCGGTAGACGATCAGCTCGGCCTCGGTACCGATCACCGACTCCAGGACCGGACGCTCGGTCTGCCAGTCGAAGAGATGGGTCGGGAAGCCGTCGGTGCCGTACGCGGCGTGCGCCAGGCCGGCCAGCACCAGGGTGTCGGACGCACCCATGGAGCCGAGGCGCTTGGCGACGCGGTGCAGGTGGACATACAGGCTTCCGCCCGCATGGTCGATCTCGTCGGCGCCGCGCACCAGCAGCAGCGAACCCAAGTCCTGGAAAGTGCTCATCTGACCCCTTCTCACCCCGGAGCGGCCAAATCCCGCAGGGCACCCACGGTAAGGGCAATGAACGACCCCCGCCCAGCACTACGGCGTGCCGTTTCAGTCACACCGTGTTCATGTCCCGGTTCATGTCCTGTTCGCTGCTCAGGACTCCGCCGGAGGCGATCCCGGAGCGAGCCCTGAAACCGGCCGTCAGAGGTTCCGGACGGTGGGAGCCGGCGGGACCATCGGGACATGAGCAACACCGCAGCCCGCTGGACGCTGGTGGCCGTGCTGGCCGCCGTGCTCCTGCTGACCATCACCGTCACCAACGCCTTGGCCGCCGCCGAGGACCGTCCCGGCACGCCGGCCTCCGCCACTGCCGACCGCTGACCCCAGCTGGTTGCTGCAGGCAATCAGAACCCGCCCGCAACCACCTCACACGGATGCGGACGGGTCCTGCATTTTCTGCCCGTGGTGGTCAGGGAAGGTGACCGACCACGGGGAGTCTTCAGTCGAGGTCGGCGAGGGCCTTGCGGGCGGCTTCGAGCTCGGCCTCGAGGGCGGCGACCTTCGCGGCCTGCTGCGCGCGGGCCTCCTCGATGACCTCGTCGATCGGGGTCGACAGGTCCTCGTGCAGCTCCTTGGCCGCGCGGGACACCGCGGCCGCGGCGACGGCCAGGTCGCGCGCCAGGTAGGTCGTGCCCTGCTTCAGCTCGGCCCGCCACTCGCCGTCCGCGGTGCCGGTGACGGTCAGCGTGAGCTCGAGGGTCTTGGTCTTCTTCCCCGCAGCCTTCTTCGCCGGCGCCTTCTTCGGCTTCGCGACCTCGGCCGAGTCCGTGTCGGACGCGTCGGACGTGTCGGGGGTTTCGGCAGCCGTGGCGGCCGACGAGTTCATCAGGTCGGGAGTGTCGGCGACGTCGGACGGCGTCTCTACTGCCAGAGTGTCTACAGTCATCGTTGCGGCGATCTCCTTCGGAACTGGCACTGTGCGACCATTAGAACACATGTTCGATTCGCACACCAACCAGCCTGACCAGGAAGCGATCGATCTGCGCTTCCAGCGGTGGCAGCTCCGCCTCCGGCTCGTTGATCCGGATCGAGACCGCGCCGTGCACGGCCGCGCGGAGATCGAGCGCCACGGCCGCCGCGTCGTCGGCCGGCGCGAGTCCGGCGTCCATGCAGGCCTGGACGGCGGCCTTCGCGCGGACCGCCAGTTCCTCCTTGAAGACCAGGTGCATCCGCCGGTTCAGCGTGCTCTCGTGCAGCACCTTGTAGAGGCCGGCGTAGTCGCGCGTCCAGGCGCCGAGGAAGAGCAGCCGCGCGCGTAGTCGGCGTACCGGATCGTCACCGGCGCTCGTCTCGGCCTCCTCGAGGTCGCGCAGCAGGTCGGCGGTGCACTGCTCGAGGGCGGCGAAAACGAGTTCGTCGCGGTCGGCGAAGTGGATGTACACCGAGGTTGCCGCGATCCCGACCTCGCGGGCAACCGCGCGCAGCGACAGCGCCTCGTCGTCGCCGAGTTCGTTGAGCATCCGCAATGCCGCGTCGATGATCTCGCGGCGCAGCAGCTCGCCCTGCCCGCGCCGGTTGCGGCTCCGCGTCGTCCCAGCGTCCATAGGCCGATTGTATTGCAACGCACGTTGCCTTACAGTCGTAGCACTACAGCTGTTCACTTAAGGATGACGATGATCGAACGCGAAGTGGATGTGCAGGCGGCGCGCCGCTGGTGGGCGCTCGGGGCGGTGGCGACGGCGCAGCTGATGGTCGGGATCGACCTGACGATCGTGAACATCGCGCTGCCGTCGATGCAGCAGGACCTGGGGTTGTCGGATCCGTCGCGGCAGTGGGTGATCACGCTCTTCGCGCTCGGGTACGGCGGTCTGCTGCTGCTCGGCGGCCGGATGAGCGACCTGATCGGGCGGCGGCGGGCGCTGCTGGCGGGGCTGACCGGCTTCGCGCTGGCCTCCGCGCTGGGCGGCGCAGCGACCGGTGCAGCCGTGCTTCTCACAGGACGTGCACTACAGGGCGTCTTCGGCGCGCTGCTGACTCCGGCCGTGCTGGCGACGCTCGCAGCCTCGTTTCCGTCGCCGGCCGAGCGTGGCAAGGCGTTCGGGATCTACGGCGCAGTCATGGGCAGTGCGTCCGGACTGGGCATCTTGGCCGGCGCTGTGCTGACGGAGTACCTGGACTGGCGCTGGGCCATGTACGTGAACCTGCCGATCGCCGCACTGGCCGCAGCAGGTGTTCTGTACGCCGTACCTCCCGTGCAGCGTGCCAGTGGCGTGCGGGTCGACGTACTAGGTGCGGTGCTGGCGACAACAGGTCTGATGGCGGTGGTGTTCGGGTTCGGCCGGGCGGAGTCGGACGGGTGGAGTGCGCCGGCGACGTATGCATCGGTGGCTGTCGGCGTGGCGCTACTGGCCGGGTTCTTGGCCGCGCAGGCGCGCGTTGCCAAGCCGCTGCTGCCGTTGAGGGTCCTCAGAGACCGCAAGCGAGGCGGCTCGTACTTGGCGGTGTTCAGCCTGGCCATCGGCATGTTCGCCGCGCTGTTCTTCCTGACCTTCTACCTGCAGACGGTCCGCCACTACTCGCCCATCAGGGCCGGACTGGGCTTCCTGCCACTGACGGTCGGACTCATGCTCGGAGTGCGCGCGGTGAGCCGGCTGCTCGCCAGGGCGAGCGTGCGCGCACTCATCTGCCCCGGACTGCTCACCATCGCAGCAGGTCTCGCACTGCTCGGTCTTCTGCGCCCGGACAGCAACTACTGGCTGCAGGTCATGCCTGTCTTCCTGCTGGTCGGCCTGGGGACCGGATGGGTCCTGGTCACGGCCAACAGCACCGCCACACTCGGCGCCGGCGCCGACAGTGCAGTGGCCGGCGCCATGGTGATGACGTCCCAGCAGGTCGGCGCATCACTCGGCACGGCGTTGCTCAGCACAGTCGCCGGAACGGTGGCCGCTCACTCCGACGCCGTCCACGGGTTCAACGTGGCCGGCGTCGGAGCCGCAGGCTTCCTGTGTGTTGCTGCGGTCGCTGTCTACTGGGTGCTCTCGGAGCGGTCGCCCGACCACTCGAGGTGGAAGCTGCCTTCACGGTCGACGCGCTTATAGGTGTGCGCGCCGAAGAGGTCGCGCAGGCCCTGGATCAGGGCGGCCGGCAGGCGCTCGGCGCGGAGGCCGTCGTAGTAGGACAGTGCGGCCGAGAAGCCCGGAGCCGGGACGCCGACGGTCGCCGCGGTCGCCACCACGCGGCGCCACGCCTCCTGCCCGCTCGCGACCGCGTCCCGGAAGTAGTCGTCGACCAGCAGCGACGGCAGGTCCGGGTTCCGGTCGTACGCCTCCTTGATGCGGTCCAGGAACCGCGCCCGGATGATGCAGCCGCCGCGCCAGATCGTCGCCATCGCGCCGAGGTCGATGTTCCAGCCGTACTCGTCGCTGGCGGCGCGGATCGCGTCGAAGCCCTGCGCGTACGCGACCAGCTTCGACGAGTACAGCGCGTGCCGTACGTCGTCGATGAACGCGTCCCGGTCGACGTCCGCCTTCGTCTCCGACGGGCCGGGCAGTACGCCGGCGGCAGCCTCCCGCCGTACGACGTCACCCGACAGCGACCGTGCGAACACGGCCTCGGCCATGCCGCTGACCGGGATACCCAGGTCGAGCGCCGACTGCACCGTCCACCGGCCGGTGCCCTTCTGCTCGGCCTGGTCGAGGACGATGTCGACGAACGCGCCGCCGGTCGTCGGGTCGGTCTGGCTGAGCACCTCGGCGGTGATCTCGATCAGGAACGACTCGAGGTCGCCGGTGTTCCAGTCCCGGAACACGTCCGCGAGCTCCGCGGGGGCCAGGCCGAGGACGTGCCGGAGCAGGTCGTACGCCTCCGCGATCAGCTGCATGTCGGCGTACTCGATGCCGTTGTGCAGCATCTTCACGAAGTGACCGGCGCCGTCCGGGCCGACGTGCACGCAGCACGGCTCGCCGTTCACGTGGGCGGAGATCTTGGTGAGCATCGGCTCCAGCGCCGCGTACGACTCCGGGGAGCCGCCCGGCATGATGCTCGGGCCGTTCAGCGCGCCCTCCTCGCCGCCGGAGACGCCGGAGCCGACGAAGTGCAGCCCCTTGTCGCGAAGCGCCGCCTCCCGGCGCCGGGTGTCGACGAAGTGCGCGTTGCCGGCGTCGACGACGATGTCGCCCTCGTCGAGCAGCGGCACCAGCTCGTCGATGACCGCGTCGGTCGGCGCGCCGGCCTTGACCATGATGATCACCTTGCGCGGCTGCTCCAGCGACTCGACGAAGCCCGCGAGGTCCGTCGACGGCACGAACTCGCCCTCGGAGCCGAACTCCGCGACCAACGCGTCGGTGCGGGCCTGGGAGCGGTTGTGCAGGGCGACGCGGAACCCGTTGCGCGCGAGGTTCCGGGCCAGGTTGCGGCCCATCACCGCGAGGCCGGTTACGCCGATCTGGGCTTTGGCAGAACTCATCGAAATCTCCCGCAGGCTCGAGTTGTGTGCTGACCAAGTCTCGCGCGACCGGCAAGGGAGGTCTGCAGCGGGCTCGGCAACTGGACAGTCGTCAGCTCTTCTCAAAGCGGTGACAACGATGGTAGACATCTCAGAAATCGATTTCCCATGACGAAGGAACCGCCCATGCTCCGTCGTGTCGTCGCTCTCGCCGCCAGTGCGCTGCTCGCTCTCCCCGTCACCACGGCGTCGGCCGCGCCATCAGGAAACGACAACGGTCCCATCGGCTGGGACGTCTACCGGAACCTCGACCGCCTGCCCGAGCTGCAGGCCGGCGTCCGGACGAAGCAGTTCTCCAGCTTCGGCCGCGACGGCACCAACAACGACGGCTTCGACGGCACCTACTCGTGCCTGCGGACGACCGCCGCCGGCTGCGTGATCGCCGAGGACAGCGGTCCCGGCGAGGTCGCGTCGATCTGGTTCACGCGCGACGAGGGCAACGTCAGCAGGACCGGCACGATCACGGTCGAGCTGGACGGCAAGCAGGTGCTGCACGGGTCGTTGCAGGACATCGTCGACGGCAAGCTCGGCGCACCGTTCAGCTACCCGCTGGTCGCGAACGGCGTGCAGACCAGCGGCGGCGTCTACCTCCGGGTCCCGATGCCGTACCGCTCGTCGATGCGGATCACCACGCAGACGAACCCGTACTTCTACCACGTCGACTACCGCCAGTTCCCGGACGCGAACGGCGTCCGGACCTTCGACCCGGCCGACAAGGCGGAAGACGTCCTCGCGCTGCTCAACGCCTCCGGTACGAAGGACCCGAAGCCCGCGCGACCCGACGCGCGGACGACGAGCACTCCGTTGAACCTTGCTCCCGGCAAGCAGGTGACGCTGGCGGACGCCCGCGGCGCCGGCGAGCTGAGCGCTCTGCGGCTGAAGCTGCCCGATCTCGTCGGCCTCGATCTGAAGAGCTTCGCCGACGACGGCCGGGCGTTCGTCGGCGGCAGCGCGTTCACGCTGAAGATCGACCCGGCCAACACCGGGGTGAAGCTGACCCGGCGGATGGACCTGCGGATCGGTAACCAGCGCGCCAGGATCCTCGTCGACGGCGCCCCGGCCGGCGAGTGGGCGCCGCTCAAGGCGCAGGGCGCGCAGTGGCACGACCAGTCCGTCGACCTCCCGGCCGCGCTCACGGCGGGCAAGTCGCAGATCACGATCACCAACCAGTTCGTCTCGTCCGACCTGGACTTCAACGAGTTCCTGTACTGGGTGGATTCGACCGTCGGCGGTCAGGTGCAGCGCACCGACACGCTCGATGTCGGACCGAAGCACGTCGCCGACGAGCAGGCCCACGGGTACTCGATCACGCAGCAGAACTGGAGCGGCGAGCACGCGATGGCGTACGCCGCCACCGACGAGGACGCAGCCCGGGTCAAGCCGTCCGACACGCTGCTGGCGGGTGTCCGCGTGCAGGTGACGGTCGACGGTCGAAAGCGTGTCGACGCACCGCTGGGCGAGTTCTTCGGCTCAGGTCTCGGTGAGAACCCGGTCCGTTCGCTCTTCTTCGCGATGGACCCCGACGGCTGGTACTCCTCCTGGTGGCCGATGCCGTACGCCGCCCGCGCCACGGTGACGCTGGTCAACACCACGGCGTACCAGCTCAAAGGGCAGGCCGAGGTGACGTCGGCGAAGGATGCCCGCAAGGCGCTGGACCTGGCGACCGGGAAGATCGGCTACTTCACCGCGATCTCGACCCGCGGCGAGACCACGCAGGGCAGCGACTGGACGTTCGCCGACGTGGCCGGCCGCGGCAAGTTCGTCGGCGTCTCGCAGACCATGGAGGGACTGCTTGCCGACGGCAACACCCGCGGCTACCTGGAGGGCGACGAGCGGGTGTACGTCGACGGCGAGCGGACGCCGGCGATCCACGGCACCGGGACCGAGGACTACTACGAATCCGGCTGGTACTTCAACGCCGGCACGTACTCCACCCCGTTCCACGGCAACTCCGCGCACGAGGTCCGCGCCGGGTTCTGCACCAACGAGTGCGACGGGGCGTGGCGACTGCACGTCACCGATTCGGTCGCCTTCGAGAACCAGCTCGACTTCGGTATCGAGCACGGTCAGCAGGACGACCACCCGGCGATCTACGGCTCGACTGCGTTCCTCTACACCGCGTCGACGTTCGGCGCCCGGGAGACGGACCGGATCGATACCGGCTCGGCGAGCAGCCGTCAGCAGCACGGGTACGCCGACAACGGCAGCCAGGCCGACCTGAGCTCGGTGTACGAAGGCGACCACGACAACATCACCCTCACCGACCAGGTCCGCTCCAGCACGCAACCGATCCGCTTCACCGTCAAGATCGATCCGGCCAACCGAGGCGTCACCCTGCGCCGGACCAGCGATCAGAACAGTCCTGGGCAATCGGCTCAGGTCATCGTCAACGGAAGAGACGCGGGCACCTGGCTGCAACCGCTCGGCAACACGCACCAACGCTGGCTCGACGACAACTACCAGTTGCCAGCGGCAATCACCGCCGGACGCACGAGCCTGGTCATCGAGCTCCGGCCCACCGGCCCGGCGTGGACCGCGTCCGCGTACGTGGTCCAGTCGCTGACCGCGCCGTACGACGACAACCGCGCCCCCGGCGCTGTCACCGGACCAGTAGCCACCGGGCGGGCCGACAACGCGATCAACGTGACCTGGAACGACGTCGGTGACGAGAGCGGGATCGCGCACTACAACGTGTACGGCGCTGTCGCCGGTGGGACCGAGAAACTGGTCGGGACGAGTCCGCTGCCCGGATTCCTGCACCGAGGGCTGGGACTGGAGGAGACGTGGACATACCGGGTGTCGGCGGTGGATCTGGCCGGGAACGCGGGCCCGAAGTCGGCGGCGGTGCAGGGGACCAGCGGGCGGACGTTGCGGGTCGAGGGCGAGGCGATGCTGCCGCCGGTCTCGTCGACCGTCGCGGTCGATCCGCAGGGGAACTGCTGCGGCGTCAGTTGGTCCGGTGGTGCGCAGGCGTGGATCCACGGCACGAAGGCCGGCGACAAGACGGTGTTCGGGTTCACCGTGCCGACGACCGGCACGTACGAGTTGTCGGCCGTGCTGACGAAGGCGGCCGACTACGGCATCGTCGACGTCCGGATCGACGGGAACGCCGCGGTCGGCTTCGACGGGTACCAGGCGTCGGGGGTCGGCACGCAGACCGTGGCTCTGGGCACCGCGCCGTTGACGGCCGGCGCTCACCAGCTCGCGGTGACACTGACCGGCAAGAACGCGGCAGCGACCGGCTACCTGGTCGGTGTGGATCTGCTCGACCTTAAGCTCACCCCGTGAATCCCTTGGAGTCTCGCCGTACCGCACTGATCCTGATCGACCTGATGCCACGGATCGTCGCGCTGCAGACCGCGCCGCTCAGCGGACCGGTCGTGCTCGAGCGATCCGTGGCGCTGGCCGCGGCGACGCGGTCGGCGGGCGGGCTGGTGGTGAACGTCCGGGTCGAGCGGCCCGGTGTGGACGTGCAGCCCGAGGGCAGCGGGTTCGCGCCCGAGGTCGTGCCGCAGGAGGGCGACCTGGAGATCGTCAAGCAAACGATCGGCGCCTTCGGACGGTCGCCGCTCGACGCCGAGCTCCGGTCCCGCGGCATCGCGAACGTGGTGCTGGCCGGTATCGCCACGAACTTCGGCGTCGAGTCCACCGGCCGGGCCGCGTCCGACCTCGGCTACGAGACGTTCTTCGTCACCGACGCGATGACCGGCCTCGACGGCCACGCCCACGACTTCGCGGTCTCGTACGTCTTCCCGCGCATCGGCGCGAACTGCACGAGTGAGGAGTACCTGAAGGCGCTGAACTAGCCGAAAAGTGCAGCGTTTTCCTGGGCCCATGCCTGGAGGGTCCGGGGCTGGTGCCCGGTGACTTCGGCGACGGTGCCGTTGACGGTGGTCTCGTCGATGGTGCGGTCGCCGAAGAACCCTTCGACAGCCCGCGCGTAAGGCTCCGGCATCGATGCGAACAGGGCGTCGTGGGTTTCCGCACGGCTCATCGGGTACGCCGTCAGCGGGCGGCCGAGGGCGTCGGCGAGGATCGCGACCTGCTCGACGGGTGTGAGCGCGACCGGCCCGGTGAGCCGCAGTACGTGGCCGTCGTGCCCGCCCTGCAGGGCCCGCACCGCGACGTCGCCGATGTCCCGCGGATGGATCGTCGACACGGGTACGTCGGGGAACTGGACCCGCACCTCGTCACCGGCCCGCAGCTGGTCCCGCCAGCGCAGCGTGTTCGACATGAACGAGTTCGGCCGCAGGAACGTCCAGGCCAGACCCGACGCCCGCACGGCTTCCTCGGTGGCGTGGTGGTACGCGGCGACCGCGTTCGTCACGTCGCCGTCGAGTGAACTGCTCGACAGGACGACGACTTTCCGGACCCCCGCGTGGACGGCGTTCGCGAGCAACTCGTCGAGCCGCTCGTAGCCGCTCATCAGGAAGATCCCGGTCACTGCGGGCAACGCGTCCACGAACGTCTCCGGACGGTTCAGGTCGCCGACCACCGGCTCGATCCCGGCGGGCAGCTCCCGCTCCGACCGAACGAGTGCCCGCCCCGGAATCCCTTGTTCCGCCAGCGCCTCGACCACCGCGCCACCGGCGTTCCCGGTCGCGCCGGTCACCAGAACCGTCATGATCCCCACCCTCTCGCCTCGACCCGCACAGCCTGCCACGCGCGCAGGGCCGCGCGCAGACAGATTCCGGGGTCGTCCGCGTGGTAGACG
>Ga0247821_10000646_pt1 | contig 19205 bp, 17 predicted proteins | sample 13C_Glycerol_Day_FD_192481 | JGI IMG/M metagenome (GOLD analysis project Ga0247821, IMG submission 192481) | Soil microbial communities from agricultural site in Penn Yan, New York, United States - 13C_Glycerol_Day14 | ecosystem: Environmental > Terrestrial > Soil > Agricultural land | place... | reverse complement strand
GGCCTTGCACAGGGCTTCGAGCAGCGCGGTCTTGCCGGAACCGACCGGGCCGCCGACACCGACGCGCAGGGGTTGCTGGTAGCTTTGCATGGGGCTTTCCTCAGGATCGGAACAATCGGGTGTATTGAGTTTCGTGGCGGGCCGAGGCGATCGCCAGCAGCGGCAGGCTGCCGCCGAGCTGGTCGTCGGCCAGGGCCAGGGCCGTTTCAAGTACTGCGGGAAGTGCTTCGCCAAGGTCGCGCAGCAGGGTCTGGGCTGCCTGCTGGCCGAACGGCACCAGCTTGACCCCGGCCATCACCGCGCCTTCCAGCCAGGCGAAGCCGTGGCCCAGGGCCAGGTCGCGCAACGGGATCTCCCAGTGCGCCCCCAGCCAGGCCATGCCACCGAGCTGGCTCAATTCCAGCGAACTGCGCCACTGCGGTGCCTGGCACAGTTGCCAGCCATCGAGCAGCCGGGCCAGGGCCATGCCGCGCTGGCGTTCTTCCAGGCGCAGTTCGGCGGTTTCGCGGTTGGCCAGCAGGAACCGGCTCCAGTGCGCGAACGCCTCGGCATCGTCGTCCAGGCAGGCCTGGTACAGCCGCGCCAGCAGTGGCCAGTCCAGCACGCCAAGGCTCTCGTGCAACTGCTGGCGCTGCCAGGCACGAAAGCCATCGGCGCCTTTTACCCAGCCCGACTCCACCGCCCACTCCAGCCCCTGCGAGTAGGTGAAGCCACCCACCGGCAGGTTCGGGCTGGCCAGCTGCAGCAGGCGCAGCAGCTTCAGTTCACGACTCATCAACCGGCCAGGACCAGTGCGGCGCCGGCCAGCAGGCCACCGCCAAAGGCTTTTTGCAGGCCGTTGTGACGGCGCAGCAGGCCGCCAGCGGCAAAGCCTGCCAACAGCAACAGGCCGCTGACACTGACAAAGCCCGCACTGAACACCCAGAATGCCCCCGGGCTGGCCTCGACGCCATGGGCCCAGCCATGGAACAGGGCGAACAGCGGCATGGCCAGGGCCAATACCAGCTGCCGGCGCTTGAACAACAACGCAGCGGCCGCCACCAGCAGCGAGCCGATGATCATCGGCTCCATGCCCGGCACAGCACCGAACAGGTGGCCGAGCAAGGCACCGCCGAACATGGCGCACAAGGTCAGCAACGGCAAGGCCAGGGTACGACCGGTCAGGGCGGCGAGCACGCCGGTGCCCAGCAGCATCAGCAAGTGATCCAGGCCGGTCAGCGGGTGCAGCAGGCCGTCCTGCAGCGGATTGGCGTCGTGCCCGGGGTGGGCGAAAGCCGGTGCAGCCACCAGCAGAAGGACGAGAACGAGGGTGTTTTTCATGAAGCTATCTCCTTGACAGAATCAGTGCTGGGCAACGCGAACGAAGGGGTGGTCGGAAAACGCGTGGCTGTGGGGGGCGCTCTGGTAGGCGCCTGCTTCAGGCTCGAACGGCGCCTGCTCCAGCGTCACCTGCAGGCCCAGGCCCCGGACCATGTCATCGAGCACATGATCGTGCTGGTAACGCACCAGGCCAGGCTCGATCTGCAAGGGCACATGGCGATTGCCCAGGTGGTAGCTGGCACGGGCCAGCAGCAAGGGGTCGGCGCAGTGCACGGTGGACACCTGCTCGGGCGCCGCCAGTACGCGGATCACTACACCGCCCTGCTCGTCAGCGAGCAGTTCGCCGCCACGCAGCAACTGGCCGCGTTCAAGCATCAGGCCGGCCTCGCGACCATCATCGAGGGTGACGCGCACACGGCTCTTGATCCGCGTGTCCAGGTTCAAGGTGACGGTGCCACTGATGCGTCCGGCCTCGCTCAATCGACGGGTCAACAGAATCATGCTCGCTCCTTCAGAACAGAAAATAACGTTGCGCCATCGGCAACACGCTGGCGGGTTCGCACACCAGCAACTCACCGTCGGCGCGCACCTCGTAGGTCTGCGAATCGACTTCGATCAACGGCAGCAGGCCGTTGTGGACCATGTCGCCCTTGCGCACCCGCCGACAGCCCCTGGCCACGCCGATCAGGCTGCGCAGGCCCAGCTGCTGGTGCACACCGCACTCCAGTGCCGACTGCGACAGGAAGGTCATGCGCGTGGCGTGGCGCGCCGCGCCCAGGGCGCCGAACATCGGTCGGTAATGCACCGGCTGCGGGGTCGGGATCGAACCGTTGATATCGCCCATGGGCGCCATGGCGATCATCCCGCCCTTGATCACCAGCGCCGGCTTCACTCCGAAGAAGGCCGGCGACCAGAGCACCAGGTCGGCCAACTTGCCCGCTTCCAGGGAGCCCACTTCATGGGCGATGCCGTGGGTCAGCGCGGGGTTGATGGTGTACTTGGCGATGTAGCGCTTGACCCGGAAGTTGTCGCTGTAGTGGCTGTCCGGGGCCAACGGGCCACGCCGGCGCTTCATCTGGTCGGCCACCTGCCAGGTGCGCAGCACCACCTCGCCGACCCGGCCCATGGCCTGGGAGTCGGACGAGGTCATGGAAAACGCCCCCAGGTCGTGGAGGATGTCTTCGGCGGCGATGGTCTCGCGGCGGATGCGCGACTCGGCGAAGGCCACGTCCTCGGCGATGCTCGGGTCCAGGTGATGGCAGACCATGAGCATGTCCAGGTGCTCGTCGACGGTGTTGACCGTGTAGGGCAAGGTCGGGTTGGTCGAAGATGGCAGCACATTGGCGAAGGCCGCGGCGCGGATGATGTCCGGCGCATGGCCACCGCCCGCCCCTTCGGTGTGGAAGGTGTGGATGGTGCGATCGCCGATGGCCGCCAGGGTATCTTCGACGCAGCCGGATTCGTTGAGGGTGTCGGTGTGAATGGCCACCTGCACATCCAGCTCTTCGGCCACGGTCAGGCAGCAGTCGATGGCCGCCGGGGTCGAGCCCCAGTCCTCGTGCAGCTTGAGGCCTACGGCGCCGGCGTGGATCTGCTCGCGCAAGGCTTCGGGCTGCGAGGCATTGCCCTTGCCGAGCAGGCCGATATTGATCGGCAGCTCATCGGCGGCCTGGAGCATGCGCGCCAGGTACCAGGGCCCCGAGGTGCAGGTGGTGGCATTTGTGCCGGTGGCAGGCCCGGTGCCGCCACCGATGAAGGTGGTGATGCCCGAGGTCAGCGCCTCTTCCACCTGCTGCGGGCAGATGAAGTGAATGTGCGAGTCGATGCCGCCTGCGGTGACGATCTTGCCTTCGGCGGCGATCACTTCGGTGCCGGGGCCGATGGGCAGGGTCACCCCGGGCTGCACATCCGGATTGCCGGCCTTGCCGATGCCGAAGATGCGCCCGTTCTTCACGCCGATATCGGCCTTGACGATGCCCCAGTGGTCGATGACCAGGGCATTGGTCAGCACCAGGTCCATGGCCTGGGCCGCGAGCATCTGGCCCTGGCCCATGCCGTCGCGGATGACCTTGCCGCCGCCGAACTTGACCTCTTCGCCGTAGCGCGTGAAGTCCTTCTCCACTTCCACCCAGAGTTCGGTATCGGCCAGGCGCACCCGGTCACCTACAGTGGGACCGAACATGTCGGCATAGGCCCGCCTCGAAATCCGGCTCATGCCTGTGCCTCCAGCTTGCCCATCACCTTGCCCTGGAAGCCATAGACCTCGCGTTTGCCGGCGTAGGCCACCAGGTTCACGCTGCGCGCCTGGCCGGGCTCGAAGCGCACCGCCGTACCGGCGGCGATATCCAGGCGATAGCCGAGGGTGGCCTCGCGCTCGAACACCAGGCAGTCGTTCACCTCATAGAAGTGATAATGCGAGCCGACCTGCACCGGGCGGTCGCCGTGATTGGCCACGGTGACGCTCAGGCTCGGGCGACCGACATTGAGTTCGATGTCGCCGTCGGCGACCTGTACTTCTCCGGGAATCATCCTGCGCTCCTAGACAATCGGCTCATGCACGGTCACCAGCTTGGTACCGTCGGGAAAGGTGGCTTCCACCTGCACGTCGGTGATCATGTCGCCCACCCCGTCCATCACCTGCTCGCGACTGAGCACCTCGCGGCCCAGGTTCATCAGTTCGGCGACGGTACGCCCGTCACGGGCGCCCTCCATCACCGTGGCGCTGATCAAGGCCACGGCTTCCGGGTAGTTGAGCTTCAGGCCGCGGGCCAGCCGGCGCTCGGCGAGCAGCGCGGCGGTGAACAGCAGCAGTTTGTCTTTCTCTCTCGGGGTCAGCTCCATGGCGTTCTCTCAGGTGGCCCAGATCCGCGGCGGGCATGGCGCCAGGCCGACCACGGCCGGTCGCAGGGCATGCCAGAGCCGCTGCAGGGTGAGTTGCAGGCGAAGGTTTTCGTGATCCAGCAGGCGCACCACCAGCAGCTGGCCGAGCAGGGTCGCGCCGCTGGGTACGCACAGTTCGTCGATCAGTGCACGGGCCTGATCGAGCAAGGATTCGTTGGCCGGATAGGCGCAGAACGTCGCCTGCAGCGGGTAGCCGGCGAGCTTTTCCAGCTGCCCGCCGTCGATGCGCAGGCGTTCGTGCAGGCCGGGGTCATCGGCCAGGTCGATCTGCAGGCGACTGTCCACGGCACCATGACTGAACGCTTCGTTCATCACCGGGCGGCCCAGGCACAAGGTCTCCCACGCCAGCAAACGGGCGCCGGGGGCGAGGCTGAAGCGGTTGTGAAGGCGCACGCGGGCGCCGGGAAAGCAGATGCTGCCCTGGGGCAGCCACTCCAGCACGCTGCCGGGCGCCAGGTGGAAATGCTGGTCGAGGCTCGAGGTGTCGCCACCGCTGCGGTAGAACTTGGTGGCCCCGGGCATGGTCAGCAGCGCATGGCTGTCCGGCTCCAGGTGCACATCGAGCACCAGTTTGTCGCCGCCGACCACACCACCGGGTGGGTGCAATACATAAACGTGGCAAGGCCCGCCCTCCGGGTAGAACGGCCGCTGCACCAAAAGAGGACCGAAATGCCGCCGCGCACCAATACAGGTCTTCGCCCCGCGACGGACAAAGCGCAGCATCAATTCGGCACTCCAGCCAGAATCGCCGGCGACGGGGTCGAGTGGTTGGGCAAGCGTCATGCATCTGATCCCTGTAAATACGGAGTCCGACGTATTTGAAGGATTGGTCTTACTCAAGGATTTGAATAAAGCACTTGAAGGTTTGACCAATCGATCAGCAATCGATGCAGGAGGCAAAGCACATAGCGGGCCAGAATGGCGCGCAGCAGGAAATGGCCAAACGGATACGTTGCACCGGTTTAGCGCTGTTGCAGCGGGATGTGTTTAATCCGGTGCGCCAGAAACGGCCGACATCAGCCTTCGCGCAAGCGCTTGCGATGCTCGGCGACCTTATGCCGGTTGCCGCACAGGGCCATGCTGCACCAGCGCCGGCGATGGGACTTGGTGCGGTCGTAGAACCAGAGAATGCACTCGCTGTGTTCACACTGCCTGACCAGGGTGAAGTCGCCGGTGGCGATCAGTTCACCTGCCTGCTCGGCCAACGGCGCCAGCAACTGCTCGGCCGAGCGGTGTTCGGCGACCCGCTGCAAGCGGGGGCCGTCGTGCCTGCTCCAGACCAGCTGGGCGTGACTGGCGGCCTGCTGCAGGAAGCCGTTGAGCACGGCCGGATCGCCCCAGCCGCCGGCCTTGCGCTGCTCGACCAGCACACGCACTGCCTCGCGCAGGCGCCGGGCCGTCTCCAGCAACACGCCCTTGGCAAGGCGTGGCGCCGGCCCCTCATGCAGCCCCAGGCGTTGCAGCCAGGCCATTACATCGGCATCGCTGCGCCAGAAGTCGGTGACCTGGCCTTCGACGATGGCCTGGGTGTTGAGCATGTCGAGCACCGGGTGGTCAGCCAGTACAAAGGGTTCGCCGAGGATGTCGCTCATGATCGTTGCCGCCTGATGGGATTGATCCATGGTAACCCTTCTGACGCCTTTAGCAAGTTACAAGATGAGCCTGCAAAGCCGTTGATCGCACCAACAATGTAACCCCTATTAAATATTTGACAGGTTACACAGCCCATGTAATTTTTGTTTCCGCAGTAACCCAGTAAATCTATTTAACCGGTTACATAGGACTGCCTTCATGAATACTCCAGCCTCCAGCGTCATCCGCTACCAATTCGTCGAAGCCGACGGAGTTCGTGTGTTCTATCGCGAGGCCGGCAGCCCCGACCTGCCGGTACTGCTGTTGCTCCATGGCTTTCCCAGTTCTTCGCACCAGTTCCGCGAGCTGATCCCGCTGCTGGCCGAACGCTTCCACCTGATTGCCCCGGACCTGCCCGGCTTCGGCTTTACCGAAGTACCGGTCGAGCGCGACTACCGCTACAGCTTCGATGCCCTGGCACAGACCCTGGGTGCCTTCGTCGACGCCCTGGGCCTGCGCCGCTATGCCCTGTATGTGTTCGACTACGGCGCCCCGACCGGCTTGCGCCTGGCGGTCGAACACCCTGAACGGATAACCGGGTTCGTTTCGCAGAACGGCAATGCCTACCTCGAAGGCCTGGGTGACGCCTGGGCGCCGATCCGCACCTACTGGGACGAGCCCTCGGCGGCCAACCGCAAGGCCGTGGGTGACGCGGTGCTCAACCTTGAGGCCACCCGCTGGCAGTACCTGCACGGTGTTGCCGATCCGACCCGGGTGGCGCCGGAGTCCTACACCCTCGATGCACTGTTGATGGAACGGCCTGGCAACAAGGAGATCCAGCTGGACCTGTTCCTCGATTACGCCAACAACCTGAAGCGCTATCCGCAGTTCCAGGCGTTCTTCCGTGAAACCCAGGTGCCTTCACTGATCATCTGGGGCAAGCACGACCCGTTCTTCATTCCGCCGGGTGCCGAAGCCTTCAAGCGCGACAATCCCGATGCCGTGGTCGAGTTGCTCGATACCGGGCATTTCGCCCTGGAGACCCACGCGGCGTACATCGCCCGCCGGATAGGTGAAGTGCTGGCCTGATGGCCGCCTGTAGGAGCGGCGGTGCGACGACTCGACTTGCCCCGCGATGCTGTGTGACTGACAGCACGCGATCGCGGGGCAAGCCCGCTCCTACAGGGATACGTGCATGCATTGCAGCAATGAACTGCAAGCAACCTGATTGTTGGACTGTGGCTCGGTAATTACCCTCGTAACACCCTTCTCAACTGTTTCAGGAGCCAAGCCATGGTCATGCACATCCGCCTCCACCAAACCGGTGCCCCGCACGTCCTGCAACTCGAACACGGCGAACCTCGAACGCCCGGCGCTGGCGAAGTCTGGCTGGAACAGGCGGCCATCGGCGTCAACCCGCTGGACGTCAACCAACGCAAGGGCGATGTCCCAATCGCCCTGCCTTCGGGCCTGGGCCTTGAAGGCGCAGGGACCGTCGCCGCTGTCGGCCCGGGCGTGACCAACGTGAAGGTCGGCGATCGCGTGGCCTACGCCACCGGCCCGCTGGGGGCCTACGCCAGCGCCCGCCTGTTCCCGGCCGAGCGCCTGGTCACGCTGCCCGACAGGCTGGCGGCCACGGATGCCGCCGCCGTGCTGTTCAAGGGCATTACCGCCCAGTACCTGCTCAAGAGTACCTACCCGGTGGGGCCGGGTGTCCGGGTGCTGATCTACGGCGCCGCCGGTGCGCTCGGCCAGTTGATGGTGTCCTGGGCCAGACATCTGGGCGCCTTCGTGGTCGGCGTGGTCTCCAAGGTGCAAAGCGTGGCCCGGGCAAAGGCCGCAGGCTGCAATGAGGTGCTGGTGTTCGATGCGGACACTCTGGCCACGCAGGTAGTGGACGCCACGCAGGGGCACAAGGTCGATGTGGTCTACGACTCGGTTGGCCGGGTGTCGCTCCAAGCCTCGCTCGACAGCCTGCGCCCGCGGGGTTTGCTGGTGTCCTACGGCGTGACCTCGGGCGCGCCCGAGCCCCTGGCCATGGGCACCCTCAACGCCAAGGGCTCGCTGTTCGTCACCCGCCCTTCCCTGGCGGCCCACACCGCCACGGCGCAGGAGTACCAGCATCGTGCGCAGGATGTGCTGGCGGCGGTGGCCGCAGGTATCATTACTCCGCACATCTGGCGCAGCTACCCGCTGGCCGAGGTGGCCAACGCCCACGACGACCTGCAGCAGGGACGGTCCCAGGGCGCGATCATCCTCACCCCCTGAAGCGAGACGCCATACCGACATGGACCCGTTCGACAGTCGCCAGGCCGATGAACTGGCCACGCTCCTCGCCCTGTTCGCCCACGGCTCGTTCGCCGCCGCGGGCCGGCAGTTGCAACGCCACCCCTCGGTGCTGTCCAAGCGCCTGGGGGCGATGGAGCAGCGTCTGGGCATTCGCCTGGTCGAGCGCACGACCCGCCAGCTGCGCTTTACCGACGAAGGCACACGCCTGGTCGAACGCCTGCAGCATGCTGCCAGCCTGATCAACGACGCCGAACGGGAAGCCGGCCAGGGCGCGACCGAGGTACGCGGACGCCTGCGCCTGGCGCTGCCGGCGAACCTGGGCAGGCTCTGGCTCAGCACCCTGCTGGCCGAGTTCGCCCTGGCTTTCCCGCAGGTGACGCTGGAAACCGAGTATGCCGAGCGCTTCGTCGACCTGGTCGGCGAAGGCTTCGATGCCGCCATCCGCATCGGCGAGCTGGCCGACAGCCGCCTGGTGGCGCGCAAGCTGTGCGATCACCGGCGCATCCTCTGCGCCTCGCCCGTCTATCTCGAACGTCACGGACAGCCACAGTCGCCCGACGATCTGGGTAAACATAATTGCCTGGGTTTTACCGGCCTGCGCAGCTATCCGCAGTGGCACCTGTACCGGCACGATGAAGTGTGCAGCGTGAAGATCCAGGGATCGATGCAGAGCAATGACAACGAGGCGCTGCTGGGCGCCGCACGAGCGGGCCTGGGCATCGTTGCCGGCGGCGACTGGATGATGAAGAAGGACCTGGACAGCGGGCGCCTGCTGCGCGTGCTGCCACAGTGGCAACTGGACCGCGATGCCGGTATCTATTTCGTTCGCCCGGGGGCGCGGTTCAATACGGCGGCGCTGACGGCCTTCAAGCAGTGGATCGAACAGCAGTTCGCCAAGGGTGCGCCCTGGCGCTAGGCGGGGGGCCGCATCGCAGGCTTCGCCAGCTCCCACAAGGTCGGTACAAGCCAATCCACTGTGGGAGCCGGCGTAGCCGGCGATAGGCCTGCTACTTAGTAGTAGGCGTTCTCTTTCTGACTGTGGTCAGTCACATCACGCACACCCTTGAGCTCGGGAATACGCTCGAGCAAGGTCCGCTCGATGCCTTCCTTCAGGGTCACGTCGGCCTGGCCGCAGCCCTGGCAGCCGCCACCGAACTGCAGCACGGCGATGCCGTCCTCGACCACTTCGATCAGGCTGACCTGGCCGCCGTGGCTGGCCAGCCCCGGGTTGATCTCGGTTTGCAGGTAGTAGTTGATGCGCTCGTTGATCGGGCTGTCTTCGTTGACCATCGGCACCTTGGCGTTCGGCGCCTTGATGGTCAGCTGGCCACCCATGCGGTCGGTGGCGTAGTCGACCACTGCGTCTTCGAGAAACGGCACGCTGACCGCATCCAGGTAGGCGGTGAAGCTTTTCAGGCCCACGGCGGTGTCTTCCGGCTTCTCTTCGCCCGGCTTGCAGTAGGCGATGCAGGTCTCGGCGTAGGTGGTGCCCGGCTGGGTGATAAAGATGCGAATGCCAATACCCGGGGTGTTCTGCTTGGACAGCAGATCGGCCAGGTAATCATGCGCGGCGTCGGTAATAGTTATGGCGCTCATGGAAGTTCCTCACAGACTTGGGCGCAGTTTACGCCAACCTGGCCGCCGAACAAAGTCCTAGTATTTAAGTAGGGAAAGAACACAGGCCGCCGGGAAAGGTCTGGCGACCTTCCCGGCGGTCATCCTCACAGGTTTTCGTAGCGGTTCATGTCCAGCACGCCCGACTCCACCGGGTCGGTCTCCTGGATGTAGCGGTCCAGGTCATGGAAGTACTGCCAGAACTGCGGATGGCTGCGGCGCACGCCCCAGCGCATGACGATGCGCTCGAATTTCGCCGTGTCGTCCCGCGCCGCTTCCATGTCCTCGACGAACTCCGGCACATCGCGGGCCGGAATGTTGAACATGAAGTTGGGGTAGCTGCTGAGCACGCCCGGAACCAGTGTCAGGGTGTCTAGGCCCGGCTGGTAGCGGTAGGCCTCGCCGAGCATGAACGCCACGTTGCTGTGGGCCCGGTTGCGCAGCAGGCTGTAGACCTGGCGCTGGCCACCCTGGCCTTCGATACGCAGCATGGTGGCTTCAGGCAGCTGGTTGATCACCTTCAGGCCCGCTGCCGGACGCGACACCAGACGGCTCAGGCCCTGCTCGACGCCCCGGAACTCTTCGTTCATTTGCGCTCGCGAGCAGTAGGCGCCCTGGCAGCGGTTGATCGGGTCGGGCGCGGCATTGAGGCTGCCGGTGCGCTGGATAAGCCTCAGGCCGAAATCACGCTTGGGATCGACCGCATCGAGCTTGAGCGCGCTCGGGGTGTCGGTGTCGATCTCCTCGTAGTCCATCCACATCTTCACCTTGCCGCTGTTCTGGTACCAGTCGCTGAGGATCGCGCCCCGCGCATCGGCCGGCATCAGGCGCAGGAAGTTGACCTCGGCACCGTTGCGGATCAGGTCGAAGTACAACCGTGTCTGCGCCTGGTGCGACACGTTGCCGAACACGTCGAAGTTGACCGCCAGCTGGTAGTAGGTGCGCTCGAACAGCGGGTAGTCGAACAACCACATCGTCTTGGGCACATCGCCGATCAGGCCCTTGGTCACCGAGGCGCTGTCAAAGTGACGGAAGATGGTCAGCAGCGCATTGTCGTTGCCGGCCCAGAGGGTCGACCAGCTCGGTGCCGGCATGTCGGCGTAGGCATCGCGGCGCAGTTTTTCGTACTCGTTGCGCTTGTCGCGGTAGGCGTGCCAGAGGCTCAGGATGCTGCCCACGTCGTCGATCTGCCCAGGCATGGCCAGCAGCGGCGTGGCCTGGCCACGGTACTCGGCATCGGTCAGGTAGCGGTCGTGGGCTGGCTCCTGGAACAGCGCCCAGAAGTGGTCGCGGATCACGTCGGTGGCAATCTGGCCACGGCACACCGGACCACGGATGAAGGTGCGCACGAAGTATTCGGCGTTATCCAGCATGAACTGGTAACGGGCCACGGCCGGAATCGCCTCGAAGGTCTCGAACGGATTGGCGCGGTGGCGCGGGCCATAGCCCGGCAGCGCAGTGGCGTGCCAGTCGCCGCTGTAGAACAGTTGCTTGACGCGCTTGAGCTTCTGCGGCCCCATCGGGTAGGTGATGTGGGTCTTGTGCACGATCACGCCCTGCACCGGTATCAGGCGGTAATAGAAGTCGGTGCCCGGCGGATCGTTGGGGCGGCGCGTGGCGATCAGGTCGACCGGCTGGCCGCTGGGCGTGCGCGAGCGCACCCACTGGAAGAAATGCCCCGGCTCGCCGCCAACGAAGTGGATGTGGGCCAGGAACAGGTGCTCATACAGCCAGCGGCCGACCAGCGCCTCGGTCGAGCCCGGGCTGTTGAGCAGCGCCTCCCAGTCGGCGATCTGCGCGGCCTCTTTGGCGCTCGGCTGGATCGGGTCGTGCTCCACCGGCGCACCGGCCTTGAGCCAGCGTTGCAGGGTCTGGTACTGGGCATCGGTAAGGCCGGTGACCGCCAGCGGCATGCCCTCCTTGGGGTGGGCGCCGGCGTAGGCGTCGAACTCGCCCGGAGCGGGACACATATTGTTGCGGTTCAGGCCCAGGACGATCTCTTCGGGCAGCTTGGCGTTGGGCGTCAACGGCGTGTTGTGGCCCAGCTCCAGCATCCGCGCCATCAGCGCCGCCTGGCTGCCCTGGTTGTCGAGCACCGAATAGAAGCCCTTGCGCTGCCAGGCCTCGGTGCTCTGGGCGTCGAGGAACAACCGGGTCGGCGGCACGGCGGTGCTGCGGTCACCCTGGTACACCGGCACCTTGGAGGCGCCCCGCGAGGCCCCTTCGGCGCTGCCCAGGTTCAACTGGCAGGCGGCGTCGTTACAGGCGTGGCAGGCGACGCATTTCTCGGTAAAGATCGGTTGGATATCCCGGGTATAGGAAATAGCCGGGCTGGTTTGAGGGGCTTGCCCCAACGCCACGCCGCTGATGAGCAGGGCGAAAGCGCCGGCAAGTAAACGATGCACCATGTGCCGAATGTCCTGGATTTGAAAGCTTCACGATTCTACCGGTGCTGGCGGCGCGTCAACATGAATGAAATTCATGTAAAACCTCGACACGTCTAAAAACCGCGCAGCTTTGTTATTATTCCGCAACTTTTGTCTTTGCCCGACCAGGTAGTCCTATGTCTGACCGCAGCGCTCGTTTCCAAGCACTTCAGCAAGCACTCAAAGAGCGCATCCTGATTCTCGATGGCGGCATGGGTACTATGATCCAAAGCTACCGCCTTGAGGAACACGACTATCGTGGCACGCGCTTCGCCGATTGGCCAAGCGACGTCAAAGGCAACAACGACCTGCTGCTGCTCTCGCGCCCGGACGTGATCGCCGCCATCGAGAAGGCCTACCTGGATGCCGGTGCCGACATTCTCGAAACCAACACCTTCAACGCCACGCAGATTTCCCAGGCCGACTACGGCATGGAGTCGCTGGTCTATGAGCTGAACGTCGAAGGCGCGCGCATCGCCCGCCAGGTGGCCGACGCCAAGACCCTCGAGACCCCGGACAAGCCACGCTTCGTCGCCGGCGTGCTCGGCCCGACCAGCCGCACCTGCTCGATCTCCCCGGACGTCAACGACCCGGGCTATCGCAACGTCACCTTCGACCTGCTGGTGGAAAACTACGTCGAGGCCACCCGCGGCCTGATCGAGGGCGGCGCCGACCTGATCCTGATCGAGACCATCTTCGACACCCTCAACGCCAAGGCAGCGATCTTCGCCGTGCAGCAGGTGTTCGAGGACGACGGCGTCGAATTGCCGATCATGATCTCCGGCACCATCACCGACGCTTCCGGGCGGACCCTGTCCGGGCAGACCACCGAGGCCTTCTGGAACTCGGTGCGTCACGCCAACCCGATCTCGGTGGGCCTGAACTGCGCCCTCGGTGCCAAGGACCTGCGCCCGTACCTGGAAGAGCTGTCGGACAAGGCCGGCACCCACGTGTCCGCACACCCCAACGCCGGCCTGCCGAACGCCTTCGGCGAATACGATGAAACCCCGGCCGAGATGGCCGTGGTGGTCGAGGAGTTCGCCGCCAGCGGCTTCCTCAACATCATCGGCGGTTGCTGCGGCACCACCCCGGGGCATATCCAGGCGATCGCCGAGGCCGTGGCCAAGTACAAGCCGCGCCCGATCCCGGACATTCCCAAAGCCTGCCGGCTGTCGGGCCTGGAGCCGTTCACCATCGATCGCAACTCGCTGTTCGTCAACGTCGGCGAGCGCACCAACATCACCGGTTCCGCCAAGTTCGCCCGCCTGATCCGCGAAGAGAACTACACTGAGGCCCTGGAAGTCGCCCTGCAGCAGGTCGAGGCCGGCGCCCAGGTGATCGACATCAACATGGACGAAGGGATGCTCGATTCCCAGGCGGCCATGGTCAAGTTCCTCAACCTGATCGCCGGTGAGCCGGACATCTCCCGCGTACCGATCATGATCGACTCCTCCAAGTGGGAGGTGATCGAAGCGGGCCTCAAGTGCATCCAGGGCAAGGGCATCGTCAACTCGATCTCGATGAAGGAAGGCGTCGACGCCTTCAAGCATCACGCCAAGCTGTGCAAGCGCTACGGTGCCGCCGTGGTGGTGATGGCCTTCGACGAGGTAGGCCAGGCCGACACTGCTGCACGCAAGAAGGAAATCTGCCAGCGCAGCTACGACATCCTGGTCAACGAAGTGGGCTTCCCGCCGGAAGACATCATCTTCGACCCGAACATCTTCGCCGTGGCCACCGGCATCGAAGAGCACAACAACTACGCCGTGGACTTCATCGAAGCCTGTGCCTACATCCGCGATCATCTGCCTTTCGCCCTGTCGAGCGGCGGGGTGTCCAACGTGTCGTTCTCCTTCCGCGGCAACAACCCGGTGCGTGAGGCGATCCACTCGGTGTTCCTCTACCACGCGATCCAGAATGGCCTGACCATGGGTATCGTCAACGCCGGCCAGCTGGAGATCTACGACGAGATCCCCGCCGCCCTGCGCGAGAAGGTCGAGGACGTGGTGCTCAACCGCACCCCGGACGGCACCGATGCCCTGCTGGCGATCGCCGATGACTACAAGGGCGGCGGCGCCACCAAGGAAGTGGAGAACGAAGAGTGGCGCTCGCTGCCGGTCGACAAGCGCCTGGAACACGCGCTGGTCAAGGGCATCACCGCCTTTATCGTCGAAGACACCGAAGAATGCCGCCAGCAATGCGCGCGCCCGATCGAGGTCATCGAAGGCCCGCTGATGAGCGGCATGAACGTGGTCGGCGACCTGTTCGGCGCCGGCAAGATGTTCCTGCCCCAGGTGGTCAAGTCCGCCCGGGTGATGAAGCAGGCGGTGGCCCACCTGATCCCCTTCATCGAAGCCGAGAAAGGCGACAAGCCCGAAGCCAAGGGCAAGATCCTCATGGCCACGGTCAAGGGCGACGTGCACGACATCGGCAAGAACATCGTCGGCGTGGTGCTCGGTTGCAACGGCTATGACATCGTCGACCTGGGCGTGATGGTCCCGGCGGAGAAGATCCTGCAGACCGCCCGCGAGCAGAAGTGCGACATCATCGGCCTGTCCGGGCTGATCACCCCGTCGCTGGACGAAATGGTCCACGTCGCCCGCGAGATGCAGCGCCAGGACTTCCACCTGCCGCTGATGATCGGTGGCGCAACCACCTCCAAGGCCCACACGGCGGTGAAGATCGAGCCCAAGTACAGCAACGATGCGGTGGTCTACGTCACCGACGCCTCGCGTGCGGTGGGTGTCGCCACGCAGTTGTTGTCCAAGGAGCTCAAGCCCGGCTTCGTCGAGAAGACCCGCCAGGAATATGTGGAGGTGCGCGAGCGCACCGCCAACCGCAGCGCCCGCACCGAACGCCTGAGCTACGCGCAGTCGATCGCCGCCAAGCCGCAGTACGACTGGGCCAGCTACCAGCCTGCAGTGCCAAGTTTCACCGGGGTCAAGGTGCTGGAGGATATCGACCTCAAGGTGCTGGCCCAGTACATCGACTGGACGCCGTTCTTCATCTCCTGGGACCTGGCCGGCAAGTACCCGCGCATCCTCACCGACGAGGTGGTCGGCGAAGCGGCCACCGCGCTGTTCCAGGACGCCCAGGACATGCTCGCCAAGCTGATCGACGAGAAGCTGATCAGCGCCCGCGCGGTGTTCGGCTTCTGGCCGGCCAACCAGGTCAACCATGACGACATCGACGTCTATGGCGCCGACGGCCAGCCCCTGGCCCGCCTGCACCACCTGCGCCAGCAGACCATCAAGCCGGACAACAAGCCGAACTTCTGCCTGGCCGACTTCGTCGCGCCGAAGGAGTCCGGCGTCACCGACTACGTCGGCGGCTTCATCACCACCGCCGGCATCGGCGCCGAGGAAGTGGCCAAGGCCTACCAGGACAAGGGCGACGACTACAGCTCGATCATGGTCAAGGCCCTGGCCGACCGTCTGGCCGAAGCCTGCGCCGAGTGGCTGCACGAGCAGGTGCGCAAGGACTACTGGGGCTACGCCAAGGACGAGCACCTGGACAACGAGGCGCTGATCAAGGAGCAGTACGCCGGTATCCGCCCTGCCCCGGGCTACCCGGCCTGCCCGGACCACACCGAGAAGGAAACGCTGTTCCGCCTGCTCGACGGCACCGAAATCGGCGAGACCGGCCCAAGCGGCGTATTCCTCACCGATCACTTCGCCATGTTCCCGGCGGCGGCGGTCAGTGGCTGGTACTTCGCCCATCCGCAGGCGCAGTACTTTGCCGTGGGCAAGGTCGACAAGGACCAGGTCGAGAGCTACACCGCGCGCAAAGGGCAGGAACTGAGCGTGAGTGAGCGCTGGCTGGCACCTAACCTGGGTTACGACAACTGACCTTTGCTGGCCCTATCGCCGGCTAAGCCGGCTCCCACAGGGATGGATGCATGGACCTGTGGGAGCTGGCATAGCCTGCGATTAGGCCACCACGGTCTACACTGAGGGAGATGCCTTCCACAAGGAGCCCCTCATGGACGAACCCGCCCAGGGCAAACCCCCGACCTTCTGGCAGATGCTGCAAAGCATCCTGGCGGCAGCGTTCGGTGTGCAAAGCGGCAAGAACCGCGCCCGCGACTTCACCTACGGCAAGGCCAGCCATTTCATTGCGCTGGGCACCGTCTTCACTCTGGTCTTCATTCTGGTACTGGTAGGGCTGGTGCAACTGGCCATGCACCTTACCGCCCGCTGAAATGCAAACCGCCCGCAGGTGTCCATTCTGCGGGCGGTACAAGGTTACCCATCGCGTGATGTCACTGGTGGCTGACCCAATACACGGCGGTCACGACAGCCAGGATGATCAGACAGAGTATCGCCCAGGCGTCGACACTGCTGTCACTCTTACCCGCTTTGGTCGAATTACCCATTGCATCGCCTCTTGTAGTGTTTATCGGGAATGCATGTCACCCGTAGCAGTTAAGTCCAGCAATGCCCTTTGCTCAAGCAAGGGTTTTCTAATAATTGACCGGCGCTCTCAGGAATGGGTAGCGGTATCCGGCAGCGTGCCCCTGGGCACTGAAGCGGTTGAAGTCCAGGCCATAGTCGGCCTGGTTCTGCAGGTTCAGCCAGCGGCGTGCCCGCTGCGGGTCGATCAACTGCAACACCGGGACCTGCTGCTCACGGCGACCGCCGCTGTCGATCGGCAGCTTCAGGGCATCGTCGTGCAACAGCACCATGGCCCAGCCGCCCAATGAAAAGTGTCCGCCCATCAACACGCTCAATTGCCCGTCGATACGCGCCTGCAAGGCTTGCGCGGAGCTGTTGACCGCGCTGAACAGGACATCCCTGCCCGCTGTGCGCCCAGCCTCGGTGAAGGCCTGCATGGCACCGAAGGCCATCTCGTCATTGGCCGACCAGACCAGCTCGATCTTCGGGTAGCGCTGGATCAGTTGCCGCGCCTGCTCGTAGGCCCGCGTCTTGACCCAGCCGCCATACACCACCTGGCGCAGGCGCACGTGCGGATGCTCGGCCAGGGCCCGGCGCATGCCGCGCTCGCGCAGCTGCGAGACGGGCGTGGTCTTGACCCCGGAAAAGGCCAGCAGCTCGATCGGTCGGGTCACGCCTGGCTGCGTGCGCAAGGCGATCAATTCCTTGAGCATCTGGTAACCGGCCTGCTCGTCATTGCCGACCAGGGTGCCGAGCACGGGCGGGTATTTGTCCGGGTGCTCGTCGATCAGGCTCGCCTGGTCCGGCGTCAGGCCGTTGTGTACCAGGAACAGCTTGACCCCGCTGTTGCGCGACAGGCGAATGATCTCGGGGGCGATGTACTGCTCATTGACCAGCACCAGGTAGTCCGGCCGCTCCTTGCCCTCCAGCACCTGGCGCGCCTGGGTCAGGGCCAGTTCCGGACGCCGCTCGCTGTACTGGATCTGCAACTGCATGCCCAGGTCACTGGCAGCGGCCTGCATGAATCGCGAGTAGCTGACCCAGAAGGTTTCGTTGGAATAGCCCGGATTGAGAAACACCACCGACGCGGCCTGCGCGCTGGCAGCCAGCGGCAGGCTCAGGCAAAGGCTTTGGCACAAGGCCTTGAGCATGCGGATTCGCTCCTGCTGTTCAAAGCCGGCGATTATAAACACCTGCGGGGGTCAAACGGCCAAATGCCAGTCAGTCTCAGTTAGTCCAAATGGTTCTTTGCATATGCTAAAACATCACTTTTGCGCATAAACGCAAACTGCTATCTTTCCTCCGCTCCGCTTGGGAGTGCGCGGCCGTGCGCGCGATTAGCTGCAAGCAGCTTGAGAACAGGACCCCTATGTACGTATACGACGAGTACGATCAGCGGATCATCGAGGACCGCGTCAAGCAGTTCCGTGATCAGACCCGCCGCTACCTGGCCGGTGAGCTGAGCGAAGAAGAGTTCCGCCCCCTGCGCCTGCAAAATGGCCTCTATGTCCAACGTTTTGCCCCGATGTTGCGGGTCGCCGTGCCCTATGGCCAGCTGACCTCCCGCCAGACGCGGATGCTGGCGAAGATCGCACGCGACTACGACAAGGGCTACGCCCACATCAGTACCCGGCAGAACGTGCAGTACAACTGGCCTGCGCTGGAAGACATCCCGGACATCCTCGCCGAGCTGGCGACCGTGCAGATGCACGCGATCCAGACCAGCGGCAACTGCCTGCGCAACGTCACCACCGACCAGTTCGCCGGTGTCGCTGCCGATGAAGTGATCGACCCGCGCCCCTGGTGCGAGATCGTCCGCCAGTGGACCACCTTCCACCCCGAATTCGCCTACCTGCCGCGCAAGTTCAAGATCGCCATCAACGGCGCGTCCAGCGACCGCGCAGCCATCGAAGTGCACGATATCGGCCTGGAGCCGGTGTACAACGACGCCGGCGAGCTGGGCTTCCGCGTGCTGGTCGGTGGCGGCCTGGGCCGCACCCCGGTGGTCGGCGCCTTCATCAATGAGTTCCTGCCCTGGCAGGACCTGCTCAGCTACCTGGACGCGATCCTGCGGGTGTACAACCGCTATGGCCGTCGCGACAACAAGTACAAGGCGCGCATCAAGATCCTGGTCAAGGCCCTGACACCGGAAGTCTTCGCCGAGAAGGTCGAGGCCGAAATGGTCCACCTGCGCGGCGGCAGCACCACCCTGACCGAAGCCGAAGTCCACCGCGTGGCCAAGCACTTCGTCGACCCGGACTACAAGGCGCTGGACAACCTCGACTTCAGCGAGCTGGAACAACAGCACCCGGGCTTCGCCCGCTGGCGCGCCCGCAACGTCCTGGCACACAAGAAGCCGGGCTACGTTGCCGTGACCCTGTCGCTCAAGCCCACCGGCGTTGCCCCGGGCGACCTGACCGACAAGCAGCTCGATGCCGTGGCCGACCTTGCCGAGCGTTACAGCTTCGGCCAGCTGCGCACCTCCCACGAGCAGAACATCATCCTCGCCGACGTCGAGCAGAGCCAGTTGCACGCACTGTGGCTCGAACTTCGCGAGAACGGTTTCGCCACGCCGAACATCGGCCTGCTGACCGACATCATCTGCTGCCCGGGCGGCGACTTCTGCTCCCTGGCCAACGCCAAGTCGATCCCGATCGCCGAATCCATCCAGCGCCGTTTCGACGACCTGGAC